>Ga0182740_1001743_pt1 | contig 14178 bp, 10 predicted proteins | sample eDN5th37CKraftBY_FD_128872 | JGI IMG/M metagenome (GOLD analysis project Ga0182740, IMG submission 128872) | Enriched backyard soil microbial communities from Emeryville, California, USA - eDNA 5th pass 37_C Kraft BY (version 2) (version 2) | ecosystem: Environmental > Terrestrial > Soil >...
GGCTGCTCGCGTTGATGCTGTTGCACGAATCGCGGCGCGCGGCACGCGTGAGCGGCGACGGCGAACTCGTGCTGCTCGAGCAGCAGGATCGATCGCAGTGGGATCGCGCGCTGATTCGCGAGGGCATCGCTTTGGTCGAGCGCGCGCTCGCGACGCGGCGGTTCGGGCCCTACACGCTGCAGGCGGCGATCGCGGCCGTGCACGCCGAGGCGGCGGCGCCGGAGGCGACGGACTGGCGGCAGATTTGCGCGCTGTATGCGGCGCTGCTCGCGATCCAGCCCTCGCCCGTGGTCGAGCTGAACCGCGCGGTGGCGGTGGCCATGCACGAAGGCCCGGCGGCCGGCCTCGCGCTCGTCGACGCGCTGCTCGCCCGCGGCGAGTTGCAGGAGTATCGCCTCGCGCACGCGGCGCGCGCCGATTTCTGCCGCCGACTCGGCCGGCGGGATGAGGCGCGGGCGGCTTACGAACGGGCGCAAGGGCTGGCGAGTTCGGACGCGGAAAAGCGTTTCTTCGAGAAACGCCTGCGCGAGCTCGGCTAAAAAATGTTGTCGTGCGCTGTCGAATTTCGCGGCCGCGGTTCGGCTAATGGTTGAAACCCGCCCGATCCCGGGCGAGGTCACCTCTCACCATGAAATACATCTGCCTCGGTTACATTGATCTGAATTGGTTCGCCTCGATTCCGGAAACGGAGCGGCAGGCGATGATGGACAACTGCTTCGCTTACGACGAGAAGCTCCGCGCGAACGGACACTTCCTTGGCGGCGAAGGGCTGCAGCCGCCGAACACGGCGGCGACGCTGCGCTACACGAACGGCCGCGTCGTGGTCACCGACGGCCCGTATGCGGAAACGAAGGAGCAGATCGGCGGCATCATGATCCTCGAGGCGCGCGATTTGAATCACGCGATCGAGCTGATCTCACAACATCCGGGGGCGAAGTTTGGTCCATGGGAAATTCGTCCGGCTGCGGATTTGGACGCCCTCGTGTGCGAGAGCGAAGCGCGCCGTCGCGCCAGCGGCGAAGGGTGAGCTCTCGCGGTCGGGGCGGAGGCCGGGTCGGCGGCGGGCGACGATTTATTTTTGCGCTCGCCGCGCGGCAGCATCGGCGGCCGCCTTCTGCCGGGCGGCGAGCGCCTCCTCGCGGGCCTTGGCTTTCGCTGCCACCGCCGCCTCGTGGTCAGCCTTGCGCTTGGCTGCGGCGGCATCCGCGTCGGCTTGTCGTTTCGCGAGCGCGGCCTGCTTGTCGGCTGCGGCTTTCGCTTTCGCGGCTTCGGCTGCGGCGAACGCTTGCTCCTCGCTTGCTTTCACGGCAGCGAACCAGGTGTGGACGCTCGTGCCGGGAGCTGGAGTGACGGTGACTTTCTTGATCGGTCCGGCGCCGCGCGGGTCGACCGAGGGGCCGATGAACACGATCGTGCCGTCCGGCATGTATTCCCACGGCTTTGCCTCGGGATCGGGATCGATTGAGCTCACGCCGAAGGGCAGGACCGTCGCGCTGGCGCGGTCCCACCTCATTTTGGGCGAGTTTTCCCAAGGAAGAGACTGGCCGGAAAATTCCGCCACGAGGTCGCCATCCAGGAAATACCGCGCGCCGACACCCGGGCGGTCGCTCGCCGGTCCGCCCTTCACGATTAGATGCTGGCTGTCGGGCGTAAATTCCGCGGCGCGGCCGGGAGCGCGGCGGGCGGGCAGAAACATCCCGTCGGCGTAAACGGTGCCGCCGTCCGGGCCGCGGGTGGCCGCCGCCACGTGTTGCGAGTCGGGACTGAAGAACACCGTGCCGCCGAAGCCGCCGTCGCGCGTGACGACTTCGCCGTCGACGATGAGCTCGGTCGTGTTGGCGTCGATACCGGCAAAGTAGGCGCACCGTTCGCCGTTGGGGCTGAGCGCGAGTCGCCAGATGTTGCGATGCACCGGCGAGGGTTTCCCGTTCCGGTAGATGCTCAACGCGAGCGGCTGCGCGCCGGCGGCGTAGACGAATTGGTTTCCCGTCTTCGCGAACGTCGGCCGGCTGCGGACGAGCTCGTGGCCTTCGTCCGCCTCGCCGTTCTTCACCATGAACTGTCGCGTGCCGTTTCCCGCGATGTAAGCCAGTGTGGACGAATCGGGGGAAAACGTGAGGGTGTCGACGGAGGCATACTCCTGGTGCTTTTTCCCATCGTGCACGACCCACTTGACGGTCGCCATGTCACGCTGGAACCACGCGGCCCAGTGTTTGCCGTCGGGACTGAAGACGATGTCCGCGACGCCTTCCGAATGCGGGACGAGTTTGCCGTTGAGGTAGAGCGTTTGCTTGAACACCTCGGACGTGCCGGCCGAGGGCCGGACGATCGCGGCAATGTCGCCGTTCGCGCTGACGCGGTAACGTTCGATGAACGGCGCGCTCAGGATCGGCTTGCCGTCGACGAGTAGTTTCTGGTCGCCCTCGGAGCCGGAGGTGCAGACGACGTGTTTGCCGTCGGGCGTGAAACGCGCGCGCTGGCCCGAATAGCCGGCGTCCTTGCCGTCGACGATGAGGAGGCGATCGGCGGGCTGTTTGGCCTTGCCGGCGCTCAGCAGCCAGCGCTTTCCGTCGGCGCTGAAGAACGGTTGCGGCACGCCGTCGAAGGCGGGCGTCACCGGTTTCCCATCCATCATCAACCGAAACGAGCGCATCGTGTCGGCCGTCTGCTGGTAGAAATAGACGTGGGCTCCGTCCGGCGTGAATTGCAGCAGCGAGACCGGCGGTGCGGAGGTCGAATGAGGCGCGCGGAAGATTTCCTTGCCGTCGAGAATCACGACCACCTCGCTGCCGCGGCGAGCGGCGTAGGCGTAACGCTTCCCATCCCGGGTGAAGGCGACCGGGCCTTTGCGCGCGACTGACTGCTCGCGGATGAGTCCGGCGTTATCGTAGTCGGTTTCGAACATCGGGACTACGCGCAGGATATCATCGAACGCCTCGCCATGGGTGCCGTCGATCGTCACGACGAATTTGTTTCCCTTGGCGTGCGTCGCCGCAAAGCGCATGCCTTTTTCGCTGAGCGTGTAGATCGTGCCGGGGACGTAAGCGGGACCGACGATCTCTTCAACGATCGTGGGTGCGGACGATGCCGCGAAGGCGTGCGCGCCGTCGCTGGCGAACACAACGAGCGCGGCGAACACGGGCCGAAATGACCAACGATGAGTGTTCATGGGGGCCTCTGCACAGGAAGGCTGTCGGGGGAGGGTGGAGCGTTCAGGTGAAGCCGGCCTCGTTTCAGGTGACGAAGCACCGATTCACCGGGGAGAATCGCGCGATGGCGTGCTGCGAGATGCGGACAACGCGGCCGGGCCTTCAAGCCTGCTGCGGGGTCTTCGGCTGCGATCAGCTTTTGCCTGATGACGCGGCGAGAAAACCTCACCCGGAGGGGCGGCGGACGGGCGCTGAGAGTCGTCTCGGCTACGCGTCGGTGCGCCGCCGGACGCGGTGAACAACCGAGGGACGCGGCGCGGCGACGGTCAGGGGGTCTCGGGCGCGGGCAATTCAGCGCTGACCTGGAGCGCCAGCACGGGGTGCACGCGCGGCGCCGTGATGGCGTTCAAGACTTCGAAGCGAAGTTCGATTTCCGTGAGGGCGTCGACCGGTTTGACCAGGATCGTTGCTGTCGCGTGGGCCGGGATTTCAACGAGCGAAGCGTGTTGATGAAGCTGATACGCGCTCACGTTGCGCAGCCGGAAATCGGCGTCGCTGTGGTTTTGCAGGGTGACGGCGAGGACGGTAGTTCCCGGCTGGTAGGTCGCGGACGCGACCGTGAGCGACGCGGCGAGCAGCGGCTCGATCCATTCGGCGCGACCGATCAGGGTGTTGTCGAACCAGACGACCGTGCGCCGGGCGAACAGCGCGTCTTTGAGCGCGGCCTCAGTTTTCTCCCGCGCAAAAACGAGCGTGACGGGTCGGTGGCCGCCTTCCGGCACCTGATGGGTCCAATCGACGAGGTCATGGATGTCGGAGTTGCCCATGATCGTGAGATTGCGATCGAGAGCGATCTGCAGGGATTCGTCGGAGAACTCGTGCTCGTTCACCACTTCGATGCCGTGGATCAGGTTCTCGGCGAGGAGTTGCTCGTGCATCGGGGTGAGCCGCGCCATGCCGTCGGGCGTCTGCTTGGTCCACGACGGATGGTTCCAGAAAATGAAGGCTCCCTGGCGCGACGCTTCGCGAAACGCGTCGATCGGATCCGCGGTCAGGAGCGGATTCGCGTCCTGGATGAAGATGGCGTTCGCGTGTCCGGGCGGCATCTTGCGCGTCACTTCGGCGCCGCGGATGACGAGGAGGGTTTGGTCCTTCGCCGCCTTGCTCGCGATGACATGGGCGCGGTTGCGATCCGGATGCGGAATGTCGGCGGCGTGCGGTTGATACTCGAGGTGGTCGGTGATCGCGATGGCGTCGAGGCCGTCACGGGTCGCTTCCTGCACTCGAATGTTCGGCCACACGCTGCCGTCGGAAAAGACGGTGTGTTGGTGAAAGTCGCCGACCAGGGTTTGATAATCGGGCAGGTCGGGAAACTCGATGACGCGCGACGCGGGCGAGTGTCCGAACGCGGGAGCGGCGAGCGCGGTCAGCGCCGCGAGGAAAAGCGGGGAAGCGGCCCGGAGAGCTGTGGGACAGGAAAGCATGCGTGAGTGAAGTGCGGCGCGACGAACCGAGACAAGGTTGGACCTTCTCGGGGCCGACTGGTGGGGGAGCGCAACGCGCGGCCCCCGTCCCGCATCGAGCCTGCTTTCCGCCGCGCGGTTACGTGCCGTGGCGGCGGATGAAGGGTTGCGGGCTCAGGCCGTGCACGCGCTTGAACACCCGCGAGAAATGAAACGGATCCATCCCGAGCCGTTCCGCCACCTCGTGCACCAGCAGGTGCCCTGAATCGAGCAACTCCGCCGCGTGCACCATGCGCTTGCGCGTGAGATATTCATAAGGAGAGCCGTGACCGAACCGCTGGAACAGTCGCGACAAATGACTCGGCGAAACATGGCACGCCGCCGCGACTTCCTCCGCCGTGGCGGTGCTCACGAAATGCCGGTCGATGTAGTCGAGACAGCGGCGGAGTGTTTGCTGCGAACGCCGGTCCGGATCGCCCGACGCGTCCGGATGTTCGCCGAGCTTCAACAGCAGCACGCGTAGCTCCAGCGCCACGATCGCCGGCGTGTGCGGGCGATGATGACGGCCGTCGGACACCAGCAGACGCAGCGCCGCCTCGACCTCGTCGGCATTCGGCAGCACGCGAAACCGCCCGGGTTGCAGCGCGGTGGCGGAGAGCAGGTTCTTCGCTTCGCCACCGCCGAAGTTGATGAAAAATTTCGACAACAGGTGCTTCGGATCCGACTCGATCCGAACTCGCACGCCCGGCCCGTAGGTGAAAAAGCAGCCGCGCTGCAGCTCGTGCTGCGCCCCCGCGATTTCGAGCCGGCCCCTGCCTCCAGCCACGAACTCGACCGCGAGCCACGGAAAGGTCTCGCGCCGAATCAGGTAGTCCGGCGCGGTGAGTTCCCAGCCGCCGCAAATCACCGTCAACTCGTCCGTCAGCGGTGCGCCGGAACCGAGATAGAAGCGTTCTGCCGCCTTGACCTGACGTGAGATGAAGGCGGGTTCCTCGGGGGCGGGACGGGGATTCATGAGGGCGGAAGCAAGATCAAGAATCGATATGCAAGGGCAAGGAAATGCCATGGGAAACCCCACCGCATCCGGGCAAGATATCGCCAGCTTCGTCGCCGGCGCGCCTCCGGCAACCCCTTCGCCTTTCGATCATGCTGAAAGCCGGCATTCTCAATCCCCAGTTGTTGTCGCTGCTCGCCCGCGTGCGGCACACCAACTCCCTCGTCATCGCCGACCGCGGCTTCCCGTTCTGGCCCGGTATCGAAACCGTGGATATCTCGCTCGTCGACGACGTGCCGACGGTGCTGCAGGTGCTCGCGGCTCTCCGGCCCAACTTCGTCATCGGCGCGGCGCACATGGCCGAGGAGTTCCTTGCGCATAATCCGCCCGGGATTGTGGCCCGCTTCGACGCGGCGCTGGAGGGGGTCCCGCTGCAGCACGAACCGCACGAGGCGGTCTTCAAGCCGCGCGTGCCGCGCGCGATCGGCCTCATCCGCACCGGCGACACCACGCCCTACGCCAACCTCATCCTCACCAGCGCGTGATCCGCGCGCTCCTGTAGTTAAACATGCACTACCGCAAACTCGGCTCCACCGGCCTCGACGTTTCGATCCTCAGCTTCGGCGCCTCGTCGCTCGGCGGCGTGTTTCGCCAGACCGACGACCGCGAGGGCGTTCGCGCCGTGCACGCGGCGCTCGACGCCGGCATCAATTTCATCGACGTCTCGCCCTACTATGGCGCCACGCGGGCCGAGTCGGTGCTGGGCCGCGCGCTCCAGGGCGTGGCGCGCGACCGGTATATCCTTGCCACGAAGGTCGGCCAATACGGCGAGGGCGAGTTCGATTTCTCCGCGGCGCGCGTGACGCGCTCGCTCGACGAGAGCTGCGCGCGGCTGGGCGTCGACTACATCGACCTGCTGCAGTGCCACGACATCGAGTTCGCCGATCTGAACCAGATCGTGGACGAGACGCTGCCCGCGCTCGTGAAGCTCCGCGACGCCGGACGCATCGGCCACATCGGCATCACGGGGCTGCCGCTCAAGGTGTTTCCCGCCGTGCTCGATCGCGTCGCGCCCGGCGTCGTCGAAACCATCCTCTCGTTCTGCCGTTTCGAGTTGAACGACTCGGCGCTCGGCGACCTCGTGCCGTATCTGCGCGAGAAGGGCGTCGGCATCATCAACGCCTCGCCGACCGGCATGGGCCTGCTGACGGAACGCGGCGTGCCGGCCTGGCATCCCGCGCCGCCGCACCTGGTGGCGACGGCGAAACGCGCCGTCGATTACTGTCGCGAGGCAGGCGTCGACATCGTGAAGCTCGCGATCCAGTTCGCCATCAGCCATCCGGGGATCGCCACCACGCTCGTCGGCACCGCGAATCCGGAGAACATTCTCAAAAACGTGGCCTACGCGGAGGCGCCGGTGGAATTCGAACACATCGGTCGCGTGCTCGAGATCCTGCGCCCGGTGCACAATCACAACTTCACCCGCGGCCGTCCGGAAAATCGCGACGAGCTCGTCGCCTGAAAACCGCTTCTCCGATGCAAACGCTCATTCTCGAAACGCCCGGCAAACTCGTGCTCGCCGACACCGACGTCCCGACGTCGCCCGGTCCCGGCGAGGCGCTGGTGCGCGTGCATCGCATCGGCGTCTGCGGCACGGATATCCATGCGTTCAACGGCAAGCAGCCTTTCTTCAGCTATCCGCGCATCCTCGGTCACGAGCTCGGCGTGGAAGTGCTGGCGGTCGGCGCGGGCGTGACGCACCTCGCCGTCGGCGATCGGTGCGCAGTAGAACCTTATATCAATTGCGGTCGCTGCATTGCCTGCCGTCGCGGGAAACCAAACTGCTGCGCCGCGCTCAAGGTCCTCGGCGTGCATCTCGATGGTGGGCAGCGCGAGCGCATGGTGTTGCCCGCGGCCAAGCTGCATCGCTCCGCGAAACTCAGCTACGATCAACTCGCGCTGGTCGAGACGCTCGGCATCGGCGCGCACGCGGTGGAGCGCGCCGCGCTCCAGGCGGGTGAGACCGTTGCGGTGATCGGCGCGGGACCGATCGGCTTGTCGGCGATCCAGTTCGCGCTCGCGGCGCAAACGCGCGCGATCGTGATCGACGTCAACGAGGCGCGGCTCGCGTTTTGCCGCGAGCGGCTGGGAATCGCGGCGGAGGACTTGATCGACGCGCGCGCCGGCGGCGTGGTCGAACGCCTGCAGGCGCTCACGGCCGGCGATTTGCCGACCGCGGTGTTCGACGCGACCGGCAATCCGGGCTCGATGAAGAGCGCGTTCAATTATCCGGCGCCGGGCGGGCGTCTCGTGTTCGTCGGCCTTTTCCCCGGCGAGGTGACGTTCGACGATCCGAATTTTCATCGGCGCGAGCTCACGCTGCTGGCGAGCCGCAACTCGCGGCCGGACGATTTTGCCCGCATCATCGAACTCGTCGAAACCGGGCAGGTCGACACCTCGCCGTGGATCACGCACCGCGCGGCGCTGGCCGACGTCCCCGGGTATTTCGCCGCCTGGACGCGACCGGAGACGGGCGTGTTGAAGGCGATGATCGAAGTATTCGATAGATAATTACAGGACCCGCCATGAGCGTCTCCTCGAATCACACGAAGCCCGGCTCCGCGAGGTCTCCTCTGCGCGTTTTGCCGGCTGATCGAACATGAAAACTTCCTCCCTCGCTTTGATCGGCCCCGGTGCGATCGGCTGCACGTTGATCGCGCACCTGGCCGCGACCGGTCGCTTCGACCTGACGGTCGCGGCGCGCTCGCCGCTGGACCGCATCGAGGTCGAAACCGAGACAGGCGTCCTGCGTTGCGAGCCGCGCGTCTGCACCGCGCCGACGCAGGTGCTCGCGCCCGTGGATTGGGTTTTGGTGGCGACGAAGGCCTACGATGTCGCCGGCGCGTTGCCGTGGTTGGAGCGGCTTTGTGGGCCCGAAACCCGCTTCGCCCTCCTGCAGAACGGCGTCGAGCATCTCCAGCGGCTGCCCGAGCGGTATTGCCGCACGAAGCTCGTGCCCGTCGTTGTCGATTGCCCGGCCGAGCGCCAGGCGCCCGGCCGCGTGCGCCAGCGCGGCCCTGCCCGGATGATCGTCCCCGACGACGCGGCGGGGCGGGCATTCGTCGAACTTTTCCGCGAGACGCGTATCCAGGTCGACACGACGACCGATTGGCGAACCGCCGCCTGGCGGAAGCTCTGCCTCAACGCGGCCGGTGCGGTCTCGGCTGCGACGCTGCGGCCCTCGGGCATCGTGCATTTCCCGCCGGCCGCGGACCTGATGCGCGCGATCGTGCGCGAGGTGGTCCTCGTCGGTCGCGCCGAGGGCGCGCAATTGGACGACTCGATTGTCGACACTGTGATCGAGAACACCCGCCGCGCGCCGCACGACGCGGTGAATTCGATGCACGCGGATCGCGCGGCCGGACGCCCGATGGAAATCGATGCGCGCAATGGCGTCGTCGTCCGTCTCGGCCGTCGGCACGGCATTCCCACGCCTTGCAACGAGGCCCTGACCAATCTGCTGCTCACGCTCGAGCTGCCGGAGCAAGCCCAACCCTGATCATCGCAACCGCTGCGGACATCCCGCTTTTCCTGTCATGAAGCCCTCCTCTCCTGCGTCCCTCCCGGGCCGGCGCGTTCGTGCCGCTCTTCTCGCCGGTTTGCTTTTGCCGGCGGCCGGATCGCTGGCGGCCGAGCCGCTCTCCTCGAATCTCAGACCGACCGTCGTGGTGGCGGCGGCGGACGAGCCGGTCGCGGCCGGCCCGTTCGAGCCGTCGTGGACGTCGCTCGCGAACTACGAAGTGCCGGAGTGGTTTCGCGATGCCAAATTCGGCATCTGGGCGCACTGGGGGCCGCAATGCGAACCGGAGCAGGGCGACTGGTATGCACGCTCGATGTATTCGCAGGGCACGCGGCAATATGAGTATCAGACGAAGCATTACGGCCATCCCTCGCAGGCCGGTTTCAAGGACGTGATCCACGCCTGGAAGGCCGAGCACTGGAATCCCGAGGAGCTGGTCGCGCTCTACGCCCGGGCCGGCGCGCAATACTTCGTCGCGCTCGCGAATCACCACGACAACTTCGACCTCTGGCCGTCGAAATACCAGCCGTGGAACGCCACGAAGCTCGGCCCGCAAAAGGACATCGTCGGCGGCTGGGCTGCCGCCGCGCGGGGTCACGGTCTGCGCTTCGGCGTGAGCGTGCACGCGGCCCACGCGTGGAGCTGGTATGAGGTCGCCCAGGGCGCGGATGCGACCGGCCCGCTCGCCGGCGTGCCTTACGATGGCAAGCTCACCGCCGCCGACGGTCGCGGCACCTGGTGGGACGGACTCGATCCGCAGGACCTTTACGAGCAGCGGCACACGCCGAGCCCGAACTTCGGGAACCTCTCGTCGATCCACGCACGCTGGAACTGGGGCAACGGCGTCACCCCGCCCGACGCGGCCTACTGCGAGCGTTTCTACAATCGCACTGTGGACCTCATCAATCAGGTCCAGCCGGATCTCGTTTACTTCGACGATACCGCGCTGCCGCTCTGGCCGGTCAGCGATGCCGGCCTGAAGATTGCCGCGCATTTCTACAATTCCACCCTCGCCCGCCACGGCGGAAAACTCGAGGCCGTGCTCTGCGGCAAGATCCTCGCGGAGGACCAGCGCCGGGCCATGATCTGGGATATCGAGCGCGGTCAGAGCAACGTGATCGAGCCGGAGCCGTGGCAGACCGACACCTGCATCGGCCAGTGGCACTACCGGCGTTCGATTTACGATGAGAAAGGTTACAAGAGCGCACGCACCGTGCTGCAGACCTTGGCCGACATCGTGAGCAAGAACGGCAACCTGCTCCTGAGTGTGCCCGTGCGCAGCGACGGCACGATCGACGACGAGGAGCGCCGGATCGTCGAAGGCATCGCGGACTGGATGGCGGTCAACCGTGAGGCGATCTTCGCGACTCGTCCGTGGAAAGTCTTCGGCGAAGGCCCGGCGTCGGCCGGTGCCGAGTTGAGCGCGCAAGGTTTCAACGAGGGCAAGGGCAAGCCGTTCGGCGAGGAGGACGTGCGCTTCACGCAGTCGAAGGACGGCCGCGTACTTTACGTCATCGCGCTCGTGCCGCCCACGAAGCCGCTGCGCGTGAAGGCCCTCGGCTCCGCCGCTGGCCAGCTCGACCGCGGCATCGCCCGCGTGCAACGGCTCGGCGCCTCCGCGCCGGCGAAATGGCAGCGGACCGCCGACGCGCTTGAGATCGAGTCGGGCGGTGCCGCCGGTTCCGATCAGCCCGTCGTATTCAAGATCGCATTACAGTAGCAAACGGGGCGGCCCGGGCAGCGGCCTGGTTTACGTTTTCATTGGGCCACCGCGACAAGGCCCTTCACAACCTCGACAATCCGTCGCTGTGCCCTGCTTATCGGGACGCCGTCGCCGCGGCCTTCGTCCTATGAAAAAACTTCGCCTGCTCTTCTGGTTGTCGCTGCTCGCGACGCCGCTCGCCGCCGCGCTGCAACTCGGCAGCCCGTTCACCGATCGCGCCGTGCTCCAGCGCGACCAGCCCGTCCCCGTCTGGGGCTGGGCCGACGCGGGGGCGACGGTCACCATCACGTTCGCGGGTCAGACCCGATCCGCGACGGCTGACGCGAAGGGCGCTTGGCGCGTGACGCTCGATCCGTTGTCCGCCTCGGCCGAGCCGCGTCCGCTCACGGTCGCGCAAGGTTCCGAGACGCGCACGCTCGCCGACGTCCTCGTCGGCGAGGTGTGGCTGGCGTCGGGCCAGTCCAACATGGTTTTCACGCTCTCAAAATCCCGTTACCGCTGGGCCGGCGTGATCGACGAGGAAGCCGAGATCGCCGCGGCCGATTATCCGTTGATCCGGATGTTCACCGCCGGTGAGCAGAAATCCTACGAGCCGCAGGCGACCGTGCCCGGCGAGTGGCAGGTTTGCACGCCGGCCAACGCGCCCGCGTGGTCCGCGATCGGCTATTTCTTCGCGCGCGATCTGCACCGCGAGCTCGGCGTGCCGGTCGGCATCGTGACCGCGGCGTATGGCGCGAGTTGCGCGCACGCGTGGATTCGTCGCGACGCGATGCTCGCCGATCCCGCGTTCAAGGCCGTGCTTGATCGCTTCGACGAACAGGTGCGCGGCCACACTGAGCCGACGGCGGCGGAAATCGCGGACTGGGAGCGTGCCGTCGAACTCGCAAAGGCGGAGAACCGCCGCCCGCCGCGCCGTCCCGGCCAGAATCCGATTCAGGACCAGCACAACCCGACGGTGATGTTCAACGGCATGATCGCGCCGCTAGTGCCCTACGCGGTGCGCGGTTTCCTCTGGTATCAGGGCGAATCGATCACGTCGCCGCGTGAGCTGTTCCCGCGCTGGAACGCCCGCCTCATCGCCGACTGGCGCCAGCTTTGGGGCGGCGAGGCGAAGCCGTTTCTGTTCTGCCAGCTCGCGGCGCTGGCCAGCAACAGCAACAGCCCGCAGGTCCGCGCCTGGCAGGCCGAGGCGCTGCGGGAACCGAACACCGGCATGGCCGTGACCATCGACGTCGGCGACGAGAAGGACGTGCATCCGCACGACAAGGCGCCCGTCGGCCACCGGCTGGCGCTGCTTGCGCTCACGCACGCGTATGACCGCCAGGTCGAAAGTTCCGGACCGGTGTGCGTCGACGCAACCGCGACCGCGGAAGGCGCCGCGCGGCTGAGGTTCGACCACGTGACCGGCGGGCTCGTGGCGAAAGGCGGCGTGTTGCAGACCTTCGAGATCGCGGGCGCCGACGGAAATTTCGCGGCCGCCGAGGCCGTGATCGACGGCGACGCGGTCATCGTGCGCAGCGTCGCCGTCTCCGCGCCGGCCGCGGTGCGCTACGTATGGGCGAATTATCCGGCCGGTTGCAATCTCTACAACGGCGCGGGTCTGCCGGCCGCGCCGTTCAGCGTCGCCCTTTCTGCGCCGTGACGATGTTCGTGTCTTCTCCGGCCCATGCGATGGGGCGCGACCAGGCGGAGGAGGAGCGAGCTTCTATTCTTCGAACAGCACCGCGCCACCTTCGGCGGCAAGCGAGAGCGCGATTTTGCCATCCGCGCTGACGGTGATCGAGTCGCGCTTCGCAGTGCGGTCGGGCGCGTCGTGGAGTAACGTGAGCGTCCGGCCCTTCAACTCCGGCAGCGAGAGCGTGAGCTCCTTCGGCTGCTTTTCGCCATTCGTGGCGGCGACATACCAACGGTCGCCGTGGCGACGGGCGAGCGCAACGTCGCGGCCGGGATAACCCGCGAGATAACGCGTCTCGTCCCAGACGGCCGGCACGCGTTTCAGAAAATCGATCACGAACGCCGGCTGTTCCTCGAGGTTGTTGGGCGTGAGCCCGAAGTGCTGGAGCGGCGATTGGAAGAGCACGGTCGTCGCGAGCTGAAACGCATCCGTCGTGCGGCGCACGTTGCCTTTGTCGGCCTCCCGATGAAAGCGGCGGTTCAGGACCATCGGACCGTAGTCCATGGGCGCGACCGGATTGCGGACGAAGGGGAACACGGTGCTGTTGAACGCCTCCTGGTCGGCGAAGCCTTGCGAGAACACGAGGTTTTCGGACGCGGTCACGGCCTCGCTGGTCATGAAATTCGGATACATCCGCTCCCAACCGCGGGGCAGCGTGGCGCCGTGGAAGTTGAGCATCAGGCCGTGCGCGTTCGCGTCGGTGAGGATGTCCTCGTAAAGCTTCATCGTGGCCTGTTTGTCGCCGCCGAAGAAATCGACCTTCAGGCCCTTCACGCCGATCGAGCGCAGCCACGCCATCTCGCGCTGCCGCGCGGGGGCGGCGTCCATGCGTTCGCGCGGCGTCTGCGGGGCGTCGTTCCAGTGGCCGTTCGAGTTATACCACAGCAGGACGCCGACGTTTTTCCGGCGCGCAGCGGCGACGAGCTCGGCGAGTTTCTCGCGGCCGAGCTCGGTGTCCCAGAGCGCGTCGATCAGGATGTATTCGTAGTCCATCGCCGCGGCGAGATCGATGAATGCGCGCTGGTCCGCCTCGTTCATGCTCGCGTCCTGCCAGAGCAGCCAGCTCCAGGTGGCACGGCCGGGGCGGTAAACCTGCGAGGCGTCGTAGAGCGGTTTGACGACGTCGGTGGCGACGGTGGTTTCGACGATCGGCGCGAGCGTGCGGCCGATCGTGATCGTGCGCCAGGGCGTGAGCAGCGGCAGCGCGGCCGCGACCGTGGCGTCGCCGACGCCGCCGTTTTCGCCGGGCTCCGGAAAAGCGAGCGGATACAAGCCGTCGGCGGTGGGCTCGCCGAGTCGCGAGCCGACATAGCGACTGGATACGCCCGTTTCGGAAATGAGCGCCCAGCCGTCGGCGCCGATGCGGAAGAGCGCGGGAAACGTGAAGCCGAGTCCGTGCTGCGATTTCGTCCCGACCGGGACGTCCATCAAATAACCTTCCTCGTAGCTCGGCTTCGTGGCTTTCCAGCCGCTGCCGGCGGGCGCTTGCGACGTCACGAAGGCGGTGGCGCCGGCGGGAAACTTAAAGCCCGTGCGCTCGCGTTGGACGATGGCGCGCTGTTTCTCGGGGCCGGACAGACGATACGCGAACGCA
>Ga0182740_1001744_pt1 | contig 14168 bp, 13 predicted proteins | sample eDN5th37CKraftBY_FD_128872 | JGI IMG/M metagenome (GOLD analysis project Ga0182740, IMG submission 128872) | Enriched backyard soil microbial communities from Emeryville, California, USA - eDNA 5th pass 37_C Kraft BY (version 2) (version 2) | ecosystem: Environmental > Terrestrial > Soil >...
ATGCCGGACGAGGCGATGCCTTGTGATTCCGGGGTGCTGCGGGGGAAGTGGAAGTGGTCTGACGACATGCGTGCGACTCCCTGTGGGCTGCTGTGGATCCGATGTTGGCGGCGTCAGGGTAGCACGGGGCGGCACGGATGGGAGGGGCGGGCGCGACTGTGCGCGACGGCGATCAGGGTTCGACGCGGGCGACGCCGGGGAGGCGGTTCATCTTCCGGTCAAACGTGTAGATCTGCGTCAGGCCGAGATGGCGGGCGTAGAGCAGGTGATAGCAGTCGGCGAAGGAGAGCGGGTTCTGTCGCACCCAGAGGTCGAGGGATTCGAGGATGACATCCCGGTGCTCGAGCGAGAGACCGGGCAACTGGATGATGGCGGTGAGGCTATCGCGAATGACCCGGCGAGGCAGTTCATATCGTTGAGTCAACACCCAACATGCCTCCAGGATGACTGTCGCAGCGATTGACACTGAAAGCTCACCGGTCTGGACGCAAGCAAGAAGTGCTTCGGACCGGGCGCGCTTTTCAGGTTCTGCACCGACGAGGTACTCAATCAGGATATTGGTATCGAGGAAGGCCGTCATGTATCGTCACCGCGATTCATCGATGCTTCGTAGTCAGCAAGGACGGCTTCTTCGATCGCCCGATCCCATGCCTCGAGCTCGTCCTCGATCGACGTGCCCTCCGGGAGATGATTCTGCATATGGGCGCGGACCATGGCGGCCGTGCGAGCGAGCTCACTCTCCTCGGCGATCCTGTCAGGGCTTACAGTTCGGAAGAGGACTTGCCCCGCGCGCGTACGATCCGCGACGACGGTATCGCCCGGCTTGACACCGAGGTCTTCCAGGATTTCTTCCGGGATGTTCCACGAACCGTCCGGCGCGGCTTTGATGGTGAATGTGGTGATCGTGCGGGTGGCCATCGCGTCCTGTCCTTTCGCGAACCGGGACCTGATTCCGTTGTAGTGAAGGAAGTTGTTCATGCGAGATGCCGTGGCTCGCGGCTGGTGGTTCCGCTGGCCGTGGCACGTTTGCAGTTCGCATGTGGACTGTAGCTCGTCCCGGCATTCGTCCGATCAGGGTTCGACGCGGGCCACGCCGGGAAGGCGGTTCACTTTTCTGTCGAGGGGTATATCTGCGTCAGGCCGAGGCGGCAGGTAAAGAGCAGGTGCCGGTCGACAATGACCGTGCCGTCGGATGTGCCGATGCCGCTCTCCTCCAGCATGTCCTCCGTGAGCGTGATCGTGGCGTCCCGGATTTCGACTTTACGCGGAGTCATGACCATCGTTCGGCGCTCCATTCGCGAGGACCGATCCTCCATGCCATTGTAGCGACCGGGTGTCCTCGCGCGAAGCCGGAGACGGGCGGGCTGGCATCGTGCCAACCCGCCCGTCGAGTTCAGCGCATCACTCGTCCGAACGCCAGCGTCAGGAGGCCGGGACCGGGTCGCCGATCGTGGCGCGGACCTGCTGCGCCGCCTCGACCATGTTCCGCAGGGCGGCCTCCGTCTCCGGCGCCTTCCGCGTCTTCAGGCCGCAGTCCGGGTTCACCCACACCCGCTCGCGGTCCAGCACGGAGAGCGTCGCCTCCAGGTTCCGCGCGATCTCGTCCACCGGCGGGACGCGCGGGCTGTGGATGTCGTAGACACCCGGCCCCACGCCCTTGTCGTAGCCCTGCTCCCGGAACGATCGCAGCAGTTCCAGCCCGGAGCGCGCGTTCTCGATCGAGATCACGTCCGCATCCAGGTCGCTGATCGCCCCGAAGATGTCGCCGAACTCGGAATAGCACATGTGCGTATGCACCTGCGTCTCCGGCGCGGCCCCGGCGGCGGTGATCCGGAAGCTCGCCACCGCCCAGTCGAGGTAGTGTCCCCAATCCGCGCGGTGGAGCGGCAGCCCCTCGCGCAGGGCGGCCTCGTCGATCTGGATGATCGCGATGCCCGCCTGCTCCAGGTCGCTGACCTCGTCGCGGATCGCCAGCGCGATCTGCTTGCAGGTCACCTCGCGCGGCTGGTCGTCGCGCACGAAGGACCAGTTCAGGATCGTGACCGGGCCGGTGAGCATCCCCTTCACCGGCTTGTCGCTCAGCGACTGCGCGAAGGTCGCCCAGCGCACGGTCATCGGCCTGGGCCGGGAGACATCGCCCACGATCACCGGCGGCCGCACGTAGCGGGAGCCGTAGCTCTGCACCCACCCCTGCTGGGTGAAGGCGAAGCCGTCCAGCTGCTCGCCGAAGTACTGGACCATGTCGTTGCGCTCCGGCTCGCCATGCACCAGCACGTCGATGCCCAGCGCTTCCTGGTGCGCGATCACGTCCCGGATCTGCCCCTCCAGGAACGCCTCGTACTCCGCCTGGCTCAATTCGCCAGCGTCGGCCTTGCGACGGGCGACGCGCAGCTCCGGGGTCTGGGGGAAGGAGCCGATCGTCGTGGTCGGCAGCAGCGGCAGGTGCAACCGCTCCTGCTGGATGGCGGCCCGCTCGGCGTAGGGCAGGGCGCGATCGGTCGCGTTTGCCGGGAGCGCGGCGAGGCGCTCCTGCACGGCGGGATTGCGCCGCTTCGGTGATTGCGACGCCGCCGTCAGCAGCGCGGAGCGGGCGTCCAGGTCGGCGGCGATGGCGTCGCGGCCCTCGCGCAGGCCCTTCGCCAGCAGCACGACCTCGGCGAGCTTCTGTTCGGCAAAGGCGAGCCAGGAGCGGATCTCCGGATCGATCCCGGTTTCGCGGGAGACATCGTAGGGAACGTGCTGGAGCGAGCAGGAGGTCGAGACATGCAGATGCCCGGCCCCGACCCGTTCCGCCAGCGCGGTGAGGGTATCGAAGGACGCCGTGAGGTCGTTGATCCAGACGTTGCGGCCATCCACGACGCCCGCGACGAGGATCTTGTCCTTGGGGAAACCGTGCTCGGCGATGAGGTCGAGGTTCTTCCTGCCCCTCACCAGGTCCAGGCCGATGCCGTCCACCGGCAGGTTGACGAGCGTCTCGTACGACTCCCCGACGTGGTCGAAGTAGGTCTGGACGATCACCTTCGCGTCGCCCTTGACGGCGGCGATGGCGGCGTAGGCCCGCTCCAGCGCGGCGAGGGTTCCCTCCGGGTAGTCGGTGACGAGGATCGGCTCGTCGATCTGGATCCACGCCGCGCCCTGGGCACCGTCCGAGCCCGTGGCGAGCCCCTTCACCACCTCGGTGTAGAGGGGCAGCAGCCGGTCGAGCAGCGTCAGCGGATCGAACCCGTCCACGGTCGGCTTGGCGAGGGCGAGGAAGGTGACCGGGCCGAGGAGCACGACCTTCGTACGGTGGCCATGCCCGCGCTCCTGGGCGGCCCGCAGCATGTAGGCCGGTTTGCCGCCAGCGATGCGGAAGACGGTCTCCGGGCCGAGTTCAGGCACGATGTTGTGATAGTTCGTGTCGAACCACTTGGTCATCTCCATCGCGGGCACGTCGTGGTCGCCGGTGCGGCCGCGCGCCATCGCGAAGTAGGTGTCCATGTCGACCGTGTCGCCCGACCATCCATAGCGGGCGGGCACGGCGCCGAAGAGGCCGATGGTGTCGAGCACCTGGTCGTAGAAGGAGAAGTCGTTGACGGGCAGCAGGTCGAGTCCGGCGGTGGCCTGGGTGGCCCAGCCTGCATCGCGGACGGCGTCTGCCGCGTCGACGAGTTCCCCGGCGGTGATCTTGCCGGCCCAGAACGCTTCCAGCGCCTTCTTGACCTCGCGGTGCGTGCCGATCCGGGGGTAGCCCGGAACGGTGGCAATGGGGCCGGTGATGGGGTTGGATGTGGACGTGTCCACCGTGCAGACCTCCCTGCAACTGACCGGCGCCGGAACTCCGGATCACGGTGACCGGAGCGTGACGCCTGGTGCGGGGCGACCGTCTGTCGCCCGCAGGGATGAGCCTAGCACGCCGGGCGTGGCAACCGGGCGACCCGGTTGGCCAGGATTTCGGGTCGATCGATGGGGGCAGCCTTCGCGGAATGGCGACGGGCTGCGGGTATACTCTTCACCGGAAACGGGTTTTGTCGGGGCATGGCCGCGCGGGTTGCGCGGCGTGGATGCCGGCTCGACGCAAGCGGGGGTTGCTGTGGCGGACGATCTGCGTCAGGTGCTCGATTACATCGTGCGTCGCTACGTCGTGGACGACGAACTGCGCGCGATCGACCGCGATGCCTCCGCCACCGCGCCCGACCTCGAACAGGACAAGCACCAGGCCGCCCGCCGCGAGGTCGAACGCGCCGACAGCCTCTCCGCCGCCTTCGAGCAGGGGGTCCTCAAGGCCTGGCACCGTCAGGCGATCGGTGGTACCGAGCTGGCCCTGGACGATCGCAAGCCGGACGAGAACCGCATGGCCGATGCGCTCATCCGCTTCCTCGTCAGCTACGATCTCGCCAGTTCCCGCTCGATCGAGACCGGCGACCGCACCTACACCTACTTCGTCACGATCGACTGGCCGAAACTGCGCGATATCGCCATGGCGGCCGGCGTCAACCTCGACCGCACGCTGCGGGCCGATGTGCCTTCCCGCTGACCCGGCATCGATACCGCCGTCGCGCCAGTCCTGCCTGATTGCCCCGCCGCCAGCGTCGAACCCCGCTGGCTCACGGACCGGATACCGTTCATGACCTCGAGTTCCCAGACTGCGCCCCTCACGCTTGCCTATCGCCTGCCGGACGATGCCGCCGATGCCGCCTTCGCCCGCAACGTCGGTATCGCCTTCCGCGACCACCTCATCCTGCGGCTGGCGCTCACGCATCGCTCCATCCTCCACGACTGGGGGGGCATCGCGGAGCTGGATGCGATCTTCCAGAGCAACGAGCGGCTCGAGTTTCTGGGCGACGCCCTCCTGGGCCTGATCGTCGCCGAGTACCTCTACGTCGCCGATCCCGCCGCCGACGAAGGCACCCTCACCCGCCATCGCGCCGCGACGGTCCGTGCCGAGACGCTGGTCCGCTGGGCGCGCGAGCTTCACATGCAGGACTACCTCTACCTCGGGTCCGGCGAGCGCGTCACCGAAAGCGCGCGCGACCGCATGCTGGCGGGGGGCTTCGAGGCGCTGGTCGGCGCGATCGCGCTCGATCAGGGGCGGGATGTCGCGGAGCAGTTCGTCCGCGCCTATCTCGACCGCGACCTGGAGGCCATCCTCGCCTCGGAGACGCTCTCGAATCCCAAGGGCATCCTGCAGGAGGTGATGCAGGAACGGTTCGGCGACCCTCCCACCTACGAGACGATCGCGGAGGAGGGGCCGGATCACGCCCGCCAGTTCACCGTCGCCGTCGTGCTGGAGGACCGCCAGATCGGCGTCGGCAAGGGGCGCAGCAAGCGGGAGGCCCAGCAGGAGGCCGCGCGCCAGGCGCTGCTCACCCTCGCCCAGGACGATGCCCTGGCGGGGGACGACGGCGCGCCGGAGGGTGAGGAAGAACCGGAGGCGTCCGCCGGTGAGCCGGATCTCCCATCGCGGGACGGCGAGGCCGTCGCCAGCGCGGCGCGGTCGCCCTTCGCCATGACGATGGATGCGAAGGACCAGGAACGGGCGGCTTCGACGCCGGAGCGCCCCCTCGCGCAACGCCGCGTGCGTGGCGCCGGCAAGCGGGAGGGCTGAGGGCGATGGCGCACGGCTACGACGAGATCACCATCCTGGGCGGCAACTCCAACAGCCCGCTGGTGGACGAGATCTGCGACTACATCGGCATCCCGCGCGGGCGGGCCGAAGTCTTCAAGTTCAGTAACGACAACACCTTCGTCCGGATCGGCGAGAGCGTGCGCCAGAACGATGTCTACGTCGTGCAATCCTTCACGACGCCGGTCAACGACTCGATCATGGAACTCCTGATCATGATCGACACGCTGAAACGGGCCTCCGCCGGGCGCATCACCGCCGTCATTCCCTACTTCGGCTACGGGCGCACCGACAAGAAGGACCAGCCGCGGGTGCCGATCACGGCCCGCCTGGTGGCGAAGCTGATCGAACAGGCGGGGGCAGACCGCGTCCTGACGGTCGACCTGCACGCCGGGCAGATCCAGGGCTTCTTCGATATCCCCGTGGACGAGATGAGCGCCATGTACCTCACCGCGCAGCACTTCGTGGAGAAGCGGCTGGCGAACCCGGTCGTCGTCTCGCCCGATCTCGGCAACACGAAGCGGGCGCGGAACTTCGCGGAGATCCTCGACGCGCCGCTGGCCATCATCGAGAAGCGGCGGATCGGCAACCGCGACGCTTCCGAGGTGCTGAACCTGATCGGCGAGGTGGCCGGCATGGAGGCCGTGATCGTCGATGACGAGATCGATACGGCTGGATCGATCTCCCACGCCGCGCAGGTCTGCCTCGACAAGGGGGCGACCGCCGTCTATGCGACCTGCATCCATCCCGTCCTGTCCGGCCCCGCCATCGAGCGGCTGACGGCGCCGACCAGCGCCATCCGCGAGGTGGTGGTGACGAACACGATCGAGATCCCGCGAGAGAAGCGGTTCGACTGCCTGACCCAGCTCTCGGTCGCGCCGCTGCTGGGCGAGGCGATCCAGCGCATCCACGCCGGATCGAGCGTCTCCACGGCCTATCGCGCGGCGGGGTCGTACCAGGCCCGGCTCTCGCTCGTGGCCCCGGAGTGATGGTCCCCGCGTCCGTCGCCGGCCTGCGTCGCACGCACAGGGCGGCGCGATGAGTGACCTGCCACCGTTACCACCACCGGACAACGGCGCGGCCCCGCCCCAGCGTCCCCCCGATCATCCGGTGGAGGTGGATGCGGACGCAGGCGGCACCCCGCTGCTGCGGGCCGTGCTGGTCCTGGTCGCGGTGGCGCTGGTGGGCGTGATCGCGAGCGGGGTGTGGATGGTGCTGCGGGACAAGGAACCGGGCACGCCGCCGGTTCCCGCTGCCACTTCCACGGCGACCATCACGTCCACCGCTGGCGCGACCGCCGAGGATGGCAGCGGCACCGCAATCCCGCCCTCGCCGAGCGCCGGCGGGAGCCCGGTGGCCGGCTCGACCGCGACCATCGCCACCACCATTGCTCCGGCGGGCACGCCGGTGCCGCGATCGGGCAGCCTGCCGTCGTTGCTGGCGCTGGCCCCGGATCGCCTCGATGACGACAGTGTCCCGTTGCCGATCGTCGCCAGCTACGCCGATCTCGCCGCATGGTCGCGGGTGAACGGGATGGCGATGCCCACCGGCCTGGACGATCCGATGCTGGCGGCCTGGACCGCGAACCTGAACGCCCTCGCCCTTCCGACGAGCCTCGGCACGCGCGGCACGGAGGCGATCTGGCAGGAGAGCTACGGCTTCACCCTCACCGATGTCGAACAGGTTCTCTCCGTCGGCGCGGCGCCCAACTCCGTGACGATCATGACGGGGACCTTCGACCGGCGCACGCTGGAGGATGCCTGGGTCCGCAGCGGCTACCAGGCGGTGAAGATCGAGGGCGTCACCATCTGGTCGCTCTTCCCGGGCGACACCATCGATCTGTCGGCCAGGGCCAGCCGTCCCTCGCTCGGCAGCCTGAACAACATCGTGCTGCTGGACGATGGCACGCTGGTGGCCGCCGCGAAGCTCTCCCGCCTGCAGGCGGTTCTGAAGGTCCTCCACGGCGACCAGTCGTCGCTGGCGCAGAACGACGCGGTGCGGGATCTCATCGCGCCGCTGGGGGATGGCGAAGGGGTCATCTCCGTCGAGATCGCGCGGGGCGACCTCGTGGAGGCTCCGCCAGCCGCGACCGCACCGGCCACCCCGGGCGCGGACGGGACCCGGATACCGGTCGCCTCGCCGGTCGCCACACCGCAGGCCCCGACCGTGCCGGAGGTGCGCCTCGTGCTGGTCGGCCTGCGGGCAACCGGTGCGGGCGACGTGGCGTCCGTCGCCACACCCGTCGCGGCGACACCGGCACCATTCGGAACGGCCACGCCCGGACGCGATCCCGCCGTGGAGATGGTCGTGATCCTGGCGTTCGCTGATGATGCGGATACGACCGCCATCGAGGCCCGGGCCGCGATGACGCAGCGGCTCGCCATCGGCCGTTCCGCCGTGACCGGCGAGCCCTACGCGCGGCGTTATCGGGACCCGCTGGTCCAGGTGGCGATCACGCCGGGGCGGAATGCCGTGGTGGTGATGCGGGCCGGGCTGGCCGATGGGGCGGCGGACTGGCTCCAGGTCGTCGAAACCCGGGACCTCGGCTTCGCGTTCTGGGAACAGGAACCCTGACATCGGCGGCGATCCCGACCCATGCCGATCACACGCGGGTCGCGCGCCGGTCGCCCGCTGATAGAATGGGAGCGAGACTCCGGCATCGTCACGCCATCGATCGCGACCAGTTCGGGAAAGGACGCGCCTCATGCCCGGGATCATCTTCACCCGCTACGATCACGCCCCGGCTGCCGCGGAACCCGGGGAGGCCGGCTCCCAGCGGCGGGGACAGGGCCGTGGCACGCTCGACCGGCGGCGATTCATCGGTGGGGTTTCGGCCCTGGCGGCGGCTGTCGCTGCCGGACGACTGATCCCGGGCGATGCGGTGCTGGCCCAGGGCACCCCCGTTCCGGCCTCATCCGGGCCGGTGGCCGCCCTCGAAGCGGTGCTTCAGGCCATCCCGGCATCGCTGGTGACGGATGCCGCGAATGGCGTCCTCTTCTACCATGCGGACCTGGCCGCCCAGTTCACGGCGTGCGGGGTCGACCGGTCGGCGGCGGACTGGATCACAGGGACGAACCTCTACGCGGTCACGGCCTCCCTGGCCCTGGTCTCCGCCGGGTTCCAGTACGGCGCGTCTCCCGAGTTTGCGGCGGCGCTGGGATTCACGCCGCTGGAGGTCGACCGGGCGGTGGAGGTCGGCGGACCGCCGAATGCCCTCTCCCTCTACCAGGGCGGTCTCGATCGCGCGAGGCTGGAAGCCGCATGGACGGCAACCGGGTTCAAGCAGGTGCCGCTCGATGGCGGGCTCGTCCTCTGGACGCTGGGCGAGCAGGGCGAGATCGATCCCGATTCCCCCATCGCTGCGTTCGGCGCCGGCGCATTCAACAACCTGCTCCTGCTGGACGACCAGACGCTGCTGGTCGCCCGCATGGGCGCGGTGATCCGCGACACGGTCGCCCATCTGGCCAGCGGCGACGCCGGCGCCTCGCTGGTCGGCATGCCCGGTGTTCAGCAGGCGATCGCCAGCCTGACGCCGACCGTCGTCTCCACGATCGGCCTGACCGGCGCGGCGTTGAGCGCCTCGCCGCGCCCGGATGGGGCGGCGACTCCCGTCCCGGCTGGTGTGATGCCGGCCATCTCGGTCGCCCTGGTCGGCATCGAGGCCGGGGCGCGAGGAGAGATCGACGCGACGGGCGCGACCCCGGCGACAGCCACCGCCGAAACCCCCGGCTCGTCCGCGCAGGTGGAAGTCCGCCTCGTCACCGGGTCGCGCGCCGACGCGGAAACGGCGGCGGCGACGGCCTCCTCCCGCTGGCAGTCGATGCAGTCGCAGGTCACGCAGCAGCCCTTCTCCGACCTGATGACGCTGGTCTCCTCCGGTGTCTCCGCGAGCGAGGAGACGGTCGCCGCGATCGACTTCGCGTCGGGGCCGATGCCGGGCCGCTGGATTCAGCTGGTGGCGATGCAGGACCTCGCGCCCTTCGCGCCTGGCGGCAACTGACCGCGGAACGCAGGGAGGGGCGGGCATCCGATCCGGATGCCCGCCCCTCCTCGTTTCGACGCGGATCAGGATTCCGGCCCGCCTACGGCGTCGATGGTTTCCTCGATGGCCGCGCGCAGGCGGTCCCGCTCGTCGAGCAGGGCGGCGATCGCGCCGGCCTGGCGGCCAAGGTCCATCATCGCGTAGAGGTCGCGGGGATTGGCCTGCGCCTGCTGGACCGCTGCGCGGAGCGCGTCCGTCTCGGCACGTGGCTGGAGCGCACCTTTGAGGACTTCGCACACGGTGGCAGGCGTTGGCCGTCCGTCGATGGTGGCGTCCGCGAGGTGCGGCAGGAGACTGCGCAGCTCGTCCACGAGGGTCGAGGCCCGCTCCTTCGCATAGCGCTGGGTTGCGGAGTAGGCGATGGGCCGCGCCGAGGCGAGCAGGTCCGTCGCTTCGTCGCCGTTCGCGATCGCCGAGCTGGCCCGATCGAGCGTGTCCGGCGGCGTCACCTCCTGCGCGATGGCCTGGGCATCCGGGTCACCAGCCGGGGCGCCCTCGATGCCTGCGAAGCCCTGCTCGCCAGGCTGTTCGGTGGGCAGGTCGATCGTTCCCGTGTCCGGCAGCGTGGGAAGCTCATCCTCCGCATCCGCCGCGTCGGCAGGAACCGGGAGGCCCGCGGGCGCGCCTTCGATACCCTCCGTGGGGGCCTCTTCCGCGTGGCTGGGGGCGGCGGTGTCGTCCTGGCCGGTCCGTGCATCCTCGTTCCAGCGCGCGGCCCAGGACGAGAGCTGCTCCGCCTCGGCATCGTCGTCCGCGACGTTTCCCGAACCCGATGCGTCGACCAGCGCGGAGGACGTATCGACGTTCCCCGGTTGGGACGCCGTGTCGGACGTGGTGTCAGCGGCAGGCGTCGGCCAGGTCCAGGCCGGAGGGGTGGCCGGTTCCGCAGGGGCCCGCCCGGGTTCGGCGTCCGGAGCTGGCGACGGCGAGCCCCAGGAATCGCTCCCGCTCCCAGGACTGGAAAGGGGGGTGGTGGCGAGCGCAGGGGGCGCGAAGGCCGGGGCGGGCGCTTCGGCCCGGGGAATCTCCCGCGAGGGGGCGGCGAGGCCGCTCAGGCGGGTGCCACAGGTCGTGCAGAACTTCGCGCCGGGCCGGGCGACCGCGCCACAATTCGGACAGGTTTCCATCGTGCTCTCCATCCTCGACACACCGCCAGTGGCGCTTCCATTGGACGCATGCGGCCCACGACCAGCCGGTGATGCCGCAGTGTCTCTGCCGAAATGCATCCTCGCGCAACCTTCGCACGGCTGGCACCTGTGTGTCGAGAGATGGGCCGCATGTTGGCTGCCAGACCGCCACCGGTGCGCTGCTCGTGCGCTGCCGATGCGCTGCCGATGCGCTGCCGATGCCGGACCGGACGGCGCGACGGGCACGAGGTGGACCGGGTTGCGCCCCGCCTGCGAAAATACCCCGCAATTGGCGTGGTGTGGCATGAGGACGTCCTCATCATTCTCTCGCATACCCAGGAAGCAAGGTTCGAGATGGCAAACGTGTTGGTCGGCCACCGCGCGGTGGCAGCCCGGCAACTCGCGGTCGGCTCTGCCGTGGCAATCCCGGTGCAGGCGGGAGATCTGGTCCAGATCGTCGATCTCTGGGGCAAGCAGGTGGCGAGCGTCGTCGCGATCGTCGGTCCCGGCGAGCACCTGTCGACGCCGGTGACGGCGACGATGAACGCCTCGATCGTGCTGAAGACGGGCGACAAGCTCTATTCGCAGCGATGTACGCCGCTCTTCGAGCTGGTGGAGGACACGGTCGGGCGGCACGACCTGCTGACCTCGCCGCTGCCGATCGAGGCCGATACCCAGAGCACGGTGAAGGCGAAGGTCTCCACGCGGGACAGCCTGGAAGCCGCGGCGGCGGAAGCCGGGCTGGAAGCGGCGGATTGCACCGACACCGTCAACTTCTTCAAGCATGTGGTGATCAAGCAGAAGGGCGAGGTCGAGGTGCGCGACGCCTTCTCGGAGCGCAACGACACCGTGATCCTCAGCGTCCTGGCGGACTGCACGGTGCTCGTCGCCAACGCCTACAGCGAGAAGAAGCCGGGACTGGCCGCCGCGCAGCCGGCGTCCGGCAGTCCCGGCCAGGTGCTCGTCCGCGTCTACCGGTAGGCGACGGGGCGGGTTTGCGTGATCGACGCAGCCCGCGACCGGCGATCGACGGGGGATGGCCACCCCGGCGCCGTCCTGGTGGATCGTCAAGCCTACGGTGTCCTCTGCCGGCCTGGCGGGCCGCCATGCACTCGGCCCCGACGAACCGACCGAATCTCCCGGCATTCCGGCCGTTCGCGGGGTGGATCGGGCCGACATGCGGTCCGCAGCGCGACGGCTCGCCAAGCGAGCAGATGCCAAGGACAGCGAGACGGTGCACTCCGCATTGCGCGTGGCGGGCGGGCAGGGTCGAACGTCGCAGCTGCGCCAACCACTGCCAGGGTCGCCTACAGGCATGAACGCCCCTGCCTGGCCGCAGCCACGGCTACCACCGTATCGAACCGCGCTCCTAGAAGAGCAGCACCAACAGGACGCTCGTGACGGTGATGATGCCGATCCCCACCAGGACGATGGTGATCAGGTCCGTCCGCGTCAGCAGCGGGTCCCTGGAGTCGGCGGGCTGGTCGGGGAGGTCGAAGGGGCGCATCAGGGTCCGTCTCCTGCGTGCATGCGGCGCGATGTCAGCGGGAATCGTAGCCGATTGCCGCGCCGGGCGGTGGCACCTTCGGTGCAGCGAACACCGCCATCCGCCGATTGACGGGCATTTCCCGACACCCGCGCCGGGCGCGGTATGGTACTTATGAAACACCCGCGCCGGGCAGACCGTTGGTCCCGCGTTCGCGCATGCGGCACTCGGGGCCGGAAGGGGTTTGCTACGCCCGTTCCGACGCATTGAAGAGGCTTCCATTCCCATGACAGCATCGGCACTTCCCGTCACCAATCACCTGATGATCATGGCCTACGGTGGGCCGGACAAGCTCGAGGACGTGCGCCCGTACCTGCTCGATGTCCGCAACTACCGCGAGACCTCCGAGCACGTCTTCGAGGAGATCACGGAACGCTACCGCCAGATCGGCGGGCGTTCCCCCATCCTCGAACTGACGCAGGCGGAGGCCCAGGGCATCGAGGATTCCCTGAACGCCCTCGCCACGCCGGGTGAGCGCTGGAAGGTCTGGGTGGGAATGCGCCACTGGCAGCCCTTCATCAAGGACGTGCTGGCCGAGATGGAGGCCGATGGCGTGTCCCGCACGATCGGGATCGTGATGGCGCCGCACTACTCGCGGATGAGCATCGGCGCCTACTTCAAGCGGGCAGCCGAAGCCGGATCACCGATCGAGATCGTGCCGGTCGAGGACTGGCACCTGCTTCCGGCGTATCTCGATGCGCTGGCCGAGCGTGTCAACGATGCGCTCCGGAAATTCCCGGAGGATGTCCGCGCCGAGGTGCCGGTCATCTTCTCCGCGCACAGCCTGCCGGAACGCATCCTCGAATGGAACGATCCCTATCCCACCGTGCTGCGGGAGACGGTCGACGCGCTGGTCGACCGGATGCCGGACCGCTCGTGGAAGTGGGCCTACCAGAGCGCCGCGATGACCGCCGATCCCTGGCTGGGGCCGGACGCCGGCGAGGTCATCACCGAGCTGGCCGAGGCGGGGCACAAGCACATCCTCATCTGCCCGATCGGCTTCATCTGCGAGCATGTCGAGATCCTCTACGACATCGACATCGAGTACCAGCAGCTCGCGGGGGAACTCGGGGTGCAGCTGGAACGGATCGAGATGCTGAACGCGCATCCGGGCATGCTCGGCGGACTGGCGGAACTCGTGCGTGGCAAGGCGGTCGAGGCCGGCCTGGTCGCGGATTCGGCCACAGCCACAGCCACACCTGCCGCATCGTGAGCGATTCCGGGGGAGCCGGCGGCAGGACCTTCGCCGTCGTCGGCGGTGGGATCAGCGGGTTGGCCGCCGCGTGGCGGCTGGTCCAGCGCGACCCGTCGGCGACCGTGATCGTCTTCGAGGCGAGCGAGCGGCTCGGCGGCAAGCTCCACTCCGTGCAGGCCGATGGCTTCCTGATGGAGGCCGGCCCGGACGCCTTCCTCTCCGCCAAGCCGCGCGGAATCGGCCTCGCGCGGGAACTCGGCCTGGAGCCGCAATTCCAGTCGCCCGATCCCGCCACGCGCGGGTCCTTCGTGCTGCGCCGGGGGAAGCTCCATCCGCTGCCGGAGGGGCTGACCGGCCTGATCCCGACCCGCCTGGAGCCGATGGCGCAGACGTCGCTCATCTCGCCGCTGGGCAAGGTGCGGATGGCGCTCGATTTCGCCATTCCGGCGCGTCAGGACGATGCCGACGAGTCGCTCCATGCCTTCCTGAGCCGCCGCCTGGGCCGGGAGCCCTTCGAGAACCTGATCGAACCCCTGATGGCCGGCATCTACGCCGGGGACGCGAAGCAGCTCTCGGTGGAGGCGACCTTCCCGCAGCTGCGCAGGGCCGAGCGCGAGCACGGTGGCGTCATCAAGGGCGTGATCGCCGCCCGA
>Ga0182740_1001745_pt1 | contig 14161 bp, 8 predicted proteins | sample eDN5th37CKraftBY_FD_128872 | JGI IMG/M metagenome (GOLD analysis project Ga0182740, IMG submission 128872) | Enriched backyard soil microbial communities from Emeryville, California, USA - eDNA 5th pass 37_C Kraft BY (version 2) (version 2) | ecosystem: Environmental > Terrestrial > Soil >...
CGATATCGGCAAGACGCCGTTCACCGTCACCGGCGTCGGCGACATGTCGGGCGACGTGTTCGGCAACGGCATGCTGCGCGAGAATACGATCAAGCTCATCGCCGCTTTCGATCACCGCGACATTTTCCTCGACCCCTCGCCGGACCCTGCAAGGGCGTTCGCGGAGCGCGAGCGGATCTACAGGCTGCCGCGCTCGTCATGGCAGGACTACGATAAGTCCTTGATTTCAAAGGGCGGCGGGGTTTTTTCGCGCTCGGCCAAGAGCATTGCGTTGTCGCCGGAGGCACGCGCGGCGCTCGGCATCGAGAAAAGCGATGTAACGCCGGCCGAGCTGATGAGCGCTATCCTGCGCGCGCCGGTCGATCTTCTGTGGTTCGGCGGCATCGGCACGTATATCCGCGCCTCGAGCGAGACCGATGCGCAGGCGGGCGATCGCACCAACGACGCGATCCGCATCGCGGCGCGCGAGCTGCGCTGCAAGGTGATCGGCGAGGGCGCGAACCTCGGCATGACCCAGCGCGGCCGCATTGAAGCCGCGCGCGGCGGCGTGCGGCTCAACACCGACGCCATCGACAACTCGGCGGGCGTCAACACCTCCGACGTCGAGGTCAATATCAAGATCGCGCTCTCGAAGCCGGCCGGCGAGGGCAAGCTCAAGGGCGGCGCGCGTAACGAATTGCTCGCGGCGATGACCGACGACGTGGCGGCGCTGGTGCTTCGCAATAATTATCAGCAGTCGCTCGCCCTTTCGCTCGCCGAGCGGCAGGCGGCGGCGGATCTCGGTTTCGAGCAGCGCGCGATGGAAATGCTCGAGACGCGCGGGCTGCTCGACCGCGGCGTCGAATATCTGCCGTCGAACGCCGAGATCGCCGAGCGCAGAAAGCGCGGCGAGGGGCTGACGCGGCCGGAACTTGCGGTGATGCTCGCCTACGCCAAACTCACGCTCTATTCGGATTTGCTCACCTCAAGCGTCCCGGACGATCCTTATCTGGCGCGCGAGCTGAAGCGCTATTTCCCGCCGGCGCTGGCCGAGCGCTTTCCCGACGCCATCGAGCACCATCGCCTGCGGCGCGAAATCATCGCGACGATGCTCGCCAATTCCATCGTCAATCGCGGCGGCCCGTCGTTTGTCGCGCGCGTTGCCGACGAGGCGGACGCCGAGCCCGCGGCGATCGCGCGCGCATTTGCCGTCGTTCGCGATTCCTTCGGCATGACGGACTTCAACGGCGAGATCGACGCGCTCGACAACAAGATTTCCGGCGCGCTGCAGCTCGAGCTCTATGCCGAAGTCGAGAACCTGCTTTTGAACCGCACGATCTGGTTCATCCGCAATACGCAGCTTTCGGGCGGGCTCGACGAGCTGGTGGCGCATTATCGCGAAGGCGTCGACCGGTTAGCGAATGATTTCGACACGCTCGTCACGGCGCAAGCCCGGCAGGCGATCGAAGCGCGCGCGGCCAAGTTCAGGGAAGGCGGCGTGCCGCAGGCGCTGGCGCAGAAAATCGCGCGGCTTCCGTTGCTCGCCGCCGCGACCGATATCGTGCTGATCGCCGACAAGACCGGCAAGCCCATCGAAACCGCGGCCTCGGCTTACTTCGCGACGCGCGAGTTCTTCCGGCTCGACGGGATTTTCGCGGCGGCGCGCGCCATCGATGTCCAGGACCGCTTCGAGCGCCTCGCCATCGACCGCGCCGTCGATTCGATTGCCGCCAACGAGCGCGTCCTGATCGCCGATATTCTCGGTCACGGCGGCAGCGGGGAGGCCGCGGTCGCCGCCTGGAGCGAGACCCGCAAGAGCGAAATCGTCCGGGTGCGGAGCCGCCTGCAGGAGCTCGATGCGTCGGGCTTTTCGCTGGCGAAACTCATCGTCGCTGCGAGCCTGATGCGCGATCTTGTCAAAGAGTAGCGAATCCGCTTGATCGGCCGGCGTGCCGGACTTGATAGAATCAAGGCCGGGACTCTAGATATTTGCATTGGCGCGTCTTCTTAGCGCGAACCGGTACCCCCTTCGCCTGAAAACGCGCCGGACCCGATCATGAGCGACACCCCGCCACCCAAAGCCGGCAAGCTCGCCATTCTCGGCTGGGTGTTTTTCGACTGGGCGTGCCAGCCCTATTTCACGCTGCTGATGACCTTCATCTATGCGCCGTATTTCGCCTCGGTCGTCGTGGGCGATACGGCGCGCGGCCAGTCGCTATGGGGCTTCGCGACGGCGGCAGCGGGCATTTTCATTGCCTGCACTTCGCCTGTGCTCGGCGCGGTCGCCGACGCGACGGGCCGCCGCAAGCCGTGGATCGCGGCGTTCGGCGTTCTCATCGTGATCGGCGCATCGGCGCTGTGGCTCGGCAGGCCGGGTGACGCGTCGAGCGTGCTGCCGGTCCTGATCGCGTTCGCCATCGGTTCGATCGGCGTCGAATTCGCAGCGGTGTTCAACAACACGATGATGCCGCTCCTGGTGCCGCGCGAAAGGATCGGCTCGCTCTCCGGCGCGGGCTGGGCGATGGGTTATGTCGGCGGGATGATTTCGCTGGTGATCGCGCTCGGCTTTCTCGCGGCCGACCCCGTCACCGGCAAAACGCTGCTCGGCTTCACGCCGATCTTCGGCCTGGATGCCGCTTCGCACGAGGGCGACCGCGCGACCGGGCCGCTGACGGCGCTGTGGTTCGTCGTCTTCGTCATTCCGCTTTTCCTGTTCACGCCGGACGGCGCGCGCGGCCACGCATTCGGCCCGGCGATCCGCCATGGCCTCTCGGCGCTGCGCGAGACAATTCACGATGCGGGCCGCCATCGCGATCTTGGCTATTTCCTGCTCGCCAACATGATCTACACCGATGGGCTGCTGGCGCTGTTCGCCTTCGGCGGCATTTACGGCGCCGGCGCGCTCGGCTGGGGCACGATGCAGCTCGGCCTATTCGGCATTCTGCTCACCGTCACCGGCACCATCGGCGCATATATCGGCGGCAAGCTCGACGACAGGATCGGCGCGAAGAAGGTCGTGCTTGGCGCGCTCGCCATATTGATCGTCTGCTGCCTCGGCATCCTTTCCATCGACCGCGACACGATTTTCTTCATCGTCGATGTCGCGCCGCCGCAGCCGGGCGCGGGATTGTTCTCGAGCGCCGCCGAAAAACTTTATCTCGCGCTGGGTGCGCTGATCGGCGCCGTCGCAGGGCCGCTGCAAGCGGCGTCGCGCACGCTGCTCGTGCGGCTTTCGCCGGAAGACAAGCTCGCGCAGTTTTTCGGCCTGTTCGCGCTCTCCGGCAAGCTCACTTCGTTCGCTGGGCCGTTTCTCGTCGCGACGGTGACGGCGCTGACCATGAACCAGAAGGCCGGTGTCTCGGTGCTGGTCGCGTTCTTTCTGATCGGGGGCGTATTGTTATCGCGGGCGCGCTCCGCATGATCCCGAAAAGCGTGAAGCGGTTTTCGGATCAGATCATGCGGAAAAGAGTCAGTGCCGGAAGTGGCGCACGCCGGTGAACACCATGGCGATGTTGTGCTCGTCCGCCGCCTTGATGACTTCCTCGTCGCGCATCGAGCCGCCCGGCTGAATGACCGCGGTGGCGCCGGCTTCGATGGCGGCAAGCAAGCCATCGGCAAACGGGAAAAAGGCTTCGGAGGCGACGGCGGAGCCGATGGTCAGCGGCTTCTCGAGGCCCATGGTTTTTGCGGCGTCACGGGCCTTTTGCGCGGCGATTTTCGCCGAATCGACGCGGCTCATTTGACCCGCGCCGATGCCGACGGTCGCGCCGTCTTTCGCGTAGATGATGGCGTTCGATTTGACGTGCTTGGCGACCTTCGACGCGAATTTGAGGTCGCGCAGCTCGGCATCGGTGGGCTTCCTTCTGGTGACGACCTTCAGCTCCAGGTCATCGACGGAAGCGTTGTCGCGCGACTGCACGAGTAAGCCGCCGCTCACTGACTTATAGACAAGATCGCGGGCGCGCGGATCGGGCAGGCCGCCGGCGAGGAGCAGCCGCAGGTTCTTCCTGGCGCCGACAATCTCGATGGCTTCCTCGCTCGCATCGGGCGCGATGATGACCTCGGTGAAGAGCTCGACGATCTCGCGCGCGGTTTCGGCGTCGAGCGCGCGGTTGAGCGCGACGATACCGCCGAAGGCCGATGTGGGATCGCAGGCAAGCGCACGCTTATAGGCTTCAATCGGGCTCGCGTTTTCCGCAACGCCGCACGGGTTGGCGTGCTTGACGATGACGACGGCAGCGGCGCGTTTGGCGTCGAACTCGGCGACGCACTCATAGGCGGCGTCGGTGTCGTTGATATTGTTGTAGGAGAGCGCCTTGCCCTGCACTTGCCGGGCCGTCGCAACGCCCGGCCGCGTGCCGGGCGTCTTGTAGAATGCCGCCGTTTGATGCGGGTTCTCGCCGTAGCGCAGCGCTTGCGCGAGCTTGCCGCCGAAGCTGCGCCAGGCCGGCGCGTCGTCTTTCAGCTCGGCCGCGAACCAGTTGCCGATCGCGGCGTCATAAGCGCTGGTGCGGGCGAAGGCTTTTGCCGCAAGACGGCGGCGCAGCTCCAGCGAAGTGCCGCCATGTCGTTCGATCTCGGCGGCGACTTCCGCGTAGTCGGCGGGATCGACGACGACGGCGACATCGTCATGATTTTTCGCCGCGGCGCGCACCAGTGCGGGGCCGCCAATGTCGATATTCTCGATGCAATCCTCGAACTTCGCGCCTTTGGCGACGGTCGCCTCGAACGGATAGAGATTGACGACGACAAGATCGATCGGCGCGATCTTGTGCTCGCGCATCGAGGCCGCGTGCTCCTTGTTGTCGCGGATCGCGAGAATGCCGCCATGCACGCTCGGATGCAGCGTTTTCACGCGGCCGTCCATCATCTCGGGAAAGCCCGTGAGCTCCGAAATATCCGAGACGGCGAGCCCCGCATCCTTCAGTGCGCGATAGGTGCCGCCGGTCGAGACGAGGGCGGATTTCGCCTGAGCGAGCGATTTGGCGAAATCGATGAGGCCCGTCTTGTCGGAAACCGAAAGGAGTGCGCGGGCAACCGGGCGAATGCGAGTCGGCATGAGGAAATCCGGGTTGGGCGATGGCGCCGCGATAGCATAGCGGACGCGGCAAGGGAAACGGCGCGCTGACTTCATGCACAATGCTTAGGAAGCACGCTGGCGGGGCATGATGTTTTGCGAAAACGTTTCCGCTTCGCGCCCTAAAGCGGGAGTTCAGGAATGCTCGCGGTTTCGCGCTTTTCGGCGGGCGCGGTTTCGGTGCGGACGAGATGCCAGAGGATGCGCTCGCCTTCCTTGACCTTGCCATAGACGACGATCTGGCTGGTGCGGCGCGGATTGTCGGAGGTCGAGAGAAACACGCTTTCTTCCAGGCGAACTTCGCGGCCCGGCGCCGAGAACAGCCAGCCCTGCTGGCGCGGCAGCACCAGCATCACCGTCGCGCCGTCGGCAAGGCGGCTCGCCTTGACGTTGGGGTGGAGATGGAAGCGCAGCGCGAATTCCTCCTCGCCGCGGCGGGATTTTTTGCGTGACGAAACGGCGAGGAAAGCGTCCTCGCCGTCGAGCCGCGTGCCGTCGACCGAGAGCAGCCACGAGCGCTGATGGACGACGCCATAGTTGCGGGCATAGCCGTCGTGGCTCGCGCGGATCGAATGCACGCCGTCGCGTTCGGTGCGCGCGACGCGGACTTCCTTCGGCCCCGCGACGATGGGCGTGCCGATATAGCGGCTCGAAGCCGTCTCGATCAGGAAGCGGCACGACGAGGTGTCGTTGAGCGTCGCCGTCGAATGCGCGGCGGTCGCGCGGGCGACGCGCTGCCATGCCTTCTTGTTGATGCCGGGCATGCCGCAATTGACGATGATGCGGTGGCGCGCATGCGAGAATTCGAACGACAGCGCGCCGGCATGCGCGTCCTGGCTGACGCGAAAGGGCGGCGGTTTGCCGGTGTCGGCGATGATCAGGCTCAAGCCCGCTTCGACGCGCTGATAGCCCGAATGGGTGGCGTTCGAGATCGGCGTGCCGCGCGCGTCGTCATAGGCGAGCACCGTCGCGATCGAATCGGCGGGCGTCGTGCCCGCGCCGTTGAATTGCGCGAAGGTGCCGTCACCGTGCCGGAAGAAGCGCAGCATCGGCATCATGCGGTCGATGGCGTTCAACAGCTCCTTCGGCGGCGGCAGATTGCGCGCCGCATAAGCCTGCCGGAGCGGCAGAAGATCGAGCAGGATCGAAACCAGCACCGCCGGGTTGCGGCTGATGTGGCCGCCATCGGGCAGGATCTGCCGCTCGAGCTCATACGCGAGGCGTTTGGTTGCGCGCTTCAGGAGACGCGTTTCGCCGGCGATGCAGAGGCCCGCGAAAGCGAGGGCGATGGCGGCGGCAAGCCGGGGATAGCCGTCGCGGGACTTGAAGGCGATCTTCTGAAGATACTTCACCTGGCGCGACAGGCTGCGCAGGAAGGCGCGGTAGAAACCGTGACCGGCATCCTGCAAAATCAGCGGCGCCTGCGTCAGCCACGAGATGATGCGGCGGGTGAGGATTTCCGGCTCCCACGCCAGCGCATGGCCGCGGCCCTGAATCATGATCCAGTCGGCGACGAGCGAGCGCGCATTCTCGCGCGCGATCGGCGTTCCGGCGGCGCGCAGATGCCGCAACCAGCCGAAGCCGAGCAACTGCTCGCTCCATTCGCGCGAAGGCGGCACGATCTCGAAGGGCGAGCGGCCTTCGGTCGCCACCACCTTGCCGGAGAAGGCGAACTCGCCGGCATAGACTTCGTTGGCGACGGTCGGATCGCCGGTGCGCAGATCCTGCGGGGCGATCAGCAGCCGCTCGGGAACCTTGAGGCCGATCTGCCAGCGAAAACGCGGATTATCGACGAGGCTCACGACGAGCCGGCGCCAGCGATAGCTGCCGAGATGCGCCGCAAGGCGCACGCGATCGGTGATTTTTTCGCGCCGCATGGAAGGAGCCGCCCTTATTCGGGGCCAAGATAGCGAAGCGGACTTGCGTGTCCAACCCGCGCCGCAGAACCGTTCAGGCAAGCCGCCGCAGGCGCGCAGCGTAGAAACCGTCGCAGCCCGCAAGCCGCGGATTCTGATTCGGCAGATGGCACGGCAGGGTGCGCAAATCGCCCGCGATGCTGACGAAATCGCCGATGCCGCCGACTTCTTCCGGCGCGATCGGCGCGCGCTGAAAGCCTGGCTGTTTGGCGAGAAAAGCCTCGGCCTGGCGCTCGCCTTCCTCGGGCTCGAGCGAGCAGACCGCGTAAACGAGCGTGCCGCCGGGCTTCACGAGTTTCGCGGCGTTATCGAGAATGCGCGACTGCAGCGCCGCGAGACGCTGGAGATCGTCGCGGCTGCGTTGCCACGGCAGATCGGGATTGCGGCGAATAGTGCCGGTCGAGGTGCAGGGCGCATCGACGAGCACGGCGTCGAACGGCTCGCTGCGCCAAGCGGCGGCGTCGGCTTCGACGACGGTGCAGTCGAGCTTGAGGCGCGCGAGATTTTCCTTGAGGCGCGCGAGGCGCGGCGCCGAGCGGTCGAGCGCGGTCACGCGCGCGCCGCCAGCCGCGAGTTGCGCCGTCTTGCCGCCGGGCGCGGCGCAAAGATCGGCGACGGTCTTGCCCTTGATGCCGCCGAGGAGCTTCGCGGGCAGCGACGCCGCAAAGTCCTGCACCCACCACGCGCCTTCATCGAAGCCTGCAAGCGAAGGCACGGCGCCGGCATCGGTGAGGCGAATGGATCCGGCCGGCATTAATTCGCCGCCGAGTTTCTGCGCCCAGCCTGCGGCATCGTCTTTCACGGAAAGATCGAGCGGCGGCTCGATGCGATGCGCGCGGGCAATCGCGAGCGCCGTCTCGCGGCCGTAAGTCACCATCCAGCGGTCCATCAACCAGGCTGGCGTGTCGATGGCGTCGTCGAACCTCGCGATACGCTCCTTGCCTTCGCGGCCGATGCGGCGAAGCACGGCGTTCACGAGCCCGGCGTAGCGGCGCGTCGAGCGGCCGCGATTGGCGAGCCGCACCGAGAGATCGACGGCGGCGTGATCCTTGACGTCGAGAAAGAGAATCTGCGCAGCGCCCAGCAGCAGCAGGACTTCGAGATGCGGCACGTCTTTCGGCAGGCCGCGCTCCAGCATATCGCCCAGCAGCGCACGCAAGGTGCCGAGGCGGCGCAGCGTTTTCGCTGTGAGCATATGGACGAGCGCGCGGTCGCGCTCGTCGAGCTCGCCGAGTTCGGGAAGGCCCGTCTTTGTCTCGAGCATGAGATCGAGCGGACGGTTCTGATGCAGAACGGCGTGCAGGAGCTTCGCGGCGGCATGGCGCGCGGGCAGGCCGGGGATGTTTTGCTGAGGATTGTCGCCGGGCATGATGAGCGGGGACGTATAAGCGCTTTCGCGAAAGAAAGCGAAGCGCGCCGTTTTGCCGGGCCCCTTGACGTTCTCCGGCTGGCGCTCGAAATACCGTTGATGAGCGAACAAAAGCCCAAAAAGCTGACGCCCGCCGCCGAGCGCGCGCTTGCCGAAGCCGCCGCGCGCCGTGCCGAAGCGGAAAAACGGGCCGCCGCGCCGGAAGATCCGCCGCGTCAGGGGCCGGAGCCGACGCGCTATGGCGATTGGGAGAAGAAGGGGATCGCCAGCGACTTCTCGTGAAGCTGCCGGGGCCCGGCCGATAAAAAAAGGCGCGAAGCGTGAGCTTCGCGCCTTCGTCGTTTCAAATCGTTGCGAACGGGCTGACTTAATCAGGCCGATTTGGCCGTCTTCCTGTTCAGGCGATTGTCCACGAGATCGCTGACCACCGTCGGATCGGCGAGCGTCGAGGTGTCGCCGAGATTGCCGTGCTCGTCCTCGGCGATTTTGCGCAGGATGCGGCGCATGATCTTGCCCGAACGGGTTTTCGGCAGGCCGGGCGCGAACTGGATGTGATCGGGCGCGGCGATGGCGCCGATGTCCTTCCTCACCCATTGCACGAGCTCCTTGCGCAGCTCTTCGGTCGGCTTCTCGCCGACCATCAGCGTGACATAGGCATAGATGCCCTGGCCCTTGATGTTGTGCGGGAAGCCGACAACGGCGGCCTCCGAGACTTTCTCGTGGGCGACGAGCGAGCTTTCCACTTCGGCGGTGCCGAGGCGGTGGCCCGAGACGTTGATGACGTCATCGACGCGGCCGGTGATCCAGTAGTAACCGTCCTTGTCGCGGCGGCAGCCGTCGCCGGTGAAGTACTTGCCCGGATAGGTTTTGAAATAGGTGTCGATGAAGCGCTGGTGATCGCCATAGACGGTGCGCATCTGGCCGGGCCACGAGTCGGCGATGCAGAGATTGCCGCTGCCTTCGCCTTCGATGACGGCGCCGTTGGCGTCAACGAGCTCCGGCTTGATGCCGAAAAACGGCAGCGTCGCCGAGCCCGGCTTTTGCGCGATGGCGCCCGGCAGCGGCGTGATCATGATGCCGCCGGTTTCGGTCTGCCACCAGGTGTCGACGACCGGGCAGCGGCCCTCGCCGACGACGCGGTGATACCATTCCCAGGCTTCCGGATTGATCGGCTCGCCCACGGAGCCGAGCAGGCGAAGCGACTTGCGGCTTGTCTTCTTCACCGGCTCGTCGCCGGCCTGCATCAGCGCACGGATCGCGGTCGGCGCGGTGTAGAAGATGTTGACCTTGTGCTTGTCGATGATTTCCCAGAAGCGCGACATCGACGGGTAGTTCGGCACGCCCTCGAACATCAGCGTTGTCGCGCCGTTGGCGAGCGGGCCGTAGATGATGTAGCTGTGGCCGGTGACCCAGCCGACATCGGCGGTGCACCAGTAGATGTCGCCGTCGTGATAGTCGAAGACGTATTGATGCGTCATCGACTGATAGACCATGTAGCCGCCGGTGGTGTGCAGGACGCCCTTCGGTTTTCCGGTCGAGCCCGATGTATAGAGAATGAACAGCGGATCCTCCGCCTTCATCGGCTCGCACTTGCAGTCGGCTTTCACCTTCGCGGCGAGCTCGTCGTAGTAGAAGTCGCGGCCCTTCTTCATGTTGACCGCAGCGCCGGTGTGGCGGACGACGATCACAGATTTCACGCCGCCGGCCTTGTCGCACGCGGCGTCGGTGTTTTCCTTCATCGGAATCTTGCGGCCGCCGCGAATGCCTTCGTCGGAGGTAACGATGATGCTCGATTTGCAGTCGGTGATGCGGTTGGCGAGCGAGTCGGGCGAGAAACCGCCGAACACCACCGAGTGGATGGCGCCGATCCTGGCGCAGGCGAGCATCGCGAATGCCGCTTCCGGAATCATCGGCAGGTAAATGGTGACGCGGTCGCCCTTCTTGACGCCCTGTTTCTTCAGGACGTTGGCGAAGCGCGAAACGGCGGCGTGCAATTCCTTGTAGGTGATCTTGCGGACGTCCTTCGGATCGTCGCCTTCCCAGATGATGGCAACCTGCTTGCCGCGCTTGCGCAAGTGGCGATCGACGCAGTTGTAGGCGGCATTGGTCTTGCCGTCCTCGAACCACTTGATCGAGACGTTACCCGGACCGAAGGTGGTGTTCTTCACCTTCTTGTACGGCTTCATCCAGTGGATGCGCTTGCCTTCCTTGGCCCAGAACTTGTTCGGGTCCTTGATCGAGGCCGCGTACATTTTCTTGTACTTGTCTTCGTTGATGAAGGCGCGTTTTTTCCACGCAGCCGAAACCTTGTAGATTTTATCGGACATGGGGTCTTCCTCCTGAAGCGTCTCGCCGGTGCCGCCGGGTTTTCGGCATTATGCGAAGCTGCCTATGGGGCGACAAGCGAAAGGTGGCTGCGACTTTGGTCAGCCTTTCGCGGCACCCGCTGCGGGGGCGCGGAATCCGCCGATAAAAGCGAGGCTGCCGAGGTAGCCGGATATCCCAACCCGGTATTCCGGTCGGATGGAATGCATTTCCCAATGCATTTTCTGATGCGTTTCTTGATGCATTTTTGGCGCAGCGCGGCGGGACGCTCGTTACTTGACGCCGCCCATCTTGCAGATGAGCGCCCACTCGCCTGCGGTTACCGGCTGCACCGAAAGCCGCGAGTTGTTGAGCAGCACCATGCCGGCGAGTTTCTTTTCGGCCTTGCACATCGCGAGCGTCACCGGGTTCGGCAGGGCTTTGACGGCTTTCACGTCGACAAGGCCGAATTTGCCGGTCTTGTCGGTAGGGTCAGGACGGAATTCGCCGATGATCTCGACGATGCCGACGATGCTTTTCTCGTCGACCGAATGATAGAAGAAGGCCTTGTCGCCCTTCTTCATCGCCATCAGGTGTTTCTTGGCCAGATGATTGCGAACGCCGTTCCATTCGGTGCCCTTGGCGCCGGCTTTCACCTGATCGTCCCACGACCAGGATGAAGGCTCGCTCTTGATCAGCCATTGCGCCATGTTGATCCTCGGTCTTGAATCCGGCCGGTCACATTTCGCTTTTGATCGGCCGCGACAGCAGCTCGGAAATTGCGGCATCGACATTCAGGCGTCCAGCGAGAATCGCCTGAACGGCAGTTACAATCGGCATTTCCACATTCTTTTGCGCGGCGATGTCGGCTAGCACCGGCGCGGTGAACGAGCCTTCGGCAAGCGGGGCCTGATGGCCGGAGGCGTGCTGGCCGCGGCCGATGGCAAATCCGAACGCATAATTGCGCGATTGCGGCGATGAACAGGTCAGCACGAGATCGCCGAGGCCCGAAAGGCCCATCAGGGTTTCGGGCTTCACGTCATAGGCGCGGCCGAGACGGGCAAGCTCGGCAAAGCCGCGCGTGACGAGCGCAGCCTGCGCGCTTGCGCCGAGGCCGCGGCCGATCACGATGCCGGCGGCGATCGCGAGCACGTTCTTGGCGGCGCCGCCGATCTCGACGCCGCGCACATCGGTCGAATGATAAAGCCGGAAGGCGGGCGAGCTCAGCGCTTCGGCAAGTTGCGCGGCGAGCGTTTCATCCGCGGCGGCGATCGTCACCGCGGTCGGCAGGCCCCGGCCGACATCGGCGGCGAAGCTCGGCCCCGAGAGAATCGCCGGGCTCGCGAGCGGTATCGTCTCGCTGATGATCTCGGTGACGAATTTGCCGGTCTTGCGCTCGATGCCCTTGGCGCAGGCGACGACGGGTAAGGCGCGCCGGATCGCGGGCGCAAGCGTTATGGCCGCTTCCCGGAGCGACTGCGTTGGCATGACCAGCAAAATGGCATCGGTCTCGGCGGCGTCGTTCAGCGCATGCGTCGGTGCGACTTCGGGGTGGAGCGCGACGCCGGGGAGGCGCGCGGCATTGGTGCGGCTCGCGCGCATTTCCTCAGCAACCGCGGGGTCGCGCGCATACAGCACGACGCTGCGGCCGGCATTGGCGATGGCGTTGGCGAGCGCGGTGCCCCAGGCACCGGCGCCGACGATGCCGATGCGCTGCAGGGTCATGTGCCCGATCCTGCTTGCGGCTCCGGGGCGAAGCCAAAGCCGTTGCGCGCCGGCGCGTTGATGTCGAGCGGCCAGCGCGCGCGCGGCTTGACGTCGAGCGGATCGGTCATGTTGCGCACGAGGCGCTCGAGCCCGGCCCAGGCGACCATCGCGCCGTTGTCGGTGCAAAGCTCGGGCGGCGGAATGACGAGCGGCAGGCGAAGCGAGATCGCAAGTTCTTCCATGCCGGTGCGGATCGAGCGGTTGGCGGCGACGCCGCCGGCGACGACCAGCGCGTTGGGGTGGATGTCTTTTTCGCGAAGAATTTCAACGGCGGTCTTTACGCGGTCGGCGATGACTTCGGTGATCGCGGCCTGAAAGCTCGCGCAAAGATCGGCGATGTCCTGGCGCGAGATCGGCGCGATCTTCTCCGCTTCGATGCGGATCGCGGTTTTCAGGCCCGAGAGCGAGAAATCCGGCTCGGGCCGCCCGATCATCGGGCGCGGCAGGGGAAAGCGTTTCGGATCGCCATCCTGCGCGCAGCGCTCGACGGCGGGGCCGCCCGGATACGGCAGGCCGAGGAGCTTTGCCGTCTTGTCGAAGGCTTCGCCGATCGCGTCATCGCGCGTCGTGCCGATGCGCGTATAAGTGCCGACATCCTCGACGAAGACGAGTTGCGTGTGCCCGCCGGAAACGAGCAGCAGGAGATAGGGGAAATCGAGCTTATGCGTGAGGCGCGCGGTCAGCGCATGGGCTTCGAGATGATTGACGGCGATCAGCGGCTTATGGAGCGCGAGCGACATCGCCTTCGCGGTGGTGAGGCCGACGATGACGCCGCCGATCAGGCCGGGGCCGGCGGAGGCCGCGACACCATGAAGTTCTTTGTAGTCGATCCTGGCTTCCGTCATCGCCTTCTTGATGACGTCATCGAGCAGCTGCACATGCGCGCGCGCGGCGATCTCCGGCACGACGCCGCCATAGGGCTTATGCTCCTCGAGCTGCGAGAGCACGACATTGGAGCGGATCGTGCCGTTGCCGCCCGAATCGCGCTCGACCACGGCGGCGGAGGTTTCGTCGCAGGTCGTTTCGATGCCGAGGACAAGCATGGGATTTGGCGATTCCGGTAGCGGATGGAGTGCGGGACGTCGTATGAAAGGACGTATTAAAGTGCCCGGCAGACGGTAGCAAATCGCTCCTTGAGATGACGCAATCCACGCCCAAAATCCGCATCGGTACGCGCGGCAGCCCGCTCGCGCTGCGGCAAGCCGAGATCGTTCGCGCCCTGCTGGCGAAGGCGCATCACCGGCCCGAATCCGATTTCGAGATCGTGCCGCTCAAGACGACGGGCGACCGGGTGCTTGACCGGCCGCTGGCGGACGCGGGCGGCAAGGGTCTGTTCACCAAGGAAATCGACGAAGCGCAGCTCGGCGGGCGGGTCGAGCTTGGCGTGCATTCGGGCAAGGACGTGCCGACGTTTCTGCCGGAGGGCATCCGCATCGCCGCCTTTCCCGAGCGCGAGGATCCGCGCGACGTGCTGATCGCCAAGGGCGCGGCTTCGCTTGCGGATCTGCCGAAGGCGCCGGTCGTCGGCACTTCGTCGGTGCGGCGGCAGGCGCTCGTGTTGCGGGCGCGGCCCGACGCTTCGATCAGGTTGCTTCGCGGCAATGTCGGCACGCGGCTTGAGAAGATTACACGCGGCGAATTCGACGCGACGATTTTGGCGCTCGCCGGATTGCGGCGGCTCGATCTCGCCGGGCAGGCCCATGCGGTGCTCGATCCGAAGATCTTTCCGCCATCGGTCGCGCAAGGCGC
>Ga0182740_1001746_pt1 | contig 14150 bp, 6 predicted proteins | sample eDN5th37CKraftBY_FD_128872 | JGI IMG/M metagenome (GOLD analysis project Ga0182740, IMG submission 128872) | Enriched backyard soil microbial communities from Emeryville, California, USA - eDNA 5th pass 37_C Kraft BY (version 2) (version 2) | ecosystem: Environmental > Terrestrial > Soil >...
CAGCGCGTGCCCGCCGATGCTGTGCCCGATCGCCAGCTGCGGCACGTCGCCGAACCGCGGGCGCGCCCACGCCGCGACCGCGGGGACGTCGTCGGACATCCAGTCCCGCATGCGCAGGCCGCGGTGCTCGCGCGGACTTCCCGACCGGCCGGTACCGCGGTAGTCGTAGGTGATCGCGACGTAACCGCTGGCGGCGAGGAACTCCGCGAACCCCGTGTACAGGCGCTCCGGGACCGCCGTCGCCGGGTGGATCACGACGACGCCGCGCGGCGTCTCGTCGGTGGGCTTGCGCACCGTGCCGACGACCCACCCGCCCGCCGGGATCTGGATCCGCAGCTCGTCGGACTCCACCGTCGCTGCGTCGTCACTTCGCATGCGAAGTACCTTAGCGGTCTGCAGACGGATGTCGGATCTCCTGTGGACGAGAGGTCCCGAGGGCGGGGCGGGTGTGGCACTCTCCGGTCGTGAACTCACCGAACCGGCCGCGACGGGGCTTCTGGTACCAGGTGTGGCGACCGTTCCGAGCCCTCGGGCGCGGGGTCGTCCGAGTCCTGGAGTTCTTCGAGCTCATCAGTCTCGTCGTGAATGTCAGACGTGGCGTTGGCTGCCTCTTTCGCGGCGCGGGGAGCGTCGTGGCGCGGGCGGTGCCCGTCGCCGGCGCGCGGTCTTCGACGTCACGACGCCGCAATCCAACCCAGATTTCTTGCGGCTGCTCCGGACGCTCGAACCTCAGAGCTGCCCCATGCCGCCCGAGCCCAGCGCGATCACTCAGCGCGCCGACTTCGCAGCGATGCTAAGGCACGCGCCCAAGGAGTCGTTCCTCCGGAACGACGACCGAGGCGCGCATCACGCGGTGAGCAGAGATCCGTCGCCGAGCAGCACCGCCCTGGTGCGCTGACGGGTGACGGGTGTCATCACGGGTTTCACCGCAGTCCTGGATCAGGGACGCGCCGGTGTTTGCAGCCTCATCGTTGCCTGGCATGGGCTGCGCCGGAGCAGGCAGGCAGCGACACTTCACCCGGTCTGGTTGCGAGATCGTGTTCGCTACGGCGCCTGTTTCGGTTCGACAAGGCAAGATGTGTCCCGTGTCAACGCTCGAAGATATCCTCGACGACTACCTGTTCAAGTCCGCCTCGACGGTCGAGCGCGGCACGAAGTTCGAGCGGCTGGTCAAGCAGTTTCTGGTCACCGACGTCCAGTGGGCGGCGACGTTCGAGCACGTGTGGATGTGGAACGAGTGGCCCGAGCACACGGGCCATGACGTCGGGATCGACCTCGTTGCCCAGGAGCGGGACACTCAGCGGCTGTTCGCGGTGCAGTGCAAGTTCTACGACCCGGCCCACACCCTGTCGAAGCCGGACATTGACACGTTCCTCTCGGCGTCAGGTAAGCACCCGTTCGCGGGTCGCCTCGTCGTGTCGACCACGGACAAGTGGAACAAGAACGCCGAGGACGCGATCCACAACCAGCAGATCCCGGTTCAGCGCATCGGCCTGACGGACCTGCTGGATTCGTCGATCGACTGGGATCAGTTCGACCCGAAGACCAAGGGCACGCCAGAACTCGCGGTCAAGGCCAAGCGCAAGCTGCGCACCTACCAGGAAGAGGCGCTGGAGAAGGTGCGCGCGGGTCTGGCTGAGGTCGACCGCGGGAAGCTGATCATGGCCTGCGGCACAGGCAAGACCTTCACGTCGCTGCAGATCGCGCTCGACCAGGTCGCCCCGGGCGGCTCCGTCTTGTTCCTCGTTCCCTCGATCGCCCTGCTCTCCCAGACCCTCAAGGAGTGGTCGATCGAGGCCGGCCCCGAGCTGCGGACGTTCGCCGTGTGCTCCGACGGTCAGGTCGGCAAGTCCGAGGAAGACATCTCGACCGTCGACCTGCCGATCCCCGCGACCACCGACCCGGTACGACTCGCAGCCGGTCTGGCGGCCGCGCCGAACGACCGTGTGACGGTCGTGTTCTCCACGTACCAGTCGATCGACGTCATCAGCCGAGCGCAGCAGCGGGGCGCGGCGGCCTTCGACCTCGTGATCTGCGACGAGGCGCATCGCACGACGGGGGCCACCCTGGTCGGGGCTGACGAGTCCGCGTTCGTCAAGGTGCACGACTCCGCGTACCTCAAGGCTGCCAAGCGGCTGTACATGACAGCGACACCGCGGATTTACGACGACAACACCAAGGCCAAGGCCGGGCAGGCTAACGCGGTGCTGGCGTCGATGGATGATGAGTCCGTCTTTGGCCCCGAGCTCTACCGCCTCGGCTTCGGACCCGCCGTCTCAGGGGGCGTCTTGGCGGACTACAAGGTGCTTGTCCTTGCCGTCGACGAAGGGCACGTCAACCGCACCATGCAGTCGGCGCTCACCGACCCGCGCAACAGCGAGCTGCAGCTCGACGACGTCGCCAAGATCATCGGCTGCTGGAACGGCCTGGCCAAGCGTGGGGAGGCCGAGCACGACTTCGCCGGTGACCCCGAGCCCATGCGGCGCGCCGTCGCGTTCTCGCGCTCCATCAAGGACTCCAAGCGGTTCACCGACCGGTTCCAGGCGATCGTCGACGAGTACGCCGCAAACCTCGACATCTCCGACGACGACGTCAACGCACCCGGCCGCGTCAACCAGATCCTGCCCGCCGCCGTCGACCACGTCGACGGGTCGTTCAACATGGTCGCGCGCAACAACCTCCTCGCCTGGCTCAAGGAAGACACGGGTGACCTCGGCTCGGGCGGAGAAGCGCGCATCCTGTCGAATGCCAAGTGCCTGTCCGAGGGCGTGGACGTCCCGGCCCTGGACGCCGTGCTGTTCCTCAACCCCCGGAAATCCGTAGTCGACGTCGTCCAGTCGGTTGGCCGCGTGATGCGCCGATCTCCGGGCAAGAAGTACGGCTACATCATCTTGCCGATCGTCGTGCCCGCGGGGATGCGCCCGGAGGACGCGCTGCGGGACAACGAGCGCTACGCCGTGGTTTGGGAGGTACTGCAGGCCCTTCGCGCCCACGACGAGCGCTTCGACGCGATGGTCAACAAGATCGAGCTCAACAACGCCCGTGACGAGCGCGTCAACATCATCGGCGTCGGGGGCAAGGAGGCCGACGAGTACGGCGACGGCTCCACCAAGCCCGACCACGCGCAAGGCGTCTTCGACCTCTCAGCCCTCGGCGCCTTCCGCGAGGCGATGTACGCCAAGATCGTCCAGAAGGTCGGCTCGCGACGCTACTGGGAAGACTGGGCCAAGGACGTCGCCGTCATCGCCGAGCACCACCGCACCCGACTCGTCGGCCTGCTCGACGCCGGGCACGCGGACGCCGAATTCGACGCGTTCCTCTCCGCGCTCCGGGCGAACCTCAACGAATCGATCAGTCGCGACGACGCGATCGAAATGCTCTCCCAGCACCTGATCACCGCACCGATCTTCAACGCCCTTTTCCCCGACTACGACTTCCCCGCGGGGAACCCTGTCGGCCAGGTCATGGACCGGATGCTCACGGCACTTGAGGGCACCAACCTCGAGGCCGAGACCGCGAGCCTGGACAGCTTCTACGAGTCCGTCCGCGCCCGCGTTGCCGGCATCGACAACGCCGCGGGCAAGCAGACGATCATCAAGGACCTCTATGAGAAGTTCTTCAAGCTCGCGTTCCCGCGCGTGGCCGACCAGCTCGGCATCGTCTACACGCCCGTGGAGATCGTCGACTTCATCATCCGGTCTGTTGACCACCTGCTCCGCGAAGAGTTCGGGGCCTCGCTGTCCGACGAGGGCGTGCACGTCCTCGACCCCTTCACCGGCACGGGCACGTTCATCGTTCGTTTGTTGCAGTCCGGGCTCATCGACCCTCACGACCTCGCCCGCAAGTACGCGTCCGAGCTCCATGCCAACGAGATCATGCTGCTCGCGTACTACATCGCCGCGATCAACATCGAGTCCACCTTTCACGACGTGCTGGCAGAATCCCTCGACGCCGAGGTGCCCTACCGGGCGTTCGAGGGCATGGTCCTCACCGACACCTTCCAGATGCACGAGGCCGGCGACCTTGATGACGGATCCGTCTTCATGCACAACTCCGACCGCGTCATCAAGCAGCGCGCGCTCGACATCCGCGTGATTATCGGCAATCCGCCGTACTCTGTCGGGCAGACATCGGCGAACGACGATAACCAGAACCTCAGGTACCCGACGCTGGACGCCGCCATCGCTAACACCTACGCGGCGGAATCGAAAGCCACGCTCCAACGCAATCTGTATGACTCGTACATTCGAGCAATTCGATGGGCTTCAGATCGGCTTGGAGATAACGGGATTATCGCGTTCGTCACCAACGGAGGGTTCCTCGACGCGAACAACGCAGACGGCATGCGAAAGACGTTGGCAAACGAGTTCGCAAAGGTCTACGTCTTCAACCTCCGAGGCAATCAACGGACCTCAGGTGAAGAGGCTCGGAGAGAGGGGGGAAAGATCTTCGGTGCTGGATCGCGCGCGACAGTAGCGATCACCATCCTTGCCCGAAAGCCCGAGCATGAGGGCCGGGCAGTCGTGAAGTACTGCGACATTGGGGACTATCTGAGTCGCGAAGACAAGCTCGAGATCGTTGCACGATCCAACCTCGGCGAGATGGAGTGGGTCGAGATTGTGCCAAACGATGCTGGCGACTGGATTAACCAACGCACGGCAGGCTTTGGGCAGTTCGCACCGCTCGGCGGTCGGGGTGCGGGATCGGACCGCTACTTTGATCAGTTCTCGCTCGGCGTTAGCACCAGCCGGGACTCGTGGGTCTACTCGTTCAGTGAAACAGCCTTGCACGGAAGCGTGGATCGGTCCGTTGGCGCATATAACGGTGCGATGAATGCTTGGGAAACTGGCGAGGTCAATAGATCTGGCGCGGAAATCTCAAAATCCGACGCAATGCGACGGGTCGACCAGGACGTGAGCTGGTCACGTGGGCTCCGCCAGCGATTTGAACGCGGCGAGAGGCTCGTTGTGGAGCCTGACGCGTTCGAGACGTCACTGTATCGCCCGTTCGCACGGATGAAGCTTTACACAGGCGAGGGTCTCATCGAGGTGCCAGGTCGCACGCCGGCTTGGTATGGGAACAGCGCATTTGGGAACGTCGGCTTCTGCGTGCTACTTCCCGGCGGAAACGCGCCCTTTGCCGTATTGGCGACCAACGCCGCGCCGAACCTGAATGTGTTGGGTGCCGGCAACCCAAGTCAGACGTTCCCGCGCTGGACGTACGAGAAGTTGGGGGATGACAGCCAGCCACAGGGGGCGCTCGATCTGATCGGTAGCGACGACGCCGAGGTGACCGACGGCTACCGTCGTGTCGACAACATCACTGACACGACGCTCAGGAAGTACCGCTTCTGGTACGGCCGAGCGGTCACCAAGGACGACATCTTCGCCTTCGTCTACGGGCTGCTGCACTCGACGGACTATCGGGAGCGGTTCGCGGCCGACCTCAAACGGTCCCTGCCGCGCATCCCGCGTATCGAAGCGGGCGACTTCGAGGCATTCCGCGCTGCTGGTGAGCGACTCCTCGACATGCACATCGGGTATGAGGACGCTGACCCGTACCCACTGGCCATCACCGGCAACGAACCGGCCGGCGCGGGCTCAGCAGACCTCTACGACTGGTTCCGCGTCGAGAAGCTTAAGTGGGCCGGCAAGGGCAAGAACATTGACAAGTCCTCGATGGTCTACAACCCGCGAGTCACGATCTGTGGCATTCCCGACGACGCGCACCGGTACATGCTCGGCTCCCGTTCGGCGCTGGAGTGGATCATCGACCGCTATCAGGTGAAGACCGACAAGGCGTCGGGCATCGTCAACGACCCAAACGACTGGTCTCGCGAGGTCGGTAACCCGCGCTACATCCTGGACCTCATCGCCAAGGTCACCACGGTCTCGGTCGAGACGATGAAGATCGTCGACGGCCTCCCAGCCCTTCGCATCGTCGAGGAGAAGCAATGAAGGCTGTCGACGCGCATCTGCTCACCCTGCTCAAGGCGAGCAGCCAGTACATCGTTCCCATTTATCAGCGCGTCTACTCATGGCAGGAGCCTGAGTGCTCGCAACTCTGGGACGACATCCTCCGTGCCGGATCGAACCCAGAGCTCGGCGCGCACTTCACGGGGTCGATCGTGTACGTCGCGCGCGGGGAGTCGACGAACACCTCCGCCGAGCCGGACCTCATCATCGACGGCCAGCAGCGCGTGACGACAGTGACGCTGATCCTCGCTGCATTGGCCGAACGACTTGCTCAACTGCCCAAAGGCGAGCGAGAGCCCATCGATGGGTTCTCGCCGAAGAAGATCCGCAACCGGTACCTTCTCAATGATGACGAGGACGGTGAGCGGGCGTTCAAGTTGATCCTGTCGAAGAGCGACAAGGACGCCCTCATCGCGGTTCTTCAAGGTGTGGCTCCGTCGGAGGACCTGGCCACGCGAGTCATCGACAACCACGCGTACTTTCGACAGAAGCTGGCCGACCGTCAGCTTGACCTCTCGGCGGTATGCCGTGGGCTCGACAAGCTCGTTGTCGTTGATGTGAAACTTGAGCGAGGCGTCGACAACCCGCAGCTCGTATTCGAGGCGATGAACTCGACCGGAAAGAAGCTCTCGCAGGCTGACCTGATCCGCAACTACGTGTTGATGGACCTAGCTCCGAAGGAGCAGGAGAAGCTCTACACGGCGTACTGGCGTCCGATGGAACTGGAGTTCGCCGGTGGATCGGAGAGCCAGTTCGACGAGTTCGTGCGCCACTACCTGACGATCAAGACCGGGGCGATCCCACGCCAGGACGACATTTACGACGCGTTCAAGGATCACGCGACCGCATTCGTCGATGGGGGCGAGACGATCGAGTCGTTGGTGATCGAGTTGCGTCAGTACGCGCACAGGTACTGTGCGATGGCGCTCGGCGAGGAGGCCGACGCGAAGCTTCGGCGCGCGTTCAAGGACCTTGACCAGATCCGCGCCGACGTCGTCTACCCGTTCCTGCTTGAGGCGTACACCGACTATGACCTCGGGACCCTGGACCGCGATGACATGTACGAGATCGTGCAGATGGTCACGTCCTACGTTTTTCGCCGCGCTGTGTGCCGTATCCCTACCAACTCGCTGAACAAGACATTCGCAGGGTTCGGGGCCAACGTCCGCAAGGGTCGATACCTCGCCAGCGTAAAGGCGCACTTCCTCGGCTTGAAGAGTTACCGCGCATTCCCCGCCGACGCCGAATTCCGCCAAGCACTCATGACAACGGACCTCTACAACTTCCGACGACGCTCATACTTGCTGCGCCTCCTAGAGAACTTCGGGCGCAAGGAACCCGTGACGATCGAGGACTACACGATCGAGCACATCCTTCCCCAGAATGAGAACCTATCGCAGGAGTGGCAGGACGTGCTCGGTCCCGAGTGGGAGGAGATCCAGCGCCAGCATCTTCACACGCTGGGAAACCTCACCCTGACCGGCTACAACTCCGAGTACTCCGACCACCCGTTCGCGACCAAGCGCGACATGGAGGGCGGATTTAAGGACAGCCCGCTACGCCTCAACAAGGGTCTCGGTCAGCTCGACCGTTGGAACGTTGCCGAGATCGAGAAGCGCGCAGAACGGCTCGCTGGCGAGGCCCTCGCGATCTGGCCTCGCCCGATGCTGCCAGTCGAAGTGGCCGCCGAGTTCCAGCAGGAACGCGAGGAGTCGGACTTCTCGGTCGTGGATCACCCACAGCTGCTCCCCGCCGCGCGGCGGGCTCTCTTCGAGAAGTTCTCCGATGAGGTCCTCGCGCTCGATCCCGGAATCACCCGGACTTTCCTCAAGCTCTACGTTGCGTTCAAGGCTGAGACGAACTTCGTCGACGTGGTCCCCCAGAAGGCGCGGATGCGTCTGAGCCTCAACATTCCGATCGAGTCATTGCACGACGAGCGCGGCGAAGCCTGGGACGTCAGTGGCAAGGGTCATTGGGGCAACGGCCCTACCGAGGTTGGGCTCGACGAGGGCGCTGACTTTAACTACGTCATGGGGCTTGTCAGGCAAGCGTTCGAGTACCAGATGGGCGGCGATTGACGCGCACGCCATCCATCGGCCTGATACCAACGGCAAGATCCTATCTGCTGCCGTTCCCTGTGAACGGACCGCGCTGGGTGATCTGCGTCGTACGGCGAAGACCGAGAAGATCTTGGCCCATGGCGCGGAGCACCGATTGCCCGACTCCGAGGGGGAGGGAAGCTGCGGAGTGCGCCAGGGCGACTGGGATGACCGCGTTTGGGTACAACCGGGTCTGGACGCGATCCAGAACCTCACAGACTGGCCGCAAGGTGGGATAGTTCTTGATCTCCTCGCCCGCTGCCGTGCCGTAGGGCGCGATGCCCGAGACGGGTGGGACAGTGACGACGAGTGCGCTCCCCGACTGCGTGCGATAGATGAACCGCCGTCCGTAGAACTCGTCGACCCCGTACTGGTGGCCGGCAGGGCGGCCTGTGATTCGGTTGATGTACGCGCTCGACAGGGCCATCACGCTGCCCTCGGGGATCAAGTGCTTGATGAGTTCTGCGTGCTCGACAAATCGGCCGGACTTCTCAACCCCGACGACAAGCGGAGCGGCCGGGCTCCCATTCGTTTCGGCTGCTGCCGTCAGGGTACCGAGGTAGTCCTGGAATCGGCGCTTCAGCGGCGCGACGACACCGTGGAGCGCGAGCGGACCGTCGGTGATGAAGAGGGTCTGACGCATGGCATCGGCGCCGTGAGGGTCGCGGTGGAGCACCTGCATGTACCCAAGGGACGTCAGTCGTTCGGCAACGAGCATGACCCTCGTGAGGGCCGACTGATTCGAACCCTCGGGCACGTACTCCTCGTGCGTCCGGAGCACGTCTCCGAGGAGCACTTGCGCGGAGCAGGCAGGGCACGTAGTCCCGGTCTTTGGCACGGCGATCGCTCCGCCAGGAAGGTCTGCGTCCTTCCTGCCGCACGTCGGGCAGCGGCGCAAAGCGATAGAAGCCGCCGGTGCGTCCGGGGTGCCGTGGAGCGCCAAGAGCATGTCCGCGAGCGTCAGAGGGGCTTCGTCATCGAACTTGGTGCTTGCGAGCAGACGGTTCAGCTCCTGGCGCCACGTGTCGACCCCCGTGAGGCCGGACATTACCAGCCCGGACCCAGGCAGCGCGCCGTCGAACGCCGCGTGCTTGTGCGCTTCGCGGAGCAAGGTGGGGTCGACGAACTCACCGACTCCAGAGGCTTGGAGCTTGGACAAGTCGATAAATGACGCAGCAACGCGGACGTAGCCCACCTTGATCGTCGGGTGCTCGCGCGTGGCCTCGACCTCTGTGTCTGAACCGTCGACCGTGATGGCGAAGCGAACGTCGGCGGACGCCTGCGGGTGGGGGAGGCTGTCGAGTGGGTGACACATCGACGCGACAAGCCCGACGTCGGAGGGAGCCGCTTGGGCTACCTGCCAGCGAGAGAACGCGTCACGAACGGCCTGACTGTTCACGACGGGAACATGGCCCAGCCGGGATGCCCGCTCCATGGGGTACGGCATGTCAGGCGGCACCGTTCGGGTCGATCGGTGGGAGACCGGCCTGAGCGCGTGCCGCGTTGATCATCGCGTGGTCGAACTTCGCGACCTGGACCGGGACGATGTACTTGCCCGAGTAGGTCTTCATGCGGACGAAGCCCTGGTCCTCGGCTCGGCGGATGCTCTCCGCCCACGTCTTGTAGTCGTAGTAGTGCGAGAGCTCTCGCGTCTCGTTGTCAGAGTTGAGGTGCGCCACCAGCCAGTTCGACGTGTTCGAGAGGATTCTCTGGTCCACGCTCGAGACCTCCTGCGTCGCGTAGATGAGGCCGATCCGGTACTTCGCAGCCTCCTTTGACATCCGGACCCAGGGGTTCCCGGCCACGTCCTTGGCGCCACGCTCGAACAGATTGTGGGCCTCCTCTACGACGACCTGGAACGGGATGGGCTGGCTACCTTCCCGGAAGCGCCGGTTCGCCTGCGACATCAGGGAGTTGACGATGTTCTCGGAGATGATCTTGGCGACGTCGTCGGACCCGTGCGCGAGGTCGACGATCGAGATCCGCCCCGCCTTCATGTCCTCCCAGATCAGATTCTCGACGCGGTCATCGGAGTGCTCGGAATGGAACGACGTGAGCTGCCGGATCGCTGCCTTCCCGGACGCGCGCTCGTTGAAGTCTGCGATGAACTTGAACGCCGTGTCGGAACTGTCACTGCGTTGGTTCCATGACCCCTCATTGGCCATGTACAGGTAGACCTTTCGCGCGGCCTGAGGGGTTGAAACTCGGTACGAGCGTCCGACCTTAGTGACTAGCCCCGGGTTGCTCATGCTGAAGTCGTTGTACAGCGCATCCGTCCAGCCGAACTCGACGCCGGCAGAGGACCCGAACGAGGGGCTCGTGAACCCGCATGCCGCCAGCAGCCCGTAGAAGCCGACGCGCGCCTTGGTCCACGTGATGTGGTCGCCCTTCTCCTTGACAGGGTCGGGCTCAGACCAGTTGATCGCAGCGAACGACTTCACGTACGCGTAGGTCCCGTACTCGGCGAGCACGGCCGCGTTCACAAACTCGACGACAGCCTCGAAGTTTGATGGGTCGAAGAAGTTCATCGCCAGGGGCAGGATCTGCGGGTCCGAGCGGTCAGCTCCCATCCGGTAGATCCTGACGCGGTCTTGGTCGCCGAGCAGTCGCAGGCCCGTGCCGTCCTGCTCGTTGACATTGGCGTACTCACCCTGCGGGTCAAAGATCAGCTGACCGACGGGCTTGCCGTGCCGTGCCGTGTGAGTCGCGACGGCGGTGACGAGCGTCTTGATCGTGTTCGACTTCCCGGTTCGGGTCATGCCGAAGACAGCGGTCTTGCGGGCGACGAAGTCGTCGATGTGCACCCGGACCTCCGCCTGGTCGACGCCAGACGCGCGTGCGCGGCGACGGGTTGACGAGAAGCGCACCACGCCGAGCGGAAGGAGGTCGTCTTCGCCGGTCTCGGGGTAGGACGCCAGCCAAGACAGCACCTTCTTCGACGGCAGGAAGACCTGGTACTTGGCCGACGACACGACGTTATCGATGTCGGCACCAAACTCGACGAGACGCGAGCCGCCTGAAGTGTAGAAGGTTCCGATCACCTCGCAGTCGAAGGCGGACTGCTGGAGCTCGTTGCGGGTCAGCTCGTCGGTGACCTCGTCGAAGCCCTTGCCGGAGTCTCCTGCATCGCGCACGACGGCCAGCCTTGTCTGGACGAGGTCGGGCTCGTTCGGAAGCGGCTCTGTGCCACGCACACGGAGGAGGATCAGCTCCTCGTCGTCGAGGGTGAACCCCTCCGAAGTCTGGGTGCCCGCGGCCGCGAGCAGAAACCCGCCGTGCGGGACGCCACCGGCCTGCTTCTTGCGGAAGTCGTCGGTGAGGACGACGGCGGAGTTGTAGTCGAGTCGAAAGACGCCACCGATCGCATGGCATCCGTCGTTGACAAGCGCGGCGAGAGGCGTCGCGGTCTGCTGGGCTGCGAGGAGAGCGGACGTGATGCTCATCGAGACTCCGAGGTGTCGTGCTGGCCGCGCGGGGCGGGGATCTGAGGAAGGTTGGTGAAGAGGACCTCGCGGCCCGGTACGGGATTCGATCGCGTTCCGACCATCGTGTACGTGTGCGGTACGGCGAACCGACGCACCTCAGGCATCCTGTCCGCGCCGTAGAGGTCGAGGACCAATGGCTCCTTGTCGTACGACAGGATCCAGCGCTCACCGCTCCCGTTCAGGTGCTGCGCCAGCTCGCGGTGATGGCACTCGGTGAACGAGCGGCGGTAGATCCCGCCCGCCTTCTCGATGTACGGAGGGTCCATGTAGAAGACGAGCGACTTCGTCCGCCAGCCGTGCGTGGCGAAGATGTCCTGTGCGACGCGGATTGAGTCTTGCCAGCGGCCTTCGTGGACCCCGACGATCCGCCCATCTTCGGCGAGCTCGCGGACATGCCGCAGGCGGGCCTCGATTCCATCCATGTCGAACCGGCAGTCGATCTTGTAGTTGAGCTGCGCCCGACCCCCGATCGGACCGGCGTTGCCACCGATGATCCCCGAGAACGTCGTGCGGTTGAGGAAGAGGCACTTCAGCGCTCGGTTGCGCGCGCCCGTGGGCTTGAAGCCGCGCCAATAGTCCCACCGCTCGACGGTGATCGGTTCCTTGCGCATCGCCGAGATCAGCCACTCGGTGTCGGTGGTCGCAACCTTCCAGAAGGCCGCGATGAGCGGGTCAAGGTCCGCCAGGAAGACACGCTTCACCGCCCCGATCTCCAGCAGCCCAAGCGAGACGCTGGCGCCCCCGCAGAATGGTTCGACCAGCAGCTCGGGTGTCGGGACGTTTGCCTCGATGACCTCGGCGATGGCGGGGATCATGCGTCGCTTTGACCCCGGGTATCGAAGCGGGGACAGCGTGCGGAGGGGGAGTGGGCGACGAACTCCCGAGAGCGGGGTCAGGCCGCCTGAGTCCGTGACGTGGGAATCCAGCATCTGATCTGCGACCTTGGCGTGGACGGCTCTTTCGGTCGGCGTCGCCGTCAGCCGCTCGATACTCACTCACTCTCCCTGATGTTTGATGGGACGACCGCTACCACGGTTCGTCATCCGACGGGTCGTGGACGACCCTAGTGGGCGCCGGTGACACGAACGGGTTCGACACTCGGACGTGCGGTCGGCGTGAGCATGCTGGCGTGGCACCTGACGCGGGTCGTCGCGTACGCGAGCGTGTCGGGACAAGCGAGATCGGTGCCGTCCCAGGGCGTGTAAAGCCGGTGTTTCTGCTGGTCAGGGCCAATTCGTGCGCAATTCGTGCGCCTCCGGACAGCACGATGTGCATTTTCCTGGCGCCGAACACCTCGAAGTTGGCATGGTGCACCTCGGCGATCTCCTCCTTCAACACCTCGTCGCGCTGGGCGCGCACCGACGGTGGTGCAGCAAGCCGGAGCACGCGAGAGCGGACGAGGACGGGCACCTGACGTGGCTCAGAGGTTCCGCCATGTCGGAGTGTTGTGAAACCAGCGACACGACGGGGTCGGGTGTGGCTGAATGACACCCATGCCAGCGACCGCGTACTTGACCGGCCTGGGCCGGTACCTGCCCGGCGAACCGGTAGCCAACGAGGACGTGGCGCGTCGGCTCGGCGGTGTCGACAAGCGCACTGACGGCCTGCGCGCCCGCATCCAGCGCGCCAACGGCATCCGGCAGCGGTACTACGCCCTAGACGACGAGGGCCGCACGACCGAGCTGAACGAGGAGCTCGCGGTGCACGCGCTCGAGGACGCGCTGGCAGACCGGGGGATCGCCGCCTCCGACCTGGGCATGCTTGCCTGCGCGACGACGCAGGGCGACCTGCTGGTGCCGGGGTTCGCGTCGATGGTGCACGGGCGGCTCGGCGGCGGCCCCATGCAGACGCTGACGGCGAGCGGCGTGTGCGCCGCCAGCATCGCCGCGCTCGACGCGGCGGTGAGCAAGGTGCGGCTCGGTGACCACCCGCGGGCTGCGGTGGTGGGCTCGGAGCTGGCCAGCCGGTGGTTGCACCAGCGGCGGTTCGACGGCGTCGAGGACCACCTGGACGCGCACTTCCTGCGGTGGATGCTGTCCGACGGCGCGGGCGCGGCGATCGTCGAGTTCCAGCCGCGGCCGGACAGGCCGTCGCTGCGGGTGGACTGGGTCCGCCAGGTCTCCCTGGCGCACGAGCACGAGGTCTGCATGCGCGCCGGCCTCGACGGGCCCACCGCCGTCGCGGGGCGGACCTGGCAGGACTACGACGACGTGGCCACCGCCGAGAAGGCCGGGCTGATGCAGATCCGGCAGGAGACGGCCGTGCTCGACGAGCTCGCCGCGGCCGGGCTGGCGCAGTTCGAGGAGCTCGTGGACCGCGGCCTGGTCGACCTGAAGAAGCTCGACCACGTGCTCTGCCACTACAGCACCCACGCCTTCCGCGACGTCGTCTTCGACGCGCTGAGCACACGCGTCCCTGGCATGGACACGAGCCGCTGGTTCTCCAACCTGGAGACCTGCGGCAACACGGGCGCCGCGAGCATCTTCATCGCGCTGGAGGAGGCGTGGCGCACCGGGCGCTTCGCGCCGGGCGACACGATCCTCCTCGCCGTCCCCGAGTCCGGACGGTTCTCGTTCGGCTTCGCCCACCTG
>Ga0182740_1001747_pt1 | contig 14131 bp, 12 predicted proteins | sample eDN5th37CKraftBY_FD_128872 | JGI IMG/M metagenome (GOLD analysis project Ga0182740, IMG submission 128872) | Enriched backyard soil microbial communities from Emeryville, California, USA - eDNA 5th pass 37_C Kraft BY (version 2) (version 2) | ecosystem: Environmental > Terrestrial > Soil >...
CCTGGCTACGCTCCGGCGGCCGGCTACGCCATGATGAAGACGACGCTCATGGCGATGGACGCGGCGAAGAGCACTGATCCCGCAAAGGCGGTCGAGGCTATTGAGACGTTCAAGGGTCGGACGTTCCTGGGCGACACGTCCATCAATCCCAAGACGCATCAGATCGAGCGGCCGTACTTCGTCTTGAGAACCAAGCCGAAAGCCGAAATGAAGGGTGAGTACGATTTTGGCACCGTGATCGAGCAGAGCACGGTGATGCAGCCCGTCGATCTCAACGAGTGCAAAGATATCGGGCCTCTCTAACGAGGACCAGGTGATACGGCGATTGTCGACGCGTTCGGCGGTCGCCGTATTTCATTGAGCCAGTCGCGCGTCGGCGCCTCGTCCTGCGACCGCCGTCGCGCTCCCCACCAGCAGGGATCCGATGGGAATTCTCATAGCGAGCCAGATCCTGAACGGTCTGGCGACAGGCATGCTTTATGCACTGGTCGGCGTCGGTCTGACGCTTGTACTCGGCATGCTCAACATTCCGAATTTCGCACACGGGGTGCTCTATGCGTTCGGCGCATACTTCACCTACACGATCGTACAGCTGACCGGCTCATTCTATCTGGCAGTGCTTGTCGGGCCACTGTTTGTCGTGCTCATCGGCTTTGTGCTCGAGAGTCAGGGTATCCGACGGCTCTACTCTGCGCACCACGACTACCAGCTGCTGTTCCTGTTTGCCGTCGCCCTTATCCTTCAGGAGGCAATCATCCTGATCTGGGGACCGGTAGGTTTCTCGGTTTTGCCACCCAAGGCCCTGTCCGGCATCGTCGACCTCGGCTTCGTCATCTATCCGGCATACCGCCTTGCCCTCATCGTGGTGACGACACTCATCACGATCGCGCTGTGGCTCTTTCTTACGCGGACGAGCATCGGCGCCATCGTGCGGGCCGGCATGGAAAACCGCGAGATGATCGCGGTGCTCGGCACCGACATCAATCGCGTCTTCATGTGGACCTTCGGGCTCGGTGCCTATCTTGCTGGACTGGCGGGGGCGCTCGCCTCTCCGATCATCGGGCTCACACCATCGATGGGCGGCGATATGCTGCCGATCAGCTTCGTCATCGTCGTGATCGCAGGGCTTGGATCGATCCTCGGCGCGATTGCTTCGGGTGTTCTCATCGGCATAGCCCAGAGCCTGACGTCCATCTGGTGGCCGGAGGCATCGAATGCTGTGATCTATGTGCTGATGGGCCTGATGATCGTGCTACGCCCCCAGGGCTTGTTTGGAACACGGTGACATGAATAGGCTCTTCAATCTCCCCACTTTGATCACCATCGTCGCGATGATCATCCTGCTGCCGATCGTTCAGCGCCCCGTCGTCGCCGCCGAAGTCTTGACCTTGGGTATCGCCGCGCTCGCATTGAACCTGCTCCTCGGCTACACGGGATTGCTCTCTTTCGGGCACGCGATGTTCTTCGGCATCGGCGCCTACTGCACCGGCATCCTGGCGGTCAAATACGACTTCTCGGCATTCACCGCGATTCCGATTGCCGTGGTGGTAACCGCAGTCGTGTCGTGGCTGATCGGCCTCGTATGCGTGCGGCGGTCGGGTCTGTACTTCATCATGATCACGCTCGCCTTCAACCAGATGTTCTATTTCATCGCCTATTCGTGGACGAGCATGACCGGTGGCGAGGACGGCTTGCCGGGTTTGCGGCGACCTTCGCTCATCGCCGATCAGTGGTCGTTCTATATCTTCACTGTGATCGTGTTCCTGATCACGGTCGTGCTCATGAAGCGGTTCGTCGACAGCCCTACCGGCCGCATCCTGCAAGCCATCCGAGACAACCCCGCGCGTGCTGCGGCGACCGGTTATGATGTCGAGCGGTACAAGCTCATCGCCTTCGTCGCGTCCGGCCTCTTCACTGGGCTCGCGGGTGCGATCTTTGCCTTCGTCTTCGAGATCGTACCGATCGACAAGATCCACTTGCTGTTCTCCGGCGACATCCTCTTCATGACGTTGATCGGCGGCAGTGCCAGCTTCATCGGGCCGCTGATCGGCGCGGCCTTCTACACCTGGCTGCAGGAGACCGTATCGCTCTACTGGGACCGCTGGCCGATGGTGCTCGGCATCGTCTTTGCTCTCGTCGTTCTGTTTTTCCGCACTGGCATCGTCGGCATGGCCGAGGTGTTCGGACAGAAGGTTTTTGGCAAGCGAGTGGTAAAGACCGCTAGCGCAGAAACGACAGAGGCTCACCGATGAGCGTTGCACTTCAATGCAAAGGCGTCTCGAAGCACTTCGATGGCGTCAAGGCGGTCAGCAACGTGAGCTTCGATGTTCAGCAGGGTGCGCTGCACACCGTGATCGGGCCGAACGGTGCCGGCAAGACGACGCTGTTCAATTGCATCACGAGCGAGTATGCGCCGACGTCGGGCGAAGTGCTTTTCGAGGGAAACCGCATCTCCGGGCGCCGACCGCATGAGCTGCCGGGCTTCGGCGTCTCGCGCTCATTTCAGCGCACTAGCATCTTCGCTAATCTCACCGTGGCACAGAACGTCTGGTTGTCCGCGTTCCGCCAGTTTGCCGGCAACAAGATCGAGATCGTGAGATCGGCTGACTCCCATCCGGAGGTGGCCGAAACGATCACCCGCACGCTGGAAGAAGTTGGCCTCGCGCGGTACGCCGACGCGCCGGCGATCGAGCTGGCGCATGGCGACCAGCGGCTCCTCGATTTCGCGATCGCGTTGGCGCCGAAGCCTCGCCTCTTGCTGCTCGATGAGCCGACCGCCGGCCTTTCGCGCAGCGATACGCAGCGCGTGATGCACCTGATCGAGGGCTTGAAGGGCCGCTATACGATCGTGCTGATCGAGCACAAGATGGATGTGGTCATGCGAATTTCCGATCGCATCACGGTGATGTATTTCGGCGAAGTGCTGGCCGAAGGGACGACGGACGAGATCCGGGCCAATCCGAGGGTCCGTGAAGCCTACTTGGGAAGACGCGCATGAGCCTCGGCGTCGAGAACGTCAATGCCTACTATGGCAATTTTCACGTGCTGCAGGGCGTGTCGCTGCTGGTCGAGCAGGGCACGATCCATGTGCTGCTCGGCCGCAACGGCGCCGGCAAGACGACGACGCTGCGGACGATATTCGGTCTGATGGACAAGTGGACGGGATCGATCTCGCTCGATGGTGTTCAGATCGGTGGCAAGCAACCCCATCTCATCACGCGCGCAGGCCTCGCCTATGTGCCGGAGTATCGTGGCGTTTTCTCCGGCCTCTCCGTCCGCGAGAACCTGGCGGTTGGTGAGTACCCCAACTCGCCATGGCCGATCGAACGCGTGCTCGAGTTGTTTCCGCCATTGAAGAACCTGCTCGGGCGGATGGGTGGCCATCTGTCCGGCGGCGAGCAACAGATGCTCGCGATTGGCCGCGCCCTGATGTCAGGACCAAAGTTCCTGCTGCTGGACGAGCCGTCGCAAGGTTTGGCGCCGGTAATCGTCGACATCGTCGTCGATACGCTGGTGCGCCTCAAGAATGAGAAGATCGGCATCCTGCTCGTCGAGCAGAACGCGGAAATCGCTCTGGAGATCGCCGATAGCGCATCGATCATCGAGCAGGGAGAGATCGTCCACCGCGGAACAGCGCTGGAGACAAGGAACAACCCGCAGATCATGTCGACTTACCTCGCGGTCGGATAGCAGCCGGCAACATCGACGCTGGAGAAGCGGGTGCTCCCTGGCGCTTGCTCTGTGAGGCGAAAGGCCGGTGATAAATCGCGAGATCATGACACCGTGGTCGGTGGACCCGCGACGACAAGGAGACGGTCTTGACTGATGACACATCGACCAGTCGAAAGAAGAGTTACGTCAAGGATCCAGGCCGTGTTGCCGATCTGGCGAACGCGATAGCCTCCGGCGAACTCTCTCCCGTTACCCTCGTCGAGCGCTACCTCGATCGTATCGCTGAGGTGGATGGAGACGTGCAGGCATGGCGGCAGGTCGACCGCGATGGCGCACTCTCGATGGCCAAGACCCGCGAGGCGGAGGCGAAAGCCGGGCGATTAAGGGGCCCGCTTCACGGCATCCCTTTCGGCGTGAAGGACGTCATCGACGTCGAGGGGATGACGACATTATGCAATAGCCGTTCGCTCGCAAATGCGGCGCCGGCAACCGCGGATGCCGACGTCGTACTCGCGCTTCGCGCGGCGGGCGCGATTCCTCTGGGCAAGGTGCATACGACGGAGTTCGCGTTCTTCGATCCCTCTCCGGCGCGCAATCCGCATAATCTGAACCATACGCCGGGCGGTTCCAGCTCTGGATCCGCGGCCGCCGTCGCTGCGGGCACCGTTCCGATCGCAATCGGGACGCAGACCGTCGCGTCTGTGAACAGGCCAGCCGCCTATTGCGGCATCGCCGCCTTCAAGCCAAGCACCGGCAGTGTGCCGGGATACGGCATCTCGCCGCTGGCACCGTCATTCGATACGGCAGGCTTCTACGGCTACACCGTCGAGGATGCCATAACTGTCTACGAGGCCCTGCAGCCGCAGTTTCTCGAGCGTGAGCCCGCTTCGGCTGAAACGGGCCCGATCAGCATCATCTTGCTCGAAGACCCACACTTCGAGGACGCAATAGCTGAAATGCGTGATGCACAAGAACGGCTGGCGAAGGCGGTTGCTGCAGCCGGATACGATGTTGCTCGTCGCAAGTCACCGATATCTATTGCGCGCCTGTTCGAGCTTCAGCGGAGCATGATGCTTTACGAAGCAGGCCGCACGTTGCGCTCACTTTTGGACAAGCCAAGCGGCACGGTTGGTCCGCGTCTCCTCGCCGCCATCGGGCAAGGGCGCGCGATGTCACTTGATCAGTACCTCGCAGCGCGCGAGGAAAGCGGCCGCATGCGTGCCGCGCTGCTCGACGCCATCGGGGATGGTGCTGCGCTATTGCCTGCTGCGCCCGGCGGGGCGCCGGAGGGCCTCGCCTCCACCGGCGATCCACGCTACATCGCGCCGTGGACGGCTGTCGGCGGCCCTATTGTTACGATACCGGCAGGCACGACGCGCGGCGGCTTGCCGATCGGCTGCATCCTCGCTTCCCGTCCCGGCAGTGATGAGCGCATGTGCCGCCGGGCGCGGCGGCTCGCACCGGTATTTCGGGCCGCAATCGCTTAAGCACCTGAGACGGGCGACACATCGATACTGGCAACAAGGAACAATCACTTACGATACGCGCCCAGAAGCAGACGTCATCGACAGGCTCGACCACCGATCGGCGGAGTATCAGGCGCTCGCTGAAAGGCGCGCGTCCCGCAATCCACCTTGCCGCTAACCTGCGCGCCGGGCAAACTGTCCGCCCATGCTCTGGAGGCGAAAATGACCTCAGGACGATCCGGCGAAGCCGTTGCGGATGGCGTCTATACGACCACCTGCTGGGAATGCTCGGCGTACTGCGGAGCGCTCGCCACGGTCAAAGACGGTAAGGTCATCAACTACGCTCCCAATCCCGCTAGCCCGCATTCCGCAGGCGCATTCTGCATCAAGGGCATCCGGGGCGCGCCAGGCCTGACCTACAACCCGAATAGGCTTCTCTACCCGCATCGCCGCGTTGGCGCGCGGGGGGACGGCAAGTGGGCGCGCATCTCATGGGACGAGGCGCTCGACGAAATCGCCGATCGCTTGGCCGAGGTGCGCCGCACATATGGACCCGAGGCCATCGTCGGCGCCACGAGCGGAGCTGCGTTCAGTCGCTCGGTTGTGACGGCCCTGATGCTGCGCTCCATCGGCTCGCCGAACTGGATGATCAATCAGGATCTGTGCGGCGGCTGCCGGGCCGTATCGGCAAAGATCACAGGTCTGCCGATTATCCGCGGGGAGGACATCGACAATACGCGCTGCGCCTTGATCGTGGGCCGCAATGCGCAGATCGCCGATCCCGTCGAGTGGGCGAAGCTGAAAGCCGCGAAGAAGCGGGGCGCCCGTATGATCGTGATCGATCCGAAGCGCACGACGGCCGCGGAGCTTGCCGACATCTGGATGAGCCCGCGTGTCGGCACGGACGCCGCGATCGCGTTGGCGATGATGCACGTGCTGATCAGCGAGGGACTTTATGATCGACAGTTCGTGCACGAGCGGTACCACGGCTTCGAGGCGCTGGCGGAGCGTGCTGCGCAATTTCCCCCGGCGACCGCCGAGAGCATGAGTGGCGTTGCGGCGGAGCTGATCGTCGAGGCCGCCCTCATGTATGCTGACGGCCCATCGACCTTCGTATCCGGCCATGGGATCGATGCGGCCAGCAACGGCGTGCAGACGTTCCGGGCCTTTCATGCGCTCGCCGCCATCTCCGGAAACATCGACCGGCCTGGCGGAAATCTGCGTCAGCGCACGCCCAGGGGATTTTCCAACTATCTCGAACTGCTCCATCGGCCTGAGCACCGATTGCCCGCCGAAGTCGAGACACGAACGATCGGGGCTGACCGCTTCCCCCTCTGGGCTGGACCGCGCGGCTGGCAGACTGCGTGCCACAACCCGACCGTCATCGAGGCCATGCTGACAGGCGAGCCGCACCCCGTGCGGGCCCTCTATGCCAGCGGCGTGAACATTCTCGTGACGTATCCCGACGCGCGTAGAACTATTGCCGCCTTGCGTTCGCTGGACTTCGTCGCCGTTGCCGCTCACCAGATGACGCCCACGGCAGAGTGGGCTGACATTGTGCTTCCCAAGACGACGGCCCTCGAGGAGGAAGAGGTACATTTCGTACCATCAGGTCCAACGGTCGTCTTTACGCGCGCAGTCGTTCCGCCGCAGGGCGAGGCACGCACGGAGATCGGCATCGCAGCGCCTCTTCTCGACCGTCTGGAGGCTCGTCAGGCGGTAACGGCGCGCCTCATGCCGTGGCGCTCTCAGCGTGAACTCAACACGCATCTTCTCGGCGATAGTGGCATTACGATCGAGATGCTGGAGGCCAAGGGCTTTCATCAAGTCTCTGCCGAGCCCGTCCCCACAAGCCGACCGTTTCCTACGGCAACGGGTCGGATCGAACTCTATTCACCTCAACTCGAAGAACTGGGGCTCGATCCGCTGCCGGGCTATGTCCCGCCGGAGCGCGATGGCAAGGCTGCCGAGGTCCGCACGCGCTACCCGCTGGTCGTCGTCACTGGCGACCGCGAAAAGAGCTACCATCATTCGCGCTTCCGCGACCAGCCCTGGGCGCTCAAGGTCTCACCCGATCCACTCCTTCTCATGAACCCGGATACGGCGCGTGCTCAGGGTCTGGACGATGGCGACTGGGTGCGCTTGGAAGTGGCAGAAGTGGCGGGACATTGTCGGCTGAAGCTTAAGCTTTCAGACGCGCAGCAGGCGAATGTCGTGAGTACGGGCATGGGCTGGTGGCGCCCCATGGAAGCGGCGCCCGAGCATGGCGTGCTCGACGTGAACATCAACGCCGCGCTCAGCTACAATGGCCCCTATGATCCCATTTCCGGGTCGGCCGATATCCGTGGACAGCTCTGTCGCGTCGAACGGATCGGCTTCGATTGATAGCCCGGCTGTCAGCGAGTCTGACCTCGCCACTCATATGATCGCGTGCCGAATTCTTGCCGATACCCATTCACTAAGAAGTACAGCGCTGAGAATGGCGATCAGGATCATCGTGACTTGGGGCCAGGCCAAGGTGGCAAGCGACGCATCGAGTTGAAGCCCGATGCCGCCCGCGCCAACGAGCCCGAGAACCGCGGACTCCCGTATATTTATGTCCCAGCGATAGACCGAAATGCCTGCAACCGCCGGCAGTATCTGCGGCACGATACCGTAGTCGATCACTTGCAAGGGTGAGCCGCCGGTTGCGACGATGGCCTCAACCTGGGACTGATCGATCTCCTCGATTGCCTCGTAAAGCAGCTTGCCGATGAAGCCGAGCGATCGAAACATGATGGCAATGGTCCCGGCGAGCGGGCCCGGCCCGATGATGGACACCAGCAGCAGCCCCCAGATGAGGCCGTTGATCGAGCGCGATGCAACGATGACGAGCAGCGCCAGAGGGCGGACGATGTAGAAGCTGGGTGTCGTATTGCGCGCGGCCAGAAAGGCGAGGGGAATGCCGAGCAGCATGGCCAGCAGCGTCCCTATAGTGGCGATGTTGAGCGTCTCCCACATCGGCCACCAGAGCTTCTCGATATAACTCCAGCGTGGCGGGAACATGCGACTGCCGATGTCCGCCGCTTGGCCGGGCGCGGAAAGCACGAACTCCCATATCGTATCCTTGGTCATCAATCGCCATGCCGCGATCGTGACGGCAGCGAGAGCCAGCCAGCAGAACCAGGCGAGCAATTGCTCGGCACTCGTGCGTCGCGACCATTCAGGCTGGCCGGTGGCGCTGGAGACAGGCATCACTGCACCCAACGGCGAATATGGCTGGACGAGTATTCGCAGGCCAGAACGACCAGAATGATGAGGATCAGGATCGCCGAGGCGACGTCATACTCGTACCGGCTGATGGCGGTATTGAGGGTTGCTCCGATGCCGCCGGCGCCGACGATTCCCACGACCGCGGACTCGCGGAAGTTGATGTCGAAGCGGTAGAGTGACAGGCCGATCAGCCGCGGCAGAACCTGGGGCGCTACGCCGAAATTCAACACCTGCATCCACGATGCTCCCGTGGCGCGAATAGCCTCGACCTGTCCCGCATCGATGTCCTCGATATCCTCGGCGAGGAGCTTGCCCAGAAATCCGATCGTCGCAAAGGTGATGGTCAGGAATCCAGCGAACGTGCCGAAACCGAACATTGCCACGAAGAAGATGGCGTACAGAATCTCCTGGAACGAGCGGGCGACGGCCACGATGGAGCGGCAGAGATAGTAGACGGGCCGGGGTGAAATGTTGCGCGCTGCACCGACACCCACCGGAACGGACAGAGCAATTCCCGCCACCGTGGCGCAGATGGTCATGGCGATGCTTTCACGCAGGCCGATGATGATGTCCTCGCTGCGCGACGTGAAATTGGGATGCAGGAATCCCTCGACAAAGCGCCAGCCGCGCACGACCCCCTCCGACAGGCGCACCCAGTTGACCTGCATGGACCCGAACGCCAGGGCAAGATAGATCAGGGCGGCCGCATAGAGACCCCAGCGTAGCCAAGCGCTCTCGATGAACGGCTGGCGTCGCCAATGGCGGACCTTGCTCGCCGCGACAGTCATACGCCAGCCTCGAGCGAGCTGGTCGTGATCACCCTTGCCTGCGCGAGTGCAGCGTCGTCCGCGTCCTCCTTGTGCTTGGCCGAGAGCGCGGCCCAGTCCTCCTCACCGTAGATGGCAGCCAGCGTGGATTGATCGAGACCGCCCGGCGGACCGTCGTAGACGACGCGGCCCGCCTGCAATCCGATGATGCGGTCCACGAACATCACGGCCAAAGCCACGTCATGGATATTGATGATGGCGGCGAGTTTTCTCTCCGCGCAGATCTCGCAGATGAGCCGCATGATCTGGCGCGAGGTCTTGGGATCAAGACTTGCCGTCGGCTCGTCGACCAGCAAGAGCTCGGGATCCTGCTCGAGGGCGCGGGCAATGCCGACGCGCTGGCGCTGGCCGCCGGACAGCGCGTCGGCGCGCTTGTCGACATGGTCGCTCAAACCGACGCGATCGAGCAGACGAAACGCCTTCTCGACATCGGCGGCGGGGAAGCGACGCAGGAACGAGCGCCAGAACGGCACGTAGCCAAGGCGACCCGACAGGACGTTCTCCATCACGGACAGACGCTCAATAAGCGCGAACTCCTGAAAGATCATCCCGATGCGTCGGCGCATGGCCCTGAGACGCGCGCCCGTCAGGTCCGTTACGACCACATCGTTGAGGCGGACAGTGCCGGAGGTGGGGTCCACCAGCCTGTTGATGCAGCGAATGAGCGTCGACTTGCCGGCGCCCGAAGGACCGATGAGTCCAACGACCTGCCCTCCCGGCACCTCGAAGGAAATGCCCTTGAGGGCTTCGTCGCCGGTGCGGTAGCGCTTGACGAGATTGTCGATGCGAAGCACGCGCGTACCCTACTTACAGGCGTAGGATACGTTCATTGCCGCATCGACATCTCGGATGATCTTCCAATGCTTCTGGTAGGTAATGGGAAGGAAGTGATCAATCGGCGGCTTGTTGTTCTTGAATTCATTGAGCAGGCCTGAACCTTCCCAAGGGAATGTGAAAAAAGCCTGTTGGATCTTCTTAGCGAGCTCGGGTTTGAGATTGTAGACGGCTCCATAAGCGGTCGTTGGAAAACTGTCCGACGTGTACAAGCTCTTGATCTGGTCGGCCTTGAGCACTCCCCGCGCGATCATGCGCTTGAGGACGGAATTGGCAACAGCGGCTGCCGGATAGTCCTTGTTCACGACTCCCAGAATTGAATTGTCGTACTTGCCGGAGAAGACCGGCTCGATATCCTTGCCGACAACCAGGTTGAACTGTTTGCGCAGTATGGCGGAAGGCGCCTTGAAACCCGCATTTGAGGTCTCGGCCGTAAAGGCGACCTTCTTGCCCTTCAGGTCTTCGACCTTGTCGATGCCGGAGCCCCGATAGGTAACCAGTTCCATCTGGTACCCGTAGATACCGTCCTTGGACGACATGATGGCAAACGGAACGAAACCCGCGCAGTTGACGGCCAGCGGCGTGGCCCCGGTGTTGAACCCGGCCACATGCAGACGGCCGGCGCGCATTGCCTCTATCTGTGCGGCGTTGGACTGCACGGGGAAGAACTGCACACGTTTGCCCGTGGTCTTCTCCATGTGCTTCAGAAATCCATCCCACACCTTGGCGTAGACCGCCGGATCCTCCACCGGCGTATAGGCAAAGATGAGCACCGGAGGATCGATTTGATCCTTGGCCTCCGTGGGGGTGTCGGCGACAAGGTCGCCGTCCGTGTCGTTGAAGCGTTGATCCAGTGCCGTGGCTTGGCCCGCCAAAGCCATGGCCATGGCGGTGCCGAGAGCCAAAATAAGTCCGCGGGCCTTGTTCATCGAGGCGTCCTCCCTGGGTTCTGTTTTTCTATTCTTTTGCCGAAGAGTATGTTGGAGCACCGGCGGACGCCAGCCTCTTTGTGAAAGGGGGCAGTTGATATAGTCGAAAGACTAGCTTGCCAGCAGGCACGCTTGTCTGCTCCCAGGTCTGTCAATAGTCTCGCGCCCCGAGCGGGATAGGGTCCGTCGAGCGCCACTTCCTCACCATGGCTCGGGGGCCGCGGCAGCTTCAGGTATCAGTAGGCAGATGACGACCTTGATCCCTTCGATTCCCATTCACACATCGATTGGCGATATCGGGCGGAAGTACCGGGCCTGGCTCGTCGACGTTTGGGGCGTGATGCACAATGGGGCCGAGGCCATCGCGTCGGCTTGCGATGCCTGCAAAACCTTTCGGTCGGGCGGCGGCATCGTCATGTTGATCTCCAATGCCCCGCGACCGTTCACAGCCGTAGCCCATCACATGCGTTCGTTGGGCGTACCGGACGATGCCTACGACACCGGCACGACCTCCGGCGACGTTACACGGTCTATGCTGCGAAGCATGCCCGGCCGTCTTGTGTTCCACGTTGGCCCCGAGCGTGACCTCGGATTGTTCGACGGCGAGCTGGTCAGGCTCGTAGACGCGGATGATGCGGAGCTGGTGGTGTGCTCGGGCCTTCACGATGACAGTAAAGAAACGCCCGACGACTACTATGATCTGTTCACTGGCCTGCTGGCGCGTCGGCTGCCGATGATATGCGCGAACCCGGACCTCAAGGTCGAACGTGGCAGTCGACTTGTGTATTGTGCCGGATCGCTGGCCGCCCAATACGAAGCCAGAGGCGGCGAGGTGCGCTACGCTGGCAAGCCCTATGCTCCGATATATGCCGAGGCGCTTTCAGCGCTGGCCAACATCGCCAACGCACCGATATCGAAGGCTGATGTGCTTGCGATCGGCGACGGCATCAACACCGACATACGCGGCGCGCACGGAGCGGGCCTGGATGCCCTGTTCATCGCGAGCGGGGTCCATATGCCGGGTGGCTTGGAATCCGGTGCGCTGGCGCGCTTGTACGCAGACAAGCCCTTTCGCCCGATTGCCGCGCTTCCCGCTCTCGCGTGGTGACGATCCCCCAATGCCTCTAACGCCCGCGCGACGCCTGCCCGAGTGAAGTCCGCCGGGCGTCAACGAGATCGATGAACGCTCACGGCGCGCCTAGATGCCCAGATATCTCTGAAGCAGCTGTGGATGCGCCTTGATTTCGCTGGTGGTGCCTTCGTGAGCAATATGTCCGTTGCTGATGATGTAAGCGCGTTGCGCCAGCATCAGCGCGGCGGCGAGATTTTGCTCCACGAGAACGATGGTTTGCCCGGCATCGGCAAGATCGCGGCAGGCTTTGACAAGATCGCGCACGATGACCGGCGCCAGGCCCTCGAAGGGCTCATCGAGTAGAATGATCTTGGGATCGCGGACGAGGGCCCGCGCGATGGCCAGCATTTGCTGCTCGCCGCCCGAGAGTTCGGTGCCATAGTTTCCGGCCCGTTCCTTCAGCCGCGGAAACATCTCGTAGACGCGGCCCAGCGGCCAGCGCGTGTCGGCCGTGAGGCCCGCAAGCACGAGATTCTCCTCGACGGTCAAGCTGCCGAATATGCGGCGCTCCTCGTGGACCAACTGCATGCCGGCGCGCGCTATGTCGTGGCTCTTCTTGCCCGCGATCTCCACACCATCGAACACGATCGAGCCTCGACGAGGCGTTACCACGCCCATCATGCTCTTGAGTGTCGTCGACTTGCCGGCTCCGTTGCGGCCGAGCAGCGCCACCACTTCATTCCTCTCGATGCGCAGAGAGACATCGAAAAGAATATGGCTGTCGCCGTAGTAGCTGTGCACTCCACTGACTTCGAGCAGGCTCATGCGTGGATTTCCTCATGCACGCCGCCGAGATAAGCCTCCTGAACGAGCGCGTTGCTCTTGATTTCCGCAGGTGTTCCTTCGACGAGGACGCGCCCTTCCTGCAGTACGGTAATCCGTTCGACGAGCTCGAACAGCGAATCGATGTCGTGGTCGATAATGATCATCGTGCGGCCCTGACTGATGGATTTCAGGAGGCGCACCGTTTCGACGCGCTCACGCGAGCTCATGCCGGCGAGTGGTTCGTCGAGCAGCAATAGGCTCGGTGAGGTCGCGAGCGCGAGGCCGACTTCAAGACGCCGCTTCTCGCCGTAGGCCAGTTTCGATACAGGTGCCTCTGCCCGCTTCGTGAGGTTGATCAGCTCCAGCGTATGGTTGACTTGCTCATCCAAATGCGGAATCCGAGCGGCATTACGCAACAGATCGAGACGAAACTTCCCGCGTACATCCGCGAGCGCGGCGATCGTGAGATTCTCGCGTACAGTCAGCCTGTTGAACAACTGATTGACCTGGTAGCTCTTGGTCAAACCGAGCTGGCATACGTCGGTGACGCTCATGCCGGTGATGTCCCGACCGTCGAATACGATCGTTCCCGAGGTAGGGGCGATCTCGCACGTAAGCATCTTGAAGAAAGTCGATTTGCCGGCGCCGTTGGGACCTATGATGCCGCGAAGCTCGCCACGCTCCACCGTGAGGTCGATGTCGCTGTTGGCCACGAGACCGCCATAGCGCTTGCTCAGCCCCGTCGCCTTGAGGATGGGGCCCTCATAGCCCGATGGGGCGGGGTGATGGGGCAGCATCTGTACGAGCGCCGGCTTGCGGACGATCTCGGTTTCGGCGGGGGGCCTCTCTTCCTCGGCTCCTGGATCCTCGTCCTTGGGCCGCCTGCCGGTTGCCAGCTCGTAGAGATCGACGATACCGCCGATCAGTCCGCGGCGCAGGAAGCAGACCAGAAGCACGAAGACGATGCCAAGCACCAGTTTCCAGGTCGCGCCGAGCTTCAGAACAGTCTGGAAAAAGTCGGATAGATGAAGCCATACCGTGGCGCCGAGCAGGGGGCCGAACAGCGTGCCGGCGCCGCCGATGGCCGTCTGCATCACGAGCTGGCCGGACGTATCGAACATGAAGGCGTCCGGCGGCATGAAGCCTTGCATCATGCCGAGCAGTCCGCCAGCGAAGCCCGCATAGGCAGCGGCGATGACGAAGGCGGTCAGTTTGTAGCCGTGAATGTTATGGCCGACCGCCTGCGCGCGGAGC
>Ga0182740_1001749_pt1 | contig 14123 bp, 13 predicted proteins | sample eDN5th37CKraftBY_FD_128872 | JGI IMG/M metagenome (GOLD analysis project Ga0182740, IMG submission 128872) | Enriched backyard soil microbial communities from Emeryville, California, USA - eDNA 5th pass 37_C Kraft BY (version 2) (version 2) | ecosystem: Environmental > Terrestrial > Soil >...
CAGGCAAGAGACCACCGTAAGCGTCGTTGCAACCAATTAAGCGCCGATTCCAATCAGCGCGACTACGCCCTCGCTGCCTAAGCGACGGCTGGTCTGTCAGACCGGGAGTGCCCTCGGCCCGGATCCTGGCATCAGCTAGAGGGACCCACCCACGGGTTCGGTCGCGGGACCTGTGGGGACATCAAACAGCGACTGGGATCGTCATCTCGGCTTGTTCGCGTGACCGGGAGATCCGAGTAGAGACATAGCGAACTGCGCACGGAGAAGCCTCGAGGACATGCCGTAGGACCCGGGTTCAATTCCCGGCAGCTCCACGAATGGAGTACAGACAACTTCATATTTGAGACCTCCTTGCCGACAGCAAAAAGTGTCATACCTGTGGAGTACCACTAGTGGACAAGTCGGTGAGGAGGTCTCTTCATGCGGATAGTCGTGGTCCAGAGAAGTGCTCGTGCCGGCGAAGTACTCAGCCCTCCCGACGATGCGGCGTCGCTCCCGTGGTCGACGGTCGTGCAGACACTCGATCGACACGACATCCCGGACGGCCTGCCGTTCATCGTCGACGACGACGGCTCGCTGACCGGCTGCGAGCGACTCAACACGTACCTGCTCACCGCGTGGCGTCAACGCGCCTACGACCTCGACAGCCTCCGGAGCTTCCACGCCCACCACCTCGCCCGGTTGCTGCGGTTCGTCCGGGAGCGCCGCGGCGGGGAATTGGTTGATCGCCGCGGATTCAGGTAGGTCGCGCAGTGGGGCTTGCCGGGATACTGGCGTTCCTGCTGTTGGCGCCGGGCTAAGCGTGATTCGTCGTGAAGGAGATGCGGATGCTGGAACCTGGATTCGGGGTGATGCGCGATGAGTGAGACTGCGGCGTTTGGGCACCGCCACGGGGACGAGTTCCCGTGGGATCGTGTCCTGGGCGAGTCCTCGCTGCTGGACTTCATCTCGGCCCAGGTCGACGGGTGGGTTCCGTTGCCGCCGGTGGAGGCGGTGTGGCTGACCGACACCCCGATACCCGATGGATGGCAGACGCTGCCGGTCGCCGGCGACGCTGTGACTCCACTGCGCGTCGTGGGAGCCACGGTCGAGGGGCGGCCGGGGTGGGCGGGAGTGCAGGCGCTCAGCGCCTTCCGGTTCACCGGCGTGCCGGATCCCGACGAGTTGATCACCTATGTGGACAGGGGCCTTCGGGACTGGAATGCCGAAGGAATCCGGACCAGCGAGATGGTGCTGCCGAAGCTGCCCGGGGTGTGGGGAGTGCGCGCGAGTGGCTACATCACGGCGAGCAACGAGTCGCTGTGGGTCGAGTACTGCACGCATCTGCGGGGTTCGACGGAACCCCGGCAGGGACTGGTGGTCGAGCAGATCTTCGCGGCCGCCGCGGGGCCCCGGATTCGGCTAGGTTCCGGGATCGGCGCACTCGCCGCAGCCACGAGCGACGCATTCATCCAATACATCGGTGCCACATCGGCCGATGTTGCGGCAGCAGCCGCCGACCACGCCGAGCAACTGAAGCGTGAAGCCGCGGGCAGCCCCAAGCTGTCCGGGGAACAGAAGCGGTTTTTGGACACTGCACTGTCCGTGTGGGGTGGGATCGCCGCCGGGCGGCCTGTGCCGATCGAAGCGCTCGGCTACACGGATAGGGCCGACTTCGACTCCGACGTTGCCCGGCTCCGCGACCAACTCAGCCGCAACAGGCCGAACCTGTCGACGTTGGACTGGACCCGTATCCAGTTCCTCGCCGAGATCAGCTGGGCCAGCGACATGATCGGCGCGGGGGTGGAGTTCGAGCTGGTTAACCCGTTCACCGACGTCGAAGCCCTCGTGCTGCTGCGGTCCGTTCAGCGGGCGTTGGTCCGCACGGTGGACCCGGCGGTGCTGTTTCCGCGCGCGGGCACCGACCGTCGTTAGCAGGTTAGGGGTGGCGAACAAGAAGTTCCGCTTGTCAGCCGAGGACATGGTGCCGGGCGTCGCTCCTGAGGATGGCTGCCTCGCAACGGACCGCATCGTCGTGGACGGCCACCCGGTGGGCTATATGTACCGCGACGGCTGGGGGTGGGTGTTCACCGCGGGTGACGAGACCCCGGAATGCCTTGCCGACGCCGGACATCTGAACATGTTGACGCTCAACGTGATCGCCAACTACGACCGCTCCATCGTCCCGTACTTACAGGCCCCACCGGGGTCGGCGTTCATCCGACACCAGGACGGGTTCGTGGAAGATCCCGAGGGCGCACCTCGCGCGCCGGATGAAGTGACTTCCCCAACCCTCAACCCACAGTTTCCCGTGATCAGCGGCGACCACGAACTCACTGAATCGTGGGTGCTCACCGTGCCCGAACCGATGAACTTCCGCATCGACAGCAACTCGGGGTCGTCGTCGGCGGTGTTCTGGCGGCCGGGCCTGACTGCGATGCTCACGCCGTGGGGCAACCCGAGGAACGACGCCCCTGCCCACCGCTTACAGCAAGTGCGGGGCCATGTCTCGCCGCGCGGATACGACCACGCCGAGTGGTCCGAGGACGGTGTGCACTACCTGACGTTCCGCCTCGATGAACGGGCTGGAGACGGACGGCTACCTGCGCTCTACGGCTTCGTTGTGAGCAACGCCGGCCACGTGCAGGTGGCCGTGTACGTCGACAGCGGCGACGATCTGACCTCGGCCCAGGCGCTCGTGCGGTCCGTCAAGAGCAGACGGTGAGCGGGTTCATTCTGCCCGGCAACCGCCCCAGTTCCGGTATGAGCGCTACCCGGACAACTGTCGGCAGGCGGTTCGACTGATGCGCACGCTGATGCTGCCAGATGCGCTGGTAGCTCAGCGTCGTCGCTGTGTACGCCGGCCAAGGTGACCGCGTTCGATGCGATTGCGACCCGGTCTCATCTCCGCGGTCCGGAGCGATACGCGAACATATTGCATGTGCGGGATGCAGGATCGCCTGGGAGACGCTCTCGCGGAAGTTCGGAGAGTCGATCTGATCTAAGGAAGACACTCCTTGTCTTGGATGCCGGATGAAACGGCGTACACATGAAACGGAAGACACCGTGAATATGACAGTTAGCTCCACCGAAAAGAAGCTGGCCAGAGCCCTAAAGCTCTGGCCAGTTTTCTTTTCCATCAACATCTCATCAACATCGCGGTCGACAGTCGCCGCCATGGCATCGCTGAGACCATGCACCCGCAAGGACGGCAGCACCTTCGTCCAGGTCCTCTACCGCCTTGGCGGCAAGCAGACCTCGACCAGCTTCGAGGATCTCGTCGCGGCCACCAAGTTCAAGGCAGCACAGGTCCCACCCCGTTGTGAGGCGCGATCATCGGTTCTAGTGCAACCGGGGTCGCCGAGCGCCTCGCGGTGATGAACACCGGCAGTGACCGTCAGGGGCGCGTGCTCCCGACCGCGACCGAGCCGCCCAGCAGGGAACCCGCACCGGGAATCGCGGGCTGATGACCGAGCGCCGCGAGGGTCTCGTAGGCCGTCGCAGTCGCGGCCGAGACGACGGGAAGACCGAGTTCGTCCTCGACCAGCTGAACCGACGCGAGCGACGGCATCTGGACACACGCCGACAGCACGATCGCATCGGCCCCCTCGCGGCTGAGGTTTCGCGCCAGGCCGGGCAGGTTCCCCGGATCGAGGCGGCCCACCGCGAGGTTGTCGTCCACCCCGAGGGCGACGGCGTCGAGCACCGAGATGCCCTCGCCCTCGAGGTAATCGGTCACCAACTTCGTCAGGGCCGGCACGTACGGGGTGACGATCGCGACGCGTTGCGCACCGAGCGCGGTCAGGCTGCGGACCAGGGCGCCCGCACTGCTGACCACAGCAGCCGGATGTCCGTTGTCGGCGGCCGCCTTCGCGATCACTTCCTCGGATTCGCGGTGTGCGCCCGGTCCCTGGGCCATGACCGCGACGAGGCAGGCGTAGGCGATCACGTCGACGTCGGCGTCGGACAGGGCGCGGGCGCAGTCACCCGCCTTGCCGACCATCGCGAGGAGCTCCTCGGTGTTCACGTTGCGCATCGACGCACGTGCCGAGTGGAACGTGTAATGGTGGCCGGTGGCGGTGTTCTGGCGACGGAACAGCTCCGGCAGCTCGGTCTCCATGGTGGTGTTCGAGCTCGGCACGATCAGCCCGATCCGGGAGGAGGTGTCGGTCATCGAGAGTCCTTTCCTGGGGTGCTTGAGGTGTTGACGCGCGCGTTCTGCATGGCGCGCCATACCGCCTCGGGCGTGATGGGCAGCGCGGTCAGATCGACATCCCACTCGGCGAGCGCGTCGCAGATCGCGTTGGCGATCGCGGCGCCGGGCGGGATGGTGCCCACCTCGCCGACGCCGCGGATACCGAAAGGCGTCACCGGCGACGGGATTTCGGTGTGGAGCAGTTCGATCGGGGTGGCGTCCGATGCGGTCGGCACGAAGTAGTCCATCATCGAGCCGTTGACCAGCTGACCGGTCTCCTGGTCGTAGCGCAATTCTTCGGACAACGCGGCGCCGAAACCCTGCATGAGCGCGCCACGCACTTGGCCCTCGACCACGGTCGGATTCACGACAGTGCCGCTGTCGTGCACCATCACGAACCGCTCGACGTCGAATTCCCCGGTCTGCGGATCGACGGCGACGACAGCGGCCGCGGTGCCGAACGAGTACGCCGCATCGAGCGGTTCGAAGTGCGAGGTGGTCTCCAGCCCGGGCTCCTCGTCGTGCGGGATGCCCTGTCCGGTGATCGCGCGCCGGAACAGGTCTGCGAGCGGAACCTCGGCCGATCCGTCCGCGAGGCACGCCACCCGGCCCCGGATGCAGACGTCCTCGACGCCGCACTCCAACACGAACGCCGCGAGCCTGCGCGTCTTGGCGGCGAACGCCTCGCCGGCCTCCCGCAACGCGCCCGCCGCCGCGATCATCGTCCGCGAGGCGAACGCACCGGTGTTCAACGGCGACGACGCGGTGTCGCCGGAGTGCACCCGGATCCGGTCGTAGGCGATGCCGGTGACCTCGGCGACGACCTGGGCGAAGGCCGTCTCGCTGCTCTGCCCCATGGTCGAGACGCCGGTGTAGACGTCGACACCGCCCGAGCGGTTCGCCCGCATCGTGACGCTCTCGTGCGCGCCGAACTGCGAGCCGCGCTTGGCCAGGAACCGCGCGCTCGCGTACCCGGTCCGTTCCACGAAGGAGGAGAAGCCGATGCCGACGATCCGGCCGTCGGCGCGCGGAGTGCGGGGCTGTGCGGCATGGTCGCTCCACGCGACGGCGTCGGCGGCCATCCGCAGGCAGAGTTCGTAGTCGCCGCTGTCGTAGACCGCACCCGTGGGGTTCTCCCACGGCATCTGTGCCGCCGTCACCATGTTGCGTGCCCGCAGTTCAACAGGATCGACCCCGGAGACGCGGGCCAGCTTGTCCATCAGGCGCTCGTAGGCGAAGTTCACCTCGGGCTGCCCGTACCCGCGATAGGCGCCGACCGGCGTCTTGTTGGTGAGCACCACCCGGCGCTCCACCAACCCGTCGTGCACGTCGTACGGACCGTTGAAGACCACGCTCGACAGCTGCGCGGACCCGAACGGCGAGTTCCACCCGCCGAGATCGGTCAGGTACCGGTTGACCATCGCCACGATGCGTCCCGAGGCGTCCGCTCCGATGGTGTAGTCGTGGACCGACTCTCGGGCGTGGGTGGAGCCGCGGAAGTGTTCACCCCGATCCTCGGTCCACTTCACCGGGCGGCGCAGCGCCATCGCATGCACGCACGCGAGCACGTCCTCGGGGAACACGCCGAGCTTCTGACCGAAGCCGCCGCCGACATCGCTTGCGACGGTGCGGATCTCACTCTCGTCGAGGCGGAGGGTCTCGGCGAGCTGCTTACGGATCAGATGCGGCACCTGCGTCGAGCAGTGCACGGTGAGCATCCGGGCGCCGGGCCGCCACTGCGCCAGGACCGCCCGGGGTTCCATCGGCAGTGGGGTGACCCGGTTGATCCGGAACCGGCCGCTGACGACGTGGGTCGCCTCGGTCATCCGCTTCTCCGGGTCGCCGCGGCGATCCACCTGGGTGGCAAGCACATTCGTGTCGAGCGAACCGGGCTGCAGTACCGGCGCGGACGGCTCGAGCGCACGCACGGTGTCGACGACGTGGGGGAGCGGTTCGTAGTCGATCTCGACGAGTTCGAGCGCGTCCTCGGCGACGTGCCTGCTGGTCGCCACCACGCTGACGACGGGCTGACCCTCGTGTGTGGCGACGCCGTCGGCGAGCGCGAGATACGGCAGTGCCGGTGCGCCCGGGACCGGCCGGAGCACGGTCAGCGGGCCGGTGTTCTCCCGGATGTCCTCGGCGGTCAGGATGTGCAGCACGCCGGGCAGTTTCGCGGCCGCAGCGGTGTCGATCCTGCCGATCCGCGCGTGCGGGTAGGGACAGCGCGCCACCGCCATGTACACCGTGCGGGCGGGCTCGACGTCGTCGGTGAACTGCCCGTCGCCGCGCAGCAGGCGCGGATCCTCCTTGCGGCGCACCGAGCTGCCGATCACCCCCGCGCGGGGGGTGTCGGCGCGGTCGGCCGTCGTGCGGCGGTCGTCGACGGCGGTCATTCTGAAACCTCGTCCTTCCGGTCGGCGAAGTAGTCCTCGATGGCCGCCACAATCGGGGAGTATCCGGTGCACCGGCACAACACCCCCGAGATCTCCTCGGTGATCGTGCTCCGGTCCGGACAGCCCCCCTGGTACGACAGCGCCGTCGCGGTCATCAGGAAGCCCGGCGTGCAGAAGCCGCACTGCAGCGCATGGTGGGCGCTGAACGCCTCCTGGAGCGCGTCGAGCCGGTCGTCACCGGCCAGTCCCTCGACGGTGCGGACCGCCCGGCCGTCGAGCTGACACGCCAGCATCAGGCAGCCCTTGACCGCCTCGCCGTCCACAATGACCGTGCACATCCCGCACACACCCTGTTCGCACCCGACATGGGTGCCGGTGAGGCCGAGGCGTTGCCGAAGAAAATCCGCGACATGCATCCGGACCGGGACGTCCTCGTGGTACTCGGTGTCGTTGACGACGGTTGAGATCCGGATCGTGTCTTCGGCGGCGTCGGCGGGTGCCGTCTCCGGCATGGAGGCGGTCATCGTCGACCGGCCGGGCGCATCTCGGGGACGGTCAGTTCGCCGGCGTCGACAATCAGTTCGTCGTCGAGGAAAAGGCTGCACCCCCGCATCGGGATGTCGAAATGACATGCGGTGTCGTTGGGTCCGCCGAGCTCGTTGTTGGGGCCGATGGAGAACATCACGTTGCCGTAGAACGACCGCAGCTCCATCCCCATGCCGCCGCCGAACTGGGTGAGCCCATGCCAGTGGGCGCGCTCGTCGAGGCCCCAGCCGACGTGGGACATGCCGTAACCCCGTGGATCGTCGAAAGATTCGATGTAGGACTTGAGCAGATCGGCGTCCAGTCCGCCACGAATGTCGCGGATGAAGCCGGCCTCGATGGTCAGGGTCACCGGCGTCTGCACATAGGTGTTGAACGGCAACAGGACATCGCCGGGTGCGAGCACGATCGTGCCGTCCACGCCGTCGTCGGTGCCGCCGGTGAACACGAACGCGGCGGGCCAGTGGTCCCAGCGTCCTGGCTGGTCGGTGTAGCCGTATTCGCTCAGGGTCGGGTAGAGCCCGAGCTGGTAGGTCACGTCGGTGCCGTGCGGGCTGGTGATGCGCATCGTCTGTGCCTTGGCAAGCAGTTCGGCGCCGACCTCGACGCGTTCGCGCAGTTCGACCGTCGGCATCAGACGGGCCAGCAGCGGAGCCGGCTCGACCGCGGTGAGGATGCGGGTGCCCGCCCCCTGGATGGCGAACTGCTCCTTGCTGAAGAGCAGGAAGGTCAGGTCGACGACCATGTCGGCAGCCTTGAGCGCCTCCACCGCAAGCGGATTCGTGCTCAGGCCCGAATCGCCGACGGCCCACGCGCCGCTCGCCGACGCGGGCGACGGCAGGCGCATGTGGTAGGTCGCCGCGCCGAGCTTCTGCGCAGCCCAGAGGAAGGCATCGGCGTACTCCGCGCGGTCGTGACCGCGGGACAGGATGGCCACGGTCTCGCTCTCGTTGACGCCCGATAGCTTGAGCTGCTGCAGGCAGATCTCGTTGAACAGGTTCTGGTCCATGACGTTTCCTTTCAGGCGGCGGTCAGGGCGGGCAGGATCGCGTCGAGGAAGCCGGACAGGTTGTCCCACGGCACCATGTGTCCGGCGCCCGCGACGTTCTCGATCGCGATGTCGGGGCGCAGCGCGGCCAGTTCACGGGCCGCCGCTTCCGGGATGACGGGGCTCTCCGCACCGCGTACCAGGAGCGTCCGCGCGCCCAGCTTGGCGTAGATCTCGTGGAAGTCCTCGGTCTCGAAGCCCTCGTGGGTCTCCACCACGGCGGTCTCGTCACAGCTGGCGAGGTGCTCCGCGCGGATCTGGAGTTCCCGCTCGGACCACTTGGGGTAGAAGCGGCGGACGGCGTCGGCGTCGGTGCCGCGCTGGGCCTCGTGCAGTTGGGTGAGGAACTGCTCCCGGGTGGTGGGGTACGGGTCGCGGCCCGGCCCGGATACCGGTGGGTCGACGAGGATCACGGGTTCGAAGTCGGGGCAGCGCAGGCTGAGAGCGCCGACGATCCGTGCGCCCATCGAATGGCCGATCAGCACGGGACGCTTCATGTCGAGTTCGGCGATCACGCGCTCGGCGTCAGCGGCGTAGTCGTCGAGGGTGTAGCCGCCGGACGCCGGGACGTCGCTGCCGCCGCGGCCGCGCACGTCGGGAACCGCCACCCGATAGCCCGCCTCGGCGAACCGGACGGCGATGAAGTCGGCGGTGACGGCGGGGCTGGTGATCCCTGGCACGAAATACAGGTCCGCGGCGGCGTCCTCGTTGTACAGGAGGACCTCGTGACGGATCCCGTTGGCCTGCAGGGATACCCGTCGCCCGGAGATGGGTGGATTGATCATGGCGTCACCTCGGTGCTCTCGGTTGCGGGGATCTGGTCGATCGCCCAGTCCAGTAGGTGGCGTGCCGGCTGCAGTGCGCGGTCGAGCCGTAGCCGGTCGACGCTGTAGGTGAGCTTGGCGATCGCGGCGTCGCGCGAGCAGGTTCCGGTCCGCACCCAGTCGCCGGCGAGACCCGCCAGGGTCTCCAGGAAGGACAGCGAGTCGGCGGCCTGGACATCGTCGGCCAGGCCGAGCCCGCCGACCTCGTGCAGGCCCACGAGGCGTCGTACCTCGTCGATATCGATGTCGGCGGCACCCTCCTGCGACGACAACCAGTCGCCGACGAACGCCGCCGAGCGGAGTTGGTGGGGGTACAGGTAGGCGGGGTCATCCCATGCTCCGCGCGCGTAGTCGAGAGTCGGCCCGCCCGGGAACATCCGCTCGATGTCGTGGGTCATGGCGGCCAGCCGCGCCTCCAGGGTCGCCTCGGGGGTCAGGTACACCAGCCAGTCGCGTGTCCGCATCAGGTGGTCGACCTGGTTGTACGGTGCGATCCACTCCGAGGCGGCGGTCTCGACCTCGGTGTTGAGCGCGACTTCGTCTGCGAGCCAATCGAATTGGGGTCGCAGTGGCGCCGTCACCGGGCCCTCCGCGTTTTCACCAGGAACAGCGTCGCCAGCAGCACCTGAATGGCGTTGAGCGCCACCAGGGCTTTGACCCACGCGTCGGACGGAAGCCCTGAGCCGCGCGGTGGCGTGTCGGCGACCGCGGGGAGCTCCATGGGACGCGGCGTTGGCTGCTGTCCGGGGGACCCGTTCGCCGCGCTCAGTGGTGCCCCGCCGAGCGCCGCCTCGAGGTTGCGGGCGAACTGCGCGGTGACCTTCCCGGCTTGTTTGGCGACCACCTTCTGGCCGACGCTGCCGAGCGCACCGGCGAGCGCCACGTCGCCTTCGACGTCGACGACGGTGCCCGTCGCGCTGGGGCGCAGGCCGACGACGACGTCGGCGCGGACATTGCCTGCCGCTCCCCGGACGCTCTTGCCGACAGCGGTGAACGCCATGCGGCGTTCCGAATCACGGTCGGTGATGCGGACATTCGCGGCGAACGTGGCGGTCATCGGGCCGACGCTCTGCTTGATCCGGACGTCGATGTCGTCGGGGGTCAGCACGCTCAGCGCCTCGACGCCCGGTACGCATCCGGCCACCGACTCGGGGCGGTCCAGGAACGACCACACATCGGCGACCGGTTGGGAGACTTCGAACTCCTCGCGCAGCTTCACTGCTCTCCTGCTCTCGTGATGTCAATGGGGGTATCGGCGGCCCGTCGGCGCAGATCGCGCAGGACCCGCTCGATCTGGATCGGGGTGAGGTGGCGTCGGTAATCCGCGCTGGCGCGGATGTCGTCGGGCGGGTCGATGACTCCGAGAGCCAGCGCGGCCGCCGCCGCGATGTCCTCGTCGGCCAGCGTCGACCCGGACAGCAGCGCCTCCGCCGCCGAGAGTCGCAGCGCGGTGTCGGCGACTCCGCCGAGACCCACGCGCACGTCGTGCCAGGTGCCGTCGGACGCCAGTTCACCGCACACCGCGACACTCACAATCGCAAAATCGTGATGTTTGCGGCAGATCTCACCGAACGCGTGGTGAGCCGGCGAGCGGTCGAACTCGACAGCGGTCACGATCTCGTCGGCGGCCAGCACGGTCGAATACGAGCCGTCGTACAACTCGGTGACTGGGACACGCCGTACGCCCTTCAGGCTCTCGACGATGACGGTGGCGTCGAGCGTGAGGCACGCCAGCAGCACCTCGCCGGTCGGATCGGCATGCGCGAGCGCTCCGCCCACCGTGCCGCGGTTGCGGACCTGCCGGTCGCCGATGTGGCCCACCATCTCGACCAGGAGGGGCAGCCGTTCGGCCAGCAATGCGGACCGTTCGACGGTGCTGTAGCGGACCAGTGCGCCGAGCGTGGTTCGCGGACCGTCGACGTCGATGTGGTCGAGGGCGTCGATGTCGTTGATGTCGATGAGCGCTTCCGGGCGCCACAGCCGCATGTTGAGCATCGGCGTCAGGCTCTGACCGCCGGCGAGCACACGGGCCGCGCCGTCGTGGGCCTGCAGCGTCGTGACCGCCTCCGCGACGCTCGACGGGCGGTAATAGGCGAAGCGAGACGGCTTCACGTGCGTGGCGCTCCCGCGTTCCGGGTGACGCCGACCCCGGCGAAGCGCGCCAGCACCTGACTGATCGCGCCGGTGGGTGCGCCGACCAGCTGCTCGGTCGGACGGTTGCTCCAGACGGTCTCCGGACGCACCTGCAGCACACGGACATCGCCGTTGTCCGCGATCGCCCACTCGATGTCCTGCGGCGCGCCGCGGTGCGCCTCGATGCGCTTGGCGAGCTCGACCAAAGCGCGGATCTCCGCAGGGTGCAGGCACGGCTCGGAGCGCCGGTCGGCCAGTACCTCGACGAGGCCGGGCAGCGACGTCGTGCGAGCGAAGGGCTGGTCGAGGTGGTGCCCAATCGCGGCGCCTCGGTCCGCAGGATCACCAACGAGGACGTCGCGGAGATCTACACGCTGCGCGGGCTCCTGGAGTCACACGCCGCCCGGTTGGCCTCCGAACGCGCGACCATCGAACAACTCGAGGCGATGGAGGACGTGCGGCTCAATTCGCGTAGCAGTACGAATCGCTCGACGCGTCACCACCCTGCAGCCGGACCTGGTGCACCCGCAGCCCGCGGAAGTCGTCACCGTGCAGGAAGAACTGATCGTCGGGCACCAGGCCGCCCGCGGAGACGTCGGCGTCGAGCTTGGTCATCCACGCGCCGACGCCGTCTGGGTAGAACGTGTCGTCCCACGCCGAGTACAGCGAGTTGGTGAGGTACACGCGCCGTCCGTCGCGGCTGATCTCCACCATCTGGGGCCCGCCGGCCAACGGCAGGTCCGGCACCGCCGGATGCGGTTCACGCCGGACCATCCCGCCGAGGCGCACCGATGCCGTTTCGCGTGGATGGTGTGGATCGCTGACGTCGAACTGCTTGAGTTCACCGGTGCCCCAGCATGATACGTAGAGCCAGTGGTCGTCGACCGACAGGTCGATGTCGGAGACCAGCGGGGGAGCGGCGCCGAACGACCGCAACAGCGGCGGCAGTTGGTCGGCGTCGGCGGGTTCGGCGGGGATGTTGATCACCTCATCGACCGCCCACCGGTCACCGTCCTTGTGCCACAACCATATCGACGCGGAAAGATCCTCGGTGCTGACCACCGAGTTGACGAATCCCCACGGATGGGACGGATTGTGGGCCGGACGGAGTTCGAGCACCATCTGGTGCTGCTCGCCGAGGTCGACGCGCTGGGTCAGTTTGCGTTCGGACATGCTCCAGAAGTCCACATGGTGCCCGAACTTGTGCCCGAGCAGGTCTTCCGGATTGAGACCGTCCTCGATCATCGACGGTGTCGCCCACTCCGAGGTGATCACAGTGTCGAAGTCGCGGTGCCACCACACGTCGTACGCGAAATGTTGAGGGCCGCGGTCGATTTCCCACGGGCCGATGACCTCGAACGTGTCGTGGTCGATCAGCGCGACGCCGCCCGGCCCTTCGGCGCCGTCGGCGCCGCCCAATGCCGACATGAAGATCCCGCCCGGTCCGCAGTGCACCGTGTGCGGGCGTGAATAGCCGGCCTTGGCGGCCAGTTCGGCCGCCTCGATCGTGTGGGTGATCGTCGGATGGCGCGGGTCGGGCTTGGTGTCCAGGATGTATGTGGTCGACGAGCGCAGGCCCGGCACCACCAGGTATCGGCGCTCCAGCGCACCGTTGTGGTCGTGCCCGTGATCACCATGTCCGTCGTGGCAGAGCGCGCTCGAGCAGGCACTCCAGCCGAAATGGTGCAGCTCGCCGCCGGTCATCGGCAGTTCGGTCCAGCCGACCACCTTCCCGAAATCTGCGGACCCGGGCTCGCAGCCGACCGCGGCGAGCGCGTCGTGCTTCTGCCCCGTGGGGTCGAAGGCCACCACATACGCGAGTTGTTCGGGGGCGGCTGCGACCGCGTGCGTCGGGCTGCGGTAGAACGTCGGATCGGTCGTGGGCATGACCCCTCCTGAAGCCGAAGCTATATTGACACTGTTGATAATTCGCCGCGTTGTGTGCGGTGTCCATACCCCATCGATGGGCCGGTGGCACGAGGACGTCGCGCGTGAGCGTCTTCCCGGTTAGATTCAGGCATGATCACTCGCCGCATATCCGGCCTTCGGGCAGGCTGCGCGCGGTCAGCCCGTGTGGTGGCGATCGGCGCGTCGGCGCTGTTCGCCGTAGGTGTCGCGCTCGCTGTCCCGGGCGCGCTGCCGGTGGCGTCTGCCGACGACTGCGCGGATGCCGAGGTCGTCTTCGCGCGCGGGACCGACGAGCCGGCCGGCCTCGGCCGCGTGGGCACGGCCTTCGTCGACGCGCTGCGCAAGCAGGCCGCCGGCCTGGACATCGACGCCTACGCGGTGGACTACAAGGCAGGAAAACTGCAGCTCAGCGGTGGCGACGGCGCGAAAGACGCCATCGCCCACATCAAGTCCACGGTGTCGTCCTGTCCCGACACCAAGATCGTGCTGGGCGGCTACTCGCAGGGCGCGAGCGTGGTCAACATCGTGGCCGGTAATCAGCTGGGCGGCATCACCTGGGCTGACCCGCTGCCGGCGCAGTACGCGGACAACGTCGCGGCGATCGTCACCTTCGGCGACATCGCCACGCGCACCAAAGAGGCGCTGTCGACCCGCAGCAACCTGTTCAGCTCCAAGGCGATCGACCTGTGCAACCCCAGCGACCCGATCTGCCACGAGGGTCAGGGCAACGAATGGAGCGGGCACACCGACGGCTACGTCCCCGTGTACACCACGCAGGCAGCGGTGTTCGCGGCTTCGAAGCTGTTGGCAGAGTCCGGCCGGTCGGTGCCGGGCTACGGATCGGTGCCGGAGTACGGGCCGGGCTACCAGCCTGGGTATGAGCCGGAATACGGGCCGGGGAGCGGACCGGCGTATGGGCCCCTCTACGGCCCCGCGACACCGGGTTATGACCCGGAGTCGCCAACGCATGGCCCGCCGCCGGGATACGTTCCCGCGCCACCCGGGTACGTGCCGGAAACCCCCGGCTACGCACCGCCCACGCCGTCCGGGCCCACTAGGCCGTCCACGGCCGAGTCGTCGCCCGACGTCGGGTTGGTCTC
>Ga0182740_1001752_pt1 | contig 14113 bp, 17 predicted proteins | sample eDN5th37CKraftBY_FD_128872 | JGI IMG/M metagenome (GOLD analysis project Ga0182740, IMG submission 128872) | Enriched backyard soil microbial communities from Emeryville, California, USA - eDNA 5th pass 37_C Kraft BY (version 2) (version 2) | ecosystem: Environmental > Terrestrial > Soil >...
AGATGCCGGCCAGCATGATGAGACCGGCAAGCGGCGGCAGGTAGAAGGTGATCGGCAGGAGGACGGCGATCGTCGCCGTCGGGCCGATGCCGGGCAGGACGCCGATCAGCGTGCCGAGCAGCGCGCCCACCAGGCAGAAGCCGAGATTTGTCGGTGTCAGCGCCTCGCCGAAGCCGAGCGCCAGAAGATTGATGAAATCCATGTTCCAAGCCTCAGAAGGGCCAGATGGGCATCTGAACGCCCAAACCGACGATGAAGACCAGGGCGCCGAAGGCTGTCAGCCCGGCGGTGAGCAGGAGCACTTCGCGCAGTCTGGAGTCGCGGTCGGCGACGCTGCCGACGAGCAGCAGCCAGACGGACCCCGCGACGAACCCGAAATATTCGGCGACGAACGCAAAGCCGATCACGGCGGCGAGGATGACGATCACAGGCCAGGGCCTCGGCCTTGCGATATCCTCCCGGTCGCGGAACAGGCCGAGACCGCCGACCGCCGCGCCGACGACGATCAGCAACCAGCAGACGACCCGCGGAAGATAGCCGGGGCCCATCGCCGAAACGGTTCCGAGGGTCAGGTCGCGCCCGGCCCAAAGGCCGAGCGCTCCGAAACCGACGAAAAGGGCGGCCGTCAGGAAATCCGGGCGGTCGCCGGTGCTGCCGGCCTTGCGCGGGGCCGACATTACTGCTGTTCCTTCGCCAGCTTCCAGATCGCGCCGAGACGTTCGGCCCTCACCGGCATTTCCTTGTTCCAGTCCTCGGCGGAAAGGTAGGAGAGCGCCAAAGACTGCTGCTTGGCCTTCTCCTGGAATTCCGGATTGTCGAGCGCCTTGTGGACGGCATCGGAGAACTTCGTCCGGATATCCGCCGGCACGTCGCAGCCCATCGCGATCCCGCGTTCGGAACTGACGAGAACGTCGAAGCCCTGCTCCTTCGCCGTGGGCAGGTCGGGAGCGATGACGGAACGCTGCTCGGCGAACTGGCCGAGGTTCTTGAAGGCCGAATGGTCGCTACCGACGAATTCGCCGACATTGATGCCGATCATCATGACATGGCCGCCCAGCAGCGCGGTGCGGGCCTCGTTCGCCCCGTTGAAGGTCACGGCGGTAAGGTCAATGCCGGCCGACTTCTCCAGTTGCAGCATGGCAAGATGCTCGTCGGTTCCAAGCCCGGTCGTCCCGACCGTCACGGCGCCCGGATTGGCCTTGGCATACTCCACGAGATCCTTGAGGGAATTGAATTCCGAACCGGCCTGCACGATGAAGGAACCCGGATCCTCGACGATGCGCGCGACCGGGCAGAGCTTCTTGGGATCGAAGCGGACCTTGCGGTCCATCTGCATGGTCAGGTAGCCGGGCGTGTTGAGCGAGGAGGCGGTGTAGCCGTCCGGGCGCGCCTCCGTCAGGGCCGTGTAGGCGATCTCGCCGGAGGCGCCGGGCCGGTTGAGGATCGTGATCTTCGCGCCCAGCTCCTCTTCGATAGAGCGTCCGGTTCATCACATCCGTGCCGCCGCCCGGCGCGAAGGCGACGATAAGCTCGATGGGCCGGTCCGTCGGCCATTCGGCATGCGCGATGCCCGTGCCGAGCAGCAGGGTCGTTGCGAGTGCGGTATTCCGGATCAAGTGCTTCATGGTTTCCTCCCGTTGATGACTCTAGCGAAAGCGCCGCGGCGCTTCGACATTTTCGATTGGCCCCGCACAGGATTGTCCTCTACGGGACCGGGTTCCCTGCGGGGCCGGCGGCCTCACTCCTCTGGCGCGCCTTCCGTCCGGCATCGGTGCGATCAGGCCTCCGCGGGCAGTTCGCAGCCGCTCTTTGCCAGCGTGTCGTTGAACCAGGTCGGCCTGTGCTTGCCGGCCAGGATGGTTTCCATCTGCGCGGTCTCCGCCGCGTGCTTGGCGGCCGTGCGCTCGTAGACCTCGGCGACGTCGTCCACGGGGATCGCGACGACCCCGTCCGCATCGCCGAGGACCAGGTCGCCGGGCATCACCACCATTCCGCCGATGGCGATGGGGCAGTTGATCTCGCCGGGGCCGTTCTTGTAGGGGCCGCGATGCGTCACGCCGACGGCGAACGCCGGAACGTTCATGTCGAGAAACGCGTCCGCATCGCGGATCGCGCCGTTGAGGACGAAACCGGCCACGCCGCGCGCCCGGGCATGGGCGAGCATCATTTCGCCCATCAAGGCATGGGTGACGTCGCCGCCCGCATCAACGACGATGACGTCGCCTTCGACGGCCATGTCGATCGCCTTGTGCAGCATGAGATTGTCGCCGGGCGGCGCCTTCACGGTGATGGCGGGGCCGGCAAGCTTGCCGGCGCGGTGCATGGGCCGGAGCTGCGCGCCCCCGCCGTAAAGCCGGTGCATGCTGTCGCTGACATTGGCGACGGGCAATTGCCTGAACTTCTCGACCCATTGCCGGTCGACGGCGCGGGGCCGGCTGCGAATCCTGAAACCGATGGTCAACGTACTCTCCTGCTGTCGAAATTGATGATGATCAGGCGGACGCCTTCGCCAGCGACCGGAAGTTCACGATCCGCTCGCGGCCGAGGCCGCGGCCCTGGAGCACGGCAAGGACCCCTTCGACCGCCTCCACCCCGACGCGGGCGTTCGCCTCCCTCGTCACCCCGCCGATATGGGGCGTGACGACGATCCGCGGCTCCTTCCAGAACGGGTGGTCGGCAGACGGCGGCTCGGTCTGGAACGTATCGAGGCCCGCGCCGGCGATATGGCCGCTTGCCACCGCACGCAGCAGCGCCTCCTCGTCGATGAGGCCGCCGCGTGCGGTATTGATCACGTAGGAGCCGGCCTTCATCAGGCCGAGGCGTTTCTCGTCGAGCAGGTTGCGCGTCTCCGGCGTGAGCGGGCAGTGCAGGCTGACGATCTGCGACGCCGCAAGAAGCTCCTCGACGGTCCCCACCCTTGCGACGCCGGCTTCGGCGAAGACGGCCGCGTCGGTGAACGGGTCGCAGGCGCTCACCGTCATGCCGAAGGCTTTCGCGAGCGCTGCCGTGTGCCGCGCGATCGACCCGAAGCCGACCAGCCCGATCGTCATGCCGGAAAGCTCCTTGCCGGAAAAGCCGGGCTTTTCCCACTTGCCCGCCCGCAGCCCGCCGTCCAGCGGCAGGATCCGCTTGACGGTGGCCAGCAGCAGGGCCATCGCATGTTCGGCAACCGAAGGGGCATTCGCGCCGGCCGCGACCACGACCGGGATTTCGCGGCGCGAGGCCGCATCGAGATCGATGTTGTCGACGCCGACGCCGTGCTTGGAAATCACCCGCATCGAGGGCGCCGCGTCGATCGCGGCGGCGCCGAAGCGGCCCATGCGGACGATGACGCCGACCGGATCGGCATCGGCGACGATGCGCACCAGGTCCTCCTCGCTCGTATAGGGCGGCACGTAGACCAGGCCGTAGCCATTGTCTTCGGCGAGCTTGGCGGCCTGCTCGTTGATTGCCGGGCCGGTGATCAGGATATGCGGGCGTGCCATGCGTTCCTCGACTGGACATCACGAGGACGCGGAGCGGCAATGCGCTCTCGAACCCATCCTCCCGTGCCCGAACGCCTCCGGGCACCTCCTAGCCATGACGGTAACATAAGGATTTATTGAAAAAAGCGAATAATTCTGTCAAAGAAGAACAGAAATTCTTAATTCATGAGGAGCCGCTTGGATATTCGCCAGCTCAAGACCTTCATCGCCATCGCGGAACACGGCACCTTTGCGAAGGCGGCCGACGCGGTCGGCCTCACGCCCTCGGCCGTCAGCCAGCAGGTTCAGGCGCTGGAGAGCGAGGTTCGTGCCGAGCTGTTCGACCGCTCCACGCGGCCGATCACCTTGAACAGCCAGGGCCTGCAGATGCTCGAGGCCGCACAGGGCCTCGTGCGCTCCGCTGACGATATCGTCGATGCGATTTCGGGCCGGGCGATCGGCGGCACCTTCACCATCGGCTCGGTCCGTTCCAGCGCGCTTTCCCTGATCCCGCGGGCGATCACCGAATTGAAGAAGGACTTTCCCGACCTCAAGATAAAGCTCCATGTGGCGAACTCGGACGAGCTGCTCAACGACGTCGTCACGGGACGCCTCGATTCGGCGATGGTCGCGGAATATTCCGGCGTGCATTCCAGCCTGAGATGGAGCCCGTTTCTTCGCGAGCCGCTCTTTGCCATCGCCCCGAAAGGCACGCGCCCGCGCCCCGCCGAAGAGATGCTCTCGGACCTGCCCTATGTGAAGTTCGTCAGCCGCTTCCCCCTCGCCCACATCATCGAGACGGAGGTCGCCAGAAGCGGGATCGTCACGAATGTCATCGCGGAGATCGACACGATCACCTCCGTCGTCGCCTGCGTCGTCCACGGCCTCGGCGCGTCCATCGTGCCGTGGAGCGCCCTGAAGGAGACCTCGGGCGAAGTGGTCGCCGTACCCTTCGGCGCCCCGCAGATATACCGCCAGCTCGGCCTGGTGGAACGCCGCACCAGCCCCCGCGCGGCCGTCATCGACAAGCTCCACGGCTACCTCGTCAGCTTCAGCGGGGATTATGGCGTGGCGCGCTGAGGACAGCCACGCCTTGGGCGGTTTCCGCTCCGACCGATGCAGGAAAAGAACGACCGTCAAACGATCAATTGATCACCGCGCTCCGTCGCTGCGCCTCACGGGCAAGGATTTCCCGCGCCGCGTGGTCGGCAATTGGAACATTGCGATCGGCCGAAATTTCACCTGCAGCGATGAGCGCGTGGTAGCGGGCACAACACACCCGAAGGAACGAGGTAAAGTTGCCGAGGTCGTGATCGGCATCCATCGCCTCGTGCCAGAGCCGCGTTATGAGCTGCGCGACGGTCATTCCGTCGCGCAGGCCGATTTCGCCGAGCGTATCCCAGAAATGGTTCTCGATCCGGATCGAGGTGGCGACCCCGTCGATGCGCAGACTGTGGGTACGGCTTTGCCACTGGCCGGCATCGGCCTTGATGAAGAGTTCGCACATCGCCGGGGCCTCCCTTCCCGTGAATGTCGACGCCGCCCGGATGGTCCTTGAGCCGACCGGGCGCCGCTTTCCCTTATCCTGTCGCAAGCGAAGACCGACTTACAGGATCGCCAGGAACTGCTTGAGCCATGCCGGATGCGCAGGCCATGCCGGTGCCGTCACCAGATTGCCATCGGTAACGGCCTCCGTCACCGCAATATCGGCGAACGTTCCGCCCGATGCCGTCACCTCATAGGCGCAGGCCGGATAGGCCGAGCAGGTGCGGCCCTTGAGAACGCCCGCCGCCGCAAGCAACTGTGCACCGTGGCAGATCGCGGCGACCGGCTTACCTTCATCGAAAAAATGCCTCACCTTGGCAAGCACATCGGGATTCATGCGTAGATATTCGGGCGCGCGGCCGCCCGGAACCACAAGCGCATCGTAACCGGCCGGATCGGCGGTGGCGAAATCGGCGTTCAAAGCGAAATTGTGGCCGGGCTTTTCCGAATAGGTCTGGTCCCCTTCAAAGTCGTGGATCGCGGTCTTCACCGTATCGCCCGCCTTCTTGCCGGGGCAGACGGCATCGACGCTGTGGCCGCAGGCCAGAAGCGTCTGAAACGGGACCATCGTCTCATAGTCCTCGGTGAAATCGCCGGCGATCATCAGAATTCTCGCCATCGTACATCCTCCCTTGCTGCGACGGTTGCACAGCAGACTAGGCGAGATGCCTTTGAAGCAGGTGTTATCCCGATACTACCGCGAATGCCTCGGCAACGTCCCTTCACCGGACGAAAACCTAGCTCCCACGGCAACGCCGGCAAGCGGGAGTTGCAGTCCATAAAACGCGTGAAGATAGCCACCAGCCTGACAAGGGCGAAGCCGGACATCTGAACGCTTGCCCTTAGGACGAGGCCAGAAAGCTCGCGCGACTGTTGCCGCTCGATGCGCGGATCAGTTCTTCGCGCGAGCCCTATGGATCGACAATCGTCACGCCCACCGGAGAACCGGTTATGCAGTGAGACTTTCGTTTCAGTCAGTGGCCGTCGAAGTGGCCTGCCGAGACGGCGGGCGCCTGGGCGACCCTGACGGCGACGCTCACGCCGCGAACAACGGGCACTCCCTCGGACTGCGGCACACCCGTTTGAGCGAGCGTGCCCTGGTCCGTGCCCTCGATCGGAGCAACGGTGCGCGCGTCGAGATCGACCATATAGAGCGCCGAATCCCCTTCCATGCCGATGACGACGGAATTTGCCATATGCGTTCCTTCCTTTCTCCGGGTTAGAAGCCTGCCTGTCGCAGGCCGGTGCGGTACATGTCCTTCTGCCAACGCTCCTTGATGGGAATGGCGGAAAGCCAGGTCTCGATGTCGAAATGGGGGTTCAACTGGAGAGCACGGTCGCGCTCGCGTTCGGCCTCTTCGCGATTGCCCAGCATGCCCCAGGCAGCCGCCGCAAGACGGGCGGCCGGCGCGGAAACCGTCATCCGGTCGATAAACGCGATTGCCTCGTCGTAGCGTTCGAGGAAGAAGCTCGCACCGGCGGCGCACCACAGATAAAGGTCCGGCGGAATGAAATTCAGCGCAATGGCGCGCCGGATCGCGGCAAGCCCTTCCTTCGGGCGCGATGCGTGAATGAGGGAGTCCGCGAGGCTGTAGATGCCGTCCGCGTAATGCGGGCCGAGCTTGACGGAGGTCGAAAGCGCTTCGACGCTGCGGTCGGCATCGCCAAGATAGAGCTCGGAGACGCCGAGCTCCCGATGCCCGAACGGCGACAACGGATTGAGATGGATCGCCTCTAGCGCAACGTCCTGGGCAGCGCGCAGCAATTCCTCGTTCTGCCGGGCGCCAAGCAGCCATTCCATCGACAGGGTGCGCGACAGGCCGCTGAGCGCCGGCGGAAAAGCCCGATGCTCGGCAAGGGCCTGCTCGAAATCGCGGCGCGCCTGCAGGGCGCCGGCCACGGTCGGCACTTTCAGGCGGTGAATGCCGCGAAGATAAAGATGATAGGCCCGGGCATTGCGCACATAGTCGTCGTAGAAGACTTCGTTGCGCTCCATCTCGGCCGCGATATGGGACGTCATCGAGCGGACGATGTCGCGCCGCCGGTCGGGCAGGGTCGCGACTTCAAGCGTATAGCGCGCCGCCCAGACCATCGTGTCGGTGGGAAGGAACAGCAACTGGACAAGCAGTCCCTCCGGCGAGATCCTCGTATCGAGAACGTAGTGGACCTCGTTGCGCTCCAGCCGGCCGACCCAGTCGACATCGCCCCGCAGGCACCTTGCCGTATGCGGCGCGACCACGACGATGCCGCGCATGACCGCAAGGCCCATCGCGATATCCTCGATGAGCCCCTCGGCCAGCATGACATCCGTCGCCTTGGATCGACGCGCCACGGGCGGCAGGAGCGCGATCCGCGGGTGGCCACCGTCAAGACATTGCTCGATCCGCCCGGCGGCGGGATCGACGCGCATGATCGATTGTCCTGAATCGCATAGTGGCAAGGTGGCCTCCCCTGCGCTTGCCGGCAGACACATGGAGGCTACTCCATGAGCGGGCTTTACTCAACCTAAAACCGCAAAAAATTCTCCCGGCACCAACCCCAAGTCACGACGACAGGCCTGAACGAGGAAACCCCTGCCGGCCGCATGTCCCGATACATTTTCTTACATTTCCCGCCCCCGCCGGAAACATGCAAGACACATGGCAAAGCTCTTTAGGCGCCGGTCAACGGCAGTCAACAAGGGAAAACACCGTGCCTTTCCAACTCTCCATAATCGCCACGCTCGCCGCCGGCGCAATGATGCTCGCCACGCCGGCGATGGCGGAACAGAAGCCGACCGTCGTGCTCGTGCACGGCGCTTTCGCCGATTCCAGTAGCTGGAACGGCGTGATCAGGACGCTTGAAGCCGATGGCTATCCGGTCGTCGCCGCGGCCAATCCCCTGCGCAGCGTCAAGGGCGACGCCCGGTCCGTATCGAGCCTTCTGTCCACCATCGCGGGCAAACCATTCGACAGGGGGACATCATGACGACGATCGACAAGAATGGCACACCGCTCTCCCAGATGCTGAACAAGGCCTTCGCGGCCTTCGACAGGGACGGGGACGGCAAGCTGAATACGGACGAGTTCAAGAACTTCAACGAGATCCTGAAACCGGGCATCGCCGTCGACGGCCACGGCAAGCCCAAGATCGATTTCAGCGAGCGGATGGATCACGACGGCGACGGGCTGGTCAGCCGGGAGGAGATGAACACGACGCCGCTGCTGATGCCGGCCGGTCTGTGCGATCCGAGCCTGAAGTCCATGCTGGACTATCTGCGACTGAAGGGCGATCCCGATGCCCTCGAAGCCGCGGCGATCCTCGAGGAACGGGGCACCGGGGAAACCTGAACGAAAAGGGCGGGCGCCGGCCCGGCGTCCTTCTCTTGCCGGCCGGGCGGAACAAGCCTTGCGTTGTGCAGTTAGACCTGCGGCAACAATCCCGAGGAGATTCCCATGGCCAAGAAAGCGAGCCCCATCGCGAAGATGGAGGAAGCGGACGTGCACGACCAGACGCTGCAACGCGGCAAGGGTGGCGAGCTGCACCAGACAGCAGGGGACGGCCAGCCGGTGCTGACGACCGCGCAGGGCGCGCCGGTGGCGGACGACCAGAACACGCTGCGCGTCGGCGCGCGCGGGCCGGCGCTGATCGAGGACTTCCACTTCCGCGAGAAGATCTTCCATTTCGACCACGAGCGCATTCCCGAGCGCGTGGTCCATGCCCGCGGCTACGGTGCCCACGGCTATTTCGAGACCTATGATTCGCTCGCGGCCTATACGCGGGCGGACGTGTTCCAGCGCGCGGGCGAGAGGACGCCGGCCTTCGTGCGTTTTTCCACCGTCGCCGGCAGCAAGGGGTCGTTCGACCTTGCCCGCGACGTCCGCGGCTTCGCCGTGAAGATCTATACGAAGGAGGGCAACTGGGACCTTGTCGGCAACAACATCCCGGTCTTCTTCATCCAGGATGCGATCCGCTTCCCGGACATCATCCACGCCGTGAAGCCGGAGCCCGACCGCGGCTTTCCGCAGGCCCAGTCGGCGCATGACAATTTCTGGGACTTCATCAGCCTGACGCCCGAAAGCATGCACATGATCATGTGGATCATGTCGGACCGGGCCATTCCCCGCTCCTTCCGCTTCATGGAAGGCTTCGGCGTGCATACGTTCCGCTTCGTCAATGCGAAGGACGAATCGACCTTCGTCAAGTTCCACTGGAAGCCGAAGCTCGGCCTCCAGTCCGTCGCCTGGAACGAGGCGGTCAAGATCAACGGCGCGGACCCGGATTTCCACCGGCGCGACCTCTGGCAGGCCATCCAGTCCGGCAATTTTCCGGAATGGGAGCTTGGCGTCCAGCTCTTCGACCAGGATTTCGCCGACGGCTTCGACTTCGACGTGCTCGACCCGACGAAGCTGATCCCGGAAGAAGTGCTGCCGGTACAGCCCGTCGGCCGGCTCGTGCTCGACCGCATGCCGGAGAACTTCTTCTTCGAGACCGAACAGGTCGCGTTCATGACGCAGAACGTGCCGCCCGGCATCGACTTCAGCAACGATCCGCTGCTGCAGGGCCGCAACTTCTCCTATCTCGACACGCAGTTGAAGCGCCTCGGCAGCCCGAACTTCACCCACCTGCCGATCAACGCGCCGAAGTGTCCCTTCGCGCATTTCCAGCAGGACGGCCATATGGTGATGCGCAACCCGACGGGCCGCGCCAACTACCAGCCGAACTCGTGGGGCGAAGGTCCGCGCGAATCGCCCCTTGAGGGCTACCGGCACTTCCCCGCCGAGGAAGCCGGCCCGAAGGTCCGCCTGCGGGCGGAAAGCTTCGCCGACCACTACAGCCAGGCGCGCCAGTTCTACATCAGCCAGACGCCGCCGGAGCAGCGGCACATCGCCATGGCGCTGACCTTCGAGCTCAGCAAGGTCGAGACGCCCGTCATCCGCGAGCGCATGGTCTCCCACCTTCTCAACATCGACGAGACACTTGCCGGCAAGGTCGCCGCCGCCCTCGGCATCGATCCCCTGCCGAAGCCGGCGGATGCGGCGGTCAAGACGCGCCAGGACCTGGAGCCCTCCCCCGCCCTCAGCATCATCGAGCGGGGGCCCAAGCGCTTCGAGGGCCGCAAGCTGGGCGTGCTCGTCACCGAGGGCGCCGACCGCGCGCTCTTCGACGCGCTGGAGGCCGGCATCATGGCCGAGAAGGCGGTGATCGAGATCATCGCCCCGAAGGTGGGCGGGGTGACGCTCTCGGACGGAAGCCCGCTTGCGGCGCAGCAGATGATCGACGGCGGCCCGTCCGTCCTCTACGACGCCGTGGTCGTCCTCGCTTCCGAGGCGGGCATGGCGGACCTCCTGAAGGAGGCGGCGGCGCGGGACTTCGTCGCCGACGCCTTCGCCCATTGCAAGTTCATCGGCTATACGGCACCGGCCTTCCCCCTTCTCGAAAAGGCCGGCGCGGCCGACATGCTCGATGAGGGAACGGTGGAGATCGACGGCGTGGACGCGGTCGCCGATTTCCTGAAGGCGCTCGGCGCGTTGCGCGTCTGGGCGCGCGAGCCTTCGGTCAAGCTGCCCTGAACGGAAAGCCCCGGCGAAACGCCGGGGCCTCCCGGGCGGTCAGGGCGGCCAACGGCAGCGCCGCCGCTTCGGCTGGCGATGGAACCTCCCTCGGCCCTCGCGCCTTACCGCTCCATCACCATATCGAGGGAGCAGGCCCATGAAGTGCATTTCTCTCCTCATTCTGGCGGGTAGCCTGGCGCTCGCGCAGGCGCCTCGGGCGACAGCCGGCGAAGAACAGTTCCTGGCGTCGCTGAAAGGACAATACGAGGGCAAGGGGCAGGTGAGGCTGCGCACGAACCGCGGCCCGATCAACGTGACCTGCAGCTTCGGTTCCACGGCGACCGCGAACACGCTTTCACTGGACGGCAAGTGCCGCGGCCTCGTCGTGGTCTCGCGAGCCATAGGCGCCGAGCTGACCCGGCGCGGCAGCTCCTACAAGGGCTCGTATATCGGCGCGGGCTCCGGGCCGGCAACCCTGTCGGGCAAGCGGAACGGCAACGCCTTGAACCTCACCATCCGGTGGGCCAAGGAAATCAACGGCGACCGCAACGCCCAGCTATCGGTGGCCAAATCGGGCTCACGCGGCCTCACGCTGACCACGACGGACAAGGACCCCGCGTCAGGCAAGGCCGTCGTCACGAGCAAGATCGTGCTGCATCGAAAGTAGGTTCGGAGGCTGCCGTCAGCGCCGCGCCGCCGGAGCGTTCTCCGTGGACGGCGTCGTAGATGCAGGGCGCCGCAACGACGGCGCCCACGATCAGCAAAAGGACGATCTTCTTCATCGCGGCTCACACCACGGTCAGCACGACGTCGATATTGCCGCGCGACGCCTTGGAATAGGGGCAGGTCCGGTGCGCCTCCTCGACCAGCGCCTCGGCGAGGTCCCTTTCGAGGCCCGGCAGGCTGATGCTCAGGCGCGCCTGGAGGAAATAGCCCTCGCCGGCCATGCCGAGGTCGACTTCCGCATCGACGGCGGCCTCGGTGGGCAGGCGGAGCTTGCGCCCGGCGGCGGCAAGGCCGAGCGCGCCGATGAAGCAGGCCGACCAGCCGGCGGCGAACAGTTGCTCGGGATTGGTGCCGCCCTTGCCGCTGCCGGGCGGCGACAGGCGCACGTCGAGCGCCCCGTCGTCGCTGCGGGCCGCGCCGTCGCGCCCGCCGGTGGTGTGGGTCTTGCCGGTGTAGAGAACCTTTTCGATCCGGGTCATGCTGTCTGCTCCTTCGTGCGTCGCCGTTCGCGACATCGTTGACGAGAAGCGTTCTGAGGGATCGCCGTATCCGGCATGTTTTCGAAAAGGGGTAAATTGTATCGCAGCGTAGCAGCAGGGCCGGCGGCTACTTTCCCATACGAAAGGCCCGGAATATCCGGGCCTCGTTCAGGGCAACACGATTTCGGCGGCAAGCCCGCCGCCGGGGCGATTGCAAAGCCGCACCGCCCCTCCGATCGAGGCGGCGAGCTGCTGGGCGATGGCAAGCCCGAGCCCCGCGCCACCGGTCTCGCGGTTGCGCGACCCCTCCAGCCGGAAGAAGGGCTTCATCGCCGCTTCCAGCCTGTCGTCCGGAATGCCCGGCCCGCGGTCGAGCACGGCGATGACGGTCCTGCCGTCGTCGCGCGCGACGCTTATCTCGGCGCTGCCGGCATATTTCAACGCGTTGTCGACGAAATTGGCGAGGATGCGGCGCAGCGCATGCGGCTTGGTCGCCACCGTGCCGGAAACCACGCCCGACACCTGAACCGCCTTGCCTGTATCCTGATAGTCGTAGGCGATGCTGTCGATGAAGGAGGAAAGATCGATGCGGGTTGCCTTCTCGCCGCTGCTGTGGGCGCTACGGGCATAGGCGATGCCGTCCTGCACCAGCCGCTCGATCTCGGCAAGGTCGCGCACCAGCTTGTCGCGCTCGGGCGTATCGTCCGCCATGTCGGCGCGCAGCCGCATGCGGGTGATCGGCGTCTGGAGATCGTGCGAGATGGCGGCAAGGATCTGCACGCGCTCTTCCAGATAGTGGGCGATGCGCTCGCGCATGGCGTTGAAGGCCGCGGCGGCATGGGCCACTTCGCTCGGCCCGGTTTCGTCGAGGGCCGGCCCGCGCCTGTTGGGATCGAGCGTCTCGGCCGCCTCGGCAAGCCGTCCAAGCGGGCGTGTCGCCTGCCGCACCGCATACCAGGCGCACAGCATCAGCAGCGCCATCTGCACGATGAAGACGTAGGGCAGCCAGTCCGCGACCGGCATGACGCCGCGCGGCATGATGTCGATGGTCAGGGGGCTGCCGTCGCTCAGCGACAGATGCGCCTGCAGGCGCTGCACGTCTCCGGGGATCGTCTCGAGGCTGAGGGGAAAGCGATGGCCGGTCGCCACCTCGATCCGCGCCGCGATCTCGGCGCCGTGCCGCGAGGTATCCAGCGCGCCGGGCACGCCCTCGCCGAGCACGAACTGGTAGTTGCCGCGCCCGAGCCGGCCGACAAAGCGCGGCCGCTCGCCGGCCGGCAACTGGTCGAGCACGGCGATGGAGGTCGCAACGTCGTTCTCCAGCGTGCCGAGCATCAGCTCCTTCGCGGTCAGGTAACGCTCGATGGAGAGCACGGTGAAGGACAAGGCGTAGGCGACGGCCAGCCCGACGAACAGGATGAGGAATATCCGGGCGCGCAGCGTCGCCGGCCAGCGAAGACCGCTCATCGCTGCTCCACGATCTCGATCGGCACGGAAAAGACATAGCCCTCGCTGCGCACCGTCTTGATGTAGAGGGGCTCGCGCGCGTCGTCGCCGAGGCGCTGGCGCAGCCGGCTGACGAGAAGATCGATGGAGCGGTCGAACAGGTCCGCATCGCGCCCCTGCGTCAGGTTCAGCAGCTGGTCGCGATTGAGAACGCGCTGGGGGTGGTCGACGAAGACGCGCAGCAGGCGGTATTCCGCGCCGCTGAGGGCAATGGCCGTTCCCTCCCGGTCGAGCAGGTGCCGCCCGACCGTGTCGAGCCGCCAGTCGCCGAAGCTCAGGATCCGGCCCGCCTCGCTGATCTGGAGATTGGGCGGCAGCATGCGCGTGCGCCGGAGCACGGCCTTGATGCGGGCGAGCAGTTCGCGCGCGGCGAAGGGTTTCGCCAGATAGTCGTCGGCCCCCATTTCGAGGCCGAGAACGCGGTCCATCTCGTCGTTGCGCGCCGTCAGCATCAGGATCGGCGTCGCCTTGTGCCTTCCCGCGCGCAGTTCCCGGCACAGGACGAGGCCGTCGTCGCCGGGCATCATGACGTCGAGCACGATGAGATCGACGGTGTTTGCCTCGAGAAAGGCCCGCATCTGCCGCCCGTCGGCGGCGATGCTCGCCCGCAACCCGTTCTTCTTCAGGTAGGACGACAACAGTTCGCGGATCTCGCGGTCGTCATCGACGATCAGGATATGGTCGACATGCTCCATGGAAGGACTTTCATTTTCCATCGCGGCCCCTTGCGGCCATCCCCTTGTAACCGCCGGGCCGGCATCCGCAAACGGGGATATCACAGCCGCGACGCGTCGATCACCGCCCGGGCGAACGCCAGCGGCGCTTCCTGCGAACATGTGCGGCAAGGTCCCCGTCCCAT
>Ga0182740_1001753_pt1 | contig 14112 bp, 10 predicted proteins | sample eDN5th37CKraftBY_FD_128872 | JGI IMG/M metagenome (GOLD analysis project Ga0182740, IMG submission 128872) | Enriched backyard soil microbial communities from Emeryville, California, USA - eDNA 5th pass 37_C Kraft BY (version 2) (version 2) | ecosystem: Environmental > Terrestrial > Soil >...
CTCCAGCTCCTCGATATAGGCGCGCAGATTGTGGCCGACGAGGTGGGGTCGCTCCTCGATCCCGGTATCGACCGTCACCTGATCGCGCGAGGCGAGATGGCCGACGATATCGGTGATGTCGCGGCGGATCGTCTCGGGCGTGATGCCGTGGGCGAGGTTGTAGGCGGCCTGCTTCTCACGGCGCCGCCCGGTTTCGCCCATCGCCCGCTCCATCGAGCCGGTGATCCGGTCGGCGTAGAGGATCACCCGCCCGTCGACGTTGCGCGCCGCGCGGCCGATCGTCTGGATCAGCGAGGTTTCGGAGCGGAGGAACCCCTCCTTGTCGGCATCGAGGATCGCGACCAGCCCGCATTCGGGAATGTCGAGCCCCTCGCGGAGCAGGTTGATGCCGACCAGCACGTCGTAAACGCCGAGCCGGAGGTCGCGGATCAGTTCGATCCGCTCCAGCGTCTCGACGTCGCTGTGCATGTAGCGCACCTTGACCCCGGCCTCGTGGAGATATTCGGTGAGATCCTCCGCCATCCGCTTGGTGAGCGTCGTCACCAGCGTGCGATAGCCCCGCTTCGCGGTCTCGCGGCATTCGTAGACGAGGTCGTCGACCTGGCTTTCGACCGGGCGCACCTCGACCGGCGGGTCGATCAGGCCGGTGGGGCGGATCACCTGCTCGACGAAGACGCCGCCGGTCTGTTCAAGTTCCCACGGGCCGGGCGTGGCCGAGACGCAGATCGTCTGCGGCCGCATCGCGTCCCATTCGGGGAAACGCAACGGGCGGTTGTCGATGCACGACGGCAGGCGGAAGCCATATTCGGCGAGTGTGATCTTGCGGCGGTGATCGCCGCGCGCCATGCCGCCGACCTGGGGCACGGTCTGGTGGCTCTCGTCGACGAACAGCAGGGCGTTCTCGGGCAGATATTCGAACAGCGTCGGCGGTGGCTCGCCGGGGAGGCGGCCGGTGAGGAACCGCGAATAATTCTCGATCCCCGCGCAGCTGCCGGTGGCCGCGATCATTTCAAGGTCGAACTGGGTGCGTTGCTCCAGCCGCTGTGCTTCGAGCAGGCGGCCCTCGCCGACCAGTTCCTTCAGCCGCTCGGCCAGTTCGCGGCGGATCGCCTCGCTCGCTTGCTTGAGGGTTGGGCCGGGAGTCACATAGTGCGAATTGGCATAGACCCGCACCGAGCCGAGCGTCGCCGACTTGCGGCCGGTGAGCGGATCGAATTCGGTGATCTCCTCGATCTCGTCGCCGAAGAACGCGACCCGCCACGCCGAATCCTCATAATGCGACGGGAAGATTTCGAGATTGTCGCCGCGCACCCGGAAATTGCCGCGCGCGAAGCCGGCGTCGTTGCGCTTGTATTGCAGGGCGACGAGCTTGCGGATGATCTCGCGCTGATCGACGGTCTGGCCCTTCTTCAGGTCGAACACCATCGCCGAATAGGTCTCGACCGAGCCGATGCCGTAGAGGCAGGAGACCGACGCGACGATCAGCACGTCGTCGCGTTCGAGCAGCGAGCGGGTGGCCGAGTGACGCATGCGGTCGATCGCCTCGTTGACCGAGCTTTCCTTCTCGATATAGGTGTCCGAGCGCGGCACGTAAGCTTCGGGTTGATAATAATCATAATAGCTTACGAAGAATTCGACGGCATTGTCGGGAAAGAACTGACGGAATTCGCCATAGAGCTGGGCGGCGAGGATCTTGTTGGGCGCCAGCACCAGCGTCGGGCGCTGCAACTGCTCCACCACCTTCGCCATCGTGAAGGTCTTGCCCGAGCCGGTGACGCCGAGCAGCACCTGATCGCGATCGCCCGCCGTGGCCTGCGCCACCAGTTCGGCGATCGCGTCCGGCTGGTCGCCCGAGGGCGCGTAATCCGAAACGAGCCGGAACAGCTTGCCGCCGTCGGTCTTGGGCGGGCGCACCGGGCGATGGGGGACGAACCCTCCGTTGAACTCGGGTTCGGCGAGGCTGGTGCGAATCTCGATGGCCATGGGCCGGTATATGGGTCTTGGGTCGCCGGTGTACCAGCGCTACAGAGGGGCGATGCAGCAGGGGAGTTTTGCAATGGCAGTCGTGTGGCGTGTGGCGTTGGCCGGGGTGGCCGTTGTCGGGTTTTCGGGTCTGGCCCAGGCGGCGGGCATACAGTCCGGCCAGTGGGAGGTGGTGACGACGGTGGAACAGGTCACTATGCCCGGGGCGCCGCCCGCGGTTGCCCAGATGATGAAGGGCAAACCCATCACGGTCCGTCACTGCATCACCCCCGAGCAGGCCGCGCGCGGCCCGCGCGACATGCTGAAAAACGACAAGAGTTGCACGGTGAAGAGCTACGCCATGACGGGGAACCGGCTGACCTCGGAGATCGTCTGCAAGCAGGGGGGCAACACGATGACCGCCACCAGCAGCGGCACCTTCACCCCCACCGGCTACACCCTGCGCGGCAAGACGGTCATGACCGGCCAGCAGGCGATGACGATGACGACCAGCGCCGTCGGCCGGCGGATCGGCGCCTGCGGTAAATGACCCCGGACGAACTCGCCGGGTATCTTCAGCGGATCGGCCTTTCCGCCGCGCCGGCGCCCGATCTGGACGGGCTGGCGGCGGTGCAGCGCGCGCATCGCCTCGCGATTCCGTTCGAGAATCTCGACGTCATCCTCGGGCGGGGCATCTCGATCGCGCCTGATGCGGTGTTCGCCAAGCTGGTGACGCGACGGCGCGGCGGCTACTGCTTCGAGCAGAATCAGTTGTTCGGGCGCGCGCTCGCCGCGCTTGGCTTTACCGCGTGGCCACTGTTGGCGCGGGTCTGGGCCGGCGGGACGGGCGAGGTGCCGCCGCGCACCCATACCTTCAATCTGGTCGCGCTGGAGGGGCACGAATGGATTGCCGACGCGGGGTTCGGCGCCAATTACGCGCCGCCGCTGCGTCTGGAGGCGGGCACCGAGGCGGCGACCGACGACGGCGCCCGCCACCGCCTGCGTACCGATCGCGATCACGGCTGGATGATCGAGCGTCAGGCCCCGGGCGAGGACTGGGCGCCGCAATACAGCTTCACCCTCGATCCGGTTTTCCCGAACGATCTCGCGATGGCGAACCACTGGACCGCGAGCGCGCCCGGCAGCCGTTTCACGTCGATGCGGATCGTGAGCCGGGTTCTGCCCGACGGCCTCGTCTCGCTGACCGATCGCCGTCTCGTCCATCAGCGGATCGGCGGCCGCGAGGAAAGCGAGGTGGCGAGCGCCGAAGCCTATCGCGCGGCGCTCGCGGAGCTGTTCGACATGCGCCTCGGGGCCGACGAGGTGGGCCGGCTCGGACTGTTCGGCGCGACCGACTGACCGCGCGCCGGAGGGCGCTGGTGCCCCGCTGGAGCAGGCTTCACGTCAGACGGCGACGTCGCCCTGAATGCCGGGGTGGGGGTCGTAGCCGTCGACCGCGAAATCCTCGATCCGGTAGCCGTCGATCGTGGCGGGGCGGCGCAGCAGGCGCATCCGCGGCGCGGGACGCGGGGCGCGCGAAAGCTGCTCTTCGGCCTGGGTGCGGTGGTTCAGGTAGAGGTGGACGTCGCCCCCCATCCAGACGAACTCGCCGGGTTCGAGCCCGGCCTGCTGGGCGATCATCAGTTGCAGCGCGGACGCCGCCGCCCAGTTGAACGCGGCGCCGAGGAACAGGTCGCAGGAGCGCTGATAGAGCAGCGCGTTGAGCCGGCCGTCGCTGGTGCAATGATATTGGTAGACCATGTGGCAGGGCGGCAGCGCCATCTGCCCCAGTTCCGGCACGTTCCAGGCGTGGAACAGCATGCGTCGGCTCGCCGGGTTGGTTTTCAGGGTGTCGATCAGGGTCGCGATCTGGTCGTACTCGCGGCCGTCCGCGCCGAGCCAGCGCCGCCACTGCTTGCCGTAGACCGGGCCGAGTTCCCCCCAGCGCGCGGCGAAGGCGTCGTCCTCGGCGATACGCCGCTCGAACGCCTCCCGGGTGATGGCGTCGCCGGTTTCCCGGCGGTAGCGCGCGAGCGGCCAGTCGGTCCAGATCCGCACCTTGTCCCGGATCAGCGGCTGGATATTGGTGCCGCCGGTGAGGAACCACAGCATCTCCCTGACCGCCGTTTTCCAGTAGACTCGCTTGGTGGTGAGGATCGGCACCTGCCCGCCCGACAGATCGAAGCGCGCCATCGCCCCGAACACCGACAGCGTACCGACGCCGGTCCGGTCGATCCGGCGGTCCCCGTTGGCGAGGATATGCGCCATCAGGTCGAGATACTGCTGCTCGGGGAGAGGGGGAACGGTCAAGGGCAGGTGCTCCGATGGCCCGGCGACAAGGGATGGCGAGCGGGATGGCAGGTCGCCCGCCGCGTGGCAAGAACGCCGGCGCGGAGCGCGCGGTGCGATTTTGCTCGCGCTGCTATCGGCCGGCGGGGTAGAGCCGGCCGTAATAGGGAACAGATAGAATAGGGCTGCGCGTGCGGGACCGGTTTGATTATGTGATCGTCGGCGCGGGGTCGGCCGGCTGCGTGCTCGCCAATCGGCTGACGGAAGACCCGGACGTTTCGGTGCTGCTGCTGGAAGCGGGCGGGAACGACAACCAGTTCTTCTACAAGCTGGCGCTCGGCTTCCACAACTGGCGGTATCCCGAAACCAACTGGGGCTATGAAAGCGAGCCCGAGCCGCATCTGAACGGCCGCCGCGTCCTGCTGCCGCGCGGCAAGGTGCTCGGCGGCTCCTCGACGGTCAACGGCATGCTCTATTCGCGCGGCCATCCCGGCGATTACGACCATTGGCGGCAACTGGGCTGTACCGGTTGGAGCTATGCCGACGTGCTGCCCTATTTCAAACGGTCCGAGACCAACTGGCGCGGCGAGGGGCCGTATCATGGCGGGTCCGGGCCGCTCCACGTCGGTCGGATCGACACCCGAAAGCTGCTGCACGAGCCCGTGATCGAGGCCGCCGCCGATCTCGGCTACCCGATTACTGACGACCATCATGGCGCGCTCCACGAGGGGTTCGGGCCGGGCGACACCACGACGACGCCGCGCGGGCGGCGGTCGAGCACGTCGCGCGCCTATCTCGACCCGATCCGGGCGCGCAAGAATCTTACCGTCGTGACCCGCGCCTATGCGACCCGGCTGATCGTCGAGGAACTGACGGCGCGCGGCGTCGATTATGTGCGCGACGGCCAGACCCACACCGCATTGGCCGAGCGCGAGGTGATCCTGGCCGGCGGCGTCTATAATTCGCCGCAACTGCTGATGCTCTCCGGCATCGGCCCGGCCGACCATCTGCGCGAGATCGGGATCGCGCCGCTGCTCGACCTGCCCGGCGTCGGCCGCAATCTCTCCGAACATGCGGGCTACTGGCTCGAATATGACACCCGCGAACCGATCACGCTGCTGAACGAATTGCGGCTCGACCGGCTCGCGGTCTCGCTGGCGCGGTGGGCGCTGTTCGGCACCGGGGTGCTCGCGTCGCAATCGAACAGCGCGCACGCGGAGATCCGCTCGGCGGCGGGGCTCTCCCAGCCCGACCTCCAGATGTATTTCAACCCGGTGCGGGCCGATGCCAAGCCGTGGTTTCCGGGGATCGGCAAGCGGCAGGAGCATCGGATCACGGCGGTCGTCTGCCTGCTCCAGCCCGAGAGCCGGGGCTGGATGGAGCTGCGTTCGGCCGATCCCGCCGACAAGCCCCGGATCACGCTCAACCTGATGGCGACGCGGCGCGATGTCGAGCGGCTGGCGCGCGGCGTCAAGCTGGTCCGCGAACTCTACGCCACCGAGCCGCTGGCGAGTCTGGTCGCCCGCGAAGTGACGCCGGGGCCGGGCGTCGCCACCGACGAGGAGATCGAAGCCTATCTGCGCAGCGTGCTCATCACCACGCATCATTCGGTCGGCACCTGCGCGATGGGCATCGGATCGGACGCGGTGGTCGACCCCGAATTGCGGGTGCGCGGCATCGATCGGCTGCGGGTGTGCGATGCGTCGATCATGCCGACCGTGCCCGGCGGCAACACCAACGCGCCGTCGATCATGATCGGGGAGAAAGCGGCCGATCTGATCCGCGGCCGCAGCCTGCCGCGCGCCGAGCTGCCGCCGTTCCGCGTCATCGAGGATCGGCCGCAAGCGTGACAGGCCCGCGCGGCGCCGGCTGCTTTTGCGCTTCCGGCGCGGGCGATGCCCGATTGTCTTTTGTTTGCCGCATTTTCGGGAGGCGTCAGGTGATTCCACCCGGCTTGAAAATGCTCTAGAGCCGGACGAATGGAAGCCCCGGCACACATTCCCTCCGGCGTCACGCACGAAGCCGCGCGCGCGGACGACAGCGGAGCGGCGTCGTCGGACAGCGCGATCATGGCGCGTTTTCTGGTGAAACCCGGCTTTCTGATCGCGCGGGTCGATCAGATCTCGACCGTGATCTACGGCGGCCTTTCCGTCGGCGAGACGCTGGCGCAGGCGGAGTTCCTGCTCCTCCTCGACGCGCTGGGGACGATCCCGCAGATTGCGCTGGCGCGGGCGGGCGGGGTCGACAAATCGACCACCGCCTACGTCCTGAACAATCTGGAGACGCGGGGCTGGGTGGCGCGGACCGTCTGCCCCGACGATCGCCGCCGGACGCTGGTATCGCTGACCGCCGGGGGCGCGGCCCGGGTCGCGCGTATCCGCGGCGACCATGATGCGCTCGAGCGCCAGCTGATCCAGCCGATCGCCGTCCCGGAACGGGCGCGGCTTGTCGCCATGCTCCATTCGCTGGCGGCGAATCCGGCGGGGCCGGCGCCGCTCTGGGTGCCGGCCTGCCATCCCGCCGTTGGCGTGCTCGACGGCGCCACGAGCTTCCTGTGGCGTCGCCTGCTCCAGTTGTTCCAGGCGCAGTTTCTGGCGTGCACGGCTGGCTTCCATCTGACGCTCAGGCAGTTTTCGCTGCTGTTCATTCTCACCCTGCGGCCGTCGATCACCCAGGTCCGGTTTGCCCGGATGTTCGGGCTCGATCCGTCGACCTGCGGGGTGATCATGCGCGGGCTGGTCGCGCGCGGCCTCGTCGCGCACGCGCCGTCGCCGCGCGACCGCCGCGAACGGCTGTACACGATCACCCGGCAGGGACGGTCGGTGGTCACCGAGGTTCAGCCGCTGGTGGACCGCTCCGAACGGCTCGTGTTCCGGGACGAAGCGGCGGCCGGTAAACGCTGGCTGATCCGCCAGCTTCAGGCGATCGTCCGCGCCCACAGCCACCGCCTGCGGTTTCCCGGCGCGGTCAGCGACATCTGAGCCGCTGCATGCCCTAAGCGGCAAATAATTCCATTATATATCAATTATTTATCTGAAATTTCCGGGTGGTGGCCGAATTAACCGGGCGCCGCCGCCGCCGACGTCTTGACTCGGTCGCGATCCGAGATACAACGATATCGGACGAATATGGCGAGGCCGCGCACGGCGCGCCGGCGGGAGAGGACGATGGCAGATACCGATTTGCGCAGTTTACCGGTGCGCGACCCACGAACCGGGCAGACCGAGTTCACACTTGCGGTCACGCCGCCCGAGGAAGTGGCCGCCAAGGCGGCGCGGCTGCGCGCCAATCAGGTCGCCTGGGCCGCGCTTTCGATCGGCGAGCGGATCGGGGTGATGCGGCGCTGGCTGGGCGAGGTGGCGCAGCGCGCGAACGATCTCGGCGAGGCGGACGCCCGCGATACCGGTGGTTGCCATACCTCCTACGTCCAGGGTTTCATCACCATGGGCAATATCGGCGGCTGGATCGAGGACGCCGAGGCGGCGCTCGAACAGGCGATGTTCCACGGCCCGTCGCAGGCGATGCCCGAGGTCGAGGTCCGCTCGCAGCTCGTCCCTTATGGGCTCGTCGGGGTTATCAGCCCATGGAACGCGCCGATGATGCTGGCGCTGCTCGATGCGATTCCGGCGCTGTTCGCGGGGTCGGCGGTGCTGCTCAAGCCGTCCGAGATCACGCCGCGCTTCATCACGCCGCTATTCGAGACCGTCGCCAAGGTGCCGGAGCTTGCCGGCGTGTTCGACTATGTGATGGGTGACGGGCGGACCGGCCAGGATCTGATCCGGCAGGTCGATCTGGTCTGCTTCACCGGCAGCGTCCCGACCGGGCGCAAGATCGCGATGGCCTGCGCCGAGCGGCTGATTCCCTGCTTCCTCGAACTCGGCGGCAAGGATCCGGCGATCGTCACCGAACATGCCGATCTCGACCGCGCCACGACGTCGGTGCTGCGGGGCGGGGTCTATGCCACCGGCCAGGTCTGCTTTTCGACCGAGCGCATCTATGTGCAGGAGAGCATCCACGATCGTTTCGTCGCGGAACTGGTCCGCAAGGCGGAGGCGGTGCGGCTCAACAGCGACAATCCCCGCGCCGGCCATCTCCACCCGTTCACGTTCGCGCCGCAGGCGGCGATCGTCGAGGCGCACCTCGCCGATGCGGTCGCCAAGGGTGCCAAGATCCTCACCGGCGGCAAGGTCGAGACGATCGGCGGCGGCCTCTACATGCGCCCGACGGTGCTGACCGACGTCACGCACGACATGATCGTCATGCGCGAGGAGACGTTCGGCCCGATTCTGCCGGTCATGCGCTACAAGACCGTGGATGAAGCGGTCGCGCTGGCCAACGATACCGAGTTCGGTCTCACGGCGTCGGTGATCGCGGGCGACGAGGCCGAGGGCCTGCCGATCGCCCAGCGGGTCAATGCCGGCGCGGTGTTCGTGCAGGACACCTTCCTGACCTTCGCCAAGAATCGCACGGTCGGCACCAACTCGTTCGGCTTTTCGGGGCTCGGCGGGTCGCGGACCGGGCCGGAATCGATCCTGCGCTTCGTCCGTCGCAAGGCGCTGCTGACCCAGCACGGCAAGGTCGCGGACATTCAGGACGACCATCATCTCAAGACGCCGGGGGAGGAACGATAGACATGGCGAACTGGCAGCTTTCGGCGCTCGATCGGCTCGAAATTCAGGAATTGTACGCGCGCTATGCGTGGGGCATCGATCTGGCCGATGCCGACATGGCGATGTCCACCTTCACCAAAGACGCCGGCTTCGATCACCTCTGGCAGGGCCGGGTCGAAGGGCATGAGGCGATCCTGAAGAACCTCCAGGCGCTGTGGCGCGATCGCCAGCACTGGTGGTACGGCCGCCAGCACATGATGAACCATTTCATCATGGAGCCGCGCGCCGAGGAAGGCGAAGTGGACGTGCGCTGCTTCTTCCAGATCCTTCAGTTCAACATCGATTACGGCACCAATTTCGTGTTCGGCATCGGCACCCGGATCGACCATGTCAGCAAGAAGGAGGGCCGCTGGCTGTTCCAGTCGCTCAAGGTCAATGCGTGGACGGAAATGGATCAGGTGCCGTGGAAGGATAAGGTTCTGATCAAGCCTCGTCCCGTGACCCCGCCGGCGACGAGGGGGTGAGGCGATGAAGATCGACGCCGCCGTCAGCCGGCCGGGCGCGGCCGCGCCGGTGCTGGAGCAGGTGGACCTCGCCGGCCCGGGTCCCGGCGAGATGCTGGTGCGGATCGTCGCGACCGGCATCTGCCATACCGACCTCCACGCGCATGCCGGCCACCTGTCGCCGCTGCCGATCGTGCTCGGCCATGAGGGCGCGGGCGTGGTCGAGGCGCTGGGCGAGGGCGTCGGCGGCTTCGCGGTCGGCGATCATGTCGTGTTGTCGGGCAGCAGCTGCGGCGCCTGCCCGTCGTGCGACAGCAATCTGCCGAGCTATTGCGACACGGCGATGCCGCGGACCTTCGGCGGCGGCCGGCTCGACGGCTCGACCGCGCTCAGCGAGGCCGGCGAGACGATCCATTCGCACTTCTTCGGCCAATCGTCGTTCGCGACCTTCGCGGTGGTGCCCGAGCGCACCGCCGTCCGGGTCGACAGGACGCTGCCGCTCGAACAGCTCGGCCCACTCGCCTGCGGCATCATCACCGGCGCCGGCGCGATCATCCGGTCGCTCGAGGTCGGCGCCGACGACAGCGTGGCGATCTTCGGCGTCGGCGGGGTCGGGTTGAGCGCGGTGATGGCGGCGCGGCTGGTCGGCGCCAAACGGATCGTCGCGATCGACCTCAACCGCGAGCGCCTCGAACTGGCGCGCGAACTCGGCGCGACCGATACCATCGCCGCCGACGAGACCGACCTGACGGCGAAAATCCGCGGCATCACCGGGCGCGGCGTCTCGCGCAGCTTCAACACCACCACCGCGCCGGCGGTGTTCACCACCGCGCTCGATTGTCTGGCGATGCGCGGCACTGCCGGGTTCGTCACCGCGCCGCGCGGCGACTGGGCGCCCGCGATGTTCCCGATGCTGTCGGGCGGCCGGGCGTTGCGCGGCATCCTCGGCGGCGACGCCGCGCCGCGCCATTTCATCCCGATGCTGATCGAATATTGGCGGCAGGGGCGGTTCCCGTTCGACCGCCTGCTTCACTTCTACGACTTTGCCGAGATCGGCCGCGCCTTCGCGGACGTCGCCGCCGGCCGGGTCGTCAAGCCGGTGCTGCGAATGCCCTCGACTGGACAGGATAAGCGATGACCCCGGAATTGCGTTCCCGTATCGAAGCGCTCGGCGCCGACCTCACGCCCGATATGATGGGCGGCACCCAGGCGCTGTTCGCCGCCTCGGCACCGCCGCTCGGCGACGGTGTCCTGATCGAGCGCGATCTCGCTTATGGCGAGGGCGAGCGCCACCGCCTCGACATCTTCCGGCGCCCGGAGACCAAGGGCGCGCCGGTGCTGGTGTTCGTCCACGGCGGCGGCTTCATCATGGGCGACAAGCGGGTCGCCAATATGCCGTTCTACGACAATATCGGCGGCTTCGCGGCGAATGCCGGGCTGGTGGGCGTGACGATCACCTATCGCCTTGCCCCGGCACATCGTTGGCCGGCCGGCGCCGACGACATGCAGGCCGCGATCGACTGGCTGCGGGCCCACGTCGCCGAATATGGCGGCGACCCCGAGCAAATCTATCTGATGGGCCAGTCGGCCGGCGCGGTCCATGTCGCGAGCTATGTCGCGTTCCGCGAGCCCCGGATCGCGGGCGCGCTGCTGATCTCGTGCCTCTACGACATCGCCAGCGCCGGCCGGAACCCGATGCACGACGCGTATTATGGCGAGGATGACGCGACCTATGCGGCGGCGTCGACCCAGGCGGGGCTGCTGGCGAGCACGGTGCCGCTATTCTGCACGGTCAGCGAATTCGACGTCGCCGATTTCCAGACCCAGGCCGCCGCATTCGTCGGCGCCTGGGGGAAAGCGCACGGCCGCTATGCGCCGATGCTGCGGCTCACCGGCCACAATCATCTTTCCCCGGTCCTTGCCATCGGCGGCCCGAACGACACGCTGGGGCCGGAGATTCTCACCTTTATTCGCGCGCAGGAGACGTCCCATGGTTGAACCCGTCCGTTTTCCCGACATCGACCTCTACAAGGGGTGGGGGGAGCCGCTGCGTACCGAGTCCACCGCCGATGCGCTGGAGATCATCCAGGGCGAGGTGCCCGAGGGCCTGCGCGGCACGCTCTATCGCAATGGCGCGGATCGCCAATATCCGTCGGGCCGCACCGACGACATCTTCATCGACGGCGAGGGCATGTTCCACATGTTCCGCTTCGGGGAAGGGCAGGTCGACTATAAGAGCCGCTGGGTCCATACCGCACGCTACGAGGCGCAGAAGGACGCCGGGCGCAACCTGTTCGGCCGCTATCGCAACCGCTACACCAACGATCCGGCGGCGGCCAACATCCATATGGGCACTGGCAACACCACCGCGATGTTCCATGCCGGCCATCTCTATGCGTTGAAGGAGGACGACCATCCTTATGAGATGAACCCCGATACGCTGGAGACGATCGGGCGCAGCGACATGGGCGGGCAGATCCGCTCGACCACCTTCACCGCGCATCCCAAGGTGGACCCGATCACCAACGAACTGCTGGCGTTCGCCTATCAGGCCAAGGGCGACGGCACCCGCGACGCGGTGTTCTATCTGTTCGACAAGACCGGCAAGAAGATCAACGAAATCTGGTTCGAGATGCCCTATGCGGCGTGCGTCCACGATTTCGCCATTACTGACGAATGGATCGTGTTCCCGTTCTTCCCGCTGATCACCGACATGGACGTGGTCAAGGCGGGCGGACCCTATTTCCAGTGGCACCCGGAGCAGGAGACCGTGATCGCGCTCGTCCCGCGTTACGGCACCGCCGACGGTATCCGCTGGTTCCGTGGGCCCGCAGCCAGCGCCGGGCACATGATGAACGCGCATCGCGAGGGATCGCGCATCCATCTCGACGTGTGCCTGTATGAAGGGAACTGCTTCCCGTTCTTCACGACCCCGGACGGCAAGATGACGGAGCCGGTGCCGCCGTTCCTGACCCGCCTGACGATGGACCTCGAAAGCAACGAACAGAGCTTCGCCAAACGGCGGCTGGTCGATGTGAGTTGCGAAATGCCCCGTACCGACGACCGCTATCTGGGCCGGCCCAACCGATACGGCTTCATGATCGTCTATCGCTCGGCCGATGGATCGAGTTCGACCGGCCGGATCGACTTCGAGACCGGCAAGCTTGACGTCTGGTCGCCCGGCCCCGGCGATACCGTGCAGGAATGCCAGTTCGTGCCGCGCACACCCGACAGCCCGGAAGGCGACGGCTGGCTGCTCGTGCCGGTCGCGCGGGTCTCCAAGGGGCGCAGCGATCTGGTCGTGCTCGACGCGCAGAATCTCGCGGCCGGCCCGGTTGCGACCATCAAGATTCCGGTTCGGGTACGATCCACTTTCCACGGCACCTGGGTGCCCGAAGTGGCCCGGCAAACGGGGCTTTACCCCTATGCGCTGCACGCCGCGTAACGACGCGATGTCGCCCGGCACGCCCTTCCCCTGAAGGGGAAAGGGTGCCGCCGCAAGCGGTATGAAACGGTGTCCCCGTCGGCGCGAAAGCGTCGGCGGGGCCGTTTTTCGATAGCGCGACGCCCCTGCTCCATCGCCGGATCATCGACAGCGCTTCGGTGTCGCGATACCTTCGTCATCGCCTGTCCGCCGTCCCGCCCCGCGCCCGGCTTTCGGGGCGATCCGGGTCGCCTATCCTGTTCCGGCACATTTGTAAGATTTACATCATTTAATGGAATACACTGTAGTACAATGTAATCATTGCAATGACGCGCCGAGTGGTTTAGCCATCCGGTCTTTGTTCGGCGAGGTGTTCCATGACGTTTGCGCTGCCGCCCGGCCACACCGTTTCGTCCCTGGATCGTGGATTGCAGGCGTTCGCGTCGGTGGTCGGCGCGAAATGGGTTCTCGCAACCGACGAGGACCGTCATACCTATCTCGATGCCTATGCCCTCGGCGACGGGCTGGCGCATCAGACATCGGCGGCGGTGGCGCCGGCCTCCACCGAGGAGGTGCAGGCGATCGTCCGGCTGGCCAACGAACATAAGATCCCGCTCTGGCCCACGGCGCGCGGCAAGAATCTGGGCTATGGCGCCGCCGCTCCCGCGATGCCGGGGACGGTCGTGCTCGATCTTGGCCGGATGAATCGCATCCTCGATGTCGACGCGCGGTTCGGTTATTGCCTGCTCGAGCCGGGCGTCGGCTTCTTCGATCTCTATAATTATCTGCAAGCCAACAAGATTCCGCTGTGGATGTCGATCCCCGGCAATGCCTGGGGCAGCGTCATGGGCAACGCCCTCGAACGCGGGCTCGGCTACACGCCTTATGGCGACCATGCCTCGAAAATCTGCGGCATGGAGGTGGTGTTGCCGACCGGCGAACTGCTCCGCACCGGCTCGGGCGCGATGGCGGCGAGCGCGACATGGCAGCATTATCAGCACGGCTTCGGCCCGTCCTGGGATCAGGCGTTCGTCCAGTCCAGTTTCGGCGTTGTGACGAAGATGGGGCTCTGGCTGATGCCGGAGCCCGAGATGACCAAGCGGGTCAAGATCGAGCTGCCCCAGGCCGACGATATCGTCTGGGCGATCGACGAACTGGCGAAGCTACGCCTCCACAACGTCATCGAGCATAATTTCGTGTTCGGCAATTATCTGCACGATGCCGCGGTGTTCTCGCAGCGCGACGAATGGTATCGCGGCCCCGGCGCGCTTCCCGACGCAGTGGCCGAGAAGATCATGGCGCATTACGGGATCGGCTGGTGGTC
>Ga0182740_1001754_pt1 | contig 14108 bp, 11 predicted proteins | sample eDN5th37CKraftBY_FD_128872 | JGI IMG/M metagenome (GOLD analysis project Ga0182740, IMG submission 128872) | Enriched backyard soil microbial communities from Emeryville, California, USA - eDNA 5th pass 37_C Kraft BY (version 2) (version 2) | ecosystem: Environmental > Terrestrial > Soil >...
CGATGCCGCGATGACCGACGGCGCCGCGTTGCTGTCGGCCATGATGTACGGCTTCAAGGCGGCCGGCCGCTGGAGCAACCGGCGCGGCGAAAACCTGCTCGACGGCGGCGCGCCGTACTACGGCACCTATGCCTGCGCCGACGGCAAGTACGTCGCGATCGGCGCGCTCGAGCCGCAGTTCTATCGCAAGCTGATCGAGCTGTGCGGCATCGAGGATCCCGCCTTTGCCACGCAGGGCGACCGGCGCGGCTGGCCGCAACTGAAGCACCGGCTGGCCGAGGTGTTCCGCACGCGCACGCGCGACCAGTGGTGCGCGCTGATGGAAGGCAGCGATGCCTGCTTCGCGCCGGTGCTGGACTGGGACGAGGCGCCCGCGCACGCGCACAACCGCTCGCGCGAGACCTTCATCGACGTCGCCGGCGTGACCCATCCCGCGCCGGCGCCGCGCTTCTCGCGCACGGCGCCGGACAAACCGGCGCCCGCCTCGCCGCCCGGTGCCGACACCGAGGCCGTGCTGCGCGACTGGGGTTTTGCCCCCGACGAGATTGCCGCGCTGAAGGGCGATGGCGTGATCTGATCCGGTACGCCAGGGAAGCCTGCGGCGTGGCGGGCTTCACTCGCCCGGCAGCGCCACGCCCAGATCGCCGGCCAGCGCGGCGAGATGGCGCCAGATCGCGGGAGCGACGTCGAGCGTGTCGCCGGTGCGGGCGCGATGCTCGGCCTCGTACTCGCCGGGATACTGCACGCGATCGAATCCCGGCGCGGGCGGCGTCTCCTGCAGGTAGCGAATGAACGATTCGACCTCCGCGCTCTGCCACTGCAGCCCCAGGTCCAGCTGCGGATCGAGCAGCACCGCGAACATGTTGTTGGTTGCCACGCCGCCGCGCGGATTGTCGGGCTGAATGGTGCCGCCGCCGGACAGCACGCCGGCCAGCAGTTCGGCGACCACGCCGAGCGCATAGCCCTTGTGACCGCCGAACGGCAGCAGGGCTCCGGCCGGATCGGCGAAGATGGCGCCGGCGTCGGTGGTGGGCTGGCCGTTCGCGTCGATGACGCTGCGCTCCGGCGCGGATTCCCCTTTCTCCGCCAGCACGCGCGCCTTGTTGATGGCGATCGCACTGGTGGCGATGTCCATCACCAGCGGCGGGCGGCCATTCGGCATCGGCCCGGCGAAACACAGCGGATTGGTGGTCAGCCGCGCGACCCTGCCGCCATAGGGCGCCACCGCGGGCGGCCGGTTGATGACGTTGGTGAAGCTGAGCAGCACCATGCGAGCCTGCGCCGCCATCTCGCCGTAGTACCCCATGCGGCCGAGATGGTGCGAGCGGCGCAGCGTGAAGATGCAATGGCCGTGCTCGCGCGTACGCTCGATGGCGGCCTGCATCACGCGCTTGCCGACGTGCTGGCCGAAGCCGCTGTTGCCGTCGAACACCATCAGCGTGCCGCGGTCCATCGCGCAGCTGGCGCGGCCTTCGGGATTGACGCTGCCGGCCTCCACCGAGGCGCGATACTGTGGCAGCATCGACAGGCCGTGGCTGACATAGCCGCAGCGGTCGGACTCGACCAGGTGTTCGGCCACGTCGTCGGCGATATCGTCCGGCACGCCGAGCGCCACCAGGATCTGCCGGGCGAGGCGATGGGCATCCTGCAGGGTGATCTTCATCTCGACTCCTTGTGTTGCCTTGCGTTGTCTTGCGTTGCGACGTTGCGATCTTGCGATCTTGAGATCGCAGGAGTGCCGGACCTCCGGCCCTGGCGGGGCGGCTCTAGATCCAGCCAAGCCAGCGCCAATACGTCGCGGCGAACAGCAGCATCATCGCGTAGCCCGCCAGCGTGACGGGAATGCCGATGCGCGCAAACTGGCGACCGTTGAAGGTATCGGTGCCCAGGCACACCATGTTCTGCGGCGCGTTGATCGGCAGGATGAAACCGAAGCTCATGGTGAAGCCCAGCAGCATCGTGATGCCGACCTTGTCGATATCGCCCGGCAGCGTCTGCAGCACCGAGATCAGGATCGGCAGCATCGCGGCCGTCAGCGCCGTGGCGCTGGCAAAGCCCAGGTGGATCACGATCAGGAAGGCGGCGAGGATGGCGAACACGGCGATCGGGCCTTGTGTCGCCAGGCCCGAATTCGCCACCACGAACTTGCCGAGCCATTGGCCGGCCTGCGTGGTCAGCAGCGCGGTGCCGAGGCTGATGCCGACGCCGAAGACGATCAGCGTGCCCCAGGGCGTGCGTTGCTGCATGGTCTTCCAGTCCATCACGCCGACGCGCGGCAGCATCAGGATCACGAGGCCGACGAAAGTCACGGTGGCGGTATCGAAGCCGTGCAGCTTGCCCTCGGTGGCCCACGCCAGCAGCAGGCCGATCGACACCGCGGCGAGCCGCTTCTGCGGGCCGCTCATCGGCCCCAGCGCCGACAGTTCGCGCTGCACGGCCTGCTTGCCGCCGGGAATCGCCTCGGTCTCGGGCGGCAGCAGCCGGCGCACCAGCAGATACAGCACCACCGACATGATCAGCGCCCACGGCGCGCCGGCGATCAGCCATTGCAGCCAGGTCACGCGCTCGCCCAGCAGCTTGTCCATGAAGCCCACCGCCAGCAGGTTCTGCGCGGCGGCGGTCTGGATGCCGACGTTCCAGATGCTGGTGGCCTGTGCCACCGTGATTATGATGCCGGCCGCGATATTGGAACGTTTGTCGACGCCGAAGGCCGCAATGATCCCCATCATGATCGGCACCACGCAGGCACTGCGCGCGGTCGCGCTCGGCACCACCAGTGACAGCGCGATGGTGACCGCGATGGTGCCGATCAGGATGCGGCGCGTGCTGGTGCCGATCGCGGACAGCGTGACCAGGGCGATGCGGCGGTCCAGTCCGGTGACCGTCATCGCCGCGGAGATGAACAGCGCCGCGGCCACCAGGGCCAGCGCGGTATTGGCGAAGCCCGCCAGCGCCATGCCGAGCGCGCGCGAGGTGCCATAGAGCGTGCCGGCGTCCTCGACCGTGGGCGCGAAGCCGATCAGTGCGGCCATCAGCGAGGTGATCATGATCGCGCTGGTTTCGTACGACACCGCCTCGCTGATCCAGACGACTACCGCGAATGCAAGGATGGCGAGCATCCGGTGCCCGGCGAGCGGCAGATCGGCCGGGGTCGGCAGCGACAGTACGCCGATCAGCACCAGCACCGCCACGAACAGGCCCCAGGGCGGGCGCCTGCTGGCTGTTGCGGGACTGGCGGCGCCGGCCGGAGCGGCCGGTGCGCCCGGCGTGGAAGGCGGGGACGACGCGTTGCTGCGCAGATCGGTCATTGCCGTTTCCTTGGATGACGGCAGCGGCCGTGCAGAGCCGCCGGCACAAAGTGCGTCGATTATCGGCCCCGCTCGTCGCGGTTGTCGAGCGCAGCGGCTACGGTTCTTGCGCCAGATCAAGGGCGATGCGCGATGGCGGGCGGCGATCGCCGGCGTTGCCAGCCGGAACGGCCGCGAACATCTATAGTGGTCTCGTGGCCCGGCAAATATCGTGCCCCGCCTCGGCGGCATGCGGACCGCCGCGCCATGCCCCCAGGAGACCGACATGCAGGTGCTGATTCGCGGCCTGCGCCGCGAGATCACCGAACAGCGTTTGCGCGACAAGTTCGCACCCTATGCGCCCGTGCGCTCGGTGGAAATCATGCGCGACGGCGACCCGGAGCAGCCCTGGGCATGGGTGGACTTCGACATGGACCTTGTTGCGGCGCTGGGCCTGTTGCGCCAGTTCGACGGGCAATACTTCGAAGGCGGCGTGATGCGCCTGCATCTGGTCGCGCACCAGAGCGGCGACTGAGCGGCTACTGAGCGGCGACCAAACGGCGACCGAGCAGCGGCTGCCCGGCGATGGAGCAGTGATACGCCTTGTGGAGACGGCAGGCGCCGCGGTGGTTCAGCCGCGCCGCTCGCTGCGCCATGGCGGCCGCGGCCCCAGCGCCTTGCGCAACATCTCGACGAACAGCCGCGTGCGCGTCGACGCCACCCGCGATTGCGGCACCAGCGCCATCACGTCGGCGTCCGGCAGCCGGTAGCCGGGCAGCAGCGCGACCAGCCGCCCCGAGGCGAGGCTGTCGGCCACATCCCACTCCGACCGCGCCATGATGCCCTTGCCGGCCAGGCACCATTGATGGACGACGTCCCCGTCGTTGCTCTCCATGATCGGACGCACCCGCACGGTGTGTTCGCGTGCATCGGTGCCGCCGGCGCTCTTGCCGCTGCCCTTGCGCTCGTCCTTGCCGCCGCCCTTGCCGCCGTCCCGCCCGGCGAAGCGCCATAGCGTCACGTCCTCGTCGTTCTCCCTGAGCACCAGGCAGGCGTGCCGCGTCAGATCGGCGGGACGCAGCAGCGGCGGCGCCTTGGCGAGGTACTCGGGCGCGGCGCACAGCACGCGGCGGTTCGGTGCGATCCGGTGCGCGACCCAGCGCGAATCGGGGATGGCGCCGATGCTGACCAGCACGTCGAAGGCATCGCGCCCATGCACCGGCTGGCGCGGCAGCATCAGGTTGTCCGACAGGTACAGCTGCACCTCGAGATTGGGATGCGTGGTCTGGAACTGCGCCAGCAGCGGCCCGAGGTAGCGGCGCCCGAAGCCGAACGGCCCATGCACCTTCAGCTTGCCGGCCACCGCCTGGCTGCGCTGCCGCAGCGCTTCCTCGATGGCCTGCATCTGCTCGAGCACGCCGGTCGCGTGCTGGGCCAGCAGATGGCCCTCGTGGGTCAGCTGCAGCCGGCGCGTGGTGCGCAGCGCGAGCCGGATGCCCAGGCGCGCCTCGAGCTGGCTGAGCCGCTTGGTCACGGCCGGCGGCGTCACGTTCTCCTCGCGCGCCAGCGCGGCGAGGCTGCCGAGCCGGTCCAGCGCCAGGATGAAGCGCAGGTCGTCGATGTTCAGCGTCATCATTATTAACCCGGAGGTGAATTAAGAAATTCTATGCCATTAACCACCCGCCGGCGGACCGAACCTACACTGTGGCATCGATTCCAACCGGGGCCGCACCATGACAAGCGAATCACGCCAACCACGCCAACCACGCCAACCCAACCCCGCACGCCAATACGACGTCGTGCTGTTCGACCTGCTGACCGCGCTGCTCGATTCCTGGACGTTGTGGAACAGCGTGGCGGGTGGCGAAGCACCGGGCCGCGCGTGGCGCGCCGCCTATCTGAAACGCACCTATGCCTGCGGCGCCTATCGTCCATACGAGACGCTGGTGCGCGAGGCCGCGGTCGAGACCGGGCTGCCGGCAACGATGGCCGACGCGCTCGACGAACGCTGGACCGAGCTGTCGCTGTGGAGCGGCGCCGCGCACGTGCTGGAGCACCTGCGCGCGACGCACCGGCTCGGCGTGGTGACCAACTGCTCGGAGCGGCTGGGCCGGCTGGCGGCCGAACGCCTGAACGTGCCGATGGACGTGGTGGTGACCTCGGAACGCGCCGGCTTCTACAAGCCCGATCCGCGGCCGTATCGGCTTGCGCTTCAGGAACTTGGTGCCGAGCCGGCCAACACGCTGTTCGTCGCGGGCTCGGGCTTCGATCTGTTCGGCACCTCGGCGGTGGGGCTCGACACCTACTGGCATAACCGCGTGGGACTGGCGCTGCCGGACGGCGCACCGGCGCCGCTGCAGCAGGGGCCCAGCATCCTGCCGGTGCTGGACCTCGCCGCGGCGCCAAGCGTCAAGGCGCCGGCGCAAGGCTGACCCGGCCGATCTGGACGAATCTGGAGGAGACACCATGAAATTCGCCATCGTTGCCGCGCTGCTGGCGAGCGCGCTCGGCGCCGCCGCCGCGCCGGCCGCGGCGCAGACGCCGAACTGGCCGAGCAAGCCGATCACGCTGATCATGCCGTTCCCCGCGGGCGGACCCAGCGATGCGCTGGCGCGCGCGGTCGCCGCGAAGATGGCGCCGCGGCTGGGCACGTCGATCGTGGTCGAGAACGTCGGCGGCGCCGGCGGGTCGATCGGCATGCAGAAGCTCGCCCGCGCGCCGGCCGACGGCTACACGATCGGCTTCGGCACCATCGGCACCCATGCGGCCAACATGATCCTGTACCGCAAGCCGCTGTACGACGCGCGCAAGGACTTCGAGCCGTTGGGGCTGGTCGGCTCCGCGCCGGTGCTGCTGCTGGTCAAGCGCGACCTGCCGGTCAACGACTTCAACCAGTTCGCCGACCATCTGCATACGCACCACGCCACGATGTCGTACGGCAGCGCGGGCGTGGGGTCGATCTCGCATCTGGCCTGCCTGATGCTGCTGGGCGACCTGAAGGCCGAGGTCATGCACGTGCCGTACAAGGGCGTGGCGCCGGCGATGGCGGGGCTGATGGGCGGCGAGACGGACTTCACCTGCGACCAGACCACGACGTCGCTGGCGCAGGTGGCGGGCGGACGCGTGCGCGCCGTGGCGGTGCTGACGCGCGAGCCCTTGCCCGCGCTGCCGAAGCTCGCCCCCGCGCAGGCCAGCGGCAGGACGCGCATCGACTTCCGCTCGTGGAACGCCCTGTTTGCGCCGAAGGGCACGCCGCCCGCCGTGGTGGCGAGGCTGAACCAGGCGATCAACGACGCACTGGCCGACCCGGCGCTGATCCGGCAGATGCGCGAGGTCGGCGTCGAATTCCCCGCTCGCGTCGACAACACGCCGGCCAACCTGGCGCGGCTGGTCGACAGCGAGACCAGGCGGCTCAGGCCGATTCTGGAAGCCAACAAGGTGCAGCTCGATTGAGCGATGAATGCCGATCTCGTGATGCCAACAAGGCAAGCAAGGAACCCCATGACACTGCATGAACTGGAAACGCCGGTGCTGGTGCTCGACCGCACGAAGATGGAGCGCAATATCGCGCGGTTGCGCGATCGGCTCGCGCCCTTTGGCGTCGCGCTGCGTCCGCACGTGAAGACCAACAAGTCGGCCGATGTCACCGCGCGCATCGGCGCGCCGGGCACGCCGATCACCGTGTCGACGCTGAAGGAGGCCGGCTGTTTCCTCGAACACGGCTGGACCGACATCCTCTATGCCGTCGGCATCGTGCCGTCGAAGCTGCCGCATGTCGAAGACCTGGTGCGGCGCGGGGCGCGGATGACGCTGCTGCTCGACAACGTCGAGGCGGCCGCCGCGGTCGCCGCCTACTGCCGCGAGCGCGCGCTGAGCGTGCCGGTGCTGATCGAGATCGATACCGATGGCCACCGCTCCGGCGTCAAGCCGGAGGACCCGCTGCTGCTGGCGATCGGCGCGGCGCTGGACGGGAAGGAAGGGCAGGGCGCCTGGCTCGCCGGGGTGCTGACGCATGCGGGCGATTCGTACAACTGCCGCTCGGCCGCGGCGATCGAGGCGCTGGCCGAACAGGAGCGCGCCGGCGCCGTCCGCGCCGCGCAGCGCCTGCGCGCGGCCGGACATGCGGCGCCGGTGGTCAGCGTGGGCAGCACGCCGACCGCCCACTTCGCGCGTTCGCTCGATGGCGTGACCGAAGTGCGGGCCGGCGTGTTCGTGTTCTTCGATCTGGTGATGAACGGCATCGGCGTCTGCGAGACTTCGGACATCGCGCTGTCGGTGCTGTGCACGGTCATCGGCCATCAGCGTGAGAAGGGCTGGCTGATCACCGATGCGGGGTGGATGGCAATGTCGCGCGATCGCGGAACCGCGAAGCAGCCGGTCGATCAGGGCTATGGCCTGGTCTGCGATCTCGACGGCCGGCCGCTGGCCGATCTCGTGATGGTGGACGCGAATCAGGAGCACGGCATCGTCAGCCATCGCACCGATGCGGCCGCGACGCCGATGCTGCCGGTCGGCACGCTGCTGCGCATCCTGCCGAACCACGCCTGCGCAACGGCGGCGCAGCACGGCGCCTACACGGTGGTGGCCGGCGGCGCCGATATCGAGGCGCAGTGGCCGCGCTTCGGCGGATGGTGAGCGCGATGGCGGGCACGAATCCGAACGGGAAGCCGAACGCTACGCCGAGCGCTACCCCGGGCGCGACCCGGCGTGCGGCTCCCAGCGCGGCTCCCAGCGCGACTCCGAGCGCGACTCCGAGCGCGACTCCGAATGCGACCCCGAGCCCGACGCCGAACACAGCCCGGATGGCCGCCCAAGGAGTCGCCTATCCCGACGTTCCGGCACTGGCGACGCCACGCGGCCACTACTCGCACGTCGCCACGGGCCTGGGCCTCGTCTTCGTCTCGGGCCAGCTGCCGCTGAACGCGCAGGGCGAGCCGCGCGCCGATCTGCCGCTGGCGGAACAGGCCGCGCTGGCGCTGCGCAATGCCGAGGCCGCGCTGGCCGCGGCGGGGTGCGGATGGAAGGACGTGCTCAAGGTCACCGTCTACCTGGCCGGCGTCGAACATTGGCCGGCCTTCGACGCGGTCTACCGCGAGGTGCTGGGCGACGCGCGGCCGGCGCGCGCGGTGGTGCCGGTGCCGGCGCTGCACTACGGCGTGCTGGCCGAGGTGGAGGCGGTCGCCGCGCATCCCGCGGCGGTACAGGAAAGGCTGTCGCCGCCGCTGGTCCTGCGCTGAACGCGACAGATGCCCGTCAGCACCCGATCGCCATGCCGTCGCTGCGCGGATCGTGCGCGCCGACGATGGTGCCGTCGGCCTCGATGCGGATCGCACCGGGGTGGCCGGCGAGCGGGCTCTGCGCCGGGATCGGGCTGAGTTCGTGGCCGCGCCCGGCGAGCTCCGCCATCACCGCATCGCCGGCATCGGCCTCGAGCTTGAGCGTGTCGCGCGTGTCGGAGAACGTGCGGCCCAGCAGGAAGCGCGGGCGCGCCAGCGCCGCGAGCGGGTCCATGCCGTAGTCGATCATCCGTGTCAGCACCGCCGCCAGCGTCTGCGGCTGGCCGTCCGCGCCCTGCGTGCCGTACAGCAGGCGCGGGCGGCCGTCCCGCAGATAGAGGCCGGGATTGAGCGTGTGGAAGGGGCGTTTGCCAGGCCGCAGCACGTTGTGGTGGCCGGGATCGACGGAGAACGCCGCGCCGCGGTTGTGCCACAGGATGCCGGTGTCGCCGGCCACCACGCCGCTGCCCCAGTCGAAGTAGACGGTCTGCAGCACGCTGGCACAGCGGCCCCGGCTGTCGACAGCGCCGAGATAGACGGTATCGCTGGTACGGAAGCGGTGCGGCCACGGCAGCGCACGGTCGGGCCGGATCGCCGCGGCCAGCCTGTCGAGATGCGCGGGGGACAGCATCGCCTCCGCCGGCACGTCGACGAACTCCGGGTCGGCCACATGGCGGTCGCGCTCGATGAACGCCTGCTTCACCGCCTCGACCAGCAGATGGTAGTAGTCGGCGCTGCCTTCGGCGACCGCGGCGATGTCGAAGCGGTCCAGTATTCCCATGATCTGCAGCGTGGTGACGCCTTGCGTTGGCGGGCGCAGGCTGACCAGCTCCCCGCCGCGATACGGCACCGTCAAAGGCGCCTCGTCGCGGGCGCGCGTGGCGGCCAGATCCGCGGCCGTCAGCGGCGACCCGGCCTCGCGCAGCCCCCTGACGATGCGCGTCGCCAGTTCGCCCTCGTAGAAGTCCCGGGCGCCGTGCTCGGCGATCCGGCGCAGGCTGCGCGCCAGCTCCGGCTGGCGGAAGCGTTCGCCGACCTCGGGAATGCGGCCGTCGGGCAGGAACACGCGCGCGAAGCCCGGCCAGTCGCGCCACTGTCCGGCACGGAAGTCCTGCCAGAAGCGCTGCGATGGCGTCACGGGGAATCCATCGGCGGCATGCCCGATCGCGCGCTGGAACAGCGCATCCCACGGCGTGGTGCCGCCCCACTTGTCGCGGCTGATCCGATAGGCGCGATCCCAGGTATCGACCGTGGCCGCGGTGGTCAGCGCGGCGGCGGCTCCCCGCGTAGGAATCCCGCTGGCGAAGGCGGGCGGGGTGGCCGCGGCCTGCCCGATGCCGGACAGCGTGCGCACCTCGCCGGCATCGTCGGCAATGACCCAGAACGCATCGCCGCCCAGCCCCGTGAAGTGGGGATAGGTGACCGACAGCGCCGCGCCGATCGCGATCGCCGCTTCGATCGCGTTGCCGCCGGCGCGCAGCACTTCGAGTCCGGCCTCGCTGGCCAGCGCATGCGGGCTGGTGACCATGCCGGTGCGGGAGCGTGCCGGACCCGCGGCAGGATGGCGGGCGGCTTCCATCAGGCCTGCACCGCTTGCGGGGCGGCGTGGGCCATCCCGGCGGCGCGGCTGGCGTCGTCGCCGCCATTGCGCCCATTACCACCATTGCCGCCACTACCGCCATCGCCCTCATCACCGCCATTACCGCCATCACCGCCATCACCGCCATCACCGCCATCACCGCCATCACCGCCGAGATAGGCCTGCACCAGCGCCGCATCGCGCGCCAGCACGTCGGCGCGGCCGCTGGCGACGACGCGGCCTTCCTCCAGCACATAGGCGCGATCGGCCAGCGCGAGCGCGAGTGCTGCCATCTGGTCGACCAGCAGGATCGTGATCGAGGCCTCGCGCAGCCGGTCCAGCGAAGCGAACAGCTCGTCGATGACCTTGGGCGCCAGCCCAAGCGACGGTTCGTCGAGCAGCAGCATGCGCGGCTGCGACATCAGCCCACGGGCGATGGCGAGCATCTGCTGCTCGCCGCCGGACAACAGGCCGGCGCGCTGGTGCTGGCGTTCGCGCAGGCGCGGGAATCGCGCAAACATCGTCTCGATGCGGCGCTGCATCTCGCCGCGGCGCAGGCGCCCGGACGGAAACGCGCCGAGCTTCAGGTTGTCGAGCACGGACAGTTCCGCGAAGACCTGCCGCCCCTCGGGCACCAGCACCATGCCCATCGCCGCGATGCGAGCCGCATCGATGCCGCCCAGATCCACGCCGTCGAACGCGATGCCGCCTTGCACAGGGCGGTGCAGGCCGGACAACGCCCGCATCAGCGTGGACTTGCCGGCGCCGTTGGCGCCGAGCAGCGCCACCATCTCGCCCTCGCGCACCTGCAGCGCGACGTCGTGCAGCACCGGCGCGGCGCCGTAGCCGGCGCGCAGCGCGTTGACGCCCAGCAGTTCCGCGCCGGCCACGTCGCGGTACTGGCGCCGCGGTCCGCCGGCGCCCGCTTCACCGACGGTGGCATCGCCGGCGGTCGCACCGCCGACGGCCGCATCGCCCAGATACGCGCGGCGCACCGCCGGATCGGCCCGCACCTCGGCCGGTGTGCCGACCGCCAGCCGCTGGCCGGCATCGATGACCACGATGCGGTCCGATACCTCCATCACCAGCGACATGTCGTGCTCGACCAGGCCGACGGCGATGCCGCTGTCCGCGATGCGGCGCAGCAGCCTGCCGAGGCTGGCCTTGTCCTCGCGCGACAAGCCGGCCGCCGGCTCGTCCAGCAGCAGCACGGCCGGCCGCGTGGCCAGGGCACGCGCGATCTCTACCAGCCGGCGGTCGACGTGCGCCAGATCGGCGGCACTCGCATCGGGATCGCCGCGATAGCCGCAGGCCCGCAGCAGCACACGAGCCCGTTCGCGGACTGCGGCGGCCGTGAAGCGCGCGGTGCCGAGCAGCGGGCCGAGGCGCCCACCGCCGAGCGCGAGCGCGACATTGTCGACAGCGCTCATGCCGCCGAACAGCTGCGAGGTCTGATAGGTCCGCGCGATGCCGTGGCGCGCGCTGTGGCAGGCGCCGCGCGCGGGCAGCGGCGCGTCGCCGAGCCGCCGGCCGCCCGCGTGCGGCCGGTAATAGCCGGACAGCATATTGAGCACCGTGGACTTGCCGGCTCCGTTCGGGCCGATCAGGCTGGTCACGGTGCCGGCGGCCACCGTGAACGACAGCCCGTCGACCGCGCGCACGCCGCCGAACACCATCGACAGGCCGTCGGCCACCAGCGCGCGGCGCGCCGCGGGTTCGCGAACGGGCAGGGCGATCCCGGCAGACGCATCCGCCGGCACGTCTTCGACGCCCTGGCGCCGCAGCCCGCGCAGCAGTCCCGCCGCCACGCCGACGATGCCCTGGGGCGCGACCCACAGCACCACCAGCAGCAGCATGCCGAAGCACAGCAGCCGCAGGTTCTCCAGGCTCGACAACAACTCGGGCAGCATGCCGACCACCACCGCGCCGATCACCGGGCCGGCGACCGTCCCGGCGCCGCCGATCATCACCACCAGCACGAACAGGATCGATTGCAGGAAGGAGAACATGCCGGGCGTGACCATGCCCTGCATCGGCGCGAACAGACCGCCGGCCAGCCCAGCCAGCGCGGCCGAGAAGGCGAAGGCCACCGTGCGCACCAGCAGCGGCTCGATGCCGATCGACGCGGCCGCGGTCTCGCTGTCGCGCACCGCGCGCATCGCCGCGCCCCAGCTGCCGCGCGCAATGCGGGCATAGGCCGCCAGCGAAACCGCCAGCACCGCCAGCGCGATCAGCGTCAGCGCCCGCTCGCCGCCGTCCACGCCGGGCAGCGAGGGCTGCGCGATGCCCATCAGCCCGTTCTGGCCGCCGGTCAGCGCCCGCCATTCGACCGCACCGTGCTCGACGATGAAGCCGAAGGCGATGGTGATCATCGCCAGTCCTGGCCCCTTGACGCGCAGCGCCGGCAGCGCCAGCAGCGCGCCGGCCAACGCGGCAATGGCGGTGCCCGCCAGCCAGGCGGGCCAGAAGCTCCAGCCGGCCTGGCCGGTCAGGATCGCGACGCTGTAGGCGCCGATCGCGTAGAAGCCGACATGGCCGAACGAGATCTGCCCGGTCAGGCCGATCAGCAGGTTCAGGCCGACGCCGCAGATCGCCAGCATGGCGACGGCGGCGATCACGAAGACGAAATAGCCGTTCAGCAGCAGCGCCGCGGCGGCGGCACCGAGCAGCGCCAGTGCCAGTACGGCGATCTGCAGCGGCGTGCCGATGCCGGCGACGAGGGAAGGACGCGCGGTCATACCTTGCGTACCTCCGCGCGGCCGAACAGGCCCGCCGGGCGCAGCGCCAGCAGCGCGATCACCAGCGCGAACGTGATGATCTGCGTATAGCTCGAGCCCAGCGAGGCCGTGATCGCGGCCTCCACCACGCCGAAGATCAGGCCCGCGATCATCACGCCCCATGCGCTGGACAGTCCGCCGAGAATCGCCACCGCGAAGGCCTTCAGCCCGAACACCGTGCCCATGTCCGATTGCACGTTGAACAGCGGGGCGATCAGCACGCCGGCGACGCCGGCCAGCAGCGTCGATACCGCGAACGCGGCGGCGACGGTGCGGCGGATCGGAATGGCCATCAGCCGGGCGGCATCGCGGTTCTGCACCACCGCCAGCATCGCCAGGCCCCAGCGCGAATGGCGCAGGACGTAGTGCAGCAGCCCCGCCAGCGCGAGGCCGACGAGCGGGATCAGCAACTGCAGCGGATAGACGCCCAGCCCGTCGGCCAGCTGCAGCGACGACGCCGCCAGCGGCGACGGCAGGCTGCGCGGCTCGGTGCCGAAGGTCAGCGTGACGACGTTATCGAGCACGATGCCGAGCGCCACCGTCGCCATCAGCCAGGCATCCGAGCCGCGGCTGGCGAACGGGCGCACCGCGACGAACTCGACGGCCAGCCCGTACAGCGCGCACAGCGCCAGCGCGAGCAGCACGGACGGGGCCATCGGCCAGCCGAGCGTCTGCGCGAAGGTGTAGGTCAGCACGGCGCCGAGCATCATCGAGCTGCCCTGGGCGAAGTTGACGGTGGCGCTGACCACATAGGTCAGATGAAAACCCAGCGCCATCAGCCCGTACATGCTTCCCAGGCCAAGACCGCTGATCAGGGCGGAGATCCATAACATGAGGCGTTCCTTACTTCGACGCGACCTGCTTGTCGGCGACCGGCACGATGCGGTTGTCGATGAACTGGGCCCAGACGTAGTCGTTCTCGGTCAGCGCGTCGTGCACCTGCGGCGAGAAGGGCTTCACATAGGTCTTGATCAGCCCTTCATGACGATCGATGGCGTAGAAGCCCTGGCGTACCGCATCGCCCTTGGTCGAGCCGGCGCGCTGGATCGCCAGCGCGGCAAGATGCGTGGCGTCATAGGCGTTGGCCACGCCCACCGCGGGCGTGATGTCCTGCGGCCCCTTGATGTCGGAATACTTGGTCTTGAGCGCCTGCATGACCTTCTCGCCCACCGGGCCCTGCTTGCCGAAG
>Ga0182740_1001756_pt1 | contig 14103 bp, 12 predicted proteins | sample eDN5th37CKraftBY_FD_128872 | JGI IMG/M metagenome (GOLD analysis project Ga0182740, IMG submission 128872) | Enriched backyard soil microbial communities from Emeryville, California, USA - eDNA 5th pass 37_C Kraft BY (version 2) (version 2) | ecosystem: Environmental > Terrestrial > Soil >...
GGAAGGATCATCGTTGTGGCGGCCGACGCATTTGCGGCCGTCCCGCGATGCAGCACCGGATTTGGGGCGTGAATGCGGACGGCCGCCGGACATCCTTATCTGGTGCGCAACTGCCGATGAATCGCGGGCAGCAGCGATCCGTCGTCGCCACTCAGCTCCCAGATCATGACGCCACCAAGACCTTGGCTGCGAACATAGTCCAGCTTCCTTGTGATGGATTCGGAATCGTCATAGCTGATCCAGACACGCTTCTCATCATTGAAGAGCCAAGGCACCTGTGCCTCGGGGTGCCAGAAGCGCTTGAACCTCCTTGCCGTCGCACTGCGCAGCTCGCGAAATGAGACCGTTCCGACGCCCCATTGCTTGTTCGACAGATCTGGTTCGGCGCTCTGGAACAGTCCGGCGCTCTCGCTTTTTACTCCGCTGTATCCGTGCCCGAAGAATGGCAGTCCCATCATAATCTTTTCACGTGGCACGCCTGCCGCCAGATATCGCTCGACTGTCGCATGCACATTCATGCCAGGTGCTGGGTCATTGGCAACGGCAAAGAGAGGAGCGTTGAAATTCGCAAGACGTCCTCCCGTATTGTAGTCGTATGTCATCAGGTTGATCCAATCGACCACATTACTGATCTGCGTCCAGACCAACTTCTCAATTGCCTGTCTGACGGACGCTGGAGCGGCGATCGTAAGCAGATAGCGACGGGACACCTCCGTGCCACGCGCGTCGAGTTGCCGTCTGAACTCCGCAAGCAGAAGCGCGTAGTTCTGCCAATCGTCCGGTCGATACTTGTTTTCAGGACGACCGCCTACGAACGGATACTCCCAATCCAGATCGAACCCATCGAACAGCCCGGGCCAGCGATCAAGAAAGAGTGTCAAAGCGGACGTCACGAACCTGCTACGGGACTCTGGCGTCAGCGCAACGTCGGAAAACTTTCCAGACCAGTTCCATCCACCAACGGCCACCAAAACCCGAAGATGAGGGTAACGCTTCTTCAACTCGCGCATCTGCGCGAAACTGCTTCCGGGCTGCAACGCGGCGCCGATCTGCCCATTGCAGGATCCGACATCCTGGCATGCGTCACCCAGAATGGCTTCGCCGTCGCCCGAAATGTTCGCGAACGCATAAATGACGTGCGTGAGCAACTCGCCCGGAATTTGCGCCGGGGTGTATCCGCCGTACGCGGCCCACGACGCGTAGTACCCAACGATGCGAGGGGCATGGCTGGCGGATGAGGCCCCTTGCGCAGTTGACCAGCCAGACACTGTCGTCAGACAGAGTAACGCGAGAATAATGCGGGACATAGTGACCCTCGCCTGCAGCCAAACCAGACGCTACCTCGCCTTTTCAATCGGCAAAGCTGCATTTTCTACAAAGGAGTACCTCTTAAGGCTTAGGCCGCTAACGGCGCTTACGTCTTAGGAATGCATGGTCAATTCTGCCCGTCTCTGAGAGCATCATTCAACGATTGCTTACTCCCATCCGCCACGCAGGAGCGCGACGATGTCGGAGCTAACGAGAGGAGACCGCGAACAGCATCCCGTTTTTCTGGACAAGCGGGGTAACAGAGCCTTTTGCACCAACCTTTTCCTCGCCGCTGTCGGTATATCCGCCGCGATCGGGATTCTTCTTGTCGCGCGCGGACTAATTTTGACGCCCGCCTTGCCACCACTTTCCGCAGGCGGCCCGACGCTGCAATCCGCTCCATCCAGCCCTGAGGATGCGAACAGACCCTCATTGGTCCTGGCGGTTAATAGCGTGCACAATCGGTACATCCCGCAGCAAGCCGTTCACGCACTCCGATTCGCATTTCTGGACCATGCCGACGTCGGGAGTTTCGCCTCGCTTCAGCAACACGCCAATCAGATTGACGCTATCATCCCCGATTGGCTTGAAATCGCGAGGCCCGACGGAGTCGACATGCTAAAGGCCGAACGGAAGGCTCGCACGGTACAGATATGGCTGCGTCAGCATGCACCGCATATCAAAATCTATCCTGAGCTTTCGACCACGATGAGGGGTGGAGACCTCGTCGAACTCCTGGTCGACCCGACAGGGCGAAAGCGGTTGATCGATGCAATCACGCGCTACTTAAAAGACAATAACTTCAGCGGCTTGACCGTTTCCCTGGGTCACCTTCCGAGATCCGCTCATCGTACACTTGTCGCTTTTCTGGAAGAGTTGGGTCACGCCCTTCGTGCTGATGGACGGCAGCTATTGTTCATGCTGCCTGACGATGAAACGGCTCAACGCATCAAGGCCCTAACCCGCCCGTGCGACTATGTCCTGCTCAAGCTTCATGATGATGACAGTACCCAACAAACACCGATCGCTGCCCAAAACCGTTTCGAGGCTCGCCTCAAATCGCAATCCGCGGGCATCGACCGAAGTAAGCTGGTCGTCGTAGTCGCTTCGCTCGGATACGACTGGGATGAATGGGGCGGCAAGCGCCTGATTTCCAACCAGGCGGCTTGGGACCTTGCTTCCCGAACGAACACGAAGCCGGTCTTTGATCCCGGCAGCCTCAATCCGGGTTTCACCTATCGTGACGAAACGGGCACCCACCATCACGTTTGGTATCTCGACGCTGTAACCGCCTTCAACCATTTGAGGGCGGCACTGGCCACTCAGCCGAGCGGCATCGCTATCTGGCGGCTTGGGCTTGAAGACAGGGGCGTCTGGGCTTCGGCCGGACGTGGCAGGCTGCCGGACGAAAGGGCACTCGCGGACATCATTAGCATGGCGCCTGGGTATGATTCGTTTACACGGGCAAATGCAGTTGCCCTAGGGGTTCAGCCGGGTAACGCCGGCGAACGGCAGATCTCGTACAATCCGGGCCTATCGCTCGCGGTCAATCAATCGATCGTCACGTTTCCACGACAAGCAGTCCTGACCGAGTGGCACCCCGCCGAACCCGACACGATAGCCATCACGTTCGACGACGGCCCGGACCCGAACTACACGCCGAAAATCCTTGACATCCTCGCACAAAGATCCGCCAAGGCGACATTCTATGTCGTTGGCGTTAACGCATTAACGTACCCGGATTTGCTCCGGCGCATTTACGACGAAGGGCACGACCTCGGGCACCACAGCTGGTCCCACGCAGAAATGCATTCAGGCGCCAGCCTTGCACGGATCAGATCCGAGCTGAACGGCACTCAGCGCGTATTCGAGGGAACGCTTGGCATCAAGTGCGTTCTCTTTCGCCCGCCATATACCGGGAGCAACTATTCGCAACTCGATAATGCCGTGGATCTGGTGAGGATTGCAGCAGAGCTCGGTTACGTCTTCGCCGCCTTTGATGCGAACAGCTTCGATTACTTCTTTCAAAGAGACCAAATCGTCGCCGAAACGCTCGCTCGGGTACAGAGTGGCGCGCGGGTACTCTTGTTCCACGACGCGGGCGGTGATCGGCAACGCACCATCGATGCCCTGCCCATCGTCATCGATGAGTTGCAGGCCAAGGGCTTCCGTTTTGTGACGACTCACGAGTTGATCGGGAAGTCACGCAGCGACGTCATGTCACCAGTCGTTCCAGACTCGTCGACCGAGCGCGCCGAGGCGTTGATCAGGGTAAAATCAGCTGGCTTTCTGCTTTGGCTCAGCGAAGCTATCCCGACCGTCGCAATTGCGGCGGCGCTTCTAGGCATCCTGCGCATCTTGCTGATCATCATTGCCGCGCTAGTCCAGGCACGCAGGACATCCGGTCGGCGCGTTCAATGGCATCCCGACAAGATTGCCGTTTTGGTTCCTGCCTACAATGAAGAAGAAGTGATATGCAAAACGGTCTCGGCATTGCTGTCGTCGACATGTGCCGATCGGCTTCAGATCCTAGTTGTCGACGACGGCTCGCGCGATCGAACGTCGGACGTCGTACGCGAGGCCTATGGTCACGATCCGAGGGTTCTGGTCCATCGCAAGGACAATGGCGGGAAGGCATCCGCCCTCAATTTCGGCATCGATATGACGGACGCCGACATCATCGTGGCGATCGATGGCGATACGATCCTTACACCGGATGCCATCGATCATCTCGTAACGCATTTTCGCGATCCGACGATCGGAGCGGTCGCAGGAAACGTTATTGTAGGAAATCAAACGAACCTGATAACGCGATTCCAGGCGCTTGAATACATCACCAGCCAGAATCTGGATCGCAGAGCGTTTGAACTGGTCAACGCAATCGGGGTCATTCCAGGCGCCATCGGAGCATGGCGGCGCAGCGCCTTGATTGAAGCGCAGGGATATTCGAAAGATACTCTTGCCGAGGATGCAGACCTTACGCTTTCGATCGAGCGCAATGGCTGGCGGGTTGTGGGTGAACCACAGGCACGTGCGTTGACAGAGGCGCCTGAAACCGTGCGTTCGTTCATGAAGCAGCGGTTCCGCTGGATGTTCGGAACCCTTCAGGTCGCCTGGAAGCATGCAAGGCGCCGCGGCCGCGGCCACGGGGTCACTCTTGTTGTCATTCCGAACGTGTTCGTATTCCAGTTTGGCTTCACGCTGCTCGCGCCCATTATGGATATCCTTCTCGTTATCGCCGTGGCCGGGGCCCTGATCGATGCGGAAAACGAGACATCCGTCCTCCTCGCCAAATACTGGGTTTTCTTCCAGACGGTAGATGCGATTGCCGCTGCGGTCGGCATCGCCTTGAGTCATGAGCGAAGGAGCTGGCGGCTGCTCCCGCTCATTTTCCTGCAGAGATTTTGCTATCGCCAGCTTCTGTACGTGGTCGCTACCCGGGCATTACTGGCGGCGATCAAAGGACGGCTGGTTGGTTGGGGCAAGCTGGTTCGAACAGGGAGCGTGGCATTGCCGGCATCGCAAGACCTGCAAACGGGAGTGAAGACATCATGAGCCCGGCTGGACACTTATTTAGCCGCAAGGAATTGCTTTATCTGCTTATCGCAGCGACTTCCGCTACGACCATCCCGGCACGCGCGCAGACCGCTGCGCTGGCGCCCGCAGTCGTCGAGGCCGAAAGCACTCCCAATACCAACAACGCGCCGGCGTTCACCGTGGGCGATCGGCTCAAGATTACGTTTTTCGAAACTCTGCGGTCAGATCCGGGGCGTAAGAACCTGTTGTCCAGTCTCATCGAGCATCCCGAACTGTCTGGCGAGTACGTGATACAGAATGACGGGCGGATCTTTCTTCCGTTCGTCGGTGATGTTCTGGTCGCCGGTCATACGCAGGCCGCGTTTGCCCGTTCGGTAGAGGCAGCCATCTCGGACTTATTCGGAAGTCCGATCAAATTGATCGTTCAGATTCTGGAGCGCGAGCCGATCTATGTGACTGGTCCGGTGGCAAGGCCCGGCACCTTCAAATACGTTCCGGGGATGACAGTCCTCCACGCTATTGCGCTCGCCGGGGGGGCCGATGGCACCTCAAACGATCAATGGAGCCGCTTCGAGATGACGCGAGAGCACGAGCGGATACAAAAATCCAGGGAGCGGCTGGCACGATTATTGGCGTCCAGAGATGTTCTAGTGGCCGAGCGCGACGGCAATAGACCAACACCATCGCAGCAGTTGATCGACCTGGTCGGAGAATCCGCCGGCTCGCGCATCATCGCCAGGGAAGAACAGATGCGCACGCTTGAATTGCATCGCCTCAGCAACGAGGAGGAAGCAATTGACGCTATAGACCAAGCATCGAGGAAAGAGCTGCGGGCGTTGCGCGAAAGAACAGCTCAGATCGAGATCTACCTAAAGGGGAAGAGCGAATACGTTCAGACCCTGAGCAACATGCGTACAAGCGGCGTCGTCACCGAGACGAATTTTCACGTGGCGCAAAGCGAACTGAACACCGTTCGGGAGCGCTGGCATGAGATCCGATCGACGATCGCGCAGCTCGAGCGAAAATTGATTGAGCTTCACCATCAGAAGACACGCGGTGAGTTCGATGAAAAGATCAAGCGGGAGCAGCTAATCAAGTCCGTGCAGAGCCAGATTATGGAGGAGCGGATCACGCAAGCGACGTTGGGCCGCTTGAACTTCGAGCAGATCGACGTCTCCAATGGCGGTTCCGGCAACGCGGCAATTCGCTTCCGGATCGTTCGACGCACTGCATCCGGCGTGGAGCACCTCGATTCGACCAGAACCTCGTTATTCGAGACCTTGTGGCCGGGAGACGTCCTGCAACTCGGACGGAGTTCGTCAACTACGGTAGGCGCCGCGGCAGACGCGGACCGTCGTACCGCCGGCCATCGCACTGAAGGAAGAAGTGTCGAATAGCCCGAAAAGCCACGTGCCCTGTCATTGCTTGCCGTGACATCCGAGATAGGCATCGCGCCCGCGACCAGGCGGCGTCGGCACTTCTGAAGCCGTCGCGCAATATCTCCGAATTCTCTCCCGCCCGAGCTGGCTGTCCGGTTGCGTAAAGGCCCATTCCATCACTAGTGTCGTCTCAGGATAGTGGCCTGAGACAATCATGAGCGATGAAGCTTTGCAGCCTGGCGACCTGATTATCGTCACCGGCGCCGCCCAGGGAATTGGGCGCGCCATTGCGCTACGCCTCGCCGAAACGGGCGCAAGGCTTTGCCTGTGGGATGTCCTGAAGCAAAAGCTTGAAAGGACCGCCGAGGAGTGCCGGGAGCGCGGAGCGGAGGTTTTTCCCTCTGTCGTGGATATGAGCGATATCTGGGCGATCGAGACCGCAGCGCGCGACACGCTTGGCCGGCTCGGGACGCCCTATGCGCTTATCAATAATGCGGCGATCTTTCCTCGGTCGTTCGTCGTCGACATGGAACTCGACGAATGGGAGGGGGTCCTGCGGATCAACCTGACGGCGCCCTTCCTGCTCACGAAACTCTGCGCGCCCGCCATGGTGGCGGCGAGGCGCGGCGTGGTCATCAATGTCGCCTCGACGGTCGCACTGCGGGGCGATCCGCGCGGCGCACATTATGCGTCGTCCAAGGCCGGCCTGATCGCCCTGACTAAATCCTATGCGCAGGCTTTGGGACCGAGTGGCATCCGGGTGAATTGCATCCTTCCCGGCATCTCGGATACGGCACAGCCGCTCAACGGAATGACCCGCGAGGAGTTGCTCGCCAAGGGCCGCGATATCCCGCTCGGCCGCATCGGGCGGGCCGAGGACATGGTGGGAATCGTCGCCTTCCTGCTCGGTCCCGAGGCGCTCTACATCAGCGGCCAGTCGATCGCGATCAACGGCGCGGCGATGGCTATCCCGTAAATTCCGGTGTCGGGTTCCCGGTGACTTTGGACAAGTCGAGTTCCGACGGGGTCACGAGAACGCAGTCACCGTCAGCGTAGACCCACGCCCCGGTAACAAAGCGCGCGCCGCCGAATGCGACAGGCACGCCGTGGTGACCCGTCACGGTCAGCCAGCTCCGGCGCGCCGTCGTCCCCAATGCCTTCACACCGAAGTCGAGCAGGTCGATCCCGACCGAATCCCGGATCGCACCGAAGATGACCGCGCCGATCCAGCCATTGCGGACGCCGACCTCGGCCACCCGGTCGCCCATGACACCGACGCGAAGCGACCCGCCCGCATCGACGACCAGCACCCGCCCGTTTCCGGGCTCCTGCAGCGCTTCGAGCACCGGCAGGTGATTCTCAAAGGTCTTCACCGTAACACAGGGGCCATAGAAGCTCTTGCGCTGGCCGAAGCTGCGGAACTGAAGCTCGCAAACATCCAGCGACGCATGGTGAATGTCAAAGATGTCGGCGGTGACAATGGACTTCTGCTGGCTCAAGGTGTGATCCTGATACGATGATGCCGGACAAGCGGCCGGCGAAGTAGACGGCTAGTGAACACCCAGATAGTCGAACAGGCGCTCCGGCTCCTTGGCGAGCTCCTTGGTGACGCCCTCATAGACGATCTTGCCGGTGTCGAGGACATAGATCCGCTCGGACGTGGCAAGCGCGCTGTACAGATTCTGCTCGACCAGCAGGATCGAAAGCCCCGCCTTGCGAAGATCGATCACGATCTCCTCGAGATGCTGCACCATCACCGGCGCAAGTCCCTCCGACGGTTCGTCCATCAGGATCAGCTCGGGGTCGATCATCAGCGCACGGCCGACCGCGAGCATCTGCCGCTCGCCGCCGGACAGCTGGCCGCCGCGATGGTGGCGCCGCTCGGCAAGCCGCGGAAACAGCTCGAACACCTTGTTCATGGTCCAGCCTTCGGTCGCCCGCGCCGACTTCAGCAAGGTCAGATGCTCGGTGACAGTGAGCGAGGGAAACAGGCGCCTTCCCTGCGGCACGATTGCAATCTTGCGGGATGCAATGTCGTGCGGCCGCTGTCCGACCAGTTCCTCGCCGCGCCAGCGCACACTGCCCGACCGCACCTGCGGCGGCGACAGGCCCATGATCGAGCGGATGATCGTGGTCTTTCCCATGCCATTGCGCCCGAGGAGCGCGACCACCTCACCCGGAGCAACATTCAGCGACACGCCATGAATGACGTGAGCTTCGCCGTAGTAACTGTGCAGGTCACGAACCTCAAGCATGACGCGGCGTTCCCAGATAGACTTGCTGCACCGTCTTGTTGTGCCGGATCGCCTCCGGATCCTCCTCGACCAGGACACGGCCTTCGTGCAGGCAGGTCACGAAATCGGCGAGCCCGAGCGCCAGCGCCATGTCGTGCTCGATCAGGATCAACGTGAGGTCGCGCGGTAACGCCTTGATGATATCGGCGACCACGGTGCGTTCCGACGGCGAGAGTCCGGCGGCCGGCTCGTCTAGCAGCAAGGTCGTCGGATTCGTTACAAGAGCGAGCGCAATTTCAAGCTGCCGCTGCTCGCCGTAGGACAGTTCCTTCACCACCGTGTCGAGGCGATGATGCATGTCCGCGGACTTCAGCGCGGCGGCGATCCGCTGGTCCTCGCTTGCGCTGGTCTTAGGCGACCCGAACAGCGAAAACTTGTTCGGCGACAGGCCGCGGATCCCCAGCACCATGTTCTCGACCACGGTCAGCGTGGGGAACAGGTTGGTGATCTGGAAGGTGCGCGAAATGCCGAGCTTGGCGCGCCGGTGCGGCGGCAGCTTGGTGATCTCCTGGCCGTTGAAGACCACGCGGCCGGCCGTCGGCGGAATGACGCCGGTGATCGCGTTGAACAGCGTCGTCTTTCCGGCGCCGTTCGGACCGATGATGGCGCGCCGTTGGCCACGCGGGACGACGAGGCTGACCCCGTCGACTGCGCGCAACGCGTCGAAGGCGACAACCACGTCGGTCAAAGTGAGAATGTTTTCTGTCACGAATCCAGATCGCCTAAGGGAGGCGCGGCACATGCCGCGCCTCCGGTTTCACGTGGTCAGCCCTTCTTGATGCCCTGGAAGGTCCGGGAATAAGGCGGCTGCTTGAGATAGGTTGCCGGGTCGTATTTCCAGAACTGCGAGACGTCCTTGTAGGTCTCGATCGGCACATTCCAGAACTTGCCGTCCGGACGCTTCATCACCTTGCGAATGTAAACGTCATAGATCGGGTTGCCGTAGGAATCGAGCTTGACCGTCGTCCCAAGCGGAGATCCCGTAAGGTCGGTCTTGAGCACGGTATCGACGAGCGCTTCCTTGCTCGGGATCTTTCCGCCCATGCTCTTGATGGCTTCGGAGACCCACATTGCGCCCGAAAACATCGAGAAGCCGTAAAGCGACGGGATCTTCTGAAACTTAGCGGTGTAGTCGTCTACGAACTTCTTGGTGACCGGAACGGTCGAGCCTTCCGCGAAATGCGCCGGCGACACGATGCCTTCGCACTCGTCACCGAGCGTACGGATGACCGACTGATCGGTTGCGTTCATCGCGCCCAGCACCGGAATCTTGCCCTTGAGGCCGAAACTGGCGAATTGCTGGATGAAGCGCGTAGCGTCGGCGCCGGTCTCCATCGCGAACACCGCATCGACCTTCATGTTGGCGAGCTGGCCGAGGTAGGGGCTGAAGTCTGCAGTATTCAGCGGATGCCAGAACTGCTGGACGATTTCCCCGCCGCCCTCGGTGAACACCTGCGCGAGGCCACCGCACTGTTCGTGACCGAACGTGTAGTCCTGGCTGATGGTGGCAATGCGCTTGTAGCCCTGCTTGAGCGCCCAGTCGCCGAGCGGATGAGTGAACGCGCTGGCGGAGTAGCCGGCGACCCGCACCACGTTCTTGATGCGCTGGCGCTGCGTGAGGTCGTCCGCCGCAATGATCGGAATGAAGTACGGCGTGCCGTTGCCCTTCACGTAGTTGGCGACGGCAAGGCCCGTATTGGCGAGCAGGTTGCCGATCAGGAAATCGACATTGGCCTGCTCGACAAGACGGCGGGCCTTCTGCAGGGCGGTGTCGGGATTCGAGGCATCGTCTTCGACGATCAGTTCGACCTTGCGGCCGGCGATCTCGCTGCCGATCGAGTCGAAATAGAACTGGGTGCCCTCGACCATTTCGCGACCGCCGGATGCAACGACACCGGTGAGCGGAGCCAGCAGCCCCACCTTGATCGGAGCGCCCTGCGCGAACGCACGCTGCGGCAGCGTGCCCAGACCGCTCAGCACCATTGCCGAGGTTGTGGTCTTCAAAAATTGCCGTCTATCCATGACGCGATCCTTCCCTTTAGGAAACCGAGGACTTCGAACGACTTACGCGCCCCAGCAGCGCACGCACTTTCCCGACTAGACCTTCCGGCGCGAGAATCATGATCAGGATGAAGGTGATGCCGAGCACCGTCTGCCAGCGCTCGGTATGAGAGGAGACGATGTTCTCCAGCGTGATGATCGCCGCGGCGCCGACGAAGGAACCGAACAGGGTTCCGACCCCCCCGACAATGGTCATCAGGAGGCCCTCGACCGACTGCGCAAGCGCGACCGTGGACGGACTGACGAAGTTGTTGAAGAAGGCGTAGATGCCGCCCGCAACGCCGGCGAAGAAGCCCGACACGGTGAAGCCGATGAACAGGTGCAGCGGCACGTTATAGCCGAGGCTTCGCATGCGGCTCTCGCTGTCGCGGATCCCGCGCAGCGTCAGCCCGAACGGCGAACGTACAAACCGCCAGATTGCGAACGAAATGACAGCCGTCACAGCCAGCACGACCCAGTAGAAGGTCTTGTGATCGTAAAGGATCGCCGGCCGGATATCGCCGCGCAGGCCGTTTTCGCCGCCGGTGACCTGGGTCCACCGCAGGCAGATGCCCCAGACGATCATGCCGAGCGCGAGCGTCAGCAGCAGGAAGTAGACGCCGGAGGTGCGCACCGCGAGCAGCGCGAACACCGCCGCGACCACGGCCGACGCAAGGATGCCCATCCCCAGCGCGAACACGGGCGAGGATCCCTGCGACACCAGATAGATCACGACGTAGGTCGATACCCCGAAGATCGCGCCGTGACCGAGCGAGGTACGTCCGGCGAAACCGGCGAGAATGTCGATCGACATGGCGAGAATGCCGAAGATCAGCACTTCGGTTGCAAGCCCGACCTGGTAGGTGGACAGGACCAGCGGCAGCAGCGCGGCGACCGCGACCGCAATCGCGCCGATGGTGAGAGTGCGCGTCGCCTGTGTCATGTCGCTTTTCCAAACAAGCCGAGCGGACGGAAGGCCAGCAGCACGGCCATCGGTCCGAAGATCACGAAGTAAGCGAGTTCGGGGAACATCACCTGTCCGAACGTGTTGAGGAGCCCGACGAGGAGGCTGCCGACAGCGACACCGGCAAGGCTCCCTCGCCCGCCTATGATGACGACAGCGAGACTGAAGACGAGAATTTCCGCATCCGCCGAGGGATAGAGCGACAGGAAGGCGCCGCCCATCAGTCCGCCGAGGCCCGCCAGCGCCGAGCCGAGCAGAAACGTGAACAGGAACACCATGCGGATATTGACACCCGAAGCCTCGACCATTTCCGCATCGTCCACGCCGGCGCGGATCAGGGCGCCGAGTCGCGTCTTGTGCAGCAGCAGCCACAGCAGGATGAACAGGATGATGCCGACGAGAAGAACAAACAGCCGGTATTTGGGATAGAAAATCCCGAAGAAGGTGACAGCGCCGCGCAACGGCTCAGGGATCGGCACGGTGAAGCTGTCGCCGCCCCAGATCACGAGGGCCATGTCGTTAAGGACAAAAGCCACGCCCAGCGTCAGCAGCACCTGGCGCAGGTCATTTCCGCGGACGAAGCGTAGCAGCCCCTGGTCGAGCACAAAGCCGATGAAAGCGACGCCGGCCATCGCCGCCATGCCGGCCAGCAGGAAACTGCCACTCTTCACGCCGACCGTGTAACCGATGTAGCCGCCGATCAGATACAGCGCGCCGTGGGCGAGATTGACGATCCTGAGCAGTCCGAAAATCAGCGTGAATCCGCTCGCCACCACAAACAGCAGCGCCGCGAATGTCAGACCGTTGAGAACCTGAAAGGTGGTCATCCCGAACTCACGGAGCCTTGGGGCCGTTTGCGATGAACCAGTCGTAGATCTGGCTGCCGGTCATGAAAGCCACATCAGGCTTCGACCGGATCTGCTCGAAGATCCTGCGGAAATACTTGGTCCGGTGCGGCGCGCCCATGATGTAGGGGTGGATCACGATGGCCATGATCCGCGCCGAGTCGGCGGCGTCCTCGTAGATCTGCTCGAACTGGTCGATCGCGCGATCGTAATATTCCGACGCCTTGTGATGCTGGATCAGCATCATCGCGACGTCGTTGCATTCCTGGGTGTAGGGAACGTTCACGATCGGCTTCGTCCGCGTCTTCAGCCACACTGGCTGGTCGTCGAGCACCCAGTCGCAGACATAGTCGTAGCCCTCTTCGGCGAGGATATCGGGCGTCTCCCAGGTCTCGGTCAGGCCCGGCCCAAGCCAGCCGCGCGGCGGCTTGCCGGTGGCCTTGACGATGGCCGCATTGGTCTTGCGGATGTCCTCGCGCTCGTTCTCCACCTTCTGCATGTTGCGCTGGGTGAAGCCGTGGCCCATGAACTCCCAATTGCGTTCAATAGCCGCTTGCGTGATCGCGGGATAGGCCGGGATCGCCGAGCCGTTGATCGCAAGCGCGGCCGGCAGCTTGAAGTCGTCGAACACCTTGAGCAGGCGCCAGAAGCCGACGCGGATGCCGTACTCATGCCAGGCCCAGTTCGGGATGTCCGGGCTCGGCGATCCGCCGGCCGGCGGGGTGAGCACCGTGCGCGGCATCGGCTGGGTCGCGTCCCATTCCTCGACATTCACGATCACCCATACGGCCATGCGCGCGCCGCCCGGAAGTTTCAGCTTCGGGCGCTGGCTGATCGCCGAATAGGAAATGCGTTCGGTCGGCAACATGCTCAATCCTCCGGCGGGGCAATGGAAATGCGCAACGGCGTCAGGCCTTCGATCGCGACTTCGATCACGTCATCCGGCACCACGGCGCCGACGCCTGCCGGCGTGCCGGTGTAAATGAGATCGCCCGGCGCAAGCTTCACCTGGCGCGACAACTGCATGACGATCTCGGGCACATTCCAGATCATCTGCGCAAGATCGCCACGCTGGCGCTCCTGTCCGTTGACAGACAGCGTGAGCGCGCCCTGCAGGCGATGTCCACCAGAGGCGGCGGGCGTGATCGGCCCGCACGGCGCCGATGCATCGAAGCTCTTGCCGACTTCCCAGGGCAGACGCATGTCGCGGGCGTCGCGCTGGCGGTCGCGCCTCGTCAGGTCGATTCCGGCGGCATAGCCGAAGACATGATCGAGCGCGGTGTCGGTGCCGATGTCGCGGCCGGGCTTGCCGATCGCAATCACCAGCTCGCCCTCGAACTGGAAGTCGGAGGTGAGCGGCGGATACGGCACGGCCTCGTCATGCAGCACGATGGAGTCGCGCGGCTTCTGGAAGAAGAACGGCGGATCGCGCTCGTCCGCTTCCTTCATCTCGCGGATGTGCTCCACATAATTGCGCCCGACGCAATAGATGCGCCGCACCGGAAACTGGCCGCCGCCCTCGACCGGGACGACGGTTTCCTCGATGGCCGGGATCACGTAGGACGCCACGCTCAAGCCACTCCGAACTTCACGTCGCGGGTCGAGGTGTACCAGTCGAGGATCTGCTCCCCGTTCCAGTGCAGCACGCCATCGAACTTGTTGACGTAATCGTATATCGCTTCCAGCGCCTTGATGCGGAACGGCTGGCCGCTGATGTACGGGTGGATCGCCACCGA
>Ga0182740_1001757_pt1 | contig 14102 bp, 11 predicted proteins | sample eDN5th37CKraftBY_FD_128872 | JGI IMG/M metagenome (GOLD analysis project Ga0182740, IMG submission 128872) | Enriched backyard soil microbial communities from Emeryville, California, USA - eDNA 5th pass 37_C Kraft BY (version 2) (version 2) | ecosystem: Environmental > Terrestrial > Soil >...
ACGCGATCTTCCTCGGCAAGCTCCTCGCGATGCTCGGCATGTCGCTGACCGGGATTGCGATCTGGGGCGGCGGCGTGCTCGCGGCGGTCGCCCTCGTCGTCCCGGCGAGCGAAGTGCTATCGCCGCCGGCGGTCGGCTGGCCGGCGTTCCTCGCGCTCGGCCTGCTCTATTTCGTGACCTGCTATCTGCTGCTCGGCGCGCTGTTTCTGGGGATCGGGGCGCAGGCGTCGACGGTGCGCGAGGTGCAGACGCTGTCGATGCCGGTGACGATGGCGCAACTCGGCGTCGTCGCTTTCGCGTCGAGCGTGGTCGGCGAGCCCGACAGCGCGCTCGCCGTCGCCGCGATGCTGTTCCCGTGGAGTTCGCCGTTCGCGATGATCGCCCGCGCCGCCCAGCTCCCCGGCCTCTGGGCGCACCTGATCGCGCTGGTCTGGCAGGGCCTGTGGGTCGCGCTCATCATCCGCTTCGCCGCCGCGCGATTCCGGGCGAGCGTCCTCAAATCGGGCCGGCCGAAACGCCGCCGCTGGCGTGCGAGCCGCGCCGGCCCGAGCCGGTAGCGCCTCACGCCGGCTCCGTCTTGGAGTCGATCCCCTTCAGATTGAATCAGGTCGACCCCTGTTTGTTGTTGGTTTGCCGTGATTTCCGAGTCGGCGGATAAAGGCCTCTGCCTCGAAATCCCTTTAATGCACGAAGCGCGCCACCACGTCGCGATAGCTGCGGCTGACTTTCACCTGCGCGCCTGAATCGAGCACGAGAAAACATTCGCCGTTGGTGTGCGGCTTGACCTGCTTGACCAGATCGAGATTGACGATCGTCGAGCGGTGGACCCGTTGGAAGCGGCGCGGATCGAGGCGCTTTTCGAGGTCCTTCATGGTCTCGCGCAGGATCAGCGTATTGTCGCCGGTATAGATGCACATATAATCGCCGGCGGCGTCGATCCGCTCGATCGTATCGACATCGACCCGGAAGATCTGGCCGCGATCCTTGATGTTGATGAGCTTCTCGAACCGGCTTGGCGACGGCGCCTCGAGCGCGGCCGGGATCGCCTCGACCGCCTCGGGCGCGACTTCGGCGAGCACCTCCTTCAGCCGCCCCGCCTCCTCGACCGAACGCTTCTCGGCGAGGCGGACACGGACCCGGTCGAGCGTGTCGGCGAGGCGGTCGTTCTCGACCGGCTTCATCAGATAGTCGACCGCGTCGGTCTCGAACGCGCGAACCGCGTGATCCATATAGGCGGTGACGAAGACGACAAGCGGCGGCTCGACCTCCATCAGCCCCTGAATCACTGAAAATCCATCGAATCCGGGCATCTGGACGTCGAGAAAGACGAGGTCGGGCTTGTGGGTCTTGATCGCGCGGATCGCCTCGCGGCCGTTGAGGCAGGTCTCGACGATCTCGACATCCTCATGGGCCTCCAGGCGAAGCTGCAGGCCCTGAATGGCAAGCGGCTCGTCATCAACGAGGATGGTGCGGATTGTCATGGGGCTTCCTTGGGTTCGGTCTGAAACGGTATCTCGATCATAACGCCGAACCCGCCCCCGCGGCCCGACACGATCTCGAAGCGGTGGTCCCCGCCATAAGCCTGGGCCAGGCGCTCACGGATATTCGCCAGGCCCACGCCCGTCGAATAAGTGGGACGGGTCGCGCCTTCGATCAACCCCGGCCCGGTATCGGATACCGTGATCTGCACCCGATCCACCGCAACCCGCGCCTCCACGCTGATATCGGCCCCTTCCTCCTGCGGCGTCACCGCATATTTTATCGCGTTCTCGACCAGCGGCTGGAGCAGCAGCGACGGCAGCCGTGCCCGCGCGGCATCGCCGTCGATCGAGAAACATGGCCGCAGCCGATCCTCGAAGCGCATCTTCTCGATTTCGAGATAGAGTTTCAGCGTCTCGACCTCCTGGGCCAGCGTGACCTGTCCGGTGGGTTCGTTCGCCAGAGTGTAGCGCAAAAAGGAGGACAGGCGCGAGAGCATCGCGTTCGCCCGATCGACCTGCTTCAGAAGGACGAGGGTCGAGATCGAATTGAGCGTGTTGAACAGGAAATGCGGGTTGAGCTGATAGCGCAGCATCGCGAGCTGCGCCGCCGACGCCTGCGCCTCCAGCTTGAGCAGCCGGTCGGTCTGGCGTTCGAGCATCAGATGGAAATTGATGCCGTAATAGAGCGCCGACCACGCCGCGAGCAGCGCGAAATCGAGCAGGATCGCACCGAAGAACTCGATCCCGGCCGGCATCGCCCCCGGCCGGTAGAATGTCGCGTGCGCCCACACTTCGATCGTCGAAAACGCCGCCGAGGCCACCACCAGAATCACGATCGAGACGCCCCACGTCACCATCGGGCGCTGGTTGATCAGCCGGCGGAAGATCGCCGCCATCAGCAGGGTGAGCGAATAGCCGGTCGCGGTGGCGAGCGCGGTCGGCAGGATGAACAGCAGTCCCATCGCATTGGCGAGCCCGCCGAGCGAGCGGAGGATGAAATAGCCGGTCCACCCCGCCGACTGGAGAATCCAGAATGCGCGGTTCTTGTCCTCGAAGAACGGTTCCTTGCCGAGGCCGAGAAATGCCATGGCGGGGATGTCTAGCCTGATTTGCGCCAAACGAGAACAGCCCCGCGGCGAGCGCCGCCGCGCGCGGCCACGCTACTCGCCGGCCTCGGCGATCTGGGCGATATAGGCGTCGTCGATCACGCGGATCTTGCCTTGCGACAGCTCGATCACGCCGGCCTCGGCCCACAGGCCGAGCTGACGGTTGATGTTCTCGCGGCTCATCCCGACGAAATTACCGAGTTCGCTCTGGCTGAGATCGCCGGCGAGGCGATAGCCGTCGGCCTTCTGGTCGGTCAGCCGCTTGAGGAACCGCGCGAGGCGCGGGCCGGCGGTAAAGGCGCGGTCGCTCTCGATCGTGGTGTCGGTCTCGCGCAGCCGGGCCGCCATTTCGCGCAGCATGCGGATCGCGACCTTGGGATGGTGTTCGATGAAGCGCTCGAACGCGGCGCGGCTGATTCGCAGATAGCGCCCGGCGTAGCGCGCGGTGGCCGACGCCGTGCGCGGGCCGCCGTCGAGCAGCGCGATCTCGCCGAGCACCGCCCCCGCCTCGGCATAATCGAGCACGATCTCATGGCCGTTGGCGGCGATCATGCTGACCCGCGCGATTCCGGCGAGGAGCACGAGCAGCGCCTCGCCTTCCTCGCCCTGTTCGAGGATCGTGTCGCCGGGTTTCATATCGTGGAGGCTGGCGGTCGCGAGTAGCGCCTCCAGTTCGGCGGGCGCGCAGGCGGCGAGTATCGAGTGCGGCGGCAACAGCGCCGCGATCTTGTCCGCCTTGATCATATCCTCCCCTCCGGCCTCATGGTGCGGCACGGCGGGACGGGCTCCTCCGCGCGCCGATACGCCACTGGGCGCCACGAAGGATCTCCGCTATAGCCCGGCGCCCGCTACCCTGTTGTGACAGGCATCACAGCATACCGCATTTTTCACCGGTAGCATCGTCTTTTAGCTGAAATAACCGGCACGCCGCGTCGCGGGTTAATCAAACTCAAACATTCGGCCGCTAGGGTCCACGGCGTATCGGCCAAGCGCCCATGGGAACTCGATGCTGCACGCCCCGCTTTCCGTACCGCCGTACGATCTCGCCGCCGCGCACGCCGCGCCGCAGGGCGGTTCGTCGCTGCGCGCGCGATTCGGCAGGGCGGCGACGGCGGCGGACGCGCGCGATGAGGCGCTGTCCCACGGCGCGCCGCTGCTGGCGGCGATCGGGCTGGGCTGCACCGCGCTGGTGGCTTGGACGCTGATCGGCGAAATCCGCCTGCCGTGGCTGGCCGGATGGGCGGCGCTGGTCCTTCTCATCGAACTCGTACTGCTGCGCCGCCGGCGGCGCGCGGCCAGCTACGGCCGGCGGCGCGGGTTGCTCTGGCCGTCGCTCGGCTCGGGGCTTCACGCGGTCTGCTGGGCCAGCCTGCCGGCGCTGGCGCTGCCCGGCCAGCCGCCGGCGACGCAATTCGTGCTCGGCGGCGCGATGAGCGCGATGATGGCGGGCGCGTTCCTGCTCGCGCTCGCCCCGGCGGCCGCCACCGCCCGCGCCGCGATACTGGCCGGGGCCCTGATCTGGGCCTTGCGGGTCGCCGAGGGCGCGGTGTCCGGCCCGATGGCGGCGTTGCTGCTCTACCTCGGCGGGATTCTGGGCGGCTGCTTCGTCGTCGAGCGGTTGCTGTCGCGGCAGATCGAGCGCGCCGAGGAAGAGCGCGCCCGCCGCGAGGCGACCGGCCTGCTGCTCAAGGAATATGAGGAGCAGGGCGCTGGCTGGCTCTGGCAGATCGACGCCCAATATATGTTCACCTACGTCTCACCGCGCATTTCCCTGCTGCTCGGCCGGCCGACGAGCCAGTTGCTCGGCCAGTCGTTCCCGGTGGTGCTCGGCGGCCTGCCGCGGCTCGAAGCGGCGCTCGCCGCGCGCAACGCCTTTTCGGGGCTCGAAGTGCTGGTGCAGACCGCGGGCGGCGCCCGCTTCATCTCGCTCGCGGGCAATCCGATCCTTGGCGCGGACGGCGAATTCCAGGGTTTTCGCGGCGTCGGCTCGGACATCACCGAGGTGCGCCGCAGCCAGGAGCGGCTGACTCACATGGCGTCGATCGACGTGCTGACCGGGCTGCCCAACCGCCAGCGGATGCGCGAGCTGTTCACGACGATGATCGCCGCCTGCGAGCGGACCGACAGCCACTGCGCGATCCTGTTCCTCGATCTCGACGGGTTCAAGCCGGTCAACGATACGTTCGGCCACCCGATCGGCGACGCGGTGCTGCGTACCGTCGCCCGGCGGCTCGCGAACGAAGTCGGCGATGCCGGCGTCGTCGGCCGCATCGGCGGCGACGAATTCGCGATCGCCCTCGGTTCGGGGCCGAGTCGCCGCGCGGTCGAGGAGCTTGGCCAGCGGCTGATCGACGCCATCGCGGTGCCATACCCGTTCGAAGGCACCGAAATCCGCATCGGGCTCTCGATCGGCAGCGCTTTCGCCCCGATCGACGGCACCAGCGTCAACGAGTTGCTGCTGAAGGCGGACCTCGCGCTCTATCAGGCCAAATCGCAGGGCCGCGGCACCTTTCTCCACTTCGACGCCAAGATGCAGCGTGACGTCGAGGAACGTGCGCGGCTCGAACAGGACCTGCGCCAGGCGCTCGCCCGCAACCAGCTCAAGGTCCTTTATCAGCCGATCGTCAGCGCGCGCACCCAGGCCGTGGTCGGCTTCGAGGCACTGCTGCGTTGGGAGCACCACAGCCGCGGCCTCGTCCCGCCCACCGAGTTCGTGCCGATCGCCGAGGAAACCGGCTTGATCGCGGAGATCGGCGAATGGGTGCTCAAGACCGCCTGCGAGGATGCCGCGCAGTGGCCCGACCACATCGCGGTTTCGGTCAATCTGTCGCCGCGCCAGCTCATCATCCCGGCGTTGCCCAACGCGGTGAGCGAGGCGCTCGCCAGTTCGCGCATCCAGCCGAGCCGGCTTGAACTCGAAGTCACCGAGAGCGTCTTCATGAGCGATTCGGACGGGTCGCTCGACGTGTTGCGCCGGGTCCGTTCGCTCGGCGTCGGGGTCTCGCTCGACGATTTCGGCACCGGCTATTCGTCGCTCGGCTATCTCAACAAGACGATCTTCCACACCCTCAAGATCGACGGCTCGTTCGTGCGCGATGCCGCCACCAAGAGCGAGACCGTCTCGATCATCCGCGCGATCGTCGCGCTCGCGAACAGTTTCCGCATGACGATCACCGCCGAGGGCGTCGAGACCCCAGCCGATTTCGAGCGGATGCAGGCGCTCGGCTGCCACAAGATCCAGGGCTATCTGTTCGGGCGGCCGGTGCCTTTCGCCGAGACCCTGCCGCTGGTCGGCGTCCGCTGGGATTTCGGCGCCCGCCGCGCCGGCTGAACCCTGCCCCGCCGCAAGCGCCGTTCAGAGTCCGCTTCAGCGGGGCCGAATCGGAGACGGCACCGGCCCGACCTTAAAGTCGGTCCGCTTCAGACTGAATCGGATCGACTCCTGTTTTCTGTTTGTTTGCCGTGATTTCCGAGTCGGCAGATGAAGCCATCTGCCTCGAAATCACTCTAGCTGACCCGTTCGATATCGGCGCCGACCGCGGAGAGTTTCTCCTCGAGCCGCTCATAGCCGCGATCGAGGTGATAGACGCGGTGGACGCGGGTTTCGCCGTCGGCGGCGAGGCCGGCGAGGACCAGCCCCATCGAGGCGCGCAGATCGGTCGCCATCACCTCGGCGCCGATCAGGCGGGGAACGCCGCGCACTACTGCGGTGCGGCCATGGACCGCGACGTCGGCGCCCATCCGCGCCAGTTCGGGGACGTGCATATAGCGATTCTCGAAGATCGTCTCGGTGAGCACGCTGGCGCCGTCGGCCAATGCGAGCATCGCAATGAACTGCGCCTGCATGTCGGTGGGGAAAGCCGGGAACGGCGCGGTCGAGAGCGTGAGGCCGCCGATCCGGCCGTTCGCTTTGACGCCGATGCCGTCGGGGCGCACGTCGATGCCGACCCCGGCGTGGGCCAGCCCTTCGAGCACCGCCGTCATGTCGTCGCCGCGCGCACCGGCGAGGAACAGGTCGCCGCCGGTGATCGCGGCGGCGCAGGCATAGCTGCCCGCCTCGATGCGATCGGGCATCACCCGATAATCGGCGCCATGGAGCGACGGCTGGCCCTCGATGACGAGGCGCTCGCCGCCGATCCCCTCGATGCGCGCGCCCATCGCGACGAGGCAATTGCACAGATCGGCGATTTCGGGCTCGCGGGCGGCATTGTCGATCACGGTTTCGCCGCGCGCGAGAGCCGCAGCCATCACGGCATTCTCGGTCGCGCCGACCGACACCACCGGAAACACGATCCGCCCGCCGACGAGGCCGCCGCTCGGCGCGGTGACGCGGACATAGCCGGCGGCCAGTTCGATTTCCGCGCCGAGCGCTTCGAGCGCCTTCAGATGCAGGTCGATCGGCCGGTTGCCGATCGCGCAGCCGCCGGGCAGCGACACCGTGGCCTCGCCGGCGCGCGCGACGAGCGGCCCGAGCACGAGGATCGACGCCCGCATCTTGCGAACAATGTCATAGGGCGCGACCGTGGACGCCAGTTCCTTGGCGTGGAGCGTCATCACCCGACCGACATCCCCGTCCTTCGAGCGCGCGACAGTAAGCGACACGCCGAGTTCGTTGAGGAGGTGGCCGAAGCTGTCGACATCGGCGAGCCGCGGCAGATTATGCAGCGTCAGGCGTTCCGTCGTGAGCAGCGCGCACGGCAGCAGCGTCAGCACCGCGTTCTTGGCGCCGGAGATCGGCACCCGGCCCGAAAGGCGGTGGCCGCCGCGAACGATGATCTTGTCCATCGCTCAGCCCTCTACCGCGCGGGCCGCTGCGTGCAAGCACGCGGCCGTGCCGGTCACGCTTTTTCGAGGGTGCACTGAAGCGGGTGCTGGTGCTGGCGGGCGAAATCTATGACCTGGCCGACCTTGGTCTCGGCGACCTCATAGCTGAAGATGCCGCAGACCCCGACGCCCTTCTGGTGGACATGGAGCATCACGCGCGTCGCATCCTCTATCCCCATCCGGAAGAAGCGCTGGAGGCAGAGCACGACGAACTCCATCGGGGTATAATCGTCGTTGAGCATCAGCACCTTGTACGGCTGCGGCTTCTTGGTGCGGGTACGGGTGCGGGTGGCGACGCCGAGGCCGCTGCCGCCGCCGTCCTCGCCATCCTTGCGTTCGGCCATCGCATAGATCTCGAATCGCTTTGCCGCGCGCATTTCGTCCTGGCTCACACTCCTCGGGATACAAGCACGATATGGCATCGCGGGCGGCAAGAGCAAGGGGGCGAAGCCGGCCCGACGGCGCCAGGCTCCGCAAAGGAACGGGGCCGCCCCACATGCGAGGCGGCCCCGGTTTCCGGCGCCCACACCGCCTGTCGAGGCTGGGCGAGGGCGGTCTCGTCTCAATGGCGCCGGATTCGCCTTGCGGGCCGTAAATTTCAGATCGCCCCGCAGACAACCGCCGGGGCGATCCGGCCGGCAACGCTCAGCGCGCGGCGTTGCGGAGCTTCTCGGCGGCCACCGCGTAGCGGTTCGACAGCGGCTGGAAGACTTCGCCGGCAAGCTTGAGCCAGCTCTCGCTGAACCGCGAGGCGCCGGCGATCACGTCGTCGATCGACGCGCGCGCGAAGTCGCTCTGGAGCTGGAACAGCTCGGTCGGCGACTTGACGGCCGCGAAGCTGCCGATCGTCCCGGTGGCGCGCTCGAAATGCTTCTTGCTGTAGTCGGCGGCGTCCTGCGCGAGCGTTTCGGCGCCCTTCGCCGCGGCCTTGCCCGAGGCGACCAGCGCCTCGACATTGCCCTTGGTGAGATCGGCCAGTTCCTCGCCGAGCTTGGCGCTCTTTTCGACGGCCGCCTTGGCGCGCGCGTTGAAATCGCCGAACAGGGTCTGGACTTTCGCGGTGGTGGATTCGGTGTTGGTGGCCATGTCAGATGATCCTTTTTCGCTGGTCGCGGACCCGGCGGCCGCGATCGAAGGGGTGGACTGAACCGCGGGTGCCGGCGCTGCGACCGGCGCGAATGACGGCGCGGGGGCCGTTTCGGGCCGTTTCGGTTCAGCGACGGCAACCGATGCCTCTGGCCGCGCAACGGCCAGCGTGCTGGTTGCAGGGACAACCGTTTTCGCATTGCGGGGCGGGGCGGTTTTTGCGCGCGAACCTGGTGCCCTATCCGTCATTTCACAGAATCCCGGCTGTGATTGCTGCGACGCACAATATGCAAGGCGCATGACAATTGCAAGTATATTTTGTGCGATGCAGCATGATTCCCAGCGATTCGTCGCCGCCGCGCGTCCCCTCAGCGCATTTTGACGTAGCGCCCCGGCGCGTCCTCGATCGCCGGCAGCGCGCCCTCGCCGGGCTGGCGCGCGCCTGCCGCCGGTATTCTCGCAGGGGCGAGCGCCGTGACCCAGCGCAGCCAGTCCGGCCACCAGCTGCCCGGCGTCTCCTCCGCGCGGTCGACGAAAGCGGCAAACGACTCGGCCGGCGCCTCGTGGGTCCAGTAGCGGTATTTATGCGCGTCGGGCGGATTGATGACGCCGGCGATATGGCCCGAATCGGCCAGCACGAAGCGCAGCGGCCCGGTAAAGTGGCGGGTAACCTCCCAGACGCTTTCGGCCGGGGCGATATGATCCTCGCGCGCCGCCTGGACATAGCTCGGCGTCGTCACCCGGCGGAGGTCGATTGGGACGTCGCCGACCCGGAGCCCGCCGGGCTGGACCAGCCGATTGTCGCGGTAGAGATCCCGGAGATAGGACAGGTGCCACGCCACCGGGAGGTTGGTGGTGTCGCCGTTCCAGAACAGCAGATCGAACGGCCGGTACGGCTCGCCGAGCAGATAGTGGTTGACGACGTAGGTCCAGATCAGGTCGCGCGCGCGCAGCAGATTGAAGGTCGCGGCCATGTAGCGGCCGTCGAGATAGCCGGCCTCGCCCGCCAGCCCGCGGATCAGCCCGGCCTGCGCGTCATCGACGAACAGCGTGAGTTCGCCGGCCTTGGCGAAATCGACCTGGGCCGCGAAGAACGTCGCGCTTGCCACCTTGTCGGCCTCGCCGGTCGCTGCGAGGCGGGCGAGGAGCGCGGCGAGGTTGGTGCCGGCGACGCAATAGCCGATCGCATGGACCGCCGGCACGCCGAGCAGCGCGCGCACCGCCTCGATCGCGTCGAGTTCGCCGTTCAGGACATAATCGTCCATCGTCGTGCCGGCGAGGCTCTCGTCCGCCGACTTCCACGACACCATGAACACCGTCAGCCCCTGCGCCACCGCCCAGTGGACGAAGCTCTTTTCCGGGCTGAGGTCGAGGATGTAGAAGCGGTTGATCCACGGCGGGAAGATGACGAGCGGGGTCTCGTACACCGTCCCGGTCGCCGGGGCATATTGGATGAGCTGGTAGAGCGGCGTCTCCCGAATCACCTTGCCGGGCGTGGTCGCGATATTGCGACCGACCTCGAAGGCGTCGCGATCGACATGGGTGAGCTGGCCGCGGCCGAGATCGGCGAGCAGATGCTCGAGGCCCTTGAGCAGGCTCGCGCCGCCGGTCTCGATCGCCTTTTCCATCACCAGCGGGTTGGTGAGGATGAAATTGGACGGGCTGGCGGCGTCGGTCATCGCCCGCGCGGTGAAGCGGAGCCGCTCGCGCTGGCGCTCGTCGAGCCCGTCGATCGCCTCGACGCTCCTCAGCACATGCTCGCTGAGCAGGAGATAGCTCTGGCGGAGCAGGTCGAACACCGGATTGTCGCGCCAGGGCGCGGCGTTGAACCGGCGGTCCTTGTCGGCAACGGCGGCGAGATCGGTCGCCGGCGCCTCGGGCGTCAGCAGGCGCTGCCACAGCGCCACGCTCTCCTTCCAGAAATCGGCCTGCGCCTCGACGATACCCTCGATCGCGCCGGCCGGGCGCGCGGCGGCCCCGCCACCGGCGACATCGGCCATGGCCTCCAGCATCATCTGCTGGACCCGGCCGAGCACCCCGGTCCAATGCTGCATCGCTTCCAGGCTCGGCAATGGCGGCGTGCCCAGTTCCGGCGCCCTGTTTTCCGCCTCGCTGCGGCTCATCCGACCGTCCTTCTCTTTTTCGGACGGGCCTCTGCCCAAGCGGCCCTATCCGCCTTATAACCCGCAAGCCCCCCGTCTGGCGATTCCCGCCACGGGCACGTGCAAGAGGACATCATGTCGGAAGAGTTCTACCGCATCAAACGCCTGCCGCCCTACGTCATCGCCGAAGTGAACGCGATGCGGGCTGCGGCGCGGGCACGCGGCGAGGACATCATCGACCTCGGTATGGGCAACCCCGACCTGCCGCCGCCGCCGCATGTGATCGAGAAGCTGTGCGAGGTCGCGCGCAAGCCCGATGCCCACGGCTATTCGGCGTCGAAGGGAATCAGCGGGCTGCGGCGCGCGCAGGCCGGCTATTACGGTCGCCGGTTCGGCGTCGATCTCGACCCGGAAACCGAAGTGATCGTCACCCTCGGCTCCAAGGAGGGCCTCGCCAATCTGGCGCAGGCGATCACCGCCCCGGGCGACGTCATCCTTGCCCCCAATCCGTCCTATCCGATCCATACCTTCGGCTTCATCATCGCCGGGGCGACGATCCGCTCGGTCCCGACGACGCCGGACGAACATTATTGGGAATCGCTCGATCGGGCGATGAAGTTCACCGTGCCGAAGCCGTCGGCGCTGGTCGTCGGCTATCCGTCGAATCCCACGGCGGAGGTGGTCGATCTGGCGTTTTACGAGCGCCTTGTCGCGTTCGCGAAGGAGCATGGCCTCTGGCTGCTCTCGGACCTCGCTTATTCCGAGCTTTATTATGACGGCAACCCGACCCCCTCGATCCTGCAGGTACCGGGCGCCAAGGACGTCGCGGTCGAGTTCACGAGCATGTCCAAGACCTACAGCATGGCCGGCTGGCGGATCGGCTTCGCGGTCGGCAACCGCACCCTGATCGAGGCGCTGACCCGGGTCAAATCCTACCTAGATTACGGGGCGTTCACGCCGGTCCAGGCCGCCGCCGTCGCCGCGATCAACGGCCCGCAGGACATCGTCGAGAACAATCGCCAGCTCTACAAGCGGCGGCGCGACGTCATGATCGAGAGCTTCGGCCGCGCCGGATGGGCGATTCCCTCGCCGCGCGCCAGCATGTTCGCCTGGGCGCCGCTGCCGCCGGCGCTCGCCCATCTCGGCAGCCTCGAATTCTCGAAGCAGTTGCTGACCCATGCCGGGGTCGCGGTCGCGCCCGGCGTCGGCTACGGCGAGGACGGCGAAGGCCATGTCCGGATGGCGATGGTCGAGAATGAGCAGCGGATTCGTCAGGCGGCGCGCAACGTGAAGCGCTACCTCCAGAGCATGGGCGTCAACGCCGGCGCCGCGAAAGCAGGCTGACGAACCGGGCCGGGCTCGCGCCCCACGACGGCCGCGCGAGCCCGCGCACCGGCCCGCATATCCTGGCTGCTTATCTCGTTTGACATGCCGCGCCATGACAGACATCATCGCGGGATGGCTTCTCGGACTCTTTACTGGCGGCGGTGTCGCCGCGGTGGGCAGACGCGCGCAGGCGCGTAGCCCCGGGGACGCATTCGGCCAACGCCCTGCCCTCGGGGCTCATCGAGAACCACCTCGTTTTCTTCAGCGACATATTGCAACCCATGCCACACCCGTATTCCGGAGAAACACCTTGACCCGCGCCACGCCCGCAAACGAACGGCCCGCGATCCACATGATCGACGAGGAAAGCGACAAGCTCTCGGGGCTGGCGCTCAGCGTCGAATCGCGTCTGCCGGAGATCGCCGAGCTGCTGCTCAACGAGATCGAGCGCGCCGAACTGCACGGCGCGGACGACATGCCGGCGGGCATCGTCACGATGATGTCCACGGTCGAATTCGTCGACGAAGGCAGCGACACGCGCCGCACCGTCCAGCTCGTCTATCCGCCCGACGCCGACATCGCGCAGGGCAAAATCTCGATTCTGACCCCGATCGGCGCCGGGCTGATCGGCCTTTCCAAGGGGCAGTCGATTCTCTGGCCCGACCGCGAGGGCCACAAGCGCAAGCTCAAGATCGTCAAGGTCAGCCGCCCGAAAAAGACCTCCGCCGCCTGACACGACACAGGAACGCTACAGGGGAACCGGATATGAGCGACGACACCCAGGCCCGCTATGCGCCGCTGGTCGACATGCTGGCAGCCGGGTGGCGCACCCGCGTCCTTTATGAGGCGGTCCGTCACGGGCTGATCGACGCCCTCGGCGACACCCCGCAATCGGGCGCTGCCCTCGCGCAGGCGCACGGGCTCGACGCCGACGCGGTGCGCCGCCTGCTGCGCGCGCTGGCGACGCTCGGCATCTGCCGCCAGACCGACAGCGACGGCTTCGCGCTGACCGCGCTCGGCCGGGGCCTGCGCACCGACGAGCCGGGCTCGCTACGCGGCGTCGCGCTCCATTGGGGCGACCGGCTCTGGCAATCGCTCGGCACGATCGGCGACACGCTGGAAACGGGGCGCCCCGGCATGTCGACCGACCCGGCGGATTTCGCGCGGATGCAGGCCGATCCTGAACGCGCGGCGGTGTTCAACCGGGCGATGGCGGAGCAGTCGCTCGTCGTCGGCGAAGCGGTCGCCCGCGCCTACGATTTTTCGGGCTTCAAGACGATCATGGATGTCGGCGGCGGCTATGGCGCGATGCTCGCCGCGATCCTCGGCCGCTATCCCGCGCTGACCGGCTGGTCGTTCGACATGGCCGTGATCGAGGAGGCCGCCCGCGCCTGGCTGGCCGAACGCGGGCTCGGCGCGCGCGCCGGCTTCCGGGGCGGCAGCTTCTTCGAGGCGGTGCCGGCGGGGGCCGACTGCCTGGTCCTCAAATATATCCTCCACGATTGGGACGACGACCACAGCCGGACGATTCTCGGCCATTGCCGGGCGGCGCTAGCCCCCGATGGCGTGGTGCTGATCGTCGAGCGGATTCTCCCTGAAATCGTCGGCCCCGCCGACGAGGCGGCCGTGCGCGGCGACATCGTCATGCTGACCGTCGGCGGCCGCGAGCGCACCGAGCGCGAATATCGCGCGCTGCTCGGCGCGACCGGGCTCGCCGTCCGCGCGGTGATCCCGGCCGGCGAAGGCTTCAGCATCATCGAGGCGGTGCCCGCCTGAGCCGCTTATCCGGCGTCGGCCGCTTCCGGTTCGGCGGCGCCGGCGGGCGGACTCTTGTCGAACGGGGTAGTGATCGTCTGCGGCTCATAATCGACCGCGAGCCGCAGCACGTCGGGCCGCGCATAATGGCCCGCCGAATCCGAGACATATTTGAACTGGGCGATCTCCGCGAAATCCAGCTCGGCGTAGAGGATGGTCTCGGTATCGCGATGCGGGCCGGCGATGATCCGGCCCGACGGGCCGATGATCGCGCTCCAGCCGCCGCCTTCGCGGATCATGTCGGGCCGGTCGGCGAAGCCGAGCCGCTCGATCGTCGCCCGGTCGATGCACGACTGGGCATTGATGACGAAGCACTGGCCTGCGGCGGCGTGGTGGCGCGCGGCGGCCTCGCTCAGATCCTC
>Ga0182740_1001759_pt1 | contig 14090 bp, 15 predicted proteins | sample eDN5th37CKraftBY_FD_128872 | JGI IMG/M metagenome (GOLD analysis project Ga0182740, IMG submission 128872) | Enriched backyard soil microbial communities from Emeryville, California, USA - eDNA 5th pass 37_C Kraft BY (version 2) (version 2) | ecosystem: Environmental > Terrestrial > Soil >...
CCGGCCCTCTCCCGCGACGTCGAAAAATTTTTGAGCGAACTGGGCTGGCGCGAGTTCTGCCGCCATCTGCTATTCGACCAACCGGACCTGCATCGACAGGACCTGCAACACTCGTTCGATAATTTTCCATGGCGGACCGATCACGCGGCGCTGCGTGCCTGGCAGCAAGGCCGCACCGGCTATCCCATCGTGGATGCCGGCATGCGCGAACTCTGGCACACCGGCACCATGCACAACCGCGTTCGAATGGTGGCAGCCTCCTTCCTCGTCAAACACCTCTTGATCGACTGGCGCGAGGGAGAGCGCTGGTTCTGGGACACGCTGGTTGACGCCGACCCAGGCAGCAATCCCGGCAACTGGCAATGGGTGGCCGGCTGCGGCGCCGACGCCGCGCCCTATTTCCGGATTTTCAATCCGGTTCTGCAGGGCGAAAAATTCGACCCGGACGGCGCCTATGTCGTGAAGTGGGTGCCGGAGCTTGCGAAGCTGCCGCCGAAACTTATCCATCAGCCTTGGGAAGCCACCCCGATGGAGCTTGCGGCTGCGGGCATTACGCTTGGCAAAACCTATCCCGCACCGATCGTTGACCATAACGCCGCCCGAGAACGCGCGCTTGCCGCCTATCGGAAAATGCGGCCGTGAGCGCACGAAGACACAAGCGAAATTGATCCACTAACTGCCGGGCGAGACCGGTTCAGCCTTCGCCGCCGGCTTGTTCACCAGAAGTACGCCGGCTGCGCAAATCGCCATGCCGACAATGCCGACCCAGTCGAGCCACTCGTCGAACAGGAAATAGGCCATCACGGCCGTCGTCGCGGGTACAAGATAAAACAGGCTCGCAACCTGCGTCGCGGCCGAGCGGCGGATCAGCCAGTACAGCACACTGATCGAGCCGATCGACAATGCGATCACGAGCCAGCTTACGCCGAGAATGAACTCCGCAGTCCAGTTCACCACCCGTGTCTCGAACAGCCACGCGCCGATCGCGTAGAAAATCGCGCAGGTCACATACTGAATGATGTTGCCGGTGCGCCAGTCGATCCGCCCGCAGAAGCGCTTCTGGTAAAGCGTGCCGAGCGTAATGCTGACGAGCGCTATGCAGGTCGCGAACCAGCCCCAGCCGAGGTCGCCCGTCATCGGGCGCGAACGCAACACCAGCAGCACGCCAGCGAGGCCAAGCAAAAGCCCGCCCCATTGCAGAGCCGAGACGCGCTCGCCAAGGAAGCGATTGGCAAGGGTCGAGGTAAGAATCGGCTGCAGGCCGGGGATCAGCGCCGACAGGCCGGCGGGAACATTGAGATAGATCGCAATCGACACGCCACCGAGATAAAAGCCATGGACCAGAAGCCCCGCAACCGCACTGTGCGCCGCCTCGCGGAGGTTCGGCCATTTCGGCCGCCAGATCGCGATGATGATCGCGAGCAGCACGGACACATAGGACATGCGGATGGTGAGAAAGGTCAGCGGCTCCGCACCCGAGACAGCATACTTCGTGCCGATGAAGCCGGAGCTCCACAGCACGACAAATACCGCTGGCGCAACGCGCGCGGCCAGATCGTCCCATCTCTGATTCATTTGCCGTTCTGATTGCCCGAACCTATGCTGTGAGGCAATCAGCCAATTTGCGGGACGCACTGCGCCCGCGTAACAAAAGCGTCATCCCCCTACCTACTCCAAGGATTTTCGATATGGACGTTCGCGCCGCTCTCGCTACCGCCCCCGGCAAGCCGCTGGATATCGTCACCGTGCAGCTCGAAGGCCCGCGCGAAGGCGAAGTGATGGTGGAGATCAAGGCGACCGGCATCTGCCACACCGACGAATTCACGCTGTCAGGCGCCGACCCTGAGGGACTTTTCCCGGCCATTCTCGGCCATGAGGGTGCAGGCATCGTCGTCGATGTCGGCCCCGGCGTGACCAGCGTGAAGAAGGGCGATCACGTCATTCCGCTCTATACACCGGAGTGTCGGCAGTGCCCCTCCTGTCTGTCGCGCAAGACCAACCTCTGCACCGCGATCCGTGCGACGCAGGGCCAGGGCCTGATGCCGGACGGCACATCGCGCTTCTCATTTGAAGGCAAGCCGGTGCACCACTACATGGGCACCTCGACATTTGCGAACTACACCGTGCTGCCGGAAATTGCGGTCGCGAAAATCCGCGAGGACGCGCCGTTCGACAAGGTCTGTTATATCGGCTGCGGCGTCACCACCGGCATCGGCGCGGTCATCAACACGGCGAAGGTCGAGCAAGGCGCGAAGGCGATCGTGTTCGGCCTCGGCGGTATCGGCCTCAACGTGCTGCAAGGCCTGCGGCTTGCCGGTGCCGACATGATTATCGGCGTCGACCTCAACAACGACCGCAAGGCGTGGGGCGAGCGTTTCGGCATGACGCATTTCGTCAACCCGAAGGAAGTCGGCAAGGACCTCGTGCCCTACCTCGTCGATATGACAAAGTCCGGTGCGGACCAGATCGGCGGCGCGGATTACACCTTCGATTGCACCGGCAACGTCACGGTGATGCGGCAGGCGCTGGAATCCTGCCACCGCGGCTGGGGCCAATCGATCGTGATCGGCGTGGCACCGGCCGGTGCGGAGATTTCAACCCGCCCATTCCAGCTTGTGACCGGTCGCATCTGGAAAGGCACGGCCTTCGGCGGTGCACGCGGCCGCACCGACGTGCCGAAGATCGTCGACTGGTACATGCAGGGCAAAATCCAGATCGATCCGATGATTACTCACGTGATGCCGCTTACCGACATCAACAAGGCGTTCGATCTGATGAAGCGCGGTGAATCGATCCGCGGCGTGGTGACGTTCTAAAACTTCACCTCACCTCTGCAGCGCAGCCGATCGCCTTACAGGCGGTCGGCATCGATGATCGCCTGCACGAATGCCTGCGGTGCTTCTTGCGGCAGGTTGTGGCCGATACCGCCCTTGAGCGTGCGGTGTTGATATTTTCCGGTGAACTTCTTTGCGTAAGCCGCAGGCTCTGGATGCGGCGCGCCGTTGGCATCGCCCTCGAGCGTAATTGTCGGCACAATAATCGCAGGCGCGGCGGCGAGTTGTTTTTCAAAAGCCTCATACCTCGCCTCGCCTTCCGCAAGACCAAGCCGCCAGCGATAATTATGAATCGAAATCTCGACATGGTCGGGATTGTCGAAGGCCTTTGCGCTCCGCTCAAACGTCGCATCGTCAAAATGCCATTGCGGCGAGGCTGTCTCCCAGATCAGCCGCGCAAAATCTCGGCGATATTGATCATAACCCGCACGGCCGCGCTCAGTTGCGAAGTAGAACTGATACCACCACTGCAGCTCGGCCTTGGGCGGCAGCGGCATCCGTCCCGCCTCCTGGCTGCCGATCAAATAACCGCTGACCGACACCATCGCCTTGCAGCGCTGCGGCCACAGCGCCGCGACGATGTTCGCGGTGCGCGCGCCCCAATCGTAGCCGCCGATCACGGCCTTCTCGATCTTGAGCGCATCCATCAGATCGATCACATCGACGGCCAATGCGGCCGGCTCGGCATTGCGCATCGTCTGGCCTGACAGGAAGCGCGTCGTCCCGTAGCCGCGCAGATACGGCACAATGACGCGATAACCCCGTTCCGCCAGCGCAGGCACCACATCCACATAGCTGTGAATATCGTACGGCCAGCCGTGCAGCAGGATCACCGGCGCACCATCCGACGGCCCCGCCTCGACATAGCCGACACTGAGAACGCCCGCCTTGATTTCGCGCGGCGTCGCGAATGCTGCCGGAAGCGGCGACAGCGGCTTTTGTAATGCCGGTGCGGAAGCTTTCTCCGCCGCGTTCCCCCGAGCGGCGAAGGAAACCGAAGCCACTGCGAAAACGGCCGCTCCGAGAAAACCGCGGCGACTCTGATCCAATGCTTGTGTCATGACGACCTCCAAACGTTTTGACTGATAGCTGCCTCAAGCGACCGAGAGCTCGACCACGATGTTGCCGCGGGTGGCTCGCGAATACGGGCAAAGCTGATGCGCGGCATCGATGATGGTCTGAGCGGTGGCACGCTCGACGCCCGACAGACTGACGTTCAGCCGGGCCTGAAGCTGGAAATCCTCTCCCACGGCGCCGAGATCGACTTCGGCATCGACAGCGACATCGGCCGGCAGCTTCACATTCAACTTGCGGGCGGCACGTTCCATCGCGCCGATGAAACAGGCCGACCAGCCGGCAGCGAACAATTGCTCGGGATTGGTTCCTGCCCCGCTGCTGCCGGGTGGCGACAGTTCGATCCGCAGCCGCCCGTCCGAAGATTGCGCCGCGCCGGCGCGACCGCCGACGGTGTGGGTTTTTGCGGTGTAGAGAACCTTTTCGACTGACTTTGCCATCGTGCATCTCCATTTAAATCGTATGCGATTAAATCGAACGCGTTTATAGACCTCGGATCTCTCCTGTCAACGCTTGCGATTAAATCGGATACGTTATATTAGGCGTATGACGCTCACGTTTTCGTGTGGAGGCAGATGATGAAACCGGCAAAGCCCACGGCGGCCCCCCTAAAAAAGGCGCCTCGGCTGGAAGACTTCCTCTGCTTTGCGATCTATTCGGCCAATCTCGCCTATGGGCGGGCCTACAAGCCGATCCTGCACGAACTCGGCCTCACCTACACGCAGTACATCACCATCGTCGCGCTGTGGGAGCACGACAGCCAGACCGTCGGCGGCCTCGGTGAAAAGCTGTTTCTCGAATCCAACACGCTGACACCGATCCTCAAGAAACTCGAGCAGCTCGGCTATCTGCGGCGGGCGCGCGATCCGAACGATGAGCGGCAGGTGACCGTAAGCCTGACGGAGGCCGGGCGGCGCCTGCGCGAAAAAGCTCTGCCCCTCAACCTCGTAAAGGAATCCGGGCTCGCGCCGGAGGAGTTTGCAAAAATGCAGAAAGGCATCGTCGCGCTACGCGACAACCTCATCAAGGCGGCGCAGAAACAACGAGGCTAAGATCGCCGGCTAAAAGTCTTCCGGACAGGGGTCCACGATCTTCCAGAGATCCGGCCCGTTCTTGATCTTCTTCATGTCGTGGGTGAGCCCACCGTTGCGGCGAATCCAGTCCTTCACCGTCTGCGGGTAATAGGACATCAGGTCCGATGTCCCCTCGACGCTCGTCACCTTGATGCCGAAGGTGAAAGCCTTGTCGTAATAGGCCTGATGCAGCCCGATGCTCGCCCGCGGGGTCACGCAGACCTTGCTGGGCGACACGATGCCGAACACCAGCGTACAGGCCGAATTGCAGATACCATCGATGACGACGCGCTCGCCTTTGGCGCGAACGCGCTCGTACTTCGCCTTGTATTCCTCGACATAGCCGCCGTGGTCGCGCGTGATGCGCAACACGGCCTCTGCCGGCGTCGCACCCACCGCCAGCACCGCCAAGACCAGAAACGCCAGACCACGCATCGCGAAAATGATTCCACCCCGCCGTGCGAACACCACGGCCACCAGACGACAGGACTCTGGCGGGAGTGTGTTTGCATTCCGTTAATCATGTCCGGCGAACAGAAAACCCGCATCCTTGTGGCCGCCATGGGGAAACCCGCCGGCCGCCCCGGCAGGGTTAACAAAAGGTAGCCGCCTCACCCATTAAGGTCGCCTTTCCATCAAATTTTCAGAAAGTTCCATCGGATAAAACCACCATGTTCTTTCCAGGAGGAACGGGAGAGCCTGGTGTCGATTTTCAAGCGGGAAGCGCGCAAACCGCGCCACAAGATTCAGCTCGGGGTCTGGCTCACGCTCGACGGCGGCTTCGCCAAGCGGCCATGCACCATCCTCGATCTCTCAACGTCCGGCGCACGCCTGGCGGTGTCGAACAGCGGCAAGCTCGGTAACAAGCTGGCGCTCGCCCTGACAAAGGACGTCGGCAAGCTCACGCCGTGCCGACTCGTCTGGCAGCGCGGCAACGAGATCGGTGTCGAGTTCGTACAGGCGAGCTAGGATCGTCCGAGAGGACGCGCTGGCGAACCGCTATTTCGTCTCAAGGACGAAAACACCGTTCCAGCCATCAGGAGGCGGGTTATCGCGGAACGCTAAGATCCGCTTTTCATAGACCCGATAGAATTCCGAAAACACTCCATCGGAATCCGCACCCCGCCCTGTTTCAAGCGCGACAAGCGCGCCGTCCCAATCGCGAGCACGATAGCAACGAAGCATGGCCGCAATACTGTCGTGGGCCTTATCGTACCGCTCCGTCTTCTCGCGCCCCAGCACCGCATAGATCGTCTCCGGCTCGGCCTTGCCCTTCACGACGATGACGTCGATCTCGACGATGGCGAAAGCACCCTCGACCGCCCGCGCGGTACGGGAGCCGATCACCATCGGCAAGCCGTAGGTCTTGCACTGGCCCTCGATGCGCGAGGCAAGATTGACGCTGTCGCCCAGCACAGAATAGTCGAAGCGCAGCTCCGAGCCGATATTGCCGACAACGCACGTGCCGGTGTTGAGCCCGATGCCGATCCGGATTGGCACATAAGGCGCGCCGCTTGCCGCGGCTTCAGCCTTGCGCTCGCGATTCACCACCTTGAGACAGGCGAGCATATCGAGCCCGGCCGCGCAGGCGTTGATCTCATGAGCATCGTCATGGAGCGGCGCATTCCAGAACGCCATGATGGCATCACCCATGTATTTATCGATCGTACCCTTATGTGCGATGATTGTATTGGTGAGCGGCGTGAGAAAGCGATTCATCAGCCGCGTCAGACCTTGCGGATCGTTCTTGTAACTCTCTGCGATCGTGGTGAAGTCGCGAACGTCGCTGAACATGACCGTCATGGTGCGCTGCTCGCCGCCGAGCACCAGCCGCTCCGGCGAGCGTGCAAGCTCTTCGACCAGCGCGGGTGCGAGATATTGTCCGAACGCGGACCTGATCCGGCGGCGTTGCGAGCGCTCCTTGAAATAGTTCGCGAAGGTGAGCGTCATGTAGATGAGCGCGCTCGACACCAGCGGAAAGGTGAAATCGATCAGCAGGCCTTGCCGCGTATAGAAAAGCCACGATGAGCCGACCAGCAACACCAGAACGGCCGCACCGAGACCGACCATCACGAGCGGGCTCAAAACCGGCGCGAGCATGATAATCAGAATCCCGATCACCGCCGTAGCAATGAGCTCAAGCGCGAGCGCATAATCGGGACGCGCAAGAATCTCGCCGTTCAGCATGCTTTCGAGAATCTGCGCATGCACCTCGACGCCCGGCATCGCTGCATCGATCGGCGTCGTCTTGATATCCAGCAGGCCGACCGAGGACGTGCCAATAATCACCAGCTTGTCCTTGAGCGCTGCCTGATCGACACGGCCGCGAAGAACGTCAGCCGCGGAGATATAAAGTGACGGATCATGGCGGCCGAAGCGCACCCAGAACTGCCCGTTCTTGTCGGTTGCGATCCTGAAGCCCGGAATCGCAACGCTGTCGATGCCAGCCTCGCTCGCGCGGATCAGGATGGTGTTGGCGCCCGTTGCAACGCGCAGCATCTCGAAGGCAAGCGATGGCCTGATCTGACCTTGCGCCTCCATCACCAGCGGCACGCGCCGGACGATTCCATCGCGTTCATTCTGGATCGTGAAGACGCCGCGCCCTGCCGCCGCCTGCTCCAGAATAGGAATGTTTCGCAGCAGCCCGGGATAGGACAGAAGGAACGGCTTCGGATCACCGAACGTCGCGATCCCGATCGTGGTGTCGGATGTCTCGGACGAAACAGCCGTTGAAAGCGCGGATTCGCCAACCACGGCGCGTGACTTGTGAACCGCTTCCGCAAAGACACGATCGTTGTCGGGAAGCTCGCTCAGCCTCTCGCGTGTCACCTCATCGAGACTGCGGAAGGTTTTCAACGCGGCGGCTGGCGACAACCTGTCAGCCTCCGGAAAGATGACGTCGAAGGCCACCACCGCAGCGCCGAGGTCGGTGAGTTTGGTAACAAGATCGGCCAGATAGGTACGCGGCCATGGCCACTGGCCAAGTTCGCTGAGGCTCTTCTCGTCGATATCGACGATCCTGACCGGCTTTTCGCCCGCGGGCCGCGGCTGCAGTACTTGATACATATCGAAGACGCGGAGCCGAAGCTCATCCAGCACGCGCGAGTCCCCGAGCCGCACGGCAAGGAGAAAAACAAGCAGGCCGAGGCAAAGGCATCGGAAAAGACCAAACGAACGAGCCAGCCGCAAAATTCGCTTCATCGAAATCCTGCCGCCATCCCTGCCCGGAAACGCAAGTCACTTTGATGCCGCGGGACGGAGTTTAAATCTGCAAAAACGAAAGCGCCTTCGCCTGCAACACCGCTGCCGGAAGGCGGGTCGCCGCAAGCGGTCATCATCATATCGGGTGCAGTGCCTCGGCGCGACTCCGTTGCTATCTCAGGATAATCATTCGGCTTGCAATACCGCCTGCGCGCTGGCGTCAAGGAGCACGCCGGCCGCCGCCAGTCTCCTCAGCACGGTTTTCGCCGCCGGGTCTTTGCTGCGGAAGTTTGCGGAGAATGTGCGGATGCCCCGTTTCGGCGAAAACTGAATACTGACGCCGAGCCGCTGTCCGCAACTGACGGCTTCGATATCCTCGAACCTCAAGACATGCAGGCGGATGACGCGGATCGCCAGCGCATCCTGCCCGATCACAAGGGACGCCACCAGGGAGTTACGCGACACAGCCAAAAACGGGACGCGTTTCAATCCGCTGAAGGTCGCAAGCGGGGTGAAGCGCTCTCCCACTACAATCGGCTTTCGCGTAACTGACATCCACCCCACCCTTCCAGACCATGCCAAAGCTGACCTGGTGCCTCCCACCGAATTGCCGTACTGCAGCGTCCGGAACGTGGCAGAACACGTTCGAGCGATAGGGTCGCCACATCTCGAAATCAACCTCGGTCCCCCGCGATACAATTCCGCAGGGCAACCTGGGGCATTCACAACCAAAGCGGATCTGAGGGAATGGCGCGCTCCGAGAGATTCGAACTCCCGACCCTCGGAATCGAAATCCGATGCTCTATCCAGCTGAGCTAGGAGCGCGTGCGCCCGTTTATCTCTGAAAGACAGGCCATTTTCAACTCTGGCCGAGGGTGATGAAGGCGCGATCCACCGCGCACAGCATCTCATTATCGGGTGCCACCCTTCATCAGAGAAACGGTTCCTTAACGCCAACCGTAATCCACGGTTCGGGATGGGCTTTCGCTGCCGTAAAATTCGGGGCGGAGGCCGCCCATGATCCATCTCGTGAAGGTTGCCGATGTGCTCGCCGCCAATGTCGGCGTCCGCGCCCCTGCCACCATCGACACGAATGACAAGACGGCGATGAACTATTGGGCCTATCGGCTCAATGTCTCGCCGCAGAATCTCGCGGCCGCGATCGAAAAGGTCGGTCCTGCCGTCACCGCCGTGCGGCAACATCTCAAGACCTGACGCATCAGTGCGACACGCGCCTCACAACGTGGCGCGTTTGTCGACCCGCGCCACCCGCGACAGCAGATAATCGACTTCCGCCCGCGCCGCTGCCGTCAAGTTTGTGGCCGGCTTGCGCTGCGCGTCCGAGGCAAGAAGCCCGCGCTTCATCAGAACATATTTGCGCACGGCAAGCCCGACGCCCCGCTGCTGCTCGTAACGGATCAACGGCAGATGCGCGTCGAACAGATCGTGAGCCGCATCGCGCTTGCCCTCCTTCGACAGCCGCACCACGTCGACCAGCATGTCCGGGAAGGCGTAGCCGGTCATGGCACCATCCGCGCCCCGCTCCATCTCGAAGTCGAGAAACAATCCGCCATTGCCGGTGAGGATCGACAGCGGCCGCAGCGATCCGTCCTTCTGGAAATTGCGCAGCGCGGTGATCTTCTCGAGTCCCGGCCAGTCCTCATGCTTGAGCATGACGCAGGACGGATTATCCGACACGATACGTTTGATCACGGCAGGCGTCATCACCACCGATAGCGTCAGCGGATAATCCTGCAGCACCCACGGCACGTCATCGCCAACCGCCTCCACCGCCTGGCGGAAGTAGGTGACGATCTGGTCGTCGGTGCGAAGCGATGGCGTCGGCGCGATCATCACGCCCGCAGCCCCTGCATCCATCGCGGCATGCGCAAGCCCGCGCATCGCGGCAAAGCCCGGCGCCGATACGCCGACGATCACCTGTCTGTCGCCGGCGCGCTTGATGAAGCGTGTCGCAACCGCCAGCGATTCCGCAGCATCGAGCTTCGGCGCTTCACCGAGAATACCGAGCACGGTGACGCCAGCGCAGCCAACCTCACCATAAAATTCACTGAGGCGATCGATCGAGGCTTCATCGATCCGACCATCTTCGTGAAAAGGCGTGGGCGCGATCGTGAACGTGCCGTGCGCGGCAGGCGTAAGCTTCATGGTGATTCTCGGCAGGATTGATGCGAGCGGAAATGGTTCCCTGCGTTAGCACATTTCGCCGCAACGGGAACCCAATATCCGCGTCCGCAAACATATCGCAACCGCAGATGAAAGCAGGAACTGGCATCCATTGTTGTGGTTCTACCTTCACGGCCCATCAAAAGGAGGATGAAACCATGGCTTTTGAACAGGACCCAAACGATCAGGCGACCGAAGCGGCAATGCGGCGGCGTGAACGACTCGAACGGGAATTGCAGCCGGATCCCGAACTCGCGGAAGGCCCTGCAAGCGGCGGCCGGATCGCGCTGTTCGCGATAGCTGTGCTCGCGATTCTGGGCGTTGTGCTCTACGGCCTGAACAGCACGAGCGATATGGCGTCGAATCCGTCGTCCCAGACCACGGCGAACAGTTCAAGCACAGCGCCGCCGGCGGCGATGCCGAATTCACCGAACAGCAGGCCGGGGCAGACAACCGGCTCGTCGATGACGCCACAGCCGGCTCCGCCGGCGGCTGCTCCTTCGCCGGGCGGCAATGCTGCCGGCAGCAACGCACCGAGCGGCGCTTCGTCCGAGTAACGTCGGCGTGCCCTGATGCGTTGCGTGTGACCCCCGCTCCACGCCGGAGCGGGGTTTTTCATTTCATGTCGAACAGATGATTGAGGTCGGCGTATTTCGCGGCCTGCCCGAACGAATCGAACGTGCCCTGCTCCAGAATTTCACGTGCAGACCGCTCCACCGCGCCCCACGCCACCCGCGCCATCGCGCCGCCGACGCTGATCCGCCGCACGCCCAGTGCCGCGAGTTCGGCCACACTGAGACCCGGCGCACCCATCAGAATGTTCACCGGCTTCGGCGCCACCGCACGGACGACTTCGGCGACCGCATCACGGCGTATCACGCCCGGCGCGTAAAGACATTCGGCACCCGCCTCCGAATAGGCGACAAGGCGGCGGATCACCTTGGAGAGATCGGTCTCGCCGGTAAGAAAACCTTCGCACCGCCCGATCAGCATGACGTCAGCGCCGCTCGCATCGATCGCATTACGGGCGGCGGCAATACGTTCCACCGCCTCGTGGAAATCGTAGAGCGGCTGGCGCGCATCACCCGTCGCATCCTCGATCGAAAGCCCCGCAACGCCAGTGCCGATGCAGCGGCGGACATTGGTGGCGACGCCCTCGGCCGTATCCGAAAAACCGGCCTCGAAATCGGCATTCACCGGAAGATCGGTCGCCGCGCACAGCTCGGTCAGATGCGCGAGAATGTCGTCGCAGGTCATGGAGTTGTCGGCCCGCCCCCGCGACCATGCATAGCCCGAGCTCGTCGAGGCCAGCGCCTTGAAGCCCATCGCGGCGAACATCCGCGCGCTGCCGATATCCCACGGATTGGGCAATACGAAGCAGCCATCCTCATGCAGACTGCGGAAAAGTGCGCGCTTGCGCTCCAACGACACCGGCATCCTGATCGTCCTCCCTGTTGGCCCGTAATATATCCCGAAGGTGCGCAGTTGACAGCACCCGGCAAGATTCGGCGTAATCGCCAAGTTTCGACAGGCTTACAGGATTTGAGGCAATTCATGTTGCGATCGACGACGCTCGCCGGCGTAGCACTGGTGGCAGCCGCCACCACGGCGATGGGCTTTGACATCAAGGTCCAGACGCCGGACACCGCATTCACCGGAAAGCTGCATCCGGACATCATCGGTATTTCCAGCGATGACGATGCCGCAAAGGCCGGCGGCGTCTATGAGAGCTATCTCAAGGATTTTCCCAACGCCAAGCCACAGGCGAAGCAGCAGAAGTTCGGCAATACGGACACCGTCTATGTGTCCGAGATGACCTTCAACGTCCCAGCCGCAACGGAGCATGGCGCCGAATCGATGCAGGCGCATTTCACATCGCCCGCTAGCGGTAATTTTGCCTATTATATCACCCGCGATCTCGGCTTTACGAAAGACAAGCAGCCGACGCAGCGCGATATGATTCAACTTGTGATCGACAAGTATGGCAAACCGACCGCGATCGGCGACGGCCGGCTCTATTACTTCTATAAAAAGGGCAAGATCGTTTCGGTCAAACAGAAATATACGCCCGACAGCGCGGTGGCAGCGCTCAACCAGCCGATCAATCCGAAGGCTGCGGTAGCGCTGAACGACTCCAACGGCCGTGGCAGTTGTGTCGCCGTTCTGAAACATATTCAGGCAGAAACCGACAGATCGCTCGATCGCCTGGAGAGCGAGGCGAAGAGCGCCAATTGCGACGGCCTGCTCGATGTCACGTTATCGCCCGGCAATGCGGCTGATCGCGTCGCGAAGGCGGTGTTTACCCTCGCCGATTTGAAGCGCATCGCAAGTGCCGCGAAGATCGATGCGGTCGCACGCGCCGCTGCGAAAAGCGGCAACTCGAAGACATCGACAGCGAATGCGCCAAGACTCTAAGACTTCGTTTCTACGCGATACCACATGCAAAAGACGGGGAATGTCCCCGCCTTTTCAGTCACTCGCTCGAAATCACTAAACTCAGTAGTAATAACGGCGGCGGTGCCAATGACGGCGACGGTGCCAATGCCGACGGCGGTGATGGCGACGGCGCCAATGCACGTTCTCCGCTTTGACCTGCTCGACGTCCTGCGCGGTCGCAACCGCCGGTTTCGCCTCGGTTTCGGGCAACGGCCCGCCTGCTGGTGCTGGCGCCACTGGCGGCATCGCCTGGGCTGCGCCTGCGGTCACGACCGCACCAGCGGCCACGCCAAAAGCGATTTTCAGGAAGTCGCGTCTTTCCATGTTTCAATCCCTTCGTTGTACCCCAGCGGCAAGTTGACCGCTGCAGCATGAACGCACGCTGAATTGAAACGGTTCCCGAATTAACCTCAGCGCACGCGACCTGAGAGCCGCAAAACGAAAATCAGAACTTCCGCGACGGCTCTATACAGCTCCGCCGGAATCTCATCGCCGATCTCGACGTTCGACAGCGCACCCGCGAGAATCTCGTTTTCCTCGATCGCGACATCATGTTCTGCTGCGACTTCGATGATTTTCCTGGCGATTTCACCTTTGCCCTTGGCGACGACGCGCGGCGCGCCCTTGCGATCGTAATGCAGCGCAACGGCAAGCGTATTCTGGATCGGCGTTGTCGATGTCGTCATAGCGCGCGATCCAGAAAATGCCCGCTCGGCGCGGGTTGCGCCGGTGGCACACCGCTGCCGATCACGATATCGCCGGGCGTCAACTCTGCGTCGCGCAGGGCTTGCGAGAGCAGCGTCGCTTCGGCGCGCAGACGTGCTGCCGTCGCGCTGCGCTCCGCCCACATCCGTACTGACGTCCGCTCGCCCGCGAGCGACACCTGCGCATGCACGGGCCCTGCCGGCTCGAGATTGATGGAAAAGCGCGCGCGCCAGACCCGCTCCGGCGCCTCGGATGCAGCCGCATCACCACCGCCATCGCGTGCAATTTCAAATTGTGCAACCGCAGTCCCTTGCGCCGTTGCGAACGGAATCTCGAAATTCCACCGCGCGGCCGGATCGAATTTCGCGTGCATGGACTGATCGGGCAACGAGGCAATTTGCAACAGCGTCTGGCGCGCGAGAGCGGCATCCGTGTCATCGAGCAGACGATGAGCTGCCGCATGGGGGGGCATGTCCTGACTGATCGTCGGCAGCACGGCGGGTTGCGCGGACGGCGCACCACCACGGAATGGCGGCGGCACACCATCACCGGCTGTCGTCGTGCCACTCGCCAACGGCGGCCG
>Ga0182740_1001761_pt1 | contig 14088 bp, 10 predicted proteins | sample eDN5th37CKraftBY_FD_128872 | JGI IMG/M metagenome (GOLD analysis project Ga0182740, IMG submission 128872) | Enriched backyard soil microbial communities from Emeryville, California, USA - eDNA 5th pass 37_C Kraft BY (version 2) (version 2) | ecosystem: Environmental > Terrestrial > Soil >...
AAGGCCTCAACGCGCTGATCCGCTGGCGTGCGGCTTCGATGCCGCCGTCGAGCGCCAGCCGATAGAGCTCGATCGCACGCGGCACCTCGGCGCGGACCGAGCGCGCGCCACGCGCGGCGAGATAGTTGGGATCGTACGTCTCTGCGAGCAGGAAGCGCGCGGTCGGCATCGCCGCCACCGTCTGGTCCTCGAGCACGCTGCGCGCGGTGCGGAAATCGCCCTCACCGATGAGACGGCGAGCGTCCTCGAGCAGCGCCTCGGCCTTGGCGGCTTCCTTCTCCGCTGGCGTCGGTTCCACCTGCATGGGCAATTCCAGCGCCGGCTTGAGGGCGGCGACGGACGCCGGCTCGGCTGCCGGCGGTACCGACACGATCACCGATGCCGCCGGGCGCGTCACCTCGGCCGGCGCCGCAACCGAGCGCGGTACGGCGCGGACGACCTCGACCGCTGGCCCGCGCGCCGCCGGCTCCTGGATCTCCGTCATCACGGCCGCCTTCGGCGCGGCTTCGGCAAGGCCGAAGTTGGCGGCCATTTCGGCGATGTAGCTCACGGGATCGATCCGCCCCTTCTGCCAGAGCACGGTCGGCACGGCGATCGCCAAACCCACGGTGAGCCCGAGCGCAGCGCCGGTCAGATGGCGAAGCATGCCGCTCGGCGGCTGCGGTTTGACGGGTGAGAGCCACGAGATGGGCATGGGCTCGGGCATACGCAGACGCTCCTCTTGCTCATCCAGGTCGAAGTCCGTGAGGCGCCTGCCCCGGTGGCCGACTGGATTCCCCCGTGCGGCGCCTGTGTCCGACTGATGGCCATCTTGGAAGCGCGCCCGGAGTTCGTCGGCTGTCCGCGTACGCGGGAACCACTCACTCTCCGGATCAGCGCGCCGGGACGGCATCTCGCCGGGCGAGCGGGCCCCCAAGCCCTGCTCAGCGCCGCGAACAATGTCTCGCGCTGTTTCATAAGTGCCGGGCGATGCGGCATTTCCATGGCGCCGGCCAAATTCGACGACGCCACCCTGAACTGCGGCTTTAGCTGGCGCACGGCTACTCATCGGAACCCCCCGTTCGTTGGCGACGCCGCCTGCCACGGCACCGTTCCGCAAGGGTGAACCCGCACGCACGCCCCCTTCGGCGCCCGCCCGCGCCGAGGGCAACAATCCGCACTGCTGGAAATCTCAGTCCCGCGAGCTGATCGAGTACGCACCACACCCTGCCTTGCCCGTGCTGCCCGTCCCCACGACCCCTGCGAGGACAGCAACGGACGGCCTGTCACACCATGCCGCAGGGATAAGCTACACGCCGATCATTTCACGAGCAAGAATGAGTTTGCTCAGTTGCCGCTGGGGCACGGACTTCATTGCCGGCGGCGCCTTCGCGCGCGCCATCGTGCATCGAAGTCGTGCAGGCTGGGCGCTTGCGCGCGCCCGCCCCTCCGGCACATGCTGATGTGTCGCCGAGCGCCCGAGCCCGTCGACGCGACCGCCAGAGGAATCCGATCATGACGCGCAGCCTGCCGACACTTTCGAGCCTTGCCCGCGATCTCGCGAGCGGCACCACCACTAGCCGCAAGCTCGTCGAAGCCTGTCTCGAGCGGATCGAAGATCCGGCTGGCGAGGGCGCGCGTGCCTTCATCCGCTTCGACGCCGCGCGCGCCCGCGCCGCAGCCGATGCCATGGACGCGCTCCGGAAAGCGGGCGGCGCGCCATCGCCGTATGCCGGGATTCCCATTGCGATCAAGGATCTCGCGGATATTGCCGGCGAGGTCACCACGGCCGGCTCGCGTGCGCTCGCTGATGCGCCTCCGGCAGAACGCGACGCACCGGCAGTCGCCCGCCTGCGGCGTGCGGGCTTCGTCTTCATCGGCCGCGCAAACATGACCGAGTTCGCCTATTCGGGCCTCGGCATCAACCCGCACTACGGCACGCCGGCCTCGCCGTGGCAACGCGCCGAGCGCCGCGTTCCGGGTGGCTCGTCGTCCGGCTCGGGCGTGGCTGTCGCCGATGGCATGGCCCATGGCGCGCTCGGCACCGACACGGGCGGCTCATGCCGCGTGCCCGCCAGCTTCAACGGCATTGTCGGCTGGAAACCGACCGCGCGGCGCGTACCGCTCGATGGCGTGGTGCCACTTTCCAAATCCCTCGACTCGATCGGACCGCTCGCGCGCACCGTCGAGTGCTGCGCGATCATGGACGCGATTTTCGCCAACGAGATGCCTGCGCCTTTGCCGCCGGTACCGGTGAAAAGCCTCCGCCTTCTCGTGCCCGAGACCGTCGCCCTCGACAGTCTCGATGCGCACGTAGCAGCAGCTTTCGACACCGCGCTCAGCCGCCTGTCTGCGGCCGGCGCCGTCATCACGCGCGCACCACTCCCTGTCCTGAAGCGCATCGCCGAAATGACGGACAAGGGCGGCATCTCGGGCGCTGAAAGCTATGCCTGGCATCGCGAGCTGATCGCAAAACGCGGCAAGCAGTACGATCAGCGTGTGCTCACGCGCATCATGCGCGGCACGGAGCAGGATGCGGCCTTCTACATCGGCCTCCTCGAGCGGCGCGCCGCCGCGATTACGGCCTACAACGACGCCACGGCCGACTTCGACGCGGTCATCATGCCGACGACCGCCATCATCGCTCCGCGCATCGACGAGGTTGGCGCCAGCGATGACGTCTATGTCCGCACGAACCTGTTCATCCTGCGCAATCCGATGATGTTCAACATTCTCGATTGCTGCGCGATCTCGATCCCCATGCATCGCGCTGGCGACGCACCGACCGGCTTCATGGTCGTCGGCCAGGGCGGCTCGGACCGGCGCACGCTCGCGATCTCGGCTGCGCTGGCGCCAATTCTCCAGCCGGAATCAGTAATCTGAGCATGTACGCACCACACATTCGGGCTTGACGCGCCGTGCAGGCGGCGCCCATCGTTGCCGGTCTCACAAAGGTTGGATGGAGTTCTCTTATGTCCGTTTCGCGCCTCATGACGATCGGCCGCGCGCTTGCGGCTGTCGCTGCATCGGCCCTGCTCTGCGGCACCGCCGCAGCCCAGTCCTGGCCATCGAAGCCCGTCACCATCGTCCAGGGCTTCCCCGCCGGCTCGGGCATCGACATCGTCGCCCGCATCATCCAGGGGCCGCTCGAGAAGGCGCTCGGCACCACCATCATCTACGACTACAAGGCCGGCGCCGGCGGCAATCTTGCCTCCGAGTACGTCGCCAAGGCCGCGCCCGATGGCTACACCTACGTCTTCGGCACAGCGGGCACGCACGGCATCAACGCGTCGCTCTACAAGAAGCTGAGCTTCGACGTCGAGGCTGACTTCACGCCGGTCTCTCCGATCGTCGACGTACCGAACGTGCTCACGGTCAATCCGAAGATTATCGACGCAAAGAACGTCAAAGAGTTCATCGAGATCCTGAAGAAGCAGCCGGGCAAGCAGAACTATGGCTCGTCCGGCAACGGCGCCTCGACGCATCTCGGCTTCGCGCAATTCAACGTCGCCGCGGGCATCGACCTCGTGCACATTCCCTACAAGGGCAGCCCGCCGGCCATCCAGGCCATGCTGAACGGCGAGACCTGCTGCCAGTTCGCCCAGCTCCAGACCGTGCTCGGACAGCACAAGGCCGGCACGCTCCGCCTGCTCGGCATGTCGACGTCGAAGCGCGTGCCGCTGCTGCCCGACATTCCGACGATCGGCGAGACGCTGCCGGGCTTCGAGAGCGTCACCTGGTACGGCATCCTCGGGCCGAAGGGTGTCGATCCCGCGATCGTCACCAAGTTCAATGCCGCGATCAAGACGGTGCTCCAGGACAAGGAGATCGTCGACAAGCTCGCCGGCATCGGCAATGCCGTCCGCTACGAGACGCCCGACCAGTTCAAGGCGACGGTCAAGAAGGACCGCGCGCAGTGGGCCGAGGTCGTCAAGAAGTCGGGCGCGACGATCGATTGATGGAAGACCCCGTGTAGGCGGTCGAGGTTTGGCAATGTCGTCAGAAGGAGCACCCCGTCCGCCGGCAGAGATCGGCAGGGGATGGCTCGGCAAAACCGATCTATGGGCAGGCGTGGCGACCCTCGTGTTCGCCGCGTCCGTCCTCTTCATCAGCGCCGACTACGGCCTTGGCCGCGGCGGCAGGATCGGCGCCGGCTACGTGCCACTCGTCATCGGCGTGCTGCTCGTCGGTCTCGGGCTTCTCCTCGTTGCACGCGCCGGCCGATCGCTCGAGGCGGTCGACACGAACATTGCCTGGCGCCCGCTGGTGCTGGTCGTCTGCGGCATCGTGACGTTTGCCCTGCTGCTCGAGCGGGCCGGGCTCCTGGTCGCCATCGTCGCCACGGTCATCGTCGCCGGACCGGCCGCGTACGGTAATACGCTCCTTTCGCTCGTCGTCTCGGGCGTGCTTCTCTCCGCCTTCTCGTGGACCCTGTTCGTCCACTTCCTGCAGATCGCCATCCCCGTCTGGTGGCACTGAGGCCGCCGGCAATGGAGCTTTTCGGCCAACTCGTATTCGGCTTCGAGCAAGCGCTCACGCTGCAGAATGTGTTCTTCTGCTTCATCGGCGCGCTGATCGGGACACTCGTCGGCGTGCTTCCGGGCCTCGGTCCCGTAGCGACCATCGCGATGCTGCTGCCGATCACGTTCACGCTGCCACCCGTGGCGGCGCTCATCATGCTCGCGGGCCTCTACTACGGCGCCCAGTACGGCGGCTCGACGACTGCCATCCTCGTGAACATTCCGGGCGAAAGCTCCTCCGTCGTCACCTGCCTCGATGGGCACGCCATGGCACGGCGCGGCCGCGCCGGCGCCGCGCTCGCGATCGCCGCCGTCGGCTCGTTCTTTGCCGGCTCGGTAGCGACATTCGTCATCGCGATCTTCTCCGGACCCATGGTGTGGATCGCGAGCACATTCCAGTCGCCCGACTACTTCGGCCTCATGATCTTCGGGCTCATCGCCGCCGTGGTGCTGGCGCAGGGCTCGGTCGTGCGCTCGATCGTCATGGTGCTCGTCGGGCTCACGCTCGGCCTCGCCGGTACCGACATCACCACCGGCCAATCGCGCTTCACCTTCGGCATTCCCCAGCTTTCCGAGGGCATCAGCTTCGTCGCGCTCGCCATGGGCCTCTTCGGCGTCGGCGAGGTGATCTCCAATCTCGCACGCACGTTCGGCAAACCGGATATACAGCCGGTGACCTCGCTCTGGCCAAACCGTGAGGAAGTGCGGCGCGCGACGCCGGCAGCCCTGCGCGGCACGGTGATCGGCTCGCTCCTCGGCGTGCTGCCCGGCGGCGGCGCCCTGATCGCCTCGTTCGGCGCCTACGTCATCGAGAAGAAATGGTCGAAGCGCCCGCAGGAATTCGGCAACGGCGCCGTCGAGGGCGTCGCGGCGCCCGAGGCCGCCAACAATGCCGGCGCGCAGACGTCGTTCATCCCGCTGCTGACGCTCGGCCTGCCATCCAACGCGGTCATGGCGCTCATGCTCGCCGCCATGACCATCCACGGCATCGTGCCAGGCCCCAAGCTGATGACCGAGCGGCCCGATCTCTTCTGGGCGATGATCGCCTCGATGTGGATCGGCAATCTCATGCTGGTCATCATCAACCTGCCGCTGATCCGCATCTGGGTCATGCTGCTGACCATTCCCTATCGCTGGCTCTACCTCGCCATTCTCATCTTCTGCTGCATCGGCGCCTACAGCGTGCAGAACTCGACGTTCGATGTTCTGGTGATGGCGCTCTTCGGCGTCGTCGGCTATCTGCTGCCGAAGATCGGCTGCGAGCCGGCGCCGCTCATCCTCGGCGTCATTCTCTCCCCGCACATCGAGGAGAATTTCCGCCGTTCGCTTGTCGTCTCGCGCGGGAGCTGGTGGGTCTTCGTCGAGCGGCCCGTCTGCGCGGGCTTCCTGCTCCTCAGCCTGCTCTTCATGCTCGCCGTGCTGCTGCCCTCGATCCGCAAGGGCCGCGACGAAGCTTTCCGCGAGGAATGATCAGGGCACGAGATAGCGTGTTGGCGCCAGCTCACGCTCGTCATGCGCCCTGAGCTGCGCCTCGAGCGCCGGCAGATCCTCCTCGAAGAGATCGCACACGATGGCGTTCGCGAGCCGCCGCGCGCCGATCTGCAGGCCGGGAATGTCACCGGCGAGCGCCGCATGGCTCATGGTGGCGCCGACGTTGAACATATGAATACGGTCGAGACCCGGCGCGCGCCCGGCATCGCGCGCGATCAGCTCGAAGCCCCTACCGAGATAAGGATGGCGCGCGCACTCCGCATCCTGAGCGGCAAGCTCGACTGGGATTCTGTCGCGCCAGAGAAGGATCTCGTCAGCGAGCGGCGCGAGGAGGGGATGCTTCGCGAGATCGACCTCGAAGCCGGTAGCCAGGATCACACTGTCGAAGTCATAGTGGCCCTTGGCCGTCGTAACACTCACGCGATCGACACTTGGCGTCACGTCCGTCCACGCTTCCGAGAAGCGGATCGAGAAATTCGGATGCACGTCGCAGCGCAGGACCGACTCGTGCGGCGGCGGCGCCTGCTCGCCGAAGATGTACGTCTGGAGCCGCCAGCGGTCGCCATCGCTCAGGTTTGAGAACGCACGCAGGAATCCCGGATAGCTCGCGCCTTTCGACTTGTTGACCTGCGGCAGATACGGCCGGCGCACGAACATCGTGACCTCGGCCGCCCCGCCTTCGAGCGCCGTTGCCGCGCAGTCGAAGGCCGAGGCACCCGCGCCGAGCACGCCGACGCGATGGCCAGCGAACTCTTCGGGCTCAATGCCATCCGTCGAGTGCCGCACGCGTGCTCGCTCTTCGGCGGTTGCGCGATCCAGCCCCCGAAAATGCGGTATCCGCAATGCGCCCGCACCATCGCGGCCACCCGCGAGCACGAGCTTGCGCGTCCAGACGTTCTCATGCACGCCAGCCCGCTCGATCGTCGCGCGCACGCCCGAGGCTGTCGGTTCCGCCGCGAGGAGCGCCGTGCCGTTTTCGACCTCGACGCCGACCGTCTCGCGCACCCAGACGAGATAGTCGCGCCAGTCGATGCGACCGACCTTATAGAGATGCGCCCAGCCCTCGGCGCCGTGCTGCGCCTCGTACCACGCACGAAACGTCAGCGAGGGCACCCCGAGATCGGGCCCCGTCAGCTGCTTGGGCGAGCGCAGGATCTCCATGCGCGCGTACGTGCCCCAGGGGCCTTCCTCGCCGCGCGCATTGCGATCGATCACGCGCACCTTCCGCACGCCCTCGCGCTGAAGGGCGAATGCCGCCGTCTGGCCGCACATGCCGCCGCCGACGACCAGCACGTCGAGCATCGGGCTACCATCCGGAGCCGCGCCCTCAGGAACCCAGTCGGCTGGCGGATAGTTGAGCATCTGAAGATCATGGCGGGCGCGCGCCGCCAGATCGGCAAGCGCCCCTTCATCGCGTGCGCTCTTCACGCCCTGCCAGATCTCGGCCATTCTGGTCTCCGCTTCCCGTCCACGCCAGAGGCGCGCTCATGATCGATCTTCACTGCTACTACAGCCTGTCCTCGCCATGGGCCTACCTCGCTGGCCCCCAGCTTCAGGACATCGTCCGCCGCCATCGCGTGCGCCTGCTGCTGAAGCCTTTCGACTTCCAGGCTGTCGTGCCGAAGACCGGCGGCGTGCCGATCCGCACGCGCGTCGCGCCCCGACGCAACTATCACGACCTCGAACTCGCCCGCTGGAGCGAATATCTCGGGATGCCTCTTGTGCTCAAGCCCCGGTACTATCCGCACCAGATTCCCGCCGATCCGGACTGGAACAAGTACGCGGGCTGGATGGTGATCGCGGCACAGGATCAGGGTCTCGATGCCTTCCCGCTCTCCCATGCGATCCTGCGCGCCGTGTGGGCGGAAGAGCGCGACATCGCCTCTCCCGAGGTGCGCCGCCAGATCGCCGACGAGAACGGCTATGACGGCGCGAGCCTCCTGGCTGCCGAGAAGAGCCCGCGCGTGCAGGAGCTCTATCGCACCTACAGCGACGAGGCTCTGGCGCTTGGCGTGTTCGGCGCGCCGTCCTTCGTGCTCGACGGCATCATCTATTGGGGGCAGGACCGCCTGGGCTTCGTCGATCGCGCGCTGGCGAAGAAGCGGGCGACGCTGAAATAAGACCCAACCCGCTCCATGCATCCTTGACGCGCCTCCTTTCCGTCCGCGCGCTGGTCAACAGCTGCACTTGCGGCCATCATGCCGCTGGAGTCAGGCCCGGGAGGAATATCGTGCCGGAATTCTTCGGGGTGCCGCTCGACGCCCGACTGGCGGCCGTTTGCCTGGCGACACTCGTCGGCGGGTTCATGCGCGGCTTCGTCGGCTTCGGCGCCGCGCTGGTGACTATTCCGGTGCTCAGCCTCGCGTATGAGCCGCGCCTTGCCGTAGCGGCGATGAGCGTCGTTGGCATCCCGACGCTGTTCCAGCTCCTGCCTGATGCGATCAGGACGTCCGAGCGCCCGATCGTCGTGCCGATCTCCCTGGCGATCCTGCTCAGTGCGCCGCTTGGCACATGGATCCTCGTCCATGTCAGCCCTGGTCTCATGAAGATCGTGATCTCGCTGCTCGTGGTGATCATGGTCGCCATGCTCATGCGCGGGTGGCGCCTCGAGCAGGAAGTGGGCCGCCCGATCCTCATCGGCGCGGGCGTCGCCGGCGGCCTGATCCAAGGTTCGGCCGGCATTGGCGGGCCACCCGTCGTCGGCGTCATCCTCTCCCGGCCGGGCACGCCGGTCCAGCAGCGCGGCAACGTGCTCGCCCTCATGACAGCAGTGTCCCTCTCGTCGCTATTGCCACTTCTGTACTTCGGCCTGTTCACGAAACAGGCGATCGTGACCGGTCTCCTGCTGCTGCCGATCTACGGCGGCTCCATTCTGCTCGGGAGCCGCTACTTCGCTGTAGGCGGGGCGCGTCACTTCCGACACGCCGCCATGGCGACGCTCGCTCTCATCGGAATCGCGACGCTGATCGCCTCGATCCGCGACTATCTCGCGATGCACCCGATTCCGCTCTAGGTGTCGACGACGGCATCCATGGTCGCGCACCCCCGAAATCCTGCGACCGCCTAGAATCGCCTGACTTTCCCTCGTCTTGATCGGCCAGCCTAATCGCATCGCGCGGACAAGCCGTAAAGGCCGCCATGTCCTCTAGGCAATTGAAGCCGCGACGGATAGGGGTGCTTGGCGCGTTCTCAGTCCGTATAGTCACACGGGGGTGGACCGTGCGCGCCATACTTCGCGGGGCGCGCAATCAGATTCGAGGGGTGGACCCATGAAGCGTGGAATGCTGCCGATGAAGAATGCCCGAACGCCTGCCGCCATAACGCTCATGCTCGCGGCCATGCTGGGCATCCTGACGATTACGGCGAGCACCGCTGATGCGCAGCGCCGCCGGGGACGCCCTGTCGGGCCGCCGCCGGTCACGCTCGCCGATGTCCAGATCGTTCCGATCAACGAGCGCGTCGCCGCCGTGGGCTCGGGGCGCGCGCGTCGCCAGGTGACGATCGCCACGCAGCACGCGGGCATCGTCGAGAAGGTCCTGTTCGAAGGCGGCAAGATGGTCGAGGCGGGCCAGCCGCTCGTCCAGCTCCATGCCGAGACCGAGCAGATCGCCGTCGAGACCGCGGAAGCCCAGCGCGCCCAGGCGGCCGATGCCGTCGAGCGTCTGAAGCAGCTCAACGAGGGCGTGGTCACCCGCGTTGCGCGCTCCGAGGCCGATACCGCCCTCAAGGTGGCTGATGCTGCGCTCCGTCGCGCGCGCGAGGAGCTCGGCCGTATGACCATCCGCGCGCCGTTCGCCGGCATCGTGGGTCTCACGAATTTGCAGATCGGTGACTACATCGCGGCCGGCACGCCGATCGCCACGCTCGATGATCGCACGGCCATTCTCGTCGAGTTCTCCGTGCCGGAGTCGGTTGCGACACTGATCAAAACAGGCTTGCCGGTCCGCGCGAGCCTCGTCACGCGCGCGGGACAGATCTTTGAAGGTGCAATCGACGCCGTCGGCACCCGCATCGATCCCGATACCCGTACGCTTGCCGTGCGCGCTGCGATCCCGAATCCAACGCTGGTTCTCATCCCCGGCTCCACCTTCTCGATCAGCGTCAATCTCGTCGGACAGAAAGCTCCGCAGGTTCCGGGCCTCGCCGTGCAATGGGACCGGCGCGGCGCCTATGTGTGGCGCATGACGGCCGACAACAAAGTCGAACGCGTCAACATCGCCATCATCTCGCGCACGGGCGATCGAGTGATGGTCGATGCCAAGCTCAATGCGGGTGACAAGGTCATCTACGAGGGCGGTGATCAGCTCAGCGCCGGCCAGACCGTCCAACCGCAGCCGGCCTCCTGAGGCAGGCACGCGCGGCCATCCCTTCTCACCTCTCTCCGACTTGAGGTTATGCTGCCATGACGTCGCCAGCGAACGACCAGCGCCCCATGCCCGGTGACGACGGCGGCTGGGTTGGCACCTTCATCCGCCGACCGGTGCTCACGGTGGTGCTGAACCTGCTCATCATCGTCGCCGGCTATACAGCGCTCCAGGGTATCGAGATTCGCGAGCTGCCGAACGTGGACCGCCCCATTGTGACGGTGCGCGCGAGCTACGAGGGCGCGACGCCGGAGACCATGGACGCGCAGATCACCGCGATCATCGAGAGCGCGGTTTCGCGCGTGCAGGGCGTCACATCGATCTCGTCCACCTCGTCCTATGGTTCGAGCCGCGTGACGATCGAATTTTCGAGCAGCACGAACCTCGAGTCGGCGGCGATGGACGTGCGCGATGCCGTGTCCGGCATCCGGCGTCAGCTTCCCGAGGACATGCGCGACGATCCCTCCGTCGTCAAGGCTGACGCTGACGCTTCGCCGATCATGCGCCTCGTGATCTCCGCCGAGAAGCTCTCCGAGAGCGAACTCACGGACCTCGTCAACAATGTCATCGAGGACCGGCTCGCCGCCGTGGAGGGCGTCGCTTCCGCCACGTCCTACGGCCTGCGCGCGCGCACGATCGAGGTGCGCGTCAATCAGGTCGCGCTCGCCGGGCGTGGCCTCTCGCTCTCCGACCTGATGGCCGCGATCGGCAAGGCGTCCGTTACGGGCCCGTCGGGCGCGCTCGACAACCCGACACAACGGCTCCTCGTCAAGGCCGAAGCGCCTATCCAGACACCTGAGGAAGTGGGCGCTCTCGAGCTCAATTCGACGACGCGCGTCTCGGATGTCGCGTTCGTCCGCTGGGGATACCAGGAGGCGTCGGCCATCACGCGGCTCGACGGCAAGACGGCCGTAGGCATGGAGATCGTGCGCCAGGCGCAGTCGAACACCATCGGCATCTCGGACGGCATACGCGCCGCCATAACCGAGCTGAAGCGCAGCCTGCCGCCCGGCGTCGACATCTCGATCATCTCGGACGACGCCGTCTTCATCGAGGAAGCGGTACGCGAGGTCGTCATCGCGCTCGTGATCGCGAGCGTGATCGTCGTGATCGTGATCCTGCTGTTCCTGGCCTCGATTCACGCGACGATCGCGCCGACGATCGCGATCCCGATCTCGCTCATCGGCACGCTCGCGGCAATCTGGATGGCCGGTTTCTCGCTCAACATCATCACGTTGCTCGCGCTCGTCGTGGCAACCGGGCTCGTCGTCGACGATGCCATCATCGTCATCGAGAACATTGCCCGCCACCGCACCATGGGAGCCGGCCCGCGAGCTGCTGCCGTCCTCGGCACGCGTGAAATCGTGTTCGCCGTGCTGGCGACGACGGCGACGCTCGTCGCCGTGTTCATCCCGGTCTCGTTCATGCCCGGCATCGTCGGCAACCTGTTCTCCGAATTCGGTTTCGTAATGGCGTTCTCCGTGACCGTCTCGTCCTTTGTCGCGCTGACGCTGTGCCCCATGCTCGCGGCCAAAATCGGCACGGGGCACCACGCCCCGCGCGAGACGCCTAGCCGCCTCGACCGCGTCGCGACCGCCTTCGGCAGATTCTATGCGCGCGTGCTGGAGCTGTGTCTCAGGTTCCGCTGGATCTTCGTCGCCATCTGTCTCGCGTTCGCCGTCGCTGCCTACGGGGCTTTCCGTCTGGTGCCGAGCGAGATCACGCCGACCGAAGATCGCAGTGTGATCAACATCAACATCAGCGCGCAGCAGAGCGCCAACCTCGACTATGTGGCGAAGAAGATCGTGCCGGTCGAGGAAGCGCTGGAGGAGCTCAAGAAGAAGGGCGAGATCACGGGCATCCTGACGACCGTCGGGCGCGGCAGTCCCAACCGTGCCTCCATCGTGGCGCCGCTCGCCCCCTGGCGCGAACGCAAACGCAGCCAGCAGGAAATCCAGGCCGAGCTGCAGGCGAAGTTTGCCAACATCGCGGGCCTCTCAATCTCGACATCCTCGCCGAACAGCCTCGGTATTCGCGGCGGCGGCCAGGGTCTCAGGTTCGCCGTTACGGGCACGGACTATACCAAGATCGCGGATGGCGCGACGGCGCTTGCGCAGAAGCTGTCGCAGACGCCCGGCTTCCGCAGCGCACGCACCGACTTCGACACAACGCAGCCGCAGCTTTCGGTACGTATCGACCGTGAGGCCGCGACCAAACTCGGCGTGCCGATCGATGCGATCACGAGTCTCATCAACACCATGGTCGACTACTCGAAAGCGGCCGACCTTTTCGTCGGCGAGGAGATCGTCGAGATTCAGGTCAAGCCGGGTGGACGCCCGATCGACGACCCCTCCGACCTCAACAACCTGTTCGTGAAAACAGGCAACGGCCGGTTCGTGGCACTGTCGACGCTCGTGAAGATGGAGGAAGTGGCCATCGCGCCGACACTCGCCCGCGAAGGCCGCCGCCGCGCCGTTCCGGTGAGCGCGCAGCTCGATGACGGCGTCTACCTCAGTGACGCCGTGCAGGCTTTGCGCACGGTCGCACCCGAAGTGCTCGGCCCGGATATGTCGATCACGCTGCTCGGCGAGGCCAAGACGCTCAGCGAGACGGCGCAGAGCACGACGTTCGTCTTCGCGGTTGCGTTCCTGGTCGTGTTCATGGTGCTCGCGGCGCAATTCGAAAACGTCATCAGCGCCCTCGTCATCATGGTGACCGTGCCGTTTGGACTGGCAGCGGCCGTATTCGCCATACTGCTCTCGGGCGGCTCATTGAACGTCTACAGCCAGATCGGCCTCGTCCTATTGGTCGGCGTCATGGCGAAGAACGGCATTCTCATGGTCGAGTTCGCCGATCAGAAGCGTGACGAGGGGATGAGCGTCGGGGATGCGATCCGCACGGCCGCGGTCACCCGCCTGAGGCCCGTGTCGATGACGGCAATCGCGGCCGTCGTCGGCGCCTTCCCGCTCGTCATCGCGACAGGCGCCGGTGCAGAGGCACGCCTCGCGCTCGGCTGGGTGATCATCGGCGGCCTCGGCTTCGCGACGATCTTCACGCTGCTTCTTGTGCCAGTGGCCTATCGCATCCTGGCGCCGCTCTCGAAGCCGCGGGCGCATGAGACGCAAATCCTCATCGACGAGCTCAAGGCCGCTCCGAAGCAGCCTCAGCTCGCAAAGCACGGCTAAGCCATGGTCGCACCGCCGCGAAAGCGGCGGACGGCCAGCCACCCGACAACGAGCGCGAGCACGAGCACGACCGTCTGCGCGATGGCGAACGGCGGCTCGGACTGCGTCGGCGCAAGAGCATTCAGCGGACCGATCTTCTGGAAGGCCTGGACCACGCCGACGAAGACATTCAGGTAGAGCGCAAGCACGGCCGTCACGATATAGACCGGCCGCCAGACGCCCCTGAGACCGAACGCGTAGAGCCCAGCGACCGCCAGCGCGAGCGCCACCAGCGAAATGGCCCCGACGATGTGGGCCGGCGTGACCGCCGAAGCCGGGAACATGAATCCAGTGACGCTGGTCAGAATGGTCGTGAGCAGGAACAGCCCCGCAATGAGCGCCGACTGGCGGCCGCGGAGAAGGTCAGCCACCCAGACGAGGCCAAGCGCGATCGCGAGAAGGCTGATGATGACGTGCAATGTCGTGAATGCGGAGAGCGACATCCCGAGTATCATTGGTCATGCTCCATCTGCCTCAGTGCCGGTCGCGGCAGTCTGATCCCACGCCCTG
>Ga0182740_1001763_pt1 | contig 14075 bp, 16 predicted proteins | sample eDN5th37CKraftBY_FD_128872 | JGI IMG/M metagenome (GOLD analysis project Ga0182740, IMG submission 128872) | Enriched backyard soil microbial communities from Emeryville, California, USA - eDNA 5th pass 37_C Kraft BY (version 2) (version 2) | ecosystem: Environmental > Terrestrial > Soil >...
CCTGAAGGGCGTGCGCATGCGGGTTCCGCCGGTGGAGACGTGGCTGAAAACCTTCCAGCCTCTCGGTGTCGTGGCCACCACGGTTGAAGCGGCTGAAGTTTACTCCGCCCTTTCGCAGGGCGTTGTTACGGCTGCCGAAAGCCCGCTGACCGGCTTGCGGGCCTCGGGCTGGCAGGAAGCCGCCAGGGAGATAACGCTGACCGGCCATTTCAATCTTTTCACCGGCTGGGTGATGAGTGAGGCCGTGTTCCGGCAAATGAGCGATGAGGATCGTGGCATTCTCCTTGAGGAATTCCGTCAGGGCGGCCGCGACCTGACCAAGGCGTCCGCCGACCTCGAAAAAGAAATCCGTGAGGAATTCGAGAAGCAGGGCGTGACGTTCCACGAAGCCGATATCGAGGCTTATCGTCAGGCAACCGCAAGCTTCTACACCAGCTTCCCGAACTGGCCGGAGGGCCTTTATGACCAGGTGCGGGCGGCAGCCACAGGAAACTGATCAGCGCGAGGGACCGGGCTGACCCCTGATCAGCCCGGTCCTCCGCCCACAGGGAGGAGACGATGGCGATGAAAGCGCTGCGCTCGATTATCGAATTTCTGGGCGTGACCGTGCCCGCGCTGCTGCTCGCGGCGCTGGTCGTCATTGTCCTGTCCGACGTCATAGCACGCAACTTTTTTGCGACCTCGATCATGTGGGCGCAGGAGCTCGCGGTCGTGCTGATGGCCGCCACGGTCTGGCTGGGACTGGTCGGCGCTTCCATGAACGGGCAGCTGTTCGGCATTTCCCTGTTCGTCGACAGGTTGCCGGAGCGATATGCGCCGTTCGCGCGGCTGCTGGCGAACATCCTCGTGCTTCTCATCTGCGCGCAGGTGATCCGCGCCGCATTTGCGCAGATCGCCACGGCAAGGTTCACGACCTTTCTCACGCTCGGGTGGCCGAAATGGATCGTCGCGGCCTTTCTGGCCACAGGCATGATCCTGGTGATGGCCGGTCTTCTTCTCAACATGGCCGAGGATTTCAGGAAGGAACGTCCGTGACCGTCGTTGCCATTGTTTTCGTCGTTCTTCTTGTACTCGGGCTGCCGGTGGGTTTCGTCATGCTGGGCGCTTCCATGGCCTATTTCGCCATGAACCCCATGATGACCAGCCTCGTCGCTCAACGCATGTCTTCCGGGCTGGAATCCTTTCCGCTGCTGGCGATACCGCTTTTCGTGGTTGCCGGCGGGGCCATGGCGCGGGGCGGCATCGCGGATCGCCTCTATGCCTTCTGCGAAACGCTGGTCGGCCACTGGCGAGGCGGGCTTGCCCAGATCGCGGTGCTGAATTCCGTATTCATGGGCGCCATGTCGGGATCGGCCAATGCCGATGCGGCCATCGATGCCCGCACCATCGTGCCGGTCATGCGCAAGCGCGGCTATTCCAACGCCTATGGCTCGGCCGTCAGCGCGGCCTCGTCGCTGATCGCTCCGATCATGCCCCCAAGCATCGCGCTGATCATCTACGGCCTGCTGACCGACACCTCGATTGGAAAGCTGTTTCTTGGCGGCGTAGTTCCCGCACTGGTCATCGCGGTTGCACTGATGCTCACGGTGCGCTGGACGGCAGTGCGCATGAACCTCGCGCCGGCCCGTGAAAGCCGGGCGAGACCTGCCGAGATCCTGAGCAATGGCCGTGCCGCCCTGTGGGCTCTGGCCATGCCGGTGATGCTGTTGCTGGGATTGCGCAGCGGCTGGTTCACGCCCACCGAGCTTGGCGCGGTGGCGGCGGTCTATGCGTTTCTCGTCGGCATCATCGTCTATCGCGGCCTGACGGCCGGAGAAACCATGTCGCTGCTGACGGAGTCAGCGCTCACCACCGCCGGCGTCATGTTCATTGTCGCGTCGGCCTCGGTGTTCTCGCTGATCCTGAGCCTTGAACAGGTTCCCCAGCACCTGATCACCACGCTGCTTTCCGTATCGGACAACAAGTATGTCGTGCTGCTGATCATCAACATCGCATTGCTGATCCTCGGAACGGTGTTCGAAGGGCTGGCGATCATCGTGATCCTCGGGCCCCTGCTCATGCAGGTTTCGCAGGGTCTGGGTGTCGATCCCGTCCATCTCGGGGTGGTGCTTGTGTTCAACACGGCCATTGGTTCGATGACCCCGCCTGTCGGCACGGTGATGTTCACCGTCTGCTCGATCACCCGGTGTTCGGTGGAGGATTTTACGAAGGCGGCCCTGCCCTTTCTGGTCGCGTCCTTTGGCGTGCTGATGCTTCTGACCTATGTGCCGGCGCTGGTGACGTTCCTTCCCGACCTGATGTTCTGACGAACCCGGAACCCGCAGCTTCGGTGCTGCGGGTTTCGCCGATGGCCATCGCGCCCTTCTGATCACGCTTCTGGTATCCGGCCCGGTCAGGCAAAACCTGCCGTGCCGGCGGGTGTGGTTCGTGGCAACGATACCAGTCCCGCCGATTGCTCAGCGATCCCGGCCGCGCTTGTGTCGCGTCCGGAGCATTTCTGCATTTGTTCGACGCCAGATGTTTCCATCCGGCTGCAAAATGCACTAGCCGGCGGCCGGCGCGATCAGCTTGCGCGCGCGCAGCACGGCGGCTGCACCCTCGGCGAAATGATAGGCTTCCTCCACATGCGGCTGGCCGGACAGGATGAAGTGGTCGAAGCCGAGCTCATGATATTCGCCGATGAGGTCGGCGACCTGCTCGTGGCTGCCGACAAGTGCTGTGCCGGCCCCGCCGCGCACCAGGCCGTATCCGGCCCACAGGCCGGGCGATACTTCGAGCGCCCGCGCATTGCGCGACGTCACGGCCGCGATGCCGGAACCCTCCTGCAATTGCGTCATGCGCTGCTGCCCGGTCGATTCCGTGCGCGCGAAGACGGCCTGCGCCTTTGCGACCCGCTCGGGCGTTATCCGCTCGATCAGCCTGTCGGCTTCGGCCCAGGCCTGCGCTTCCGTATCCCGGCTGATGACGTGGAGGCGGATGCCGAAGGAAACGGTGCGGCCATGCGAGGCGGCAAGGTCGCGCACGCGGCGCACCCGCTCTTCCACCACCAAGGGAGGCTCGCCCCATGTCAGGTAGGTGTCGACATGGCGGGCGGCGACCTGCTCGGCCGCCGCACTCGCCCCGCCAAAGAATATCTGCGGCAGCTCATAGCCGCCGAAATCGATGCGCGCCGCTTCGATGCGGTAGTGGCGGCCGTCATAGTCGAACTCGCCGGGCTCATGCGCCGGCTTCGAGACGCCGCGCAGCACTTCCAGAAATTCGCCGGTGCGCGCATAGCGCTGGTCGTGATCGAGGAAATCGCCGAAGCGCCGCTGCTCCACCGGATCGCCGCCGGTCACGATGTTGAGAAGCAGGCGCCCGCCCGATATGCGCTGGAAGGTTGCGGCCTGATGGGCGGCGAGCGTGGGGGTCACGAGACCCGGCCGGAAGGCGACGAGGAACTTCAGCCGCGAGGTCGCCTGCGTCAGCGCCGCGGTGGTGATCCACGCATCCTCGCACCAAGTGCCGGTCGGCGTCAGCACCGCCTCATAGCCCAGCCGCTCCGCCGTGCGGGCGACATCTCCGAGATAGCCGATGCTCGGCTCGCGGAAGCTCGGCCTGCTGACGCCTTCAATGACATGGGAATCGTCGCCCGAGCCCACGATCTCGCGGCTGTCGCCATTGGTGGGCAGATACCAGTGAATGTGAATGCTCATGGGGCTGCGCTGTCCGTGCCTTTTGCGGATGGGAATGGTCGCGCAAACATTGCCGGAAGCAGCGGCCGGCGCGAGAAAGGGCGTTCCAATAATGCACGCGATCCCGGAACAGGCTTGCGCGCCGCCGGTCCGACGCGCAGGCGAAACCGCTTCGCGAATGCCTGCAAAAGTGGAATCATTTGCCTTGTTTCGCGAGCCGCGAGAGCCGATCTATCACCACGGTTCCACACTCGAGAAAGGCTTCCGCAATGACGACGCTCTTCGACCCGATCAAGGTCGGCGCCCTCGATCTTCCCAACCGCATCGTGATGGCCCCGCTGACGCGCAACCGCTCTCCGGGTGCGGTTCCCGGCGAACTGGCGGTGACCTATTACAGCCAGCGCGCCAGCGCCGGGCTGCTCATCACCGAGGCCACGGCGATCAGCCATCAGGGGCAGGGCTATGCCAATGTGCCCGGCCTCTACGCGCCCGACCAGCTCGCCGGCTGGAAGAAGGTGACGGATGCCGTTCACGCCGCCGGCGGGCGCATCGTGGTGCAGCTTTGGCATGTGGGGCGCATCTCGCATGTGCGGCTCCAGCCGGGTGGCGGCAAGCCCGTGGCGCCGTCGGCCATCCGCGCGGCGGCCAAGACCTATCTGGTCAACGAGGACGGCAGCGGCGCCTTCGACGAGACTTCCGAGCCGCGCGCGCTCGACATCGACGAGATCCCCGCCATCGTTGAGGATTATCGCCGCGCCGCAAAGGCTGCCGTCGAGGAAGCCGGGTTCGACGGCGTCGAGATCCACGCCGCCAACGGCTATCTGATCGACCAGTTCCTGCGTGCCGGCTCCAACCATCGCGCCGACGCCTATGGCGGCTCCATAGAGAACCGGGCGCGCTTCCTGTTCGAGGTGACGAAGGCCGTCACCGCTGCGGTGGGCGGCGAGCGCACCGGCATCCGGCTCTCGCCGGTGACCCCCGCCAACGACGCCTCCGATCCCGATCCGCAGCCCCTGTTCGAACATGTCGCCGCGCATCTGGCGCCCTACGGCCTTGCCTATGTGCATGTGATCGAAGGCGCGACCGGCGGCGACCGGGACTTCCGGCAGGGCGGCCAGCCCTTCGATTACGCTGCCTTCAAGACCGCTTATCGCGATGCCGGCGGCAAGGCCGCGTGGCTGGTCAACAATGGCTATGACGCGGAGCTGGCCGAAAAGGCGGTGGCGGACGGCACCGCCGACCTCGTCGCCTTCGGACGGCTGTTCATCTCGAACCCCGATCTGGTCGAGAGGCTGAAGAAGGGCGCCGAGCTGGCGACGCCCGACAATGCGACCTTCTACGGCGGCGGGGCCAAAGGCTATATCGACTATCCGTCGGCTGCCTGATCATCGCCTGTCTGAACACAGGTCGCCTGACTATATCGGCTGTCTGACGCACAGCCGGGTTGCCGCCGCCGGCCGAACGCGCACGGCGGCGGCAACCGGAGAATGAAATGAAATTTCCCCTGCCTCCGGAAAACTTGGCATGGGTTGGCTCTACAGCAAAGGCGGGATTCTGCATCGTAAACGGGCACTCAGGTTCAACACGAACGGGAACGAGCCCCATGTCCAGGATTTTCCGGCCAACGATCACCCGCCGCGCCGTCATCGCGGCTTCGACCGCCCTGCTTGCCGCTTCGCTGGCATGGCCGGCCGCCGCGCAGGACCTCAAGCTGACCATCGGCTACCAGACCGTGGTGGAGCCCTCCAAGGTTCCGCAGGCGAATGGCGACTATGAAAAGGCGCTGGGCGCGACCATCGACTGGCGCAAATTCGATTCCGGCGCCGACGTGATCGCCGCCATCGCCTCCGGCGCGATCGACATAGGCTATGTCGGGTCGAGCCCGCTGGCGGCCGCGGCAAGCCGCGAACTGCCGATCGAGACCATCTTCGTGGTCGGCCTGATCGGCAAGTCGGAGGCGCTGGTGGCCCGCAACGGCTCCGGCATCGCCTCGGTCAAGGACCTTGCCGGCAAGAAGGTGGCGGTGCCCTTCGTGTCCACCACGCATTATTCCCTGCTCGCCGCACTCAAGCACGAGGGCGTCGACCCGAAGAGCGTGCAGATCCTGAACCTGCGTCCGCCGGAAATCGCGGCGGCATGGGAGCGCGGCGACATAGACGCCGCCTATGTGTGGGACCCAGCGCTCGGCCAGATCAGGACCTCGGGCGAGATCATCGGCGATTCCGCGAAGGTCGCGGAATGGGGCGCGCCCACCTTCGACGCGTGGATCGTGCGCACCGAATTCGCGGAGAAGAACCCGGACGCAGTGACCGGCTTCGCACGGGTGACGGGAGCCGCCTATGACGATTTCCTGAAGAACCCCTCCGCCTGGAACAATGCTTCCGAGAACGCTGCCCGGATCAGCAGGCTGACCGGCGCGAAGCAGGACGACACCGAGCTGCTGCTCGGCGGCTACGTGTTTCCGTCGCTGGCGGAACAGGCCTCGGATAAATTCCTTGGCGGCGCCATCACGCAGGCGCTCACCGCGACGTCGCAGTTCCTGAAAGAACAGGAGCGCATCGACGCGGTGCTGCCCGACTACGGCAAATACGTCTCCGCCAGATATGTCGAACAGGCTGCCCTGTCCAACTGACGCGTCATCCTCCCTTGACGCCCATACCGGACGCGCTCGCCGGCCCGCTCCACCGCCTCCGCGGCGTGGGGCGGGCTTCGTGGCAAAAGGATCTCCGACATGCCGCAACTGTCGCTCGACGACATCACCATCCATTATGACGGCCAGCCGCATGTGGCGGTGGCGCAAACCTCGCTCGCCGTGGCCACGGGCGAGTTCGTGGTGCTTACCGGGCGCTCCGGCTGCGGCAAGACCAGCTTGCTCAATGTCGCGGCCGGGCTGGTCGAGCCGCTGTCCGGCTCGGCGACGATAGACGGCCGGCCGATCACCGCGCCCGGCGCCGACAGGGCGGTGGTGTTCCAGAACGATGCCCTGTTTCCGTGGCTGAGCGTGCGCGAGAACGTCGCCTTCGCGCTGCGCATGCGCGGCGTGGCGCCCGGGCGCAGGCAGGCGCAGGCCGACGCGCTGTTGCGAAAGGTGCGGCTCGACAACAGCGGCGACAAGCGCATCTGGGAGCTTTCCGGCGGCATGCGCCAGCGGGTCGGGCTGGCGCGCGCGCTGGCCGCCGAACCCGACTTCCTGCTGATGGATGAACCGCTCGGCGCGCTGGACGCGCTGACGCGCGAGCGCATGCAGAGCCTTTTGCTCGACATCTGGGCCTCGGCGGAGGCCGGCGTGCTGATGGTCACGCACGGCATCGAGGAAGCCCTGCTGCTCGGCACCCGCATCGTGGTGATGGCGCCGGGCCCCGGCCGCATCGTGTGGAGCCGCAAGGCGGCTTTCGGCCGGCGCTACGCCGATGGCGAGCCGATCGCCTCGATCAAGGCAGACCCTGAATTCATCGCCGCCCGCGCCGAGCTGTCGGCCGCGATCTTCGAGGGAGAAACGGCATGAGCACCGTATCCGGCACGCTTGCCAAACCGGCGCCCGCCGCGCCGCGAGCCGCCGCCGTAGGACAGGCCCCGCCGCCGCGCAGGAAGCGGTTCTGGACCTCGCAGCGCATCAGTCTCGTCACCCTCGTCCTGCTTGTCGCGCTGTGGGCGCTCGTCGCGGAGTTGCGGCTGGTGTCGCCGGTGTTCCTGCCCTCGCCCGTCGCGGTGGCCAGAAAATTCGTCACCGTATCCGCCAATGGTTTCGCCGACGCCTCGCTTTGGACCCATCTGGGCGCCAGCCTCGGGCGCGTCTTCGCCGCGCTGGTCGGCGCGCTGGCCGTTGGCGTTCCGGTCGGCCTCGCCATCGGGCTCAGCACCGTCGGGCGCGGCATCTTCGATCCCCTGCTGGAGTTCCTGCGGCCGATCCCGCCGCTTGCCTATCTGCCGCTGATCATCATCTGGTTCGGCATCGGCGAACCGTCCAAGGTGCTGGTGATCGCCATCGCCATGCTGGCGCCGATTGCGCTGTCGACGGCTTCGGGGGTGAAGAGCGCCAGCCGCGACCGCGTCAATGCGGCGCGTACGCTCGGCGCCTCGCGCGCGCAGGTGATCCGCCATGTGGTGCTGCCGGACGCCCTGCCCTCGATCCTGACCGGCTTGCGCATCGCGCTCGGAACGGGATGGACCACGCTGGTCGCCGCCGAGCTGATCGCGGCGACCGAGGGGCTCGGCTTCATGATCCAGTCGGCGGCGCAGTTTCTGGTCACCGACGTGGTGATCATGGGCATATTCGTCATCGCGGCCATCGCCTTCCTGCTGGAATTCGCCATCCGCAATCTTGAGCGCAGGCTGGTGCCATGGGCCGGGCGGGACTGAAGCGCCGACGGCCGGTGTTCCGCTGAAGACTTGCCGTCAGAGCCGCCGGGAGCCGGCTGCATCGCAGCCGCCCCCGGCAAACCGCCTGACTTCATTCCGATGTCAGTTCGCCGCAGCCTGTTCCAGAAGTTCGGCGAACACTTTCTTGGCCTTGCCGGGATGCTTGACGGTTTTGGCCTCTTCCAGATTGACCGCATTGCCCACGACGATCAGCGCCACCATACCCATGCCGTAGTGAGGCGTGCATTTGATGCCGTAGACGCCCTCCTGGTCGAACGTAACGGTGATCTGCTCATTCACCTTTCCCTTGAAAGGTGTCGCCCCTTCCGGGAGCATGCCCTTGACGCTTTCGGCATCATGCGACTTGTCGGTCGGCAGGAAGGTCACCGTGTCTCCGGGAGCTGCCGCGATAAAGTCGGGCTGGAACACCATCGCGCCCTTGTCGCCCTTGTTGAGCATCTGCACCTGATGGTCCGCAGCCTGCGCGCCGCCGCCCAGCAGCAACCCTGCGAGTGCTGCCGCGATCGTGAGCGTCCATTTCATTTTTCTTGCCTTTCACTCTGTTTCCAACGTCTGACGTTATGCTGTTTCTAGGCGCGCGCGCTCCGCGTGACTTTGCAAAAACGCAAACAGAACAGGAAAAGCAGAGATCATCATGCCGCTGGACAAGCTTGCCCGACATATCGCGTTCATGTGAAAGTCGGTATGGATGAATCCGCCCGTACGCAGACAATCCAGGGACCGATGAATGTGAGCAGACTCGACCGTTCCCTGATTTCAGGTCTGCCTCCGTTCGAGGGTCTGGATGCCGCCGATCTGGACGCTGTTCTCCGAAGCGCCCGGTCGCTGCGGGTGGAGAAGGATGCCGCGATCTTCGGGCAGGATGGCGAGGCACATTCCTTCTTCGTGCTGCTCGATGGAAAAGTGCGGGTGGTGAAATCCACCGTCGACGGCCAGCAGATCATCGTGCGCTACATCGTTCCCGGCGAGCTGCTGGGCATCGCGCAGGCTCTGGCGCGCAGCACCTATCCGGCAAGCGCGATAGCCGTCGTCGATTGCGTGCTGCTGAGCTGGCCGGGCAAGCTCTGGTCCGAGTTCGCCGCTGCTTTTCCCACCTTCGGCACGACCACGTACAGGACGGTGGGCGCCCGCCTCAGTGACATGCAGACGCAGGTCATGGAACTGGCCACCGAGCAGGTGGAGCGCCGCGTCGCCCATGCCCTGTTGCGGCTCGCCCATCAATCGGGGCGCAAGACGGACAAGGGCATTCTGATCGACTTTCCGCTGTCGCGGCAGGATATCGCCGAAATGACCGGCACCACCCTGCACACGGTAAGCAGGCTGCTGACCGCATGGGAGGAAAAGGGTCTGGTCGGCTCCGGCCGCATGCAGGTGTGCATCACCGATCCGCACGGATTGCTTCTGCTGGCCGATGGCAGGACCGGCCGCGCCTGAAGCTTTTCAGCGCTGCCGGCTGCCGCCTGTGGCCTTCATCAGGGCGTTGCGGAAATCGTCGCCGTCGATCTTGTGGGCGCGTATCGCGTCCTCCACGGTATGAAAGGGCGCAATCGGACAGCCGACGCACAGCAGGCGATGGTCGAGCACGACACGGATGGTCGCCGGCCACAGCCGCATGATCTCATCCATGCTCATGTCGTCGCGATACTGCCTGTTGGTGGGCATGGCCAACGCTGGCCCTTCCAGCCGGAAAACTCAAAGCGCGCCGCAATCCTTCAGATGCGCTCCTTACGCTTTAAGCCGTTGTTTTCACGCATGTCGTTGTCCCGAAACCGGCCCCCGCTTCCAGGCGACATGCTTTAACGGAAAGAAGAACGGGCGCATCGCAGACGCGCCCGTTCCTGCCCCCCGGTTTATTTGCCGAGGCTTCCGGCCGGGCCGGAATGCATGATCTCGTCATCCACCGGGCCGTCCACGATCAGGTAGCCGGCCAGCCCGCGCTCGGCGCGCGACAGGGCGTGATCGACCAGCACATAATGTCCGCCACGATCGATCCTGAAGTCGACGATGGTGGCGCCGCCGGGCGGCACGGTGACCGTCTGAACCCCGGTTACGGGCGGCGAGGTCACGCTGCCCAGCGTGTAGACATGGTCGAAGATCTCGCCGATGACATGGAAGGACGAGGTGTAGTTCGGCCCGCCGACGCCGAAGAAGATCCGCACCGTCTCGCCGGCCGTGGCATAGAGCGGATGCGACTTGGTGAGCGCCCCGACCGAGCCGTTGAACAGGAAGTATTCCGCCCGCTCGGAGATCAGCTTGTCATAGTCCATCTCCATCTCGCCCTGCGTGCCGAAGGGCTCGACGGTGTAGAGTTCGCCCTGCATCACGTAGAATTCGCGATCGACCTGGGGCAATCCGCCTTCCGGCTCCACGAGGATGAGGCCGTACATGCCGCTGGTGATGTGGTGGGCGACGCTCGGCGTGGCGCAATGATAGACATAGATCCCCGGCTTGAGGGCCTTGAAGGTGACCACCGCCTCCTCGCCCGGCGCGATCTGGGTGAAGTCGGCACCGCCGCCGGGACCCGTCGCGGCATGGAAATCGACCGAATGCGGCATCACGCTGTCGGACGCATTCTTGAGGTGGACCTCCACCGTGTCGCCCACGCGCACGCGGATGAACGGCCCCGGAACCTTGCGGTTGAAGGTCCAGTAGACATAGGTGGTGCCGTCGTCGAGCTTGCCCTTCAGCTCCACCGTCTCCATCTCGACCTTGACCACCTGAGGGGCGCGCTGGCCGATGGGGCCGGGCAGATCCGCCGGATCATGCACGATGTCCGCCGCGTCCGTGTCCATGGCCTCGCGCGGGCCGGGCATGACCCGGATCAGCCCTTCCATGCCCGCTTCGCGATGCCCCGCGATCGAGCAGAAATAGGTAAATTCGCCGACCTTGCTGGCGATGAAGGAGAAGGTCGAGGACGCGTTGATGCCCACGACGATGGAGGAGCGGGCGGGATACTGATCGATGACCACATCATGCTCGGCGCCCTCGCCGTTGATGAGATTGATCTGCACGAGTTCGCCCTCATGCACCATCAGCGTCGGATTGGTCTGGCCGTCTATATCGCCGCCGACGCCGATATAGACCATGCGCCCGCCGGCAATGCCCGTCTTCAGGGTGAAGATGGTGGCGTTGTGGTAGCTGACGGCCGGCGAGGCGGCCGTGCTGGTGCCGTCGGCGGGTGTTGCCACAGGCTGCGCAGTGGTCGCCTGCGACGAATCCGTGCCCGTGGCGTGGTTATGCTCCTGCGCCACCGCCGGAGCCATGGCCAGCATCACGGCACCCGTCATCGCCGCCAGCCACCGCGCCGGGTGTCTGCGAACCATGTCCGGCCCGGCCCTGCTTCCTCTGTTCATCGGGAAAACTCCTTTGTCGATGATTTCAGACGGAATCTATCCGGGCCGCGCGGAACGGACTTTGCGCAATCACAAACAGTTGCGATGCGGATATCCCAGAGCAATTCCGGCAAAGGCGCGCCGCGATCTTTGCGTCCGGAAATGCTCCATCGCTTTGTTTCAGCCGCATTTATACGACGCCGGATGTTTCCATCTGGCTGCAAAATGCTCTGGCCGCGCTTCTCGCGCGGTTCGGTGGCCTCGCCGGACGAAGGCTCCGGATCGCCGTCGATACGGTCGCTTTCGGCATCGATGAGGATGCGCTGTGCGGCCCCGTCGAGGTCCTCATACTGGCCGCTCTTCAGTGACCACAGGAAAGCGCCGAGCGCGACTGCGCCGAGCATCAGCGCCAGCGGAACGAGATAGAGCAGGCTGCCCGTCATCCGCAGGCCCGATGCCGCCATGGGGCGCGGCACCTCATCTGATCGCCCTGTAGCTGTGCCACGTCGCATGGCCGAGCAGCGGGAAGATGACGACGAGGCCGACAAGGCCGGTGACGATGCAGATCAGGAACAGCGCAAGCACGATGGCGCCCCAGACCAGCATCACCGGCAGGTTCCTGAACACCATGGAGATGGAGGTGCCCATGGCGGTGAAGGCATCGACCTTCTCGGCCAGCAGCATGGGTATGGAGAAGGTGCTGATGGCGAAGGAGAAGGCGGCGAACAGGCCGCCCACCACGGTGCCCACCACCAGCATGCCCCAGCCTTCGGGCGTGGTGAACAGCATGGCGGCGATGTGGTCGAGGCCGGGGAAAGGCCGAAGGCCGAAGAACAGCGCATAGATGATGACGGCGGCGCGCATCCACACCAGCATCAGCAGGCACAGGATGGCGCCGGTGAACCACACCTGCGCGCCCGATTCCGCCCGGACGAAGATCATGCGGGCAAGGCTCACCGGCCTGCCCTCCTCCAGATCGCGGCTTTTCTGGTAGAGGCCGATGGCGACCAGTGGCCCGACCACCATGAAGCCGGCCAGCGCCGGGAACAATATGTAGTCGAGCTCCAGCCTGAACAGGCAGGTCACCACCGCCAGCGACAGCACGAACACCACCAGCCCATAGGCGAGGCTGGGCAGGGGATTGCGCCACAGGTCGCGCCAGCCGGCCGCCAGCCAGCCGAAGGCGGCGCTTGCAGGCAGATTGCGCCGGCGCTGCCGGGACAGCGGAAGTGGCGTGCTTTCGGTGCGTCCCATGAACTTCCTCCTCAGCAGGACGATCTGGCGGCGCGGTATGTTCCCGCGCCATCGGCCGTCTTTTCATGCGGCACGCAATCGGGCTGCGAGCCGATTGCGACATAGACGAGATGGGCATTGGCGCCGGCAAACAGCAGCACGCCGCCGGCGACGATCAGCGCCGAGATGAGGCGCCAGTTGAGCCGGCCGGGGCGCGTGGCGGGAGGCGCGGCGCTCATTTTGTGCCTCCGTCGGTCGCGAGCGTGCCGACATAAAGGGCGAGGATCCTGATATCGACCGGCGACAGCCGGTCCTGCCAGTGCGGCATGTGTCCCTGGCGGCCCGAATAGATGGTGGTGAACACCGACTGCGCGTCGCCGCCATAGATCCAGTTCTCGTCGGTCAGGTCTGGCGCGCCGGCCTCGACCATGCCCCTGCCCTCCTCGCCATGACAGGCCGCGCAGTTCGCCGCGAACACCTCCTGCCCTTCCGGGAGCCGGGCCTGATCGGTGTCGCCCAGCTGCTGGCCGGACAGCGAGCGCACATAGGCCGCCACCGCCCTGACCTGCCCGATTTCGAGCACGCCGTCGCGGCCGAAGGCCATCATCTGCGAGATGCGCGTATCGTCATCGGTCGAATTGATGCCGACGCTGATGGTTTCGGCGATGGTCTCGGGGTCGCCGCCCCACAGCCATGCGCCAGCCGCCAGATTGGGGAAGCCCGGACCGCCGGTGCCACGCACGCCATGGCACACGGCGCAATTGTCGACGAACAGCGTGCGGCCGGTGTCGCGCACATGGCGCATCAGCTCCTCGTCGGCGGCAATGGCGGCAAAGTCCTCGCCGGCGATGCGGTCGGCCCAGACGGCGCGCGAGACGAGAGCCTGCTCCACCTGCCGGGTCACCACGGTGCGCTGGTCGATGCCGAGCAGGCCCTTCGTGTAGGTCCAGCCGAGCGGCCATGCCGGCATCAGCAGCCAGTAGCCGACCGCAAACAGCGTGCCGGCGATCAGGAAGAAGAACACCACGCGCGGGACCGGGGTTTCCAGTTCCTCGATGCCGTTCCATTCGTGCCCGGTGGTCGGGCGCCCGGTGATGGGGTCGTGTCGTTCGGTTGCCATGCGCCTACTCCCCCTCCCCCGGCCGGTCGTCATCGTCGAGAATGCTCTTCTTGGCGCGGTCGAACCGCTTCCTGTTGGCCGGCCAGAAGGCGTAGACCAGCACCCCGATGGCGAAGATGATCAGGTAGAAGAGGCCCCAGCTCTTGGAGAAGGCGACGAGTGTGTTGTGGTCAATCTCCATCGCGCCCTCCTCACTCCACCGGTTCCGGAGGGAGTTCAGGCGCTGCGGTGTTCTGGTAGGCCGCAGTGGTCAGCCGTCCCAGCACCTGCAGGTAGGCCACCAGCGCGTCCATTTCGGTGACTTGCGTGGCAACGCCATCGAAGGCCCGCACCTGC
>Ga0182740_1001764_pt1 | contig 14072 bp, 8 predicted proteins | sample eDN5th37CKraftBY_FD_128872 | JGI IMG/M metagenome (GOLD analysis project Ga0182740, IMG submission 128872) | Enriched backyard soil microbial communities from Emeryville, California, USA - eDNA 5th pass 37_C Kraft BY (version 2) (version 2) | ecosystem: Environmental > Terrestrial > Soil >...
CGACGGCGAACACGGCTACTCCACGGCCGCGAAGGAGGCGAAGGACCCGGAGCTGGCGCGGGTTTTCAATCAATACGCGACCCAGCGCAGCAACTACCTGCGCGAGCTGCAGCAGGCCGTCCGGGCCCTCGGCGGCAATCCGGAGAAGTCCGGCTCCGTCAGCGGTTCGCTGCACCGCGGCTGGATCGACCTGAAGGCCGCCATGAGCAAGAACGAGCCGCACGCGGTGCTCGCGGAATGCGAGCGCGGCGAGGACGCGGCCGTAAAAAATTACCGTGAGGCGTTGAACGAAGCTGAGCTCGACACCGAGTCGCGCGCGCTCGTGCAGCGTCAGTTCGCCGGCGTGAAGGAAGCCCACGACCGCATCAAACAACTTCGGGACAGCGTCGCCTACGCACGGAAATAAACCGCGTGCCGGCTCCAGGACGCCGCGACTCCCACGTAAACACCAAAGCGCCGCGCCCGACTCCGGGCGCGGCGCTTTGTCTTTTCAGACGGCCGATCGCTTTCGCCGTTGAATGGCTTTTGCAGTTTTCCATCGTCACCCATCGGCTCCCGGATCAACGTCCCCGCTCACGATGAAAGCCGTCGCTGTCCTGCCCCGCGTCGCAATCCTGTTCGTGCTCTCGCTCTTCGCCGCCCGCGCCCAAACCCCGGCGCCGGCCGCGCAAAACCGACACGGCTACACCGTCACGCTGGAGGCAAAAGTCTCCGAGACGGGCGAAAAAGAGAGCCTGTCGATCATCTCGTCCGACGATCCCACGCCCGACCATTTCATCGACAAACTCGCCGCCGCGATGGCGTTGAAAACGCCGCTCGCTCCGCGCGAGAAGAACGGCAAACCGGCGAAATACACGGCGCGCATCCCGTTCTTTTTCCCGATCGAAGGCGACGAAGGCCCGGACGCCAACGCGGCGCCCAAACCCAGCGTGAAGCGCAACGGCGGCATTCCGGCCTACCCGCCGGAATTGAAGGAAAAAGGCGTCGTGGGTGGCGCGATTCTCGAGCTGCAAGTCGACGAACACGGCAAGCTCACGAAGCTCACCACGCTGCGCGCCTCGCATCCGGAATTCGAAGCCGCCTCGCGCGAAGTCATCAGCCGCTGGGAATTCAACCCCGCGGAAAAAGACGGCCAACCCGTCGCCTGCCGCTGGAACATCGCGGTGGTGTTCGAAACCGACCAGGATCTGGCCGAGCTGCAATGGCGCGTCGCGCCGCGCCCGAGCCTCGGCACGCTGCAGGTGCTCTTCGACACCACGCCCGTGACGGAAAACGCGCCGGGCAGCCAGCCCGCACCGGCTCCCGCCGCGACGGACAAGAAGTAAACGGACTCAGCGTAGTTCCAGCACGACACTCCCGGGTAAGGCGGGTCTTGGACCCGCCTAATCGACCACGGGAAATGCGAAAAGGCGGGTCGAAGACCCGCCCTACTTTGGGCCCGCTCAAACGCGCAGGAAAATCCCGCGGCGATACAGGAATCGCGCGAGCGCGAACACCGCGCCGAGGCTGAGCGCGACGAGCGTGACCGTCCCCCATCCGCGCGCGACGTGCACGTCGAGCCACGCCGCCACGCTACCGCCCGCGAGCCGGCGGGCGATCGTATCGTAGCCGATGATACCGAACGAAAGATAGATCGTGATCGGGTTCGTGCCGATCCACACGAACGGCTGGCACCAGCGCCGCCATTCGCGAACATCGATCACATAGTAAAACGCCCCGAGCAGGAGCAGGCTGTAGCCGCCGGCGACGAGCACGTAGGACGACGTCCACAGTTTCTTGATCACCGGAAAATCGAGGTGCCACAGCCAGCCCGCGCCGATCGCCAGCAGCCCGCCGATCGCCAGCCGCAGCAACTTCTGGCGCGCGTCGAGATCGACCCGCTTGAGTAACAATCCGGCGAATACGCCGATCAGACATGTCACCACCGCTGGGATCGTGCTGAGCAATCCTTCCGGATCGTAATATTTGTCGTAGTTCCGCCCCGGCAGATATTGGAAATCGAGATGGTTGGTCAGATTGAGCCCGGGGTCGAAACGTCCGCTCACCCGTGCGGTCGTGGCATCAAAGGCGGCGTGCGCCTGCGCCAGCGTTGGCTTCTCGACGCCGAGCCTCGCGGCGAGCGCGGCATTATCGAGTTGGATGTCGCGAATCGGCACGAAGCTAAGCGCCGCCCAATAGCCGAGCAGCAGCGCTGCGCCGATGATGACCAGCCGGCGCGGGCGGAAATAGCAGAAGAGAATTCCGGCGGCGGCGTAGGCGAGCGCGATCCGCTGCAGCACCCCGACGAGCCGGACTTCGGGCCACGGTTGGGCGAGGCCGCCGTTGTAGAAAATGCCGAGCAGGAAAAGCACGGCCGCGCGGCGCAGGATCTTCTTCACCACCGCCGGCCGGCCTTCGCGTTCGAGCCGGCCCGTCAACGAGAACACGAGCGACACGCCGACGATGAAGACGAACAGCGGAAAGATCAGATCGTAGAACGCAAACCCGGCCCAGTCCTTGTGCTCGAGTTGCGCGGCCAGGAAACGCACCGGCGCCGTGGGGCTGAGCGCGTCGAGCGCGCGCACGAGCGAATCGGCACCGACGATCCAGAACATGTCGAAGCCGCGGAGCGCGTCGAGTGACACGAGCCGCGGCGAAGGGGTGGGAGTTGGGGTAATCATGAGCTGGCGGGGTAAAGCAAGCACCCGGGCGAGACGCGGTGGTCTTCGCCCGGAGGATCAGGCGAACGCGCGAAGCCGTTGCACGATGTCGGCGCGGAGCCGCTCGATATGCGCGACGGTGAACGCCTCGATCGAGAGCGAGTCGTCCTGAATCAGCGGCGTGAGGTCGATGCCCCACGTGATGCCGCTCATCTTGTCGGTCGCGTGCGAGGTGTGAAACGTCGCGTGCGCGGCGCGCCGGCCCAGCGTGGCGAGATCGTAGCGTTTTCCACCGGTCACCTGGGAATCGAAAACCTTCAGCAGTTCGCCTGCGAGCTCCGGATGCCCGCCGGCATCGAGCGCCACCTTGTCGCTGTCGACGAGCCAGTCGAGATCGCGCCACACTTCGCAACCGATGACGCGCGCCGGCCGCTGCGCTGCCGGCAGCGCCCGCAGCGCCTCGATCGCGCGTGCCATCACCGCGACGTGCGTGTCGTGCTTGTCGGCCGGCTGGTGCAGATAAACCACCTCGGGCCGGCAGCCGGAGAAAATCTGTATCAGGTCGCTCAAGACCGCGGGATGCCGGCGCTGCTTCACGTCCGAGCTCGGATGCGCGAGCTGGAGCTGGATGGCATAACGCCCGAGCCGCGCGGCCTGGCGCTGTTCCTCGCGGCGCACGTCCTGCATCTGCTCGTCGGTCATCTGCGCGTAAACGCCGGTGCGGGGCGAACCGGCACCGTTGGTGACGACCACGCCGCCGAACGCCTTGCCGGGCGTGTCGAGGCAGGTGGTGACGCCGGCGTAGGCCATGATTTCAATGTCGTCCTGGTGGGCGGCTACGCAGAGATGCGAGACGCGCGCGAGGGCAGACGCGGCGCTTTCGTTGGCGACCGGGACGAAGATGTCGGCTTTCGGATGGGCGAATTTCATAAGCAAAAACGAATGAATGGCCGCGATGGCGCGCGACGGGGCTAAATCGCCGGCAGGCTGGCCGCCGCGATGGCTTGGCCGTGCCGTTTGTCCTTTTCGTCGGGCAAACTCAGCCGGATTTTCTCGGCGAGCGCCGGAAACTCGCGCGCGAGGACCTCGCGCGCCTGCGCGAGAATGACGTCGCCACCCGCGCCGGTCGTCACGCGCCCGAGCACCAAGACGTGGCGCAGCTCGTAGAAATCCGCGTAGTGAGCAACCGAATACCCGAAGCACCGGCCGATCGATTCGTAGATCGCAAGCGCCGCCGGATCGCCGGCGTGCATCGCTTCCTGCACCGCGACGAGCTGTTCGGCCAGCGGTTGGGTCGGCGGGAAATCGAAGCCGGCCTTTTGCGCGAGCCGCGCGACCCCCTGTTGCGAAAAATACTGCACGCCGCAGCCGAGGTCGCCGGACCACTCGTCGCGCGGCGCATCCCCGCGATAGTCGACCGGAGCGAAGGCGAGCTCGTTGAGCCACGGCGTGAGATCGCCGACGGGCGTCACGTAGCCGCCGGCCATGCTCGTGCCCATCGAGACGCCGAGGACGGCGTTGTCGCGCAGCGCCATCGAGCCGGCGAGCGCGGTCACCTCGCCATCGTTCACCACGGTGAACGGCACGCCGCCCCAGCGCTCCTGGAGCGTGAAAAACATCCGCCGGATGTGGCGCTCAAACAGCTCCGGTGAAACGCCGCGGAAAAGCGAGGCGACCCGCACTTCGTTGTTCACGTAAACGCCCGCGGCGCTGCCGCCGATCGCGTCGACGCGCGGCAGATGCGCGGCGGCGCGGAGGAGCGAATCGTGCACGCCCTCGAGGTGATACGCGGGATCCTTCTGAAAATACGGATCCCACGGAATCTCCTCCGAATAAACGACGCGGCCGTCGATGAGCGCGGCGGCTTTGCGATCGCTGCCGCCGAGATCGAAGCCGATGCGGCAACCCTCGAGATGACGGCCGACGGAGGCGCCAGCGGTTTCGGCGTGGGGCTCGAACTCCGTCGCCGCTTCGAGCTTGAACGGCTCCCGGTAAACCTTCTCGCCCATGAACGCGTAATCGAAGGCGCGTTCGCCAGTCGGGCTGTAGATGCGCCCGAGTTGGTCGGCGATCTCCGGCGCCCCGACGACGCGGACGCGCGAACCGCCTTTTTGCCAGAGGAGGAATTTCAGCAGCCGTTCGGCGTAGCGGAGCGTGAAGGCGGAGGCCGGGTGGTCGTCGGCGAGCACACGGCTTTCGTGCACCGACGTGCCGCCGTCGGGGCGTTGCAGCACCAGTGCGAACGGTCGCGCGCCGGGATCATGGGCCACGCGTTCGCGATAACCGCGGTTCCACAGCGCCGCCGGAATGAACTCGGGATCGAGCGGAGGTCGCAGCGTTGGCGTGGTTTTCAGCATGGCGAAAGAGGAGCGACGGTCGCGGCAACTCAGCTCGCGCGCGGCGGGCGACGGCTGAAATGAGCTTCGATTTCCTCGAGCGTTTTGCCCTTCGTTTCCGGCAGGAGGAACGTGGCGGTGATGAAGTAAACGACGGTGCAGCCGGCGAAGGCGAAGAACATCGTCGAGTAGCCGTATTTGCCGACCGTGGGGAGGAAGATCGCGGCAATCGTGGTCGATACTGCCTGGTTGATCAGCAGCGCGATGCTCATGCCGTTGGAGCGGATCCGCGTCGGCATGAGCTCGGAAAGTGCGAGCCACACACACACGCCCGGGCCGACGGCAAAGAACGCCATGAAGACGAAGACGCCGATCGCGGTGATCCAGCCGTGGCGCTCGCTCGGCACCGGCGTGACGAGGGCGTTTTCGATCTTGAGCGGGGCCGTGCGCGCCGCTTCGAGGTCGGCAAACGGATTGGTGAAGAACGCCACGACGCGATTCGGCGGCACGCAGCTCTCGCGCGTGAGCTGCAGGGGCTTGGCCGCGGGGTCGTCGGAGCGCACGGCGTTGGTCGACGTGCGGAAATCGCCATACGAGTAAATCACGACGAGCGTCGATGCCCGCGCGTCGGCGGCGTGGCCGGCCGCGGCGAGCAGCCGCGGGAGACTTTCGGAGTTGAATGAAACCGTCACACTCTGGTCGGCGGAAACCTTCGCCTGGACCGCGTCGCGGACGTCGACGCGTTGTGCCTCGGTGCTGCGGAACATGCCGCCGACGAAGAGCAGCGACACGACGATGCCCGCGCTGCCGAGCGAGAGGAGAAACTTGCGGCCCTTGCGGTCCACCAGCACGACCGCGCCGATGGTCACGAGGAAGTTGACGATCGTGAGAATCAGGTAACCCCAGTGCGCCTGCACGTCGGAGAGCCCGCTTTGCAAGAGAATGGTGGTGTTGTAGCCGATGATGGAGTTGACGCCGGTCGCCTGGTTGCAGGCGAGGATGATGCAGGCGAGGACGAACGGGATCACGTATTTGCGCCGCAGGAGCGATTCGCGGGCGCGGGTGCCGGTCTGTGAAACCGCCGCTCGTTCGGCGGCGAGCGCGGTCGCCATCTCCTGCAGCTCGACCTGGGTTTGTTCTTGGCTGCGCGAACGCAGGAGCGCCGCGCGCGCGGCCGCCTCGCGTCCGCGGCGGTGCAGCCACCGCGGCGACTCGGCGACGAGGAACCCGCCGAGGACGAAGAGGATCCCCGGCGGCAGCGACACCCAGAAGATGCTGCGCCACGCGGTGTCCTTGAATGCCTGCAGTTCCTCCGGCGAACCGAGCTTTGCCACCTCCTCGACGCGGATGCTGAAGTAAATGCCGATCGCGGCCGCGGCGACGATTCCCAGCGTAAGCATCCACTGAAAAATCGCGGTGCCCTGACCGCGGCTGGCCGCACCGAGGCACTCGGCCAGATAGAGCGGCACGACGACGCCGATCAGCCCCGCGCTGACACCTTGTAGCAGCCGTCCGAATACGAGCGGACCGTAGCCGTCGGCCAGCGCGATGAGCGGGATGCTGGCGACGAACAGCACGCCGCTGCCGATCATGAGCGCCTTGCGTCCGAACCAGTCCGCCAGCAGGCCCGCGAACAGCGTGGAAATCACGCTCCCCAGCAGCACGGCGGCGACGATGAATGACAGCTGGCCGGCGTTCAGGCCGGACGTCGCCTCCAGATAGGGGAGCGCGCTGGCGATGATGCCGACATCGACGCCGTAGAGCAACCCGCCGAGGCCGGCGACAATCAGGAGAAAGCGATTATAGCCGTTCTTCGGCGGAGCGGCGAGGAAAGCGTCAGGGGCGGACGGGGACATGGGGTGGTTTCGGGGTTGAGCTGAAGAAAGGGCGGCGACTCCGAGTTTATTTCACTGCCGCGGCGCGGACGAGCTTTCGGATCGCCTCGATGGCTGGCAACTGGATCGCATCGTGCGGCGCGGCGGCGCGTTCGAGCGCGGCCAGCTGCGCCTCGCGCCAATCCGCGGATTTTCGATCGCCGCCGGTCAACGCTTCCATTGCGGCAAGACCGATCGCGCTCGCGTCGGCGAGCGACTGTGCGACCGGCAAGCCCGCGCGTCCGATCTGCGCCCGCGCTGCCAGCAGTTCGGCGACGTCGCGACCCAGCAACTCCCAATCCTGCAACTGCGCCCGCACCCCGTCGGCGAGCGTTCGGCGCGCTTTACCGTCAGCGGCGAGCAGAGCGTCGACGGCGCGCGAAAACTCGCGGGCGGCGTCGCTTTCGGGCCGCGCACAGTCGGCGAGCGTCACCAGCGGCGTGAACTGCGTGAAGTTCTGATGGTATTGTCCACGCTGATACTCCTTCACCGGCTCGATCACGTCGACGAACGCCGTCAGCGTGGCGACGTCTTCCGGCGAAGCCGCCGGACCGGCGAGTCGGCGGAGCATGGCGGGACGGTTGCGCTCGTGGTTCAGCCCGGCCTCTTCGAGGCGGCGACCGACGATCGCGAGGCGGCGATACATGTCGTCGACGTCGTTCACCTCGCGGGGCGACCAGAGCCGTTCCGCGATCGCGGCGGTGCGCGGCCAGATCCGCGAATCGATCGTTTCGGGCGTGACCCATTCGCTCCACATCGTGGCTTCGCCGCCGAGGATCATCGCCTGTTGCGCGGCCGTGAGCGGCGTGTCGGCGGGCAGCGGATCGTTGGCGTAGTGCTGCGACGCCGGGAAGCACAGGTCGATGTAGTAGCCGTTGGACAGGATCGCGGCGTGGCCCTGGTTTGCGGCTGCGGCGAGGCCCTTCGGTCCGCGCCAGGAATGGACGATCGCGTCCTTCGGCAGATCGGGGTGCAGGATCTCGTCCCACCCGACGAGCTTCTTGCCGTGCTTTGTCATGATATCTCGGATACGCTGGTTGAACCACGCGTGCAGGCCCTCGTTGTCCTTCAGGCCGCGGTCGCGGATGAAGGCCTGGATCCGGGGATTGGCATTCCACTGCTTGCCGTTGTTTTCGTCCCCACCGATGTGGAAATACGGATCGGGGAACAGCGCCGCCATCTCGCCGAGCACGTCCGCAAGCAGCGCGTAAACCTGCTCGTTGGTGGGATCGAGCACCGGATCGAAGATGCCCCAGCGGCGTTCGATCTCATAGGGACCCGGCGCGCTGGCGAGCTCGGGATGCGAGACGACCCAGCTCGTGGCGTGCCCCGGAATGTCGAATTCCGGGACGACGCGGATCCCGCGGTCGGCCGCGTAGGCAATGATTTCGCGGATCTCGTCCTGCGTGAAATAGAGCCCATCCGAGCCGCGCTCGTGCAGCTCGGGATGCGTTTTGCTTTCGATGCGGAAACCCTGGTCCTCGCTGAGATGGAGGTGGAGGACGTTGAGCTTCACGAGCGCCATCCCGTCGAGGTTGCGCTTGATGACTTCCATCGGCTGCCAGTGACGGCAAACGTCGATCATGAGGCCGCGCCACGGGAAACGTGGCCGATCCTCGATCCGCGCGGCCGGCACGAACCAGCCTTGGGCGTTGGTTTGCAGCAGCTGCAGCAGCGTCTCGAGTCCCCGCAGGACACCGAGCGAGGTTGGTGCGCGCAGGACGGCCTGCGCATCCCGGACATCAAGCGTGTAGGATTCGTCCTCGCCCAGCGCCGGCAGGTCGCGCGAGGCCGCGTCGCAGTCGATCACGAGCGAGGCGCTGCGGACGTCGGTGGCGAAGACATACGCCGCTTCGGCCGTGCGGCGAAACGTGAAGCCGGTGCGCTCCTCCCAGCGGCGCAGCGCGCGCGCGATCGCCTGGCGCAACCGGGCGTCGTCGTGGCCGCGCAACGCAACGGAAAACTCAGACGTGACCGGCAGCCGGCCGTCGGCCAAACGCAGCTGCGCGGGCGCGGGCATCAGATCGTGGGACATGGCAGCGAAGGTGAGGGGCGTGACGCCGAGCAGCGCAAGGGCGAGGGTGCGGCGGACGAGACGGGCGGACGAGTGGGGCGATTTTGGGGTCATGCGAAAGAAAGCGTGGGGCAAAACTAGACATCGGTCTGACGCAGGAACTCGTCGGGCGAGGCGCGTTTGAACGCTTCGATCGCCTCGTATTCCGCGAGGCCGAGCGCGTTGTAGGCGTCGGCCAGCCGGCGGCTGCGATCCTCGGTGCGCTGCCAAAATTCGCGTCGGTCGTCGCCCGTAAAAAGCGCCTGGTCCTTCTGGGTCTCGTGCCGGAAAATCGCGCGGCGGCGGCGCAGCACTTCCTGCGGGCTGAGCGGCACGGCGAGGTCGATTTCGTCGAGCTCCCATTCGGCCCACTCGCCGCGATAGAGCCACAGTTCCGCTTCGTCCAACCACGGCTCGCGGACGCAGCCAGCGAGCGCTTCACGCAACGCGCGGAGGCACAGCCGGTGCGTCCCATGCGGATCGTCGAGATCGCCGGCGGCGTAGATCAGGTGCGGGCGCAGCTCGTTCAGCAGACCGCGCATGATCGCGACGTCCGTCTCGGCCAGACTGCGCCGGCGCGGCGTGTCACTTTCGTAAAAAGGGAGATCGAGGAAATGGAGGTGGTCGGTGCGCACGCCGCAGATGCGCGCGGCCGCGACGGCTTCGTGGCGGCGCACGAGGCCTTTCCACCGCCGCAGCTCGGCGGACGGCGGCAGGGCACCGTCGCGCTCGAACGCCTCGCACGCTTCGCGCGCGCGCTGTGCGGCGGGGGGAAGGAGTTGTCCGGTTTGGAGTGAGAAATACAGCTGGCGCCAGATCGCCTCGTCGGACACGGCGGCGGCTCCGGAAACCTGATACGCGACGTCCACCGTGTGGCCCTGCTCCACGAGGCGGCAGAGCGTGCCGCCCATCGCGATGACATCGTCGTCCGGATGCGGCGAGAGCACGAGCACGCGCTTGGGAAACACATCGGCCGATTTCGCGCGCAGCGGTCGCACGAGAGCGTCTCCCGGCTGCGTGCGCAGCGGGTCGCGCCCGCCGGGCCAGCCGGTGATCGTGTGCTGCATCTGGTAAAAACCGGCGCGGTTCGTCTCGTAGGCGGAGCCGCGCACGCGCAGCAGGTCCTGCAGGCCGGCGTCGTTGTAATCGTCGTCGGTCAGCTTCAGGATGGCTTTGTGGCGCTGCTGCGAAAGCCAGAGGATCGCGCGGCGCTGCATGCGCTCGTCCCAGGCGAGACCCTGATCCTCGAGCGCGCCGACGAGCCACGGCGTGCGCCGGCGCGTGAGTCCGCCGGCGGCGGCTTCGTCGAGCACGAACATCGCGTGGTCGTGCTCCTGCAGGAACGACGCCGTGATCTGCGTCGTCACCTCGCCCTCGATCGCGGCGCGCACGATCGCGGATTTGTGCTGTCCCCACGCCATGAGGACGATCCGCCGCGCTTCCATGATGGAGGCGACGCCCATGCTCAACGCGTAACGCGGCGTGTGTTCCTCGCCGCCGAAATCGCCCGAAGCATCGCGGCGCGTGAGCGGATCGAGCGTCACCAGGCGGGTGCGGGAGCGTCGCGGGCTGCCAGGTTCGTTGAAACCGATATGGCCGGTGCGGCCGATGCCGAGGATCTGGAAATCAATCCCGCCGGCTGCGCGGATCAGTTCCTCATAGCGGCGACAGTGCGCGTCGACCTCCGCGGCGGCCACCGTGCCGTCGGGGAGGTGGGTGTTCTCCGGCCGGATGTCGATGTGATCGAACAAATGCACCCGCATGAAATGATGATAACTTTGCGGATCGGCAGCCGGGAGCGGGCAATATTCGTCGAGGTTGAACGTGACGACGTTCGCGAAACTCAGCCCTTCCTCGCGGTGCAGCCGGACGAGCTCGGCATAAAACGCCACGGGCGTCGATCCGGTGGCGAGCCCGAGCACCACGGTGCGCCGCTCCTGCTGGCGGGCGCGGATCAGCGCGGCCACCTCGGCGGCGACCGCGCGGGAGGCTTCGCGGCTGCTCGGGAAAACGGAGATCGGCGCGTGTTCGCAGCCGTAGCGGGGGAGTGGAACGAGCGTGGGCATGAGGGCTTCGACAACGGAGGAGCAGCGGACGTCGCGTATCATATCGCTGGCGCTGAGGGTAAAAAATGGCGAAATCGACGATGTTTTTAACAAAAATGATTTCCGATGCCACGCTCGAAACCCTGGTGGGCCGTCTGCCGCAACCGACGCATGCGTTGATGGGGCGGCGTCCGGGCCAGCTCGCGCTGCCCGATAATGTCGTGTGCTTCCAGCGTCGCGCGGCTTCCGAACTCAATCGCCCGCGGCGCGGCCGGGCGTTGCATCATCGCTGCGTGCTGATCCTGGCGCTGCGCACGGCGGCGACGGTGGGCGTGGACGATCGGGCGCTGCGACTCGATGCCGGTGAGGGGCTGCTGGTGCTGCCGTTTCAGTTTCACCACTATCTGAACGCGGAGGCGGAGGAGTTGCTGTGGCTGTTCGTGACCTTCGATTATCCGGATCCGGCGAAGCTCGAAGCGCTGCGCTTCCGGCCGTTTGCGCTGACGCCGGAGCTGCGCGGGTTGGCGACGGATCTGGTGACCGCGTATCAGCAGGAAGGTGGCGACAGCGATCTGCCGGTGTTGCAGCTGGCGGTGCTGCTGGCCCGGCTGCGGCGGGCGGAGCGGTCACGCCGGCGCGCACCGGCCGGGGAATCGCCGGAACTCGTGATGCCAGGTGAACCAGCTCGCGCAACAGGCGGGCGAGCGGCGCGGGGTGGCGGAGATGGCGCGTTCGCTCGGGATCAGTCCGAGCCACCCGCGGGCACGGTTCCGCGCGTCATGCGGCGTGAGCATCGGCCGGCACCTGCGCCGGCTGCGGCTCGAGAAAGCGTGCGGACTGCTGCGGCTGTCGACGCAGCGGGTGACGGAGATCGCCGAGCAGTGCGGCTTCGGCTCGATCTATCACTTCAGCCGCGCGTTTCGCGCGGCATATGGGATTTCGCCGATGGAGTATCGGCACGCGAGGCCGCGCCGACGAAAGCGGCCGCGCGCGTGACGCATCAGCGATCCGTATCCAGAGACTTGATGCAGATCGCGCGGAAAGCGACCGGGTCGTTGTGTCCGGCGAAACCGAAATGCCCGCTCCGGCGGTCCTTGCCCGGATGCGACTTGTGGTCGAGGAACGACGTCACGGTCGCGAGATCGCCGTCGAGGATCACGGTGCCGTTGAGCTCGACGGTGACGCGCGAGCCGCGGACGGTCACCTCCTGAAAATTCCATTCGCCCGCGGGGTGCTGATAGCCGCGCGCGGCGGCGATCATCCCGTAGGCGGAGCCGTGATACTGGCGCGGATCGAGGCGCCGGCCGGTGACCTCGTCGTAGCGATCGTCGAGGATCTGTAATTCCGTCATCCCGACGTAGGCGGTGTCACCGGAGCCCGGATACCGGATGGCGAGCCCGTTGTTGCCGCCGGGCGGGACCTTGAATTCGAGCCGCACGGCGAAATCCGCGAACTCCTCCCGTGTGTAGATCGTGCCGCCCTTGTTCCGGCGGCAGACGATCGCGCCGTCGACGATCTGGTAATTGTCCGTCGGTCCCGCCCAACCGGTGAAGTCGCGACCGTTGAAGACCGGTTTGAAACCGGCGCTCTCGCCGTGGCTCGCGAGGATGCGATTGGCCTCCGCCGGTGCGATCTCGCGGAGGAAGAGATTGCGCCAGCGAATCTCGCCGCCGTGGGTCTGGAGCTGGATCGGGCCGCGGCGCGGCACGGGCTGGCTGCGATCGAAGTAGTTTTCCATCCGCGCGTGATCGACGACGAGCTGGTCGTTGAGCCAGACGCTGACGCGAGCGCCGACCATGAGGATGCGCAGGCGATTCCATTCGCCGAACGGGCGGTCGGCCTTCACGAGCGGATCCTTGCCGGGGGCGCCGGGGGAATTGTTCCAGAGTCCGCCCGAGCCGCGGTCAGCGCCGAGGGCGAATTTCTTCTGTTCCGTGTAGTCCCAGATCTGCACCTGCGGGCAGCCGCGCAGGTAGATGCCGGAGTCGGCGAGCGGCACGGTCTTGTAGTCGGCGAGCAGTTCGAAATCTCCGTAGTCTTCTACGGTGGTGGCGTATTTGCCGTGACCGTCGTTCACGAGTTCGTCGCCGTCGGCGCGCCAGTGCGCGCGGAAATCCGCGGTCCATTCCGCGTCGCGCGCGCGACGTTCCGCTTCGGGCAACGCGAGCCATTTCCGGTGATCGTAGGTGTCGCCGCCGCGCCAGCCCGCAAGGTCGCGGCCATTGTAGAGCGCGGTGAAGCCCGGTGGAGCGGAAACGGCGGCGGCGAGCGGAGCACAGAGCAGAACGAGAACGGCCAGCGAGCGATGGAAAAGCGACGAGTTCATGGGCGGAGTCGGGTGGGGCGTTTCAGAGTTTGATCGTGCGGCCTTCGCGGAAGGATTGGTCGGCGGCGAGGACGATGCGGAGACTGTCGAGTGCGCTCTGCCAGTGTTCCGTCAGGTCGGTATTGTGGCGGATGGCGCGGAGAAACACCTCCTGCTCGCGGCGGCAGAGCTCGTCGTGCGTCGGCTCGTCCGTGACGTCGATCATCTCGTCGGGTCGCGCGAAGGTGCCGTCGGGGCGGCGCTCGGCGTGATGAAGCCGCAGCGCCTCGGTCTGCGTGTGCGCGTCGATGTCGGACGAGCGTCCGGCGCTGGTGGCGCGTTTCGCGACGATGCTCACGCAGCCTTTCGGCCCGATGACGTCCTTCACGAAGAAAGCGGTCTCGCTCATCATCGGACCCCAGCCGGCCTCATACCAGCCGACGGAGCCGTCGGCGAACGTCACCTGCAGGTGCCCGTAGTTGATTTGTGGCGACGCAATCTCGTCGGTGAGCCGTGCGCCGATGCCGTTCACGCTCACGGGACGCGAGCCGGTCATCCGGCACATGACGTCGACGTAATGCACGCCGCAATCGACGATCGGCGAGGTCGTGCGCAGGAGCTGCTTGTGGGTTTCCCAGTTTGCGCCCGAGCTCTGCTGGTTGAGGTTCATCCGCATGACGAGCGGCTTGCCCAGCGTGCGGGCGAGCTCGGTGAACTTCTGCCACGACGGATGCACGTGCAGGATGTAGCCGACGACGAGCTGGCGCTGCAGCCGGCGCGCGGCGGCGATGACCCGCTCGGCGTCGGCGAGATTGTCGGC
>Ga0182740_1001765_pt1 | contig 14070 bp, 15 predicted proteins | sample eDN5th37CKraftBY_FD_128872 | JGI IMG/M metagenome (GOLD analysis project Ga0182740, IMG submission 128872) | Enriched backyard soil microbial communities from Emeryville, California, USA - eDNA 5th pass 37_C Kraft BY (version 2) (version 2) | ecosystem: Environmental > Terrestrial > Soil >...
GCGATCGGCATGAGCTGCCGCGACGCCCTGGAGCACTTGGCGGCAGCGTCACTGGCACCCGCACCGAAGCCGCCGCCTGCCGACGAGGCGCGCCACGAGATCAAGTCCGACGTCCATGATCAAGCGAAGGTGATCGTGATGGATTCGGCGAGCCTCGTGACGCCGGCCGATGCCGGCGCCGTCGTCGTGACGGCCTCGCACGGCGGCCTGCTCGGCGGCAAACCGGAGACCGCAATCAAGGTCCCGGTCTTCTCGGCCGTCTACAACGATGCCGACCGGGGGGTCGACGACGCGGGCGTCTGCCGCCTGCCGGCGCTCGATGCCCGGGGGATCGCAGGCGCCTGCGTCTCCGCGTTCTCAGCCCGCATCGGCGATGGCCTTTCGACCTACCGCGATGGCTACATCAGCGCGCTCAACGCGACGGCGCTACGTCATGGCGGAAGGATCGGGCAGTCGGCAGCCGAGTTCTGCGACCTCATGCTGGCGGCCGCAGCGCGCAGGACGGGCTAGCTGCTTTGCGCCACAGTACGCGCAGCAGTCGACAAGGCGCGCCCGTGTCTGCAATCTTTCAGTCCCCCACACGTTTCGTGAAAGGCATTCCATGAGCACCCCCACGCCCAACTCGACACGCCGCATGACCGGAGGGCAGGCGCTCGCCGAGATGCTCAAGCTGTCGGGCATCGGCCCGATGTTCGGCATGGGCGGCTTCCAGCTCCTGCCCTTCTACGAGGCCTGCCGCGCACTCGGGCTCCAGCACGCGCTCATCAACGACGAGCGCGCGGGGGCCTTCGCGGCCGATGCCTATGCGAAGGTCACGAACCGCCCGGGTGTGTGCGACGGCACACTCGGCCCCGGCGCGACGAATCTCGTCACGGGGATCATCGAGAGCTTGAACGCGGGCCTGCCGATGATCGTCATCACGGGTGACGCAAACCGCGAGCACGCGACGAAGAACATGACGCAGGAGGCGCGCCAGATCGAGATCCTGCGCCCAGCGGTCAAAGAGGTCATCCGCGTCGAAGTGATCAAGCGATTGCCGGAGCATGTACGTCGCGCCTTCGCCGTGGCGACGAGCGGGCGGCCGGGGCCGGTACTCATCAACGTCCCGGAGGATGTCGCCCACGCCGAGCATGACTTCGACGCTAGCGACTTCTGGGTGGATGAAACGACGCTGAAAGCGCAGGCCCGGCGCACGCGGCCGGATGGCGCCGAGGTAGAGAAAGCGGCAGCCCTACTTGCGCGCGCCGAGCGGCCGCTGATCCTCGCCGGCGGTGGCGTGCATATATCGGAGGCCTACGCGGCGCTGCAGAGCTTCTCGGAAGCCTACGGCATTCCCGTCGCGCACACGATGTCGGGCAAGGGCGCGATCGCGTGCTCGCATCCGAACTCGGCGGGGCTTTTCGGCCGCTATGATCGCATTGCCAACGAGCTGATCGCCGCGTCCGACTGCCTGCTCGTCGTCGGTTGCAAGCTTGGCGAGATCGCGACCAAGCGCTTCGCGCTCATCCCGCCGGGCAAGCCGATCATCCACGTGGAGATCAATCCCGAAGAGATCGGGCGTACGACGCGCACATCCGTCGCGCTCGCGGGCGACGCGCGCCTGACGCTGCTCGATCTTGCCGCCGCGCTCGGCGCGGGAACAGCAGCCGCGGCGCGGCGCGCAGCCTATCTCGCCGAGTTGCCGAAGCGCATGGCCGAGTGGCGGCGCGGTGCTGCCGACCGCCTCGAGTCGAAAGAAGTGCCGATCAACGTCGGCCGTCTCATGCACGAGATCAACGGCATCATGCCAGCCGACGGCATTCTCGTCGCCGACGGCGGCTTCGCCGGTCACTGGGGCGGGCTGATGTTCGACACCAAGGCGGCAGGCCGTCACTTCCTGCCCGACCGTGGCTTCGCCTCGATCGGCTATGGCGTGCCAGGCGGCATCGGCGCGCAGATCGGCGCAGGTCCCAAACGCCGTGTCATCGCGCTCACGGGCGACGGTGGCTTCAACATGAGCCTCGGGGAATTGGAAACGGCACGGCGCCTCGGCGCGAGCTTCGTCGCGATCGTGTTCAACAATGCGGCCTCGGGCTACGTGAAGGCCTTGCAGCACGCTGTCTACGGCCCGGGCAATTACCAATCCTCGGATCTCGTGGAGATGGACTATGCCGCGATCGCGCGCGGCTTCGGCTGTCACAGCATCCGCGTCACCGATCCCGACAAGCTTTCATCCGCGATCCGTGAGGGCCTGGAGAACACGTCGACGCCGACCGTGCTCGACTGCATCGTCACGCGTGATCCGTCACGGATGCTGCCCGCCGCCGACAATCGCACGCTCAAGGTGCAGAAGGGCGACCGGCCGGTGTGATGGCGCGGAACGCCTATGCCAGCCGCCCAGCGGCGTGGGCGAGGAAGAGGTACACGCGGCCGCCATCCGACACGACGTAGGACTGCGTGAGCCGGCCGCTCGTGTCCTGCTGATCGGCCTCGCGCAGCACATGCTCGAAGTCGAGGAGATAGCGGTCGACCGTCGACTTGAACGGCCCCTCGGAACGATAGCGGCGCTGCACGTCGTCAAAGATCGCGCGGCCTTCGTTCGAGTAGATGCTGCGCACCATGATGCCGCGCTGCCCCGTGCGGAAGCGTGACCAGATCGCAGCCGCGGTCGTCGCGTCGAGCGAGCGGGCGATACCCGGCACATTGATGCCCGGATCGGGGGGCGCTGACTGGGCGGCGGCCGCGCTCGCACGCTCCTGCTCCTCCTCGGAAGCGCGCGCGAGCAGGTCGCCGAGCTTCCAGCCCTCGCGCCCCGCGCCTGCCGCGCCACGCGCCTGCGCCTCGGCGGCTGCGGAAGGCCGCGCCGACTGATGATGAGCATGGCCGGCCGCCGCATGGTGCGCGCCGCCTTGGTGGCCGGACGGCGGCGGGAGCTGTGCCGGCGGCGAGACGTCTCGCCGTCCGCTCTCCCGAATGGTCAGGCTCGAGAGCTGCTGGAGCGCGCGGAGCTGCTCCTGCAGCATCCGCTTCATGCCTTCCGTGCTGGCACGCGTCGTATCGGGCAGGCGCTCGAGCTGGTCGCGCAGGCGGCTCTGCTCGGCCTCGAGCTCCGAAAGCGCGGTGCGGGCACGCACGCGCATCTCTTCCGAGGTCGCGCTGAAGCGGCTCGACAACGTGCCGATGTGCTCGTTCACTTCGCGCGAGACGCTCGAGAACTTTGCGCGCAGCTCGTCGAGCGCACGGTCGGTCTCGCTGCCGGCCGAGGTCCGGAGACGGTCCATCTCGGTAAGCGCGAGGCGCGCCTGCTCCTTGGCGCCGCGCGTGAGCTGTTCGCCGACGAGTTTCGCCCGTGTCTCCGCTTCCGCGAACGAACCCTCGAGCTGCGTCGAGTACCCGCGCATGACGCGATCGATGTCGCCCGTCTTGCCGGCGAGCGTCTCGAGCGTTTGCGACAGATCTTCCTGGCGCGCCTGAAGGGTGCGATCGATCCGCGTGTTGGCGGACTCGAGCGCCTGCGCAGCCGTCATGATCACCTTGCCCTGGGCCTCGAAGCGGCCGGTGACGCTGTTGATCTGGCTGAGCAGGCCCTCCGACACGTGCTTCAGCATGTCGGCCTGGTTGGCGAGGCCCTCGATCGCGGCCATGGACTGGCGCGTCACGGCCTCGCTCGCCCGGCGCACGGCTTGCACGCCTTCCAGCACCTGGCCGTCGAACGCCTCAGCCTGGCTGCCGAGCACATTGCCAATCTGCGCCGCATGGCCTTCGAGCGCTTCCGTGAGCGCGAGCGCCTTGTCGGCAACGGCGCCGTCGATGGCGAGTGTCGAGCGCAGGATGCTCTCGTCGAAGAGCTTGAGGCGATCGGCAAAGGCCTCGTCCAGCACTTTCGTGCGCTCGATGAGCTGGCGATCGATCGCCTCCTGGCGGCTCGCCATCGTCGCTTCGAGCGCGCCGGCGAACTGCTCGAACACGGACTGCAGGTTCTCCGTTCGGACGGCAATGCCCTCGTCGATCTTCTGGGCACGCTCGTCGAACGTGATCGTAAGCCGCTCGGCGTGGCCGTCGAGGGCGGTTTCGATGCGCTTCGAGCTGTCCGCCATCTCGACGGACATCTTCTCGAAGGAAAGGCGCAGGTTCTCGGTGCGCTGCTCGAGCGCGACGGCGAGCGTCGTCGTGAAGTCCTCGAAGACGTGCTCGATCTTGGCGGTCTGGCTGCCGAGCTTGTTCGAGACGTTCTCGGCGGTGGAGGCGAGGGAGGTCTCGAGCGCGACGAGGTTCTGTCCCGCGCCCTCGATGAAGCCCGCGAGCTTCTGCTGCTGCTGGCCGAGTTTGTCGACGAGCGAGGGGATCTCGGTACCGATCTCCTTCAGCGCGCGATTGACCCGCTCGCTCGTCTGCAGGAGCGCCGTGCGCTCGCCGGAAAGCTCACCAAGCAGACCGCGGATGCGATGCTCGTTCTCACTGTAGGCACGCTCGAGCGCGGCAACCTCGCTGTGAACGAGCGCTTCGAGCTCGCCAGCGCGGCCGAGAGCGCGCGAGACCGCCTCGTTCATGAACGAGACCTGCCGGCGCACGGCCTGGCCAACCGAGGCGATCTGTTGCTCGGCCATGCGGTCCGGCTCGGCGAGCCGGATCGCTACCTCGGTCATAGCCGAGGACATGAGGCGCAGCTCCTGCGCACGCCAGATCAGCAGCGCCAGGAACCAGAAGAGCGCGATCGGGATCAGGATCGTCGCAGCAAGCGTGATCGCTGTCGGCCGCGACAGCATTTCCATGAAGGTCGGCGCGCGCGCGAGCTCCGGCGCCAGCATCGCCCAGCCCAGCAGGAGGCCGAGCACGGCCCATACGCCGCTCGCGATGGCCGCAATCGACATCGGCCGCTGCGAGGGCTTCTGCTGGAGGGCATAGATCAGGCCACCGATCGACGGTACATCATCGTTCGCGGCAATGGTCGTGCGCGAGGGGCCGGCTGCGCGCCGACGCGGGTTGCGCCCGGAGCCGGCGCCGCTGCGGCCGCTCTCACCCGCGGGCTCTGCCGCGGGGGCGGCGGGTGCCGCTGGCGGGGCCGTCGGATGTCCATCCGCCTTGGCCTTCGGATCGGGATCGGCCTTGGCGACACCGGGCAATTTGGGCGGCGGTTTCGGCGGGCCCCCGCTCACGATCTTGGGAAGTGCCGGCTTCGCGGCTGCGGCCGATGCCGGCGCAGACGATGCTGGAACTTTCGGCACAGGTCCCGGTACGATCCGCGCCTGCGCAGGCTGAGCGTCTGACGCGGGTGTAGGCGACGCGGTCGGGCTTGCCTCGGGCTTGGCCTTGGCCGCCGCTGAAGCTGCGCCAGCGGTCGCTGGAGAGGCGCCGCCCGCCGTGGCGATCTTCGGCAGAGGCGGCGGCGCTACGCGGGCTGCTGCGGCAGCACCGGATGTGCCCGTCCCCTCGGCGCGCAAATGCGGCGGCTGATCGGCAGCAGTCGGCGGTTTGTCCTGATCAGGACCCTGACTCATCAGCCTGTAACGCTGCGGCAACAGTTGCCCGTTCGCCGCAGCCCCCCTCCAAAGAAGTAATTACCCGTATTTATCTTATTGCCGGCCGGACTCCCAGCGCGAATCGCGTTCTTCCACTCGATTCGACCAGAATTCGGCGTGGTCCCCACAGAGCGCGTGCCCGGCCCGCTCCCCGATTCGCCCGGCAACTCCCGCTGCACGGAACGTCGCAGTTCAATGGGGCTGCTTTGCGGCGCAACGGCCGACATCGCGGCCAGTCCACGGCATTTGCCACACATTTGCGCCGCGATGCTTACGGTCGCTTAGGTCCTTTCGTCCATACTTCGTTCACATCCAGGGCTTGGGGGCCACGCTCCGAGACGGAGAGGCCGATGACGGTACAGATGCTCGAGGGGCAGCAGCGCGGTGGACCCGGTTCGCCGCGTCTCAGCGCGTGCGAGCGCCGGCTCGACACGCCGATCGATTGGGCGCACCTGTCGCGTTACACCATGAACGACAAGGCGCTCGCCCAGGAAGTGCTGGGCCTCTTCGCCATGGAGGCGCCGCGCTATCTCGCACAGCTACAATCCGCGGCGAGCCACAAGGCCTGGATCGCCGCCGCGCACACCCTCAAGGGGTCGGCGCGCGCCGTGGGCGCCTGGGCCATTGCGGAGTGCGCGTTGGCCGCAGAGGCGGTCGAACTCAGTGCCGAGCGCGAGCACGCCCGGGGGCCGGACTCGGCCCATGTTCGTGCCACGCATAGCGCCGATCAGGCCCTGGAACGCCTCAGCGAGGCCGTGCAGCGCACGCTGGCCTATATCGAGCATATCAGGTCGCCGGAGGCTGCCGGCCGCACCGCGCGCGTACGCTGAGCGTTCGGCCCGCGCGCTCGCCGCAGCCTCCACCCGCGCCACACGCCTCCGCGTGTTCCGGCACGATCGGCCTTGTACGATGGCGGTCAACATCGCTAGGCTCTGCACGATCGCAGCGGCGCTGCCGGCGCGCGGAACTCACCCGATGATCTTGAAGAAGTACGCCCGGAGGATGTTCCAGCGGTACTGGCGATGGACCCGCGCCCTGACGCTCGGCGTGCGCGGCATCGTGATCGACGCGGACAATCGCATCCTACTCGTGCGCCACACGTACACCGAGGGCTGGAACCTGCCCGGCGGCGGCGTCGAGTTCGGCGAGAGTCTCGAGACGAGCCTTGCGCGAGAGCTGGACGAGGAGGGCGGCGTGATCCTGGAAGGTTCGCCTGAACTCGTCGGCATCTACGACAATCACGCGATTTTTCCGGGCGATCACGTCGCGATCTATGTCGTGCGCCGATGGCGCCGCGCCCGCGTGCCGGCCCCGAACATGGAGATCGCCGAGACGGCCTTCTTCAATCCCGATGCCTTGCCCGACAACATCGTACCGGCGGCACGGCGGCGCATCGAGGAGATGCTCGGGAAGCGGGCCCCCGAGGCCGTGTGGTGACGCGTTAGGTCTGCGTCCGCACACAATGCCCCGCCCCGCGCGACGCGCCGCACAACGTCGAGTTCGTTCCAGAGGCGCGTTACGGCACTCCCGGCCGCCGGCCGTGTCGGCTCAGCGCTTGCCGCCGCGGAACTGCGGGCGCCGCGGTGCTGATGACGGCGCCGGCGTTCGCGTATCCTTGTGGCGGAAATTGATGCGGCCCTTGGTCAGGTCATAGGGCGTCATCTCGACCGTTACGCGATCGCCGGCCAGGATGCGGATCCGGTTCTTCTTCATCCGCCCCGAGGTATAGGCGATCACCTCATGCCCGTTCTCGAGCTGGACGCGGCAGCGCGCGTCAGGCAGCACTTCGGCAACCACGCCCTCGAACTCGAGCACTTCTTCCTTCGCCATTCGTCGTCCCTTCTTTCCGGCCTCGCCGAGGCGCGCGGTATCCCCGCGCCGGCACGGTCCCTGCTGTGTTATTCCGAGGCCCAAGCAAAAGGGGGCGGGCTGAGCCCGCCCCCAAACCCCCGATGGGGTATCCCTCAGTCGACCCGAAGGTTCACGGCGGACGACTTGCCGTTGCGGCCGCGCTCGATCTCATAGGAAATCTTCTGGCCTTCACGAAGATTGCTGAGACCCGCACGCTCGACGGCTGAGATGTGCACGAACACGTCGTTGCCACCCTCGTCGGGCTGGATGAAACCATAGCCCTTCTGAGAGTTGAACCATTTGACGGTGCCGGTAGCCATTCGTAGTTCTCCAAGGATGACTTGAGCCGCGAGCGGAATTGCCGCGGCCATCAAAGCACGCATTGGAGTGTTAACCGAAATCAGCGCTTAAAAACGCTGCCGTGTAGTGTGCACCAAAGCGAGTTCGACGCGCTGTATATGCGCTTTTTCTGACAATTAGGCAAGATGCCGCGTTGCTGGGCAGCGCAATACCAGCATTTAAGCAAGCCCGCGCGCCGGCAGACGACCACCGGCCCGTTCTCGCTTCATCCCGCAACTCTATCTCGCGCCTCAATAAAACAGGCTCGAGACGCTTTCCTCCCGCGCCGTCCGCCCAATGGCCTCGGCAAGCAGTGGTGCCAGCGACAACACGCGCATATTTGCCGCCGCCTTGACGGCTTCGGTCGGCTGGATCGTATCGGTGATCACGAGCGACTTGATACGCGAGTTGGTGATCTTGGATACCGCACCCCCGGACAGAACGCCATGCGTCAGATAGGCCACAACCTCGAGTGCACCCCCCTCGAGCAGCGCGTTGGCGGCATTGATCAGTGTCCCGCCCGAATCGACGATGTCGTCGACGAGAAGGCAGCACTTGCCCCTCACGTCGCCGATCACGTTCATGACCTCGGACTCGCCGGGACGCTCGCGGCGTTTGTCGCAGATGGCGATCGGCACATTGATCCGCTTGGCGAGCGCCCGGGCGCGCACGACGCCGCCGACGTCGGGCGACACGACCATCAGCTTCGAGACGTCGAAGCGCTCGAGGATGTCGCGCGTCATCACCGGCGCCGCGAAGAGGTTGTCCGTCGGAATGTCGAAGAAGCCCTGAATCTGGCCGGCATGCAGGTCGACCGTCATGACGCGGTCGACGCCCGCGCGTTCGATCAGGTTGGCGACGAGCTTTGCCGAGATCGGCGTGCGCGGGCCGGGGCGGCGATCCTGGCGGGCATAGCCGAAGTAGGGCATCACGGCGGTGATCCGGCGCGCCATCGAGCGCTTCAACGCATCGACGAGGATCAGCAGCTCCATGAGGTTGTCGTTCGCGGGGAACGAGGTGGATTGAATGACGTAGACGTCCTCGCCGCGCATGTTCTCCTGGATCTCGACGAACACTTCCATGTCCGCAAAGCGTCTGACTACGCTGCGGGCGAGCGGTACCTTGAGGATCGAGGAGATGGATTCAGCGAGGGGATGGTTCGAGTTGCCGGCAACGAGCTTGATCCGCGGCGGCTCGTGACCACCGGGGTTCTGGCGCGCGTCGAAGGGCATGGCCCGATGCTCCTTGCTGGCTGCTGCATCGGGCTTCTAGCAGCCGCTCCGGGCCGTGTAAACGCTTGCCAACCTGCCAGATGACAGATTCGTTGCTGATAGATTACAGGAACTTCCCGCGCTGGGCGCGTACGCCGTCGGTGGCGCAACTTCGGGCTGTCATCGAGGCCGCGCGCTGATCAGCGCAGGCGCTTCGGGCGATAGACCTGTTGGACCTCGTCCCACTCGAGCACGCCGAGATCTTTCACCGGCACCCGCGCTTCGGCCGTCCGGCGGTTCAGCTCCTCGTCGGTGCGCACCATCTGCTCGGAAACCTGCTGCGCGATCCGTCCAATGGCCTTGAATGCGGCATAGAGCCCGGCACCAACGACCATCAATCCAACAAGCTGCGGCATGTTCAACCCTCCTGCCGAGGAATCTACCACACTTAGAGGCCGAAACGTGACCATAGTGCGCGGGCCTCGACCGCCGAGATCACGTCTCCGGGAAGTGCCGTACTCCACGTCGACGGCTCGCCGTCGGTCAGCTTGCCCATGCTGAAGCCCGGCAGACGCCGGAAGCGGGCGAGCAAGCCGCCACCCGACATCGGGATCACGCGCAGGCGCACCTTGTCGCCGTGCAGCTCGCGCATCCGCGTCCTGACGTCCGCGATACCGTCAATAAGGCCGTATTCGAGCGCCTTGCGCCCCGTCCAGAAGGCGCCCGAGAAGAGCTCGTCCTCCGCCCCGGTCAGCCGTGCGCCCCGCCGCTCCTTCACGAGGCCGATGAAGGTTTCGTGGATGTCCTTCTGCAGCGTGCGCAGACGCGCGATGTCCTCGGGCTTCTCCGGCTGGAAGGGGTCGAGGATGGCCTTCGACGTGCCGGCCGTATAGACGCGGCGATCGATGCCGAGCTTCTCGATGGCCTTGTCGAAGCCGAAGCCCGCCGAGACGACGCCGATCGAGCCGACGATCGAGGACGGATCGGCATAAATCTCGTCGCCGGCGATGGCGAGGAAATACCCACCGGAGGCCGCGACGTCCTCGCAGAAGACGTAGACGCGCTTGCCGTGCTCGCCGGCGAGCTGGCGAATGCGCTTGTAGATGAGATGCGACTGCACCGGACTGCCGCCGGGCGAATTGATGAGCACCGCGACGCTCGGCAGCTTCGAGGCCTTGAACGCTTTCTCGATGGCGCCGGCAGCCGTCGCGAGCGCAAGCCCGGGCCGCAGCGGCGTTGCCATGCCGATCGGGCCGGTAAATCGCAGAACCGGCACGACGGGCGCCCGGGAGAAAAGAGAGAACACCAACAGGACCTCGACAGTCGGAAGGATCAGGCAGTTGCCTGACATTTTTGTAAATATGGGCGTGCGGCGGGGACTTGCAAGCAGACCTCGACAGCGCCTCGGGCCTTGGCGCCGTCAATCCTTTTGGCGCTTCAGCTTCTCGAGTGCCGCGAACGGATTGTCGCGCGTGGGCGCTTGTTCATCTTTCCATTCGAAAGCCGCCTCGTCCTTGCGCGGGAAAGGATCGACGGTGCTCGCCAACTCCTCGTAGATGACGCGGCCGACATCGAGGCGGCCGTCCTCGATCGGCTCCGGATCATCGGCGAGGGAATCGATATCGGCCCCTGGACCATCGCCGAGCAGCTCCGGCGGCCAGTACGCCACATCAAGCCGCACGCGATAGGTCCGCTCGATGGGGTCGAGCGTCACGACGCACGTCTGCTGCGCATCCATCTCGGCCGTACCGTGCAGCTCGAAGCGGCCGGACTCGAAGGGCCTGATCGCATACTGCGCGACGAGGCGCGTGCAGGCGTCGATACCGAGCGCCTCGGCGAGTGCGGCGCGCGTTTCCTCGTTCGCCTCGCGCGTCACGTCGAGGCCGGCTTCAGGGATGCTTCGCGTCTCGTGCACCCAGTCGAGGATCGTGCTCATAATGCCGCTTCCTTACCCCGGCTGCGGCGCGGGGAAATCGACGCTTCCGGCAAGGAGGCCCGCGCCGGCCTGCCTTTCCAGCGACGCGACCGCGCGACGCACATACTCCGCAAGCAGCACCGCACCGCGCGCGCGTTCCGCGGGCTCCTGCCAGATCGCCGATGCCAGGACCGTTGCGAGGGCGTCGGCGCTCGTGCTGTCGGCCATGGCGGCACGGTAAGCGTTGCCACGCTCGAGCACGGCGGCCGCCGCCTTCTTCACGTGCCGGGGCACGCCCATATCGCCAATACCGAGCCGGCGGCAGGCATCGTCCATGTCCTCGACGAAGGCCTCGAGCATGGCCCTTCCGGTCTCCTGCCCGCCATCGCCCTCGGGCTCGAGGCGCGCAAGGACCAGCGCCAAATGCAGGACGATCATCTCGAAGCGTCCGTGGACCGTATCCGGCACACCGTGCTGCCGATAGAAGGCCTCGGAGCGCGCTTGTGCCACAATTGCCTCGTACAGCCTGACACCGACGCGATCCTGCGGCCTCCGTCCGGTCAGGGACGAGAAGCTCGACCAGAACGATCTTCCGCGTGACAGGGCAGAGGGCATCGGCTTCGGTGGTCTCCCGGAACGGGCAAGGGATCTTGCGAGGGGGGTTTGATCACACCCCAGGGCGATTGGCCAGTCCCGCCGCAGGAGGCCTTGAAGCCGCCGATGGGTGTCCCGGGAGCGGCAACAGGGCCGGGGAAACGGGGACAGCGCCGCATTGCCAGGCTAGGATGCTCGCGCTAGGCGGGGATGCAAGGGCGGCACGAGGGCGATTCGGCGGCGGTGTGCACGCCCAAGAGGTGGGGAGCAGCTCGGGGGGAGCCAAGCGGTTATGACGAGCACACGAGCTTCACGCGTTCCATTCCGCCGACGCCTGCACTTGCCGGTGCTGGGGGCGCTTGTCATCGCAATTGGCGTCGCCTCGAGCGCCTGCTCGCCGACGACGCTTCAGCACGGCCATCACTTCCGCGAAAGCGATCTCCAGCAGATCCAGCCCGGCATGAGCCAGGACGCCGTGCGCCTCTCCCTCGGCACACCCGACACGACATCGACGATCTCCGGCGGCATGGCCTACTACTATATTTCCAGCACGACGCAGCAGATGGCCTTCATGAAGCCGACCGAGACGGACCGCAAAGTGCTCGCGGTCTACTTCAATCCGGTCGGCACGGTCGATCGCGTCGCCCACTACGGCAAGAAAGACGGCAAGATCTTCGACTACGTGAAGCGCGAGACGCCGAGCCATTCGCGCGATCAGGGCCTCATCGGTCAGATCCTGAAGGGCATCGGCCCGGTCAATCCGCTCGGCAACTACTGATCGCCGGCCCCATCTACGCCGACATCCAGAGCAGGCTGAGCCCTGCGAGCATGATCACGTTCAGCAGGCTCGAGAGATTGACATCGCCCGGCGCCTTGACGCGGATGAGGCGAACCTCGGGCGCCGAGCCCACCGCTGCATAGGCAGGACGCTCCCGCGCCATCAGCCAGCGCCACAGCCATCCCGCCAGAGGCCGCACACGCAGCGCGAGCTCGAGCGGCGCCCGCCGCCAGCCATACTTGAAGGCGAACACCACGAGGACGATCACGAGGATCTGCAGCAGCGTCGAGACCCACCCGCCGACGAGCAGCCACGCGACGGACCAGATCCAGCCCGCCAGCGCCGCCAGCAACCAGCCGATCCAGCTCACGATTTCCACGCGTTCCTCTCCCCACCGGCTCGGCCATGCCCGCCAGCCCCGCAACCCGGGCCGAATGCTTAATGACGCGCCGCCCGGAATGCGTATATTGCGCGCTGACCGATAGCCCCTGACTTAGTGAAATCCGTGGCCATGCCCCAGTCGACTGCGAAAAGGTCGTCCAACGAAGCCGCGACCGCGCCGATGCGCGCGCTCGATCCGCGCCGCTCGTTCCAGGACCTGATTCTCACGCTGCAGCAATTCTGGGGCGCGCAGGGCTGCGTGGTGCTGCAGCCCTACGACATGGAAGTCGGCGCCGGCACGTTCCATCCGGCAACGACGCTGCGCGCGCTCGGCCCCAAGTCCTGGAACGCGGCTTATGTGCAGCCCTCGCGGCGGCCCAAAGACGGCCGCTACGGCGAGAATCCGAACCGGCTTCAGCACTACTACCAGTTCCAGGTGATCATGAAGCCGTCGCCGCCGGACATCCTGGATCTCTATCTCAAGAGCCTCGATGCGATCGGCATCGATACGAGCGTCAACGACATCCGCTTCGTCGAGGACGACTGGGAGAGCCCGACGCTCGGCGCGTGGGGTCTCGGCTGGGAAGTCTGGTGCAACGGCATGGAAGTGACGCAGTTCACGTACTTCCAGCAGGTCGGCGGCTTCGACTGCAATCCCGTGTCCGGCGAGATCACCTACGGTCTCGAGCGTCTTGCGATGTACGTGCAGGGCGTCGATCGCGTGTACGACCTGAACTTCAACGGCCGCGACGACGCCCGCAAACTCACGTACGGCGATATTTTCCTGCAGGCCGAGCAGGAGTACTCACGCTTCAACTTCGAATACGCCGACACCGACCTGCTGCTGCGCCACTTCAAGGATGCCGAGGGCGAATGCCAGTCGCTGCTCGAGAAGGGCGCGCCGACCAACGAGAGCGGCGGCCGGCATCTGCTCGCGCTGCCGGCCTACGACCAGTGCATCAAGGCCTCGCACATCTTCAATCTGCTCGATGCGCGCGGCGTGATCTCCGTGACCGAGCGCCAGAGCTACATCCTGCGTGTGCGCGAGCTGGCGAAAGCCTGTTGCGGCGCATGGCTTCAGACCGAGGGAGGCGGCGCATGAGGACGATGAGAGCGCGGCAGGCCGCACGCAAGGAGGCCAAGGCCAAGCAGCCGCGCGCGCCCAAGATGCCGCCGCTGTGGATGCGCGTATTCTCCACGGTGAGCATGCTGGGCATCGCGGCGCTCGCGATTGCAGGCGCCTGGTTCGGCTTCCAGACCGGCGGTCTCGGCGTTGCCTTTGCCGGACTGCTCGGCGGCGGTGCGCTCGGCTGGTTCGTGAGCTATGTGATCGGCAACATGCTGCAGGAGATGCTGCCGCTGATCCGCGTGCTCCTGGTCCTCGCCATCATCGGCGCGACGATCTACGTGCTGCACCTCCTCGGCGTGCAGCTCGGCATCAATCCGCAGTAAGCGCGGCGCATGTATCATGTCTGAACTATTGCTCGAATTGTTCTCCGAAGA
>Ga0182740_1001771_pt1 | contig 14028 bp, 12 predicted proteins | sample eDN5th37CKraftBY_FD_128872 | JGI IMG/M metagenome (GOLD analysis project Ga0182740, IMG submission 128872) | Enriched backyard soil microbial communities from Emeryville, California, USA - eDNA 5th pass 37_C Kraft BY (version 2) (version 2) | ecosystem: Environmental > Terrestrial > Soil >...
GTCCATCGTTCGCCACCAGACTGCAAATGGCGTGAGTTGCGTCCGCGAGATCATCTGCGCCCCCGAAGGGGCAAAGTCGCGCGTTGCGGTTTAGGTTTGATTAATACTGCCTTGCCCTCCCCCGGGGAGACGGGGCGGATGACCTACGGTCCGGAGAACACGCCGGCTCGAAAGGACGACTTAAGCGCGAACGCGGCGCGGGTTATGTCACCAGCCGCTGCACCAGCTCGCGGAACCTGTTTCCCCGCACCTCGAAATTCGGAAACTGGTCGAACGAGGCGCAGGCCGGCGACAGCAGAACCGCCGCGGGCTTGCCGGCCTCGAGCGCGTCGCGCGCCGCGTGCTCGACCGCAACGTCCAGCGTGCCTGCAATCTCGTATGAGACTTTTCCATCCAGGGTCTGCGCAAATTCCGGGGCCGCCTTGCCGATCAGATACGCCTTGACGATCTTGGGGAAGAATTCGGCAAGGCTCGCAATGCCGCCCTCCTTCGGAAGCCCGCCAGCGATCCAGTAGATACGATCGAATGAGGCGAGCGCCTTAGCGGCAGAATCGGCATTGGTGGCTTTCGAATCGTTGATGAATAGCACCTCGCCCTTTTTTCCGATCTCCTCCATGCGGTGCGCGAGACCCGGAAAGCTGCGCAAGCCGTCCTGGAGAGTCTTGTCGTCGACGCCAAGCGCAGAGCATGCGGCAATCGCTGCGACCGCATTCTGCATGTTGTGGCTACCGCGCAAGGAGCCGATGCCGGTGAGGTCGGCGATGTCCTCGGCTTCACTGCCGCCGGTGCGGTAGATGTTATGTTCGCCGCCGACATAGCCGTGCGGCACGATCCGGTTGATGGAGATCGGCACGACCGGGCGCTGCATCGCGGCAAGCTCCCGCGCCATGCCGCGCCCGTAATCGTCGTCCACGCCGATAATGCGAGTCTTGGCGCGGCCGAGGATGCGGCTCTTCACCGCTGCATAATGCTCGATGGTGCCGTGGCGATCGATGTGATCGGGCGTGACATTGAGCATGATACCGACGGTCGGATCGATCGAGGGCGCCAGGTCGATCTGATAGGACGAACATTCGATCACGTAATGACGCTGCGGCTCCGGCGGCTCGAGCTGGAGCACCGGGACGCCGATATTGCCGCCCATCTGTACATCGCGGCCGGCATGGCGCAGAAGATGCGCGATCAGCGCGGTGGTGGTCGACTTGCCATTGGTCCCGGTGATGGCGACGAACGGAGCGCTGGGCGCGTGTTTGCGCCGCTCGCGGCAGAACAGTTCGACATCGCCGATGACTTCGACGCCCGCCGCTTGCGCGAGCTTCGCGGACCAATGCGGCTCGGGATGGGTGAGCGGCACGCCCGGCGTCAGGATCAATGCTGCGATCTTTGACCAGTCGATGTTGCGCAGATCGGCGGTCGCGACCTTCGCCGCGGCCGCCTCCGCAACTTTCTTTTCGTTATCGTCGAAGGCGATGACGTCGGCGCCGCCGGCAATCAGGGCGTGACAGGTCGCAAGCCCCGATCCGCCGAGACCGAAGACGGCGACCGTCCTCCCGGCGAAGGTTGTGACCGGGATCATCGCAGCTTCAGCGTGGAGAGCCCGATGAGCGCCAGCATGATCGAGATGATCCAGAAGCGGATCACGATCTGCGGCTCGGTCCAGCCCTTTTGCTCGTAATGATGATGGATCGGCGCCATCCGGAATACGCGCTTGCCGAACAGCCTGAACGAAACCACCTGCACGATCACCGAAACCGCCTCGAGCACGAACAATCCGCCGATGATCGCGAGCGCAATCTCGTGCTTGGTCGCGACCGCCACCGTGCCGATCAGGCCGCCGAGCGCGAGCGAACCGGTGTCGCCCATGAAGATCGAAGCGGGCGGCGCGTTGTACCAGAGAAAGCCGACGCCGGCGCCGATCACCGCGCCGCACAGAACGGCAAGCTCGCCGGTGCCGGCGACGTAGTGGATCTGCAGGTAATCGGCAAAGAGCGCATTGCCGGCGAGATACGAGATCAGCCCGAAGCTGAGCGCCGCGATGATGACCGGCACGATGGCGAGGCCGTCCAGTCCGTCGGTGAGGTTCACCGCGTTGCCGGCGCCGACAATGATGAACGCGCCGAAGACAATAAAGAACCAGCCGAGATCGACGATGAGATCCTTGAAGAACGGAAAGGTCAGCGAGGTGGCAAAGGCGGGCCGGCCAAGCTGGGCGATGGCAAGGCAGGCAAGGATCGCGACCACCGTCTCGGCGGTGATGCGCAGCTTGCCGGAGAAGGCGGTGTAGGCCTGCTGCTTGGTGACCTTCAGATAATCGTCATAGAAGCCGATCATCCCGAACGCCACCGTCACGCCGAGCACGATCCAGACATAGGGATTGTAGACATTGGCCCACAGGATGGTGGAGACGGTCACGGCGAAGATGATCATCAGTCCGCCCATCGTGGGCGTGCCGATCTTGCTCTTCAGATGCGATTGCGGACCGTCCTCGCGGATCGGCTGCCCGCGCCCCTGCGCCGCTCGCAGCCAATCGATGATCGGCGAACCGGCAATGAACATGAACAGCGCCGCGGTCATCAGGGCGCCGCCGGTTCGAAAGGTGATGTAGCGAAAGATATTCAGTATCTGGAGTTGATCCGAATAATCGGCAAGCCATGTGAGCATGCGGCGATCAACCCTGCGCTGCTGTCATCGCCGGGCGTGGCGCATATTTGCGCTGCAACGCCTTGACGATGGGGGTCATTTTCGAACCGAAAGAACCCTTGATCATGATGGCGTCGCCGCCCGAGACCGCTTCGAGGACCTGCGGTTCGAGGGCGCTTGAGTCCGTTGCATAGCCGCCCCGGCGGTTGGAGGGAAGCGCCTCCCATAGATTTCGCATCCCGGGACCCGCGCAAAACACCAAATCGACCGCGTGATCCACAATCGGCTTGGCGAGGCCAGCATGCAGGGCAGCGGATTGCGAGCCAAGTTCGAGCATATCGCCGAGAACGGCGATTCGCCGCCCGCGGGGACCGGGCTCGGCTTGTCCCAGAAGCGCGATGGCCGCGGCCATCGACACCGGATTGGCATTGTAGCTTTCGTCGATCAGGAGCGCCGTACCGTTCGGAAGCTCCAGCGTGATCCGCGTCCCCCGCCCGTTCGCCGGACGCAGATCGGCGAGCGACAGCGCCGCCATGGCGAGGTCGGCGCCGGCCAGCTTTGCCGCCGCGAGTACGGCCAGGGAATTGAGCGCGAGATGCTTGCCCGGCGCACCGAGCTTGTAGGTGACGTCGTCGCCGAGAATGCGTGCCTGCACGGTCGAGGTGTCGGGCTGCAACATGCATTTGAGAAGCTGCGCATCCGCGTTGGCGTTTTCGCCGAACGACACGATCCTTGCTCCGGCTTCATAGGCGCGGCCGGCGAGTCTCTCAAACTGCGGAATATCGCGATTGATGATGGCGGCGCCCCCGGACACGAGGCCGTCGAAGATTTCCGCCTTGGCGTCAGCAATCGCATCGAGCGAGGCGAAATATTCAAGATGGACCGGCGCCACCGTGGTGATGATCGCGATGTCGGGCCGCACCAGTTGCGAGAGCGGCGTGATTTCACCGGCATGGTTCATGCCCAGCTCGAACACGGCGAAGCGCACATCCGCGGGACAGCGTGCGAGCGAGAGCGGCACGCCCCAGTGATTATTGTAGGAAGCGGCAGAGGCATGGGTTTCGCCTTCGCGCGAAAGCACGAGGCGCAACGCTTCCTTGGTCGATGTCTTGCCGACCGAACCAGTCACCGCGATGACCTTGCCGCGCAGACGCGCGCGCGCCGCCCGCGCGAGGTCGCGCAAAGCCTCCAGCACGTCATCGACCACCAGCAACGGTGCATCCGCCGGTAGCGCGGCGCGCCTGTCGGCTGACACCACCGCGAGTCCCGCGCCTGCCTTCAATGCTGCATCGACGAAGTCGTGCCCATCGCGCGCGTCGCCCTTGATGGCGAAAAAGGCGTCGCCAGCGGCCAGCGTGCGGCTGTCAATGGAAATGCCGCCGACGGTGGCCGGCAAACGTCCCTCGCCCCGCGCGCGCATCGCCGCCGCCATGGCGTCCACGGTCCATAAAGCCTGCCCGCTCATCTGGTCTTGCCCCCCAACGCTGCCGCCACCGCGTCGTGATCGCTGAACGGCAATACCCGGTCGCCGACAATCTGGCCGCTTTCGTGACCCTTGCCGGCGATCACCAGCACGTCCCCGGTCTTGAGTTCGGCGATGGCGGTCCGGATCGCCTCGCCGCGGTCGGCGATTTCGATCGCACCTGGCGCCGCCTTGAGAATCTCCGCGCGGATGTTGGCCGGGTTCTCGTTGCGCGGGTTGTCGTCGGTGACGATCACGTGCTCGGCCTTCTCCGCGGCAATCGCTCCCATGATCGGGCGCTTGCCCTGGTCGCGATTGCCGCCGCAACCGAACACCACCACCAGCCGGCGCTTCACATAGGGCCGCAACGCGTCGAGCGTCTTGGCGAGCGCATCCGGCTTGTGCGCATAATCGATGAAGACCGGTGCACCGCCGGTCTGTCCGGCAAACTCCAGTCGTCCCTTCGCGCCTTCGAGATCTTCCAGCGCAGCGAAGACAGCGTCCGCAGGCGTGCCGGTAACGATCGCAAGACCGGCGGCGACCAACGCATTCTCGACCTGGAATTCCCCAACGAGAGGCAGGTGAAGCTCGTAGCGTCGCCGATCGAACTGAAGCGTGAGCTTCTGCGCATAACCATCGATCCGGCTTTTCTCGAGACGGATGTCGTCGCCGTCGCGCCCAACTGTGAAGACGCGCAAGCCCCGCTTCGATGCCGCTTCGCGCACCCGCCGCGCTTCGGGATGGTCGGCTGAAATCACCGCGGCGCCGTCGGCGCTCACAAGGTCCTCGAACAGCCGCAGCTTGGCACGCAGATAGGATTCGAGATCGGGGTGATAATCGAGATGATCGCGGCTCAGATTGGTAAAGCCGCCGGCGGCAATCCGCACGCCATCCAGCCGATGCTGGTCGAGGCCATGGGACGATGCCTCCATCGCAAGATGCGTGACACCCTCGCCGGCAAGCTGATCGAGCGTGCGATGCAAGGCCACCGGATCCGGTGTCGTCAGCGAGCCGTAAGTCTCGCCTTTCGGAGACACGACCCCGATCGTGCCAATGCTGGCCGCAGCATAGCCCGCCGCCTCCCAGATCTGGCGCGTGAAGGCCGCGACCGAGGTCTTGCCGCTGGTTCCGGTGACGGCGGCGATCGTCGAAGGCTGCCGCGGGTGAAGCCGGGCGGCCGCGACGGACAGCGCCTGTCTTGCATTCGGAACGACCACAATGGGAATGCCGGCAGATGGCCCACCTCGTTCGGCGACGATCGCGGCTGCGCCCGCCTTCCGCGCGTCTTCGGCAAAGCGCAATCCATCGTCCCTGGCGCCGGCGATGGCGACGAAGAGGTCGCCCGGCTTGACCGCGCGGCTGTCCGGCGTAACGCCGCCGATGTCGATGGCGGCAGCGGCGGAGTCGATGGGGCCCAATCCGGCCAGGATTTCGGAGAGCTTCATTTCCGCGATGTTTCACGCTCCGAGCGGTCGGGCAAGGGCTTCTTTTCGTCCATGGGCAGAACGCCCTGCCCTGTGGCGATCACCGTGTCCGGGTCCGGGTCGAGGCCGTCGCCGCGAGGATCTGCTGGTCGGCGGGGGGCAGGTCGAAGCGCGGTTCGATGCCGAGCAGCGGCGCGATGCGGGCAATGACCTTTCCGGCGGTCGGCGCGGCGTTCCAGCCGGAGGTCGCATAGCCCTTGGTCTCGGCGATCGGCTGCGGCTCGTCGAGCATGATCAGAACGAGATAGCGAGGCTTATCGGCGGGCAGCACCGCGGTGAAGCTCGTGAGCAGCTTCGATTTCGAATAGCGCCCGTTGATCACCTTTTCCGACGTGCCGGTCTTGCCGCCCACATAGAAGCCTTTCACCTCGGCACGTGTAGCAGAGCCTTTCTCGGCATTGAGACGCATCAGATAGCGCATCCGGTCGGACGTCTCGGGCTTCACCACCTGCCGCGCGAGCTTGGCCGCCTCCTCTTCGCTGCGCTTGAGAAAGGTCGGGGGGATGAGCTTGCCGCCATTCATCAACGCCGAAATGCCCATCACCGCCTGCAACGGCGCGACGGAAAGCCCGTGGCCGAATGCGATCGTGACGGTGTTGAGTTCGGCCCAGCGCTTGGGCACCAGCGGTTCGGCGCTTTCCGGGATTTCGGTGCGCAGGCGATCGAGTTGCCCCATCTTCTTCAGGAAGGCCTTGTGATGCTCGACGCCGAGGCCAAGCGCCATGCGCGCGGTCCCAATGTTCGACGAATAGGTGAAGACTTCCGGCAAGCTCAGCATGCGACGCTGCGCATGAAAGTCGTTGATCTTGAACTTGCCGTATTGCAGCGGGTGGCGCGCATCGAGCGACGAGCCCAGCGTGTACTTCCCTGAATCGAGCGCCATGGCGAGCGTCAGCGCCTTGAAGGTCGATCCCATCTCGTAGACGCCGGTGGTCAGCCGGTTGATGCGGTCCTTGTCGAGCGCTTCACGCGGATCGTTCGGATCGTAATCCGGCACCGACACCATCGCGACGATTTCACCGGTATTGACGTCCGTCACGAGGCCGGCCGCGGCCTTGGCCTTGAATTTCTGGCGCGCCGCAAGAAGCTCCGAGCGCATGGCATGTTGCACGCGCAGGTCGACGGCAAGCTCGACCGGCTTCTGCTGCCGGTCGGTGGCGAAACCGAGCGAATGCAGATCGGCAAGACCGCTGCGATCGAGCCACTTTTCGATTCCGGCGATGCCCTGGTTGTCGATATTCACATGCCCGATCAGATGCGAGACCGAGGCGCCATTCGGATAGACGCGCTTGTTCTCGGCACGAAAGCCGATGCCCGGAATCCCGAGCTTGTGGATCTGCTGGCGCTGCTCCGTGGTAATCTCCCGCTTCAGCCACACGAAACCTTTTTTCGACGAAAGCCGCTCGCGGATTTCCGTCGCATTCAGGTCCGGTATGGTGGCCGTCAGCAATTCGACCGCCTCATCGACATCGATGATGCGGCGCGGCTCGCCGAACAGCGACGGCGTGCGCACGTCGGTCGCGAGAACTTCGCCATTGCGATCGAGAATATCGGGCCGAGCCGTCGCGATGATATCGCCGCCGCCACGTCTCGATTGCGAGCCATCCGAGGTTGCGGCGAGATAGACAAGGCGGCCGCTGATCACCGTATAGATGCAGGCGAAGGCAACGATCACGAGTCCGACGCGCGCACGACTCTTGGTTTCACGGTCAACGTTCTGACCGTAAAGCAGGCGCTCCATCAGCCGCCTCTTTGGCGCAGTCACATTTGGCGTGGCCTGCGTCACGGGCGGCTCCGCTCGTTGGTCGAGCCGGTGGTACCGATATCGGCGTCGCCGATCAGGGCGGCGATGGGATCGGACTCCTGTTCGGGCGGCGGCGGGCTCTTGCGCTCCGGCAGCGTGGCAAGATTGTCGATCTGCACCGCATCGAGCGGCTTGAGCGGCAGGTGACGCTGCGCGAGATCTTCGATGCGACCCGGCGAAACCAGCTTTGCCCATTCGGCGCGGAGGGCTGCGATCGCGTCGCGCTCGCGCCTGATTTCGCCGCGCAGCTTGGCGAGCCGTTCGGCCTGCATCGTGGATTCGAACTTGATGTCATAGACATAGGCCGCGGCGAGAACCATCGCGACGATCACGAACAGATGCAGGATACGCATGCTCATCGGCCCCGCATCGCCTCCGCGAGACTGGGAACACCGCGCATGACGGCATCGATATCCGCCGGCTGTGCCGGAGCACCGTTGCGTTCCGCAGCCCGCAGTTTGGCGGAACGCGCGCGGGGGTTGCTTGCGATTTCCTGGTCGTCAGGACCGACCGGCTTCCTGGTCAGAAGCACGAAGCTCGGTTGCGGCCCACGCGTCTCCGGCGCGTGGCGGGATCCCGCCAGAATCCGGCTTCGATCCGCGAGGAACGTCTTGACGATGCGGTCTTCCAGCGAGTGGAAGGTCACAACGACCAGGCGGCCGCCCGGCTTGAGGATCCGTTCGGCCGCTGCCAGCGCCGCGGCGAGTTCGACAAGCTCCTCGTTGATGAAGATGCGCAGCGCCTGAAACGTGCGCGTGGCGGGATGAATGGCTCCGGGGCGCGCATGCACGACGCGCTCGACAATCGCGGCGAGCTGGCGGGTCGTTGTGATCGGCGCTTCGCCGCGGGCGCGCACGATCGCACGCGCAATCGGACGCGCGAACCGCTCCTCGCCGAGCCTCGCGATGATGGTGCCGAGGTCGCGTTCCGATACCGCGGCAATCAGGTCAGCAGCACTCGGCCCATCACGGCCCATGCGCATGTCAAGCGGCCCGTCATTGCGAAACGAGAAGCCGCGGGCGGCCTCGTCAAGCTGCATCGAGGAGACGCCGATATCGAGCACGACGCCATCGACCGAGTGATGGCCGGCGCTCCGCGCAACCTCATCCAGATTGGAAAAGCGGTCCTCGACGAGGGTCAGGCGGCCGAGCGATGCCGCGACGAGACCCGCGCCGGCGTCGATAGCCGTCTTGTCGCGATCGATCCCGATCACGCTGCAATCGGCGGCATCGAGAATGGCACGCGAATAGCCGCCCGCGCCGAAGGTGCCGTCGAGATAAAGTCCGCCGTCGCGCGGCACGAGATACCGAAGCACCTCAGCGGCGAGCACGGGAATGTGCCGGGCCAGTCCGCCATCGACAGCGTTTCCGCCGTCGCGGCCCGTCATCATTCCCGTGCCCCTTGCGGGTTCGCCGCACGCTCGGAGCCGATCCGCTTCTTGAGGGCACGCATCTTTCCGGTGGCCTCGGAAAGGCGCGCGCTGAAGCGGTCCGGCGCCCAGATCTGGAATTTGTGACCAAGTCCCACGAACGCGACCGCGTCCATGATCCCGGCATGGTCCTTCAACTGATCCGGCAGAACGATGCGTCCCTCCGAATCCAGCTTCAGTGTCTCGCTGGTCCCGTAGAGGGAGATCGCGAATTGCTCGCGCTCCTCCGAGAAGGGCGGGAAGCGTTCGATCAGCTGCTCGATCTCGGTCATGAGCCGGCTGCCGCCAGCCTCCAATGCGGGCCGATCCGCCGAGGGAATGCAAAAGACGCTGTCCAGCCCCTCGCGCGCCAGAACCGAACGAAAGGACGCCGGCACCGAAACCCGCCCCTTCGCGTCGAGCCGCAGAATGAAATGGGAAAAGAATCTGTCCACGAGTATCGGTTCCAGATTCCGCGCGACCGGATGTCCACTGCGACCCCTCGCGCCTTTTTGGGATTAATTGGGCTATCATGGGATCGTATGGGCGTCAATGGAACTGGCGGCGCGCGCTGCCGTATCTCACCCGCTTAACCTTAAGGAAGGTTGAAGCGCACACGCCCGGAGCGGCCTTGGTTCCCGCAATCCAGACCTGCGCCCTCGCCTTATGATTCAGTTCCATCGGAACGGCATCCGAGCCCGTGGCGTTCTCTCTGCAGTGCTTCGCGCACCCGTGCCCGCGACCTGGCACACGAGTTCAATCAACGAGGAGCGACACATGTTACGAACACTGATGACGACCAGCGCGCTAACCGCCCTGCTTATCGGTGGCGCCGCGGCCCAGACGGCCCAGCCGTCTCGCGAGCAGCCGCAGGCGACGCAGCCCCAGGCCACACAGCCGGCCTCTCCGAGCATGAAGTCGGATACCAGCGCCTCGATGAGCGATGCCAAGTTCATCAACTCGCAGGGAAGCGATCAGTGGCTGTCTTCGACCTTCATGGGCGTGGACGTGATCGGCCCGGATAACGAGAAGATCGGCGATATCTCCGATATCCTGTTCGAAAAGGACGGCCGGATTGTCGGCTACGTGGTCGGCGTCGGCGGCTTCCTCGGTATTGGCGCAAAGAATGTTGCGCTCGCCCCGTCCTCCTTCCAGGTCGTATCGGGCGATGCTGATCGCGCCACAACCGGAACCGGATCGACTTCGGCCCGGTCCGACGACATCAAGCTGAAGTTGAATATGACTAAGGATCAGCTCAAGCAGGCGGCCGCGTTCGAATCCAAGCGCGAGCAGGAATCGAAGTCCCGTGCCGCGTCGCAGCCCGCTCCGGGTGGTGGTGCCAATCGCCCGGCTCCGCGCTAAGCCTGAGTCAAGCTAACGTAACCAGCGGCCGGTCGAGCTCTCGACCGGCCGCTTCGTGTTTCGGACTGCTCTGCGAACCACTGCGGTGTCAGGGTGCGCATCTTGCGGCGGCTGTGGCGTTACAATAATACGCTAGCAGGTGAGTAAGTGCCCTGATGACGTCATTCGAGCCGGACACCATGCTCGTCCACGAGGTGGTGCCCTCCCCAAATTACGGCGAGCGCGTCGGCGATCGGCTGCCGGACATGATCCTGCTGCACTACACCGGCATGCCGGATTCCGGTAAGGCGCTGGAGCGCCTCTGCTCTCCCGAGCACGAAGTTTCCTGCCACTATTTCGTCACCGAGGAGGGCCGCATCATCCAATGCGTGCCGGAGGCCTTCCGGGCGTGGCATGCGGGCGAAGGCAGCTGGGCCGGCGAGACCGATATCAATTCCTGCTCGATCGGGATCGAGATCGCCAATCCGGGCCACGACAACGGCTATCCTGATTTCCCGAGGCGCCAGATTGCCGCCGTCACGGCGCTGTGCCGGGCTATTCTGCGGCGACGCTACATCCGCCCCGAGCGCATCCTGGCGCATTCCGATGTCGCACCCTCGCGCAAGCGAGATCCCGGCGAGAAATTCCCTTGGATGGTCCTTCATCGCGCGGGCATCGGGCTATGGGTCAAACCGGCACCGCTCGTTCCGGGACCGAGCTTCGAGTTTGGAGATTCCGGCGACGCCGTCCAGAATTTCCAGTCGGCGTTGCGAGACTATGGATACGGCATCCAGGTCGACGGCTATTTCGACCAGGCGACGCGCGATGTCGTCACTGCGTTTCAACGTCATTTCCGTCCGGCGCTGTGCGACGGCAAACTCGACTCGTCGACGCTGCTGACACTTCGCTCGCTCATCGAAGCATCGCGCTATGGCCCCGCCGTGCATGAAGGCGCCGGTGACTCGACCGCACCGGCATCGCCGTGGGACGGCGATTGACCGGCAAGACTTGACGGCGCGGCGTTTCGCCCCCACCCATATCGGCGTCAGTCGGCTGGACGGCCGCTCCGCCAGGTCCCGAAAGGGCGGCGGAGAGGAAAGTCCGGGCTCCACGGACAAACGGTGCCGGATAACGTCCGGCGGGGGCAACCCCAGGGACAGTGCCACAGAAAAGCAGACCGCCTGCTTTCCGTCCGCGTCATGCGAGGCGGCGAGTCGGCAAGGGTGAAACGGTGCGGCAAGAGCGCACCGCGTTTCCGGCAACGGAAACGGCACGGTAAACCCCACCGGGAGCAAAACCGAATAGGAGCGGTGCGAGGCCACGTCCTCGGGTCAGTCCGGACCAGCCGCTCGGGTAGGTTGCTAGAGGCGCCGGGTAACCGGCGTCCCAGAGGAATGGCCGTCACGTTCACCGCTTCGGCGGTGGGCCATACAGAACCCGGCTTACAGGTCGTCTGATATAATTGGGAGGGCCCGGTGCGAAATCGCTCCGGGCCCTCGCCTATTGTTCACGTCGGCACCATATGCGCGTTTACGACACGCGCAGCGCCGAGATCCCGAGATGAATCAGCGTACCGCGCCCTGGCTGTCGCGCGTGAGACCCTTCAAGTCCAACGTGCTCGGTCCCGGACTCATCACCGGCGCAGCCGACGATGATCCGTCGGGGATCGCGACCTATTCACAGGCCGGCGCACAATTCGGTTTCGGCCTGCTTTGGACCGTCTTCCTCACGACGCCCTTTATGATCGCGATCCAGTTGGTCAGCGCCCTGATCGGACGCGTGACCGGCAAGGGGATCGCCGCAAATACAAAAGCACTGTATGGGCCCGCCGCGCTCTACGTGCTGGTTTCGCTGCTGGTGGTGGCCAATGTGATAAACATCGCCGCCGACATCGCCGCCATGAGCGAAGCGCTGTATCTCGTGGTCGGCGGCCTGAAACACGAACACGCGCTGATCTTCGCGGCGGTAGCGGTGCTTCTGCAGGTGTTTGTCCCGTACCGCCGCTACGCCCCGATCCTGAAATGGCTGACCCTCGTACTGTTTCTCTATGTCGGGGTCATCTTCACGGTGAAGGTGCCGTGGAAAGACGTTGCGATCGGCACCATTCTTCCCAAGATCGACTTGTCCTCGGACTATCTGGCGCTCCTTGTCGCGGTGCTCGGCACCACCATCAGCCCTTACCTGTTTTTCTGGCAGGCCTCGCAGGAGGTCGAGGAGATGCAGCGCCACCGCAGACAGCGCCGGCCGCTGAACACTTTGCCGCGTGGCGGCAAGGGCGAGACCCGGCGCATTGCCGCCGATACCAGCATCGGCATGATCTTCTCGAATGCAATCGCTTTCTTCATCATGGTCACCACGGCCGTCACCTTGCACGCGCAGGGCGTCACCAATATCGAAACCGCAGCCGACGCCGCGAATGCGCTGCGCCCGATCGCTGGCGAGTTTGCCTTTCTGATGTTCGCGATCGGAATCATCGGCACCGGTCTGCTCGCCATTCCCGTGCTGGCGGGATCAGCGGCCTATGCGGTAGCCGAACTCTATGGCTGGCCATCCTCACTCGAGGCCAAGGTGCCGCATGCGGTCGGCTTTTATGCGATCATCGCGGCGTCCACCCTGATCGGCTTTGGCATCACCTTCACCCCTCTCGATCCGATCCGGATGCTGATCTGGAGCGCGATCATCAACGGCGTGGTCGCGGTTCCGATCATGGCGATGATGATGCTGATCGTCACGCACAAGATGATGGGCCGCTTCCGCGCCAGCCGGCGCCTCGCGATTGCTGGCGGCGGGGCGACCGCACTGATGGCCGCGACCGTGATCGCGATGATCATCTCGATGCTGAGATAGGCTGGCCGCGCAACGCGGCGCGCGCATTGCGCCTGTGCGCGCCGCGCAGTGGTTGCGCAGCGCTGCCGCCCATAACGTGCGTCGCGGTTTCGGATTTGTCCCTTTCATGTTGGCGAAAAAACAGAATCTCGGATTGCTGCTCGGCATGCTCGGCCTGATCGTGTTTGCTGGCAGCTTGCCGGCCTCGCGGATCGCGGTTTCCGAGGTGACGCCGTATCTCCTCACTGCGGCGCGGGCGACGATTGCGGGCTTTGCCGGACTTGCAATGCTCGTGCTCACGCGTCGAAGTCTGCCACCGCGCCGCGCATGGTGGCCGCTCCTCATCTGCGCCATCACGATCGTCCTTGGTTTCCCGCTACTGTCGGCCGTGGCGATGGTGACCGTGCCGTCCTCGCAGGGTGGCGTCATCCTCGGCATCATGCCGCTGATGACGATCGCCGCGGCGGCCGTCATCGAAGGCGAACGGCCGAGTGCCGGATTCTGGATCGCGGCCATTATCGGATCGGCGCTTGTAATGGGCTTCGCGCTTTACCGGAGCGGCGGCTACACACTGACAGCCGGCGATCTGTTGTTGCTCGCCGCCGTGATCTGCGGCGGCGTTGGCTATACCTATTCCGGGCAGCTGTCCGGTCTGATGCCGGGATGGGAGGTAATCTCCTGGGCGGTCGCGATCTCGCTGCCGATTTCGGTCGCCTGCCTCATCCTCACCTGGCCCGCCGAACCACAGTCCATCTCCTTCCGGGCATGGGGCGCGATCCTTTACGCCGGACTGATGGCGCAATATTTCGGTTTCTTCCTCTGGAATGCCGCAATGGCGATGGCCGGCATCTCGCGCATCGGGCAGATCGGCCTTTTGCAACCCTTCTGCGTCGTCCTGATCGCTGCATTGTTCGCGCGTGAGCCGATCGATCCGACGACCATCGGATTCGCCGTGGCCGTCGTCGCCACGGTCGCGATCGGTACGCGCCTGCGCGTCAGCCGCCCTGCCGCGGGCGGCTGAAGCCTATTCGGCGGCCTGACGCGCCGACTGTTCCTCGTCGTA
>Ga0182740_1001772_pt1 | contig 14026 bp, 17 predicted proteins | sample eDN5th37CKraftBY_FD_128872 | JGI IMG/M metagenome (GOLD analysis project Ga0182740, IMG submission 128872) | Enriched backyard soil microbial communities from Emeryville, California, USA - eDNA 5th pass 37_C Kraft BY (version 2) (version 2) | ecosystem: Environmental > Terrestrial > Soil >...
CGCACATCAGGCCGTGGAGACCGGCAAGTCTCCGGCGTCCCGCGCCGCCCTCATTTGGAAGGGCGCGAATGGGGTAAACCCCAAGCGCGCTATTTCATGAGCGAGCGGAAGCTGACGAAGCCTCGGCGCAAAAAAGCGATCGCGAGAACGATAACCCATGCCCGAAATCAACCTCACCCTGCGGAGCCCTCGCGCGGTAACGATGGCGGCTGCCGATTGATTGCGGACGGTCGAGCCCATACGCTGCCCGCATGAAAAAGCCCGCGCTGGTCGCCGATATCGGCGCTTCCACCATCCGGATCGCGCTCGCGCGCCCGAACGGCGCGCTCGGCGCCGTGCGCTCCTATCCGCTGCGCCCCGACGAGAACCCCGAACTGCACCTTGCCGCGGCGCTTGCGGCGGCCAAGCCGCGCCCGGATGCCGCCGTGCTCGCCGTCGCCGCGCCCGTCGATGGCGATCAGGTGACGATGACCAATTTCAACTGGTCGTTCTCGCAAAAGACGCTGGCGCGTTCGCTGCGGTTGAAGCGGCTGACGGTGGTGAACGATTTCGTCGCCGTCGCCCATGCGCTGCCGGCATTCCGGCCGGCCGATCTCGTTTCGATTCCGGGCGGGCACAATAACGCCAGGGGCAATTTCCTGGCCTGCGGCCCCGGCAGCGGTTTCGGTGTCGCGGCGCTCATTCCGGCGAAGCGGCCGATCGCGATCGCCAGCGAAGCGGGCCACACGCGGCTCGGCGCTTCGACCTCGGACGCCGCGCGGGTCGTCGCGCATCTCGTGAAGGAGCTCGGCACGGTCGTCACCGAGCATGTCCTGTCCGGCCCCGGCCTCGTGCGGCTTCATCGTATCCTGACCGGTAAGCACGAGAGCGCCGAGGAAATCGCGAGCGCCGCGCGCAAGGGCCGCGCCGACGCCAAAGCCACCACCGACATGTTCCTGCGCTGGTTCGGCCGCGTCGCGGGCGATCTCGCGCTCACCTTCGATGCGCGCGGCGGCGTTTATCTCGCGGGCGGCGTGTCGCGCTCGCTCGCGCCGCTCGTCGCCAATTCGCATTTTCGCGAGACGTTCGAGAACCATCCGCCTTACGGCACGCGGCTCGCCGCGATCCCGGTGCATGTCGTGGTGCATCCGGCGCCGGGGCTGCTGGGAGCCGCCGTGCTCGCGAAGCGATTGATGCGCTAAAAATATTTTTGAAACGCCGCCGTGTGATGCGCCGCGGATTCTTCCGAGAAACAGCAAAAGACAATGTGCCCGACGGCGTCCCCGGCTTCGACGGCGCGCATGATGGTGCCGACGGCAATAGCGGCGGCGTGATCGGCGGGAAAGCGATAGACGCCGGTCGAGATCGCGGGATAGGCGATCGAGTGCAATTTGGCGGCGCGCGCGAGCGCCAGCGAATTCCTGTAGCAGCCGGCGAGCAATTCCTCCTCGCGCTCGGTGCCGCCGCGCCACACCGGGCCGACGGCGTGAATGACGTGGCGCGCGGGCAGGCGATAGCCGCCGGTGATCTTGGCGTCTCCCGTGGCGCAGCCGCCGAGCGTCCTGCATTCGGCGAGCAAATCCGGCCCCGCCGCGCGATGGATCGCGCCATCGACGCCGCCGCCGCCGAGCAGCGAAGTGTTGGCGGCATTCACGATGGCATCGACGCCGAGCTTGGTGATGTCGCCAATGGCGATCGCGAGGCGCGCGCCATGCGCCTGTTTCTCAAGTACCGTGCGCGGGCCTGAGACCATGACCCCGATCTAACGATGTTTCGGGGCGCTAGCCAAGCCGTCTCAGCCAAGCTGCTTGCGGATATCGAGGGTGCTGCGTTTGCCGAGCGCGGCATAATGCTGTTTGAGAAAAAGCTCCGCCGCCGCCCGGCCGATATCGCGCAATTCCAGAAAGAACGGCCACTCGACGTTGAACTTCGAGCTCGAGGTGAATTTGCTCATCGGCTCGCCGGCCGAGATGCGGTGCAGCAGCATCTTGCGATAGCCGGCCTTGCGGGCGAGGCGGCGGAAGAAGGTGTTGTTCACCAGCTTGCCGACGAAGCCGATGGCGCGAAATTCCGAGAGCAGCGAAGCGTTGAACGTGATTTCGTTGATGCGATTGAGAATCTCGCGCGCGGTTTGCGGCGTCTCCTCGCGCTCGACCGGATTGGTCTGCACCAGCACGATGTCGTCCGACTTGCTGGAGCGGAAGAACGGAAAGAGCGGCGGGTTGCCGACATAGCCGCCGTCCCAATAAGGCGTGCCGCCGATCTCGACCGCCTTGAACATGAAAGGAAGACAGGCCGAGGCCATCACGACGTCCGGCGTGATTTCGTTCTGGCTGAAGATGCGCACCTTGCCGGTGCGGACATTCGTCGCGGAGATGAATAGCTTGAGTTTTTTGTTGGCGCGCACCGCGTCGAAATCGACTTCGCTCTCCAGAATCTCGCGCAGCGGATTGATGTTGAATGGATTGATGTCATAGGGCGAGACGAAGCGGCTCGCGACATCGAGCGCGAGGAACATCGGATTGTTGTCGAGCGACCAGTTGCCCATCAAGCGGTCCATGATGCCGCGCTGAAGCGGGCTCAAGCGGCCGTCATGCGAAACCGCGCGCCAGAATTTCTGCAACGCTTCGCGCGCGCCGTCGCGTCCGCCCTTGTGATAGCCGCTCGCGAAGGCGACGGCGTTCATCGCGCCCGCGCTGGTGCCGGAGAGGCTGTCGAAGGCCAGCCGCTCGTCTTCGAGGAGCCGGTCGAGCACGCCCCAGGTGAAGGCGCCGTGGGCGCCGCCGCCCTGCAAGGCGAGATTGATGGCTTTCAAGGCACTCCTCCCGAAAGGCATTGCGCGAGAAGATATGGCGATAGATAGAGAGCCGGTGGCGGAGCCCGCCCGCCCGTCATATATATTGTGCGACGCGGCAATATGTTACGAGGCGTTGGGGCAGGCGGCAAACGGCGATATTATGTCACAAATGCATTCCGGCTTTCCGCACCCCGATCATGATCACGGCAGCTGCGTGAGCGAAACGCTCGCGCGCGCCGAAGAAGCCTGCGATGCGCGCGGTTTGCGGCTGACGCCGCTCAGGCGCCGGGTGCTCGAAATTTTGGCACAGAGCCATTCGCCGCTCGGCGCCTATGACATCGTCGAGAAACTCAAGAAGGCGAAGGAATCTTCGCCGGCGATGTCGGTCTATCGCGCGCTCGATTTTCTGACCGGCGAAGGACTCGCGCACCGCATCGAAAGCAAGAATGCCTTTCTCGCCTGCACCGGCGGCCATGAAGGCGACGATATCGTGCTGTTCATGCTGTGCGAGCGTTGCGGCACGGTCGCCGAGATCAATTCGTCGGCCTTGGGGCGGGATCTTGCGCAGGCGGCGAAGGCTGCGCATTTCACCCCGAAGGTGCCGGTGCTCGAAGTCTCCGGCCTGTGCGGACGCTGCTTTGATCGCGGCGCGCGGCGCAAATAACAGAAAGCTGACGGATGAGCGATCTCGTACCTTTCGAACTGACCGATGCGGCGGCCGCGAAGCGCAAGCGCTCGGTCGCCGTCGATGTCGGCGGCATTATCGTCGGCGGCGGCGCGCCGATCGTCGTGCAGTCGATGACCAATACCGACACCGCCGATGTGGAATCGACGGCGCGGCAGGTGGCGGCGCTTGCACATGCGGGCTCCGAACTCGTGCGCATCACCGTCGATCGCACGGAAGCCGCGGCGGCGGTGCCGAAGATCAAGGAGCGGCTGGCGCAGCTTGGCGTCGAAGTGCCGCTCGTCGGCGACTTTCATTATATCGGCCACAAACTCCTGGGCGAGCATCCGGCCTGCGCCGAAGCGCTCGCCAAATATCGCATCAATCCCGGCAATGTCGGCTTTCGCGAAAAGCGCGACCGGCAGTTCTCCGAGATCATCGAGATCGCGCTGAAACACAATAAGCCGGTGCGCATCGGCGCCAACTGGGGCTCGCTCGATCAGGAGCTGCTGACGCATCTCATGGACGAGAATGCGAAATCGAAAACGCCGGTCGAGGCGCGCGCGGTGACGCGCGAGGCGCTGGTGCGCTCGGCGATCCTGTCGGCGGCGCGCGCCGAAGAACTCGGCATGCGCCGCGACAAAATTATCCTGTCGGCGAAAGTCTCGGCGGTGCAGGACCTGATCTCGGTCTATCGCGAAATGGCGCGACGCGGCGATTACGCGCTGCATCTCGGTCTCACCGAAGCCGGCATGGGCTCGAAAGGTATCGTCGCGTCGTCCGCCGCGATGGGCGTGCTGTTGCAGGACGGCATCGGCGATACGATCCGCGTGTCGCTGACGCCCGAGCCGAACGGCGACCGCACGCGTGAAGTCACCGTCGCGCAGGAACTCCTGCAGACCATGGGGCTGCGCACCTTCGTGCCGCTCGTCGCGGCCTGCCCCGGCTGCGGGCGCACGACCTCGACGGTGTTTCAGGAACTCGCCTTCGATGTGCAGTCGTATATCCGCGAGCGGATGCCCGAATGGAAGAAGCAGTATCCCGGCGTCGAGACGCTGAACGTCGCGGTGATGGGCTGCATCGTCAACGGGCCCGGCGAATCGAAGCACGCCGATATCGGCATCTCGCTGCCCGGCACCGGCGAAGCGCCGACCGCGCCGGTCTTCATCGACGGCAAGAAAGTTGCGACGTTGCGCGGCGCAACGCTTGCCGCCGACTTCAAGGCGATGGTCGAAGACTACATCGTGCGCCGCTGGGGCGTCGCGCGCCCGGACGCTGCCGAGTAGTTACTGCAACAGTTGCGCGGCGAGGTTGACGGTGAGCGCGATCACCGCCGTCGTGAACACGAACGACACCAATCCGTGAACGATGACGAGGCGGCGCATGCGGCGCGATTCGACCGCCGTGTCGGAGGTCTGCGCCGTCATTCCCACGGTGAGCGAGAAATAGAGAAAGTCCCAATAGTCGGGCAGCTCGTCGCCGGCGAATTTCAGGCCGCCGCGCGGCTTGCCGCGCTTGCCCTTGAGTTCGGCGTGATACTCGTGGGCGTAATAGATCGTGAAGATGATGTGCACGAAGACCCAGGAGTTGATCACCGTCACGAAGGTGAGCGCGAGCCGGATGGCGCGCGTCGCGCCGTGCAGTTCGCGGGCCGAGAAGATGCCGAGCGCAATCGCGATCAGGATCATCGCCGCCGCCATGATGACCAGCGTGAGCACGGTGAAGCGGCCTTCGGCCTCGGCGATCGAACGGTCGCGAATTTTCGCCGCTGCCGTCCGCGCCATCATGGCGAGGATCAGCACGATGAACAGCAGCACGCCGGCGTTCCAGCCCAGAAGCGCATGGGTGATGAAGTCGTCGGCGGGAATGAAGAGAGCGGCGGCAAGTCCGAACAGCGCCGCGACCATCATGCGCGGCCGCGCCCGCAGGCTGCGATAGGCAATGTGCAGCGGGTGGTTCGATCGCGCCATGATGGCTCTCAGCGGTTGCGGGTGGCGAGAAATCTTACGGCGGCAACGAGCATCGCGGCTCTGGCGCCAAAGGGCAGCAGCGCGGCTTCGGCATCCGCGACGAGGCTCGCGAGCCGCTCGCGCGCTTGCGCTATGCCGAGCGCGCCAACCAGCGTCGCCTTGCCGGCGGCGGCGTCCTTGCCGGTGCGCTTGCCGACGGTCGCGGCATCGCCTTCGGCGTCGATGAGGTCGTCGCTGAGCTGAAACGCGAGCCCGAAGCAGCGCGCGTAATCGAGCAGCGCCTTGCGTGCGGTGGCATCGGCCCCGCCGAGAATCGCACCCGCCTCGCAGGCGGCGGCAAGCAGCGCGCCGGTCTTCATCGCCTGCAGCCGTTCGATGTCGCCGGTCTTGAGGGTAAGCGGCTTGCGGTCCGCCGCGAAACGCCCTTCGGCCTCGAGGTCGAGCATCTGGCCGCCGGCCATGCCGCCGAGGCCGCTTGCGCGCGCGAGCAGAAGAACGAGCGCGGAGCGGATCGCCGGATCGCGATGCGTCGTCTCGCGCGCCAGAATGTCGAAAGCAAATGTCAGCAGCGAGTCGCCGGCAAGGATGGCGGTCGCTTCGTCGAAGGCGCGATGCAGCGACGGCTGGCCGCGCCTGAGATCGTCGTCGTCCATCGCCGGGAGATCGTCATGCACGAGCGAATAGCAATGCACGCATTCGAGCGCGCAGGCCGCGGGCAACGCCGCCGCTTCGGCCACATCAAAGAGCGCAGCGCTCTCGACCAGCAGGAAGGGGCGCAGCCGCTTGCCGCCGGTGCCGGCATGGCGCATCGCGCGCAGAAGCCGCTGGGGCCGGAAGATTTCGCCGGGTGCGGCATCATCCGCGAGCAGCGCTTTCATCGCCGCTTCGGTGGCGGCGGACACCGCATCGAGGCGGCGGGTGAAGGTTTGCTCGGCCTGTGTGTTCAAGATCAACGGGCTTTGCCCCGGACATGAGAGGAGGTCAAGCCGGTCCGTTTGTGACGCCCCGCGTCCATGCTATGCGAAATGCGCAAGGGGAGGGCGGATGATCGGCAGCATCATCAGGATCGGCTTGAGAATTGCGCTTGTCCTCGTGCTCGCCGTGCTTTTGCTCGTGCCGCTCTATGCTTATGTGCCGCCGGTCTCGACGGTCATGCTGGGACGCTGGCTGACCGGCAAGCCGGTGACGCGGACCTGGAAACCGCTCGAACAGATCTCGCCCAATCTGGTGCGCGCCGTGATCGCGGCGGAAGACGCGCGGTTTTGTTCGCATGCGGGCGTCGATTGGGTCGAGGTCGGCCACGCGCTGGAAGACGCGGACGACACCGACAGCCTGCGCGGCGCTTCGACGATCGCGATGCAGACGGCGAAGAACCTGTTTCTGTGGCCGGGCCGGCAATTCATCCGCAAGGGGCTGGAAGTGCCGCTCGCTTATTATCTGAACCTGATGTGGACCAAGCGGCGGCTGATCGAGGTCTATCTCAATGTCGCCGAATGGGGCCCGAACGGCGAATTCGGGGCCGAAGCCGGGGCGCGGCGGGCCTTCCGCAAGAGCGCGGCGAGCCTGCTGCCGTCGGAAGCGGCGCTGCTTGCGGCCGTCCTGCCCAATCCGAAGCTGCGGAACGCCGCCCGGCCGGGGCCGGGCCTGATACGGGCCTCGGTTCGCTACCGGCGGCTCGCGGCCGCGGCGGGCTCGCCGATTACGGCCTGTCTGGCGCGCTAACCGCGCCGCCAAAGCCGATTTGCAGGGGCGCGCGGATACCTCTATAAGCCCGCCTACATCAGACATTGCCCGACAGGGCCGTTCATTCCAACTGGAGCCGGAAATGGCTGTTCCTAAAAGAAAAACCTCGCCCTCGCGCCGCGGTATGCGCCGTTCGGCCGATGCGCTGAAGAACCCGACCTATGTCGAGGACAAGGATTCCGGCGAACTGCGCCGTCCGCACCATGTCGATCTCAAGACCGGCATGTATCGCGGCCGCCAGATTCTGAAGCCCAAGTCCGAAGACTAAGCGGAAGACAAGCTCTCCGTCCGGAGAGGGTGATGCTCGCGAGCTTTCCACTCTTCCTGATCTCGTTCGCGATCTACAACATGATCGCGTTCATCACGCCGGGGACGGCGTGGGAAAGCCCGATTTTTTCGGTGCCGATGCAATCGGGCGCGAGCTGGGCGGTCTCGGCGGGCGATATGCTGCTCGCGCTGTCGCTGCTGTTCCTGTTTTTCGAAATGCTGAAGGCGACGCGCTCCTACCGGCGCACGCTCGTCGATCACACGCTCTCGACGCTGGTGTTCGTCGCGGCGCTGGTCGAGTTTCTGCTGATCAAGGAAGCGGCCAGCTCCGTGTTCGCGCTTCTCCTGCTGATGTCGCTTATCGATGTGATCGGCGGCTGGGCGGTGTCGCTCGGCTCGGCGCGCCGCGATATCCAGGTCGACCCGGTGCCGCCCGCCGCTTGAAACGTTAAAACGGCCGCGCCTTGTGCCGTTTCGGCACGCCGCTGAGGTTCAGCATTTTCCCGTAAGCGCTCACGGCTTCCGCCGGATCGGCCCGGCGGCGTTCCCGCAGATGCGGCGCATCCTGCGATTTGGCGATGAGCTGGGTAACGAACGCGGCCAATGTCCGCGGCTGGCGATAGCGCGTGCCTTCATGGGGAACGGCGGCATCGAGCGGAACGAGGGCGGTGCCCGCCGTTACTTCCGGTGTTTCCTGTTCGTGCCGGAAGCCGCTGGAGGCCGATATTCCGTGCCCGTTGCCGATACGCATTGCCGCCTCGTCTCATTCCGGAACGAATGCCGTTCCGTGAGCATGAGGTCGCAAGCGCGGGGCCAGTATCGGAGGACAGCGATGTTAAGGATGAATCGTAACGCGGCTGCATTGGGGGCCAAAAAAAAAGAACGCCGCCCTGCGGCGGCGTTCGAATTTCGGAGCTTGTATGAAGCTCAGCTCTTGTCGCCCTTGTCGGCGATCTGATCGAGCTTCTTCTGCAACTCGCCCATCTGCCGCTTGAGATTGTTGATCTCCTGGCCGCTATCGGCGGAAGTTTCCGCCGGCTTGTCGAAGCCCGCGGTCGTCTTCTGCGCCGACGGCAGAAACATCGTGAAGGCGCGCTCGAACATTTCCATGTTGCGGCGAACCATGTCCTCGACCGGATTGAAGCCGGGGCTGGCGCCCCCGAAGGCCTTGGTCATGCTCTCGCGAAACTTGCCCTGGTCGCGCGTGAAGAGATCGATCGAGGCCTCGAGATAGCGCGGCACGATCAGCTGCATGCTGTCGCCGTAGAAACGGATCACCTGCCGGAGAAAATTGATCGGCAAGAGATTGGCGCCCTTGTTTTCCTGCTCGAAAATAATCTGAGTTAAAACCGAGCGCGTGATATCCTCGCCCGTCTTGGCATCGAAGACCACGAAGTCTTCGCCTTCCTTCACCATCACAGCCAGATCTTCGAGCGTTACATAGGTGCTCGTGCCGGTGTTATAGAGACGCCGGTTGGCGTATTTCTTGATCGTGACTGGTTCCGGTCCCTTCGACATAACATTCATTACGCTTTACCCCGCTCCACCCCAGGAGGGCGAAGCTTATGACCTTTTTGCACTGCGGGCTACCCTCTGATCGGCCGATCACGAAGTGATGCCTAACGAAGCGGTGAAGCCTGTTTCATTGGCGTTTCATCGAAGTTTTTTTGGCCTGACGCCTTATTGACACCGGGCTCGTCAATTAACGACGATGGGGTCTGAATAACAGCAGGCTGCGGCGCGGTTGGCGCGATCCTCGGCAGGAGAAATTTCATGAAAGACGGTGTGGTAATCGTGGGTGCTGCGCGCACTCCGGTCGGTTCCTTTAATGGTTCGTTGTCATCGCTGCCTGCCCATGCCTTGGGCAAGGTCGCGATTGACGGCGCGCTCTCCCGCGCCGGGGTCGAAGGCAAGCAGGTTTCCGAGGTCATCCTCGGCCAGATCCTGACGGCTGCACAGGGGCAGAACCCGGCACGCCAGGCTTCGATCGCCGCCGGCATTCCGGTCGAGGTTCCGGCCTGGGGCGTCAACCAGCTTTGCGGCTCGGGCCTGCGCGCCGTCGCGCTCGGCTATCAGGCGCTCGTGAATGGCGATTCCAGCATCGTCGTCGCGGGCGGGCAGGAATCGATGAGTCAGGCGCCGCACGCGGCCTATTTGCGCAGCGGCCAGAAGATGGGCTCGCTCGAGATGGTCGACACCATGATCAAGGATGGCCTGTGGGATGCCTTCAACGGCTATCACATGGGCAACACCGCGGAGAATGTCGCCAAGCAGTGGCAGATCACGCGCAGTCAGCAGGACGAATTCGCCGTCGCCTCGCAGCAAAAAGCGGAAGCGGCGCAGAAGGCCGGCAAGTTCAAGGATGAGATCGTCCCGGTGACGATCAAGTCGAGGAAGGGCGACATCGTCGTCGACACCGACGAATATCCGCGTCACGGCGCGACGCTGGACGCGATGGCGAAATTGCGCCCGGCCTTCGACAAGGAAGGCACGGTCACGGCGGGCAATGCTTCGGGAATCAATGACGGCGCCGCCGCCGTCGTGCTGATGAAGGCGGCCGACGCCGAGAAGCAAGGCAAGCCGGTGCTTGCGCGCATCGTGTCGTGGGCGCAGGCCGGCGTCGATCCCTCGATCATGGGCACGGGGCCGATTCCGGCATCGCGCGCGGCGCTCGCCAAAGCCGGCTGGAAGCCCGACGATCTCGACCTCGTCGAAGCCAACGAAGCTTTCGCGGCGCAGGCCTGCGCCGTCAACAAGGACATGGGTTGGGATACCGCCAAAGTGAACGTCAACGGCGGCGCGATCGCCATCGGTCATCCGATCGGTGCTTCGGGCGCGCGCGTTCTCGTCACGCTGCTGTTTGAAATGGAGAAGCGCAAAGCGAAGAAGGGCCTCGCCACGCTGTGCATCGGCGGCGGCATGGGCATCGCCATGTGCATCGAGCGCGCGTAAGCGCGCTCGTGAGAGGGTCGCGGCAAGCGAAATTCCAAAAGCAAGGGGAAGGGACATGAGCCGGGTTGCGTTGGTGACGGGCGGCACGCGTGGGATCGGTGCCGCCATTACAAAAGCGTTGCACAAAGCGGGCTATAGGGTTGCCGCCAACTACGGCGGCAACGACGAGGCCGCCGCCAAATTCAAGGCGGAAACCGGGATTCCCGTCTTCAAATGGGATGTGTCGTCCTTTGAGGCGTGCTCCGAAGGCATCAAGAAGGTCGAGGCGGAGCTCGGTCCGATTGAAGTGCTGGTCAACAATGCCGGCATCACGCGCGACGCGATGTTCCATCGCATGACCCTCGAGCAGTGGCAGCAGGTCATCAGCACCAATCTCGGCTCGCTGTTCAACATGACGCGGCCGGTGTGGGAAGGCATGCGCTCGCGCAAGTTCGGCCGCATCATCAGCATCTCGTCGATCAACGGTCAGAAAGGCCAGATGGGCCAGGTGAACTATTCGGCGGCCAAGGCGGGCGATCTTGGCTTCACCAAGGCGCTCGCGCAGGAAGGCGCGCGCGCCGGCATCACGGTGAATGCGATTTGTCCGGGCTACATCAACACCGAGATGGTGCAGGCGGTGCCGAAGGACGTGCTCGAGAAGAACATCCTGCCGCAGATTCCCGTCGGCCGGCTCGGCGAGCCGGAGGAGATCGCGCGCGCGGTGCTGTTCCTCGCCGGAGACGATGCCGGTTTCATCACCGGCTCGACGCTGACGATAAACGGCGCGCAATATATCGCGTAACGCATCCCGAGGCGCCGCGCGATGACGCGGCGCCTCAAAGCACGAAGCCGGAAAACCTCAGCCGCGGAAGTTGTTCTTCCGTTCGCGGATTTCGGTGAAGACCGCGGAAGGATCGGCGCCGCTCATGCCGATATTATCGGCGATCGCCGGATCGTCGGCGCGCATGAAGGGGTTGGCGGCGAATTCTTCCGAGAGCAGCGAGGGGATTGTCGGCTTGCCGGCGGCGCGCGCGGCTTCCACCTCGGCATATTTTTTCTTGAGCGCCGCGTTGTTGGGATCGACCGTCAGCGCGAAACGGGCGTTTGCCAGCGTATATTCGTGGCCGCAATAGACCTTCATATCGCCCGGCAGGTTGCGGAATTTCAGGAGCGAACGCCACAATACGGCGGCAGGCTTCTCGATGGCGCGGCCGCAGCCAAGCACGAACAGCGTGTCGGCGGCGAACAGGAGCTTCTCCTTGTCGAAGACGAAGGAGATATGACCGGCGGTGTGCCCCGGCGTATCCAGCACGCGGGCGGCAAGATTGCCGAGCTTCACCGTATCGCCTTCGCCGACCTTCTCGTCGATCATCGGAATGGTGCCGTCGTTCTTCGGGCCGATGACCCTGGCGCCGTATTTCTGTTTGAGCGCCGGGATGCCGTCGGTGTGATCGGCATGATGATGGGTGATGAGGATATGCGTGAGCTTCCAGCCTTCCTTGTCGAGCGCCTGCTCGATGGGTGCGGCTTCCGGCGTATCGACGACGGCGGTGACGCCGCCCTCGTGCAGGAGCACGGCGTAATTGTCGGACAGACAGGGAATGAGCCGGATTTCGACGGACATTGCTTCGCTCGCCTCGCTATTTTTGCTTCAACGGCAAACTAGCAACGTCAGTTCCAGCGGGCAAATGGCGAGATTCTGATTTTGCCGGACATGAGGCGAGACATCGACTATGTTGGCTATCTTCTCACCAGCGGCTCGCCATGCTCGTCGATGTTGTAGATCTCAGAAGTTTCTACACCCAGCCGGTCGGCGTGGTGACACGGCGGCTCTTGTCGCAGGCGATCCGCGAGCGCTGGCCGCGTGTCAGCGGCATGACGGTCGCAGGGCTCGGTTATGCGACGCCCTATCTCGGTCTTTTCAACGAGGAAGCCGAGCGCACGCTGGCATTCATGCCGGCGCGGCAGGGTGTGATCCGCTGGCCCGCTACCGATCCGTGCCGCAGCGCCTTGGTCGAAGAGACGCAGCTACCGTTGCCGGACGCCTCGATGGACCGCGTGCTCGCGGTGCATGCGCTGGAACTGACTTATTACGCGCCGGATCTCCTGCGCGAAATCTGGCGCATCCTCGCGGCGAACGGCCGGCTGCTCATCATCGTCCCGAACCGGCGCGGCATCTGGGCGCGAAGCGATGCGACGCCGTTCGGGCAGGGACGCCCGTTCTCGCGCCGCCAGCTGGCTGAGCTTTTGCGTGAGGCGCTGTTCACGCCGGTCGGCTGGAGCGAGGCGCTATGGATCCCGCCGGTGACGCGGGTGCCGTTCCTGCGCTCGACGATCGTCTGGGAGCGCGTCGGCCGATCGCTGTCGCTGCCGTTCGCGGGCGTCCAGATCGTCGAAGCGACCAAGCAGGTGTTCCGGCCGATCGCCGTGAAGCCTGTGAAACGGGCAAAGCCCGTGCTGATGCCGGCCGCGATTTCGCGCGGTTAACCATTTCGGCGCGAAGCGCCTTTGAAGCGCGGCCTCCGAAGCCGCCATAAGTCGGGTAATGTTTACTTTGCCTTCGCGGCGGCAGGGCTGTATCACGACGCCGACCCATCAGGCCTAACCACGATGTCAGACCAAGGCAGCCCCGCACGCAAACCGGCCGTTCCGAGCCTTGCGACGCTGCGCACGGAAATCGATCGCATCGACGAGCAGATGCATCAGCTGCTGATCGAACGCGGCGAGATCATCGAGTCGCTGATCCGCGTGAAGGGCACGCAGGAAACCGGCGCCGCGTTCCGTCCCGCACGCGAGGCGGCGATGATGCGGCGGCTCGTCGAACGTCATCGCGGCATCCTGCCGCTGGACACCGCCGAGAGCATCTGGCGCGTCATCATCTCGACCTTCACGTATGTTCAGGCGAACTATTCCGTGCATGCCGACATGGCGGCGGGAGACGCATTCGTCCGCGACTCGGCGCGTTTTCATTTCGGCTTCACGACGCCGCTCGTTCCGCACATGAGCGCTTCCGCCGTCGTTACAGCCGTTGCGGCTTCGCGCGGCGATCTTGGTCTTGTGCCGGCGGCGACCGTGACCGGCTCGGGCAACTGGTGGAAAGCACTGGAGGACGAAGGCGCGCCGAAGATCATCGCACGGCTGCCGTTCGTCGAGCGTGACGATCACCCGGCGTCACTGCCGCTGTTCGTCGTCTCGAAACCGCTCGTCAAGGACGCGGCGGTGGAGGAGGTCGCGATCTGGAGCTTCGAGGTCGACGGCTGGAAGGCCGCGGCGGCAGGCGCTCTCCCGGCTGGCACCGAGGTGCTGGTGTTTGCGCAAAGCGGCGCCGGGCGGGCGGCGCTTCTCGTTTCGCTCAATCCGGGCGCCAGCCGCGAAGCTTGTGAAGCCGCGCTCAAAGCGGCAGGGGTCACGGTCCGGCACGCGGCCCTCGTCGGCGGCCACGCCAGCCGCTATACCGTTTCGCCCGGCAAATAGCCGATCGGAGTGAATCATGTCCGAGCAACCGACGCCGCGCCCCGGCGTGCTCGATATCAAGGCCTATGTGCCCGGCCGCAGCCAAGCGCCGGGCGCGGCGAAGCTTTACAAGCTGTCGTCCAACGAGACGCCGCTCGGGCCGAGCCCGAAAGCGGTCGAGGCATTTCGCGAGGCGGCCTCGCATCTCGAGCTTTATCCGGA
>Ga0182740_1001774_pt1 | contig 14010 bp, 15 predicted proteins | sample eDN5th37CKraftBY_FD_128872 | JGI IMG/M metagenome (GOLD analysis project Ga0182740, IMG submission 128872) | Enriched backyard soil microbial communities from Emeryville, California, USA - eDNA 5th pass 37_C Kraft BY (version 2) (version 2) | ecosystem: Environmental > Terrestrial > Soil >...
GTGCTCGGCGGCCGGGCCGTGCGGGTCGACATCCTGGAGCGGCTGGCCGACCTGATCCGTCCCGCCATCGCCTATCGTCCCGGCGTCACCCCGGGCGAACCGCCGGCCGGCGCGGCCGACGGGGAGAGCTTCATCCCGACCGTGGCCATGACCTCGCTCGTGGGTTGCGCGGGCGAGGATTTCGCCACGATCCTGAAGTCCCTCGGCTATGTGATGGAACGCCGTCCCGGCCCCGCCATCACGGTGCCGCTGGCCGAGGCGCCCAAGGCCGTCGAGCCCCAGGTCGCTGCCGCCGAAGGAGAGACTTCCGCTCCGGCCGAGCAGGCTCCGACCGAAACGGCCGAGGCCGCTGTCGGCACGGAAGAGATCGGTGCCGTGGCTGTGGCCGAGCCCGAAGCGAGCGTATCGGAGCAGGAGCTGGCGACGAGCGCCGCCGAGGCCGTGGCTTCACCCGAGGGCCAGTTCCTGGCTCCCGCCGAGGCACCGGCCGAGGCTGTGGCCGCCGAAGGAGAGGTTTCCGCTCCGGCCGAGCCCGAGATGATCGAGGTCTGGCGCCAGGGGCGCCGCCATCACGAGGGCGGACAGGCCCGGCATGGCCGCGAGGCCCGGGGCGGACGTCACCAGGAGCGCGGGGACCGTCGCCAGCGTCATGGCGGCGATGCCCAGGGCGATCCCGGCGAGCGCCGTCCGCGTCCCGAGCGCCGCGAGGCGCAGGGGGAGGGTGGTCGTCCGCAGAACCGTCCGCCGCGCGGCCCGGGCCGTGGGGAGGACCGTCGCGGTCCGCGTCCCGACAACCGGCGCGAAGGCGGCCACGAGCGCCGCGAGAAGCAGCCCGACCCGAACTCGCCCTTCGCCAAGCTGATGGCCCTCAAGGCACAGCTCGAGGACAACAAGAAGTGAGGAAGTGACGCGCATGCGTGAGGACCGGCAGCGGCTCGACAAGTGGCTGTGGTTCGCACGCTTCGCGAAGACGCGGACGCTGGCGGCCAAGCTGGTCACCGACGGCTTCGTCAGGCTCAATGGCCAGCGCACCGACAATGCCGCCAAGGCGGTGGCCGTCGGCGACGTGATCACTCTTGCGCTCGCCCGGACCACCCTGGTGATCCGGGTCGAAAGCCTCGGCGAGCGGCGCGGCCCTGCGCCGGAAGCAAGGCAGCTCTACGCGGATCTCAGCCATGACGACGCAGCGCTTGTCAGCGACGGCGACAAGGGCTAGAGCGGCGGCATAACACCGTTTTGTTGACTGTCGAACAGACCCTCGAAGGACCGTTCATGACCTACGTCGTCACTGAAAATTGCATCAAGTGCAAATACATGGACTGCGTCGAGGTATGTCCGGTCGATTGCTTCTACGAGGGCGAGAACATGCTCGTCATCCATCCCGACGAGTGCATCGATTGCGGCGTCTGTGAGCCGGAATGCCCCGCCGAGGCGATCAAGCCCGATGCGGAGCCGGGTCTCGAGCAATGGCTGAAGCTGAATGCCGACATGGCGAAAAGCTGGCCCAACATCACCATCAAGAAGGATGCGCCCGCCGACGCCAAGGAATTCGACGGCGTCGCGGGCAAGTTCGAGGCATATTTCTCGGCCAATCCGGGTGAAGGCGACTGACATCGGGCAAGGGGCCGCCGTCCGGCCCCGCTTCCACCCCGACCGGCGAGCGGCCACGGGAACCAGTTTCCTCACGATGCGTTAGCTTGCAAAGCGCGGCCATGACCGGGCCCGCTTTACGCTGTTCGTTGAAATATTTTTGCTTTTTCGGCCGGACTGTGATAGGGTCCGCAAATGCCGTCGCTTGCGCTCAAGCCGTGTACCGTCCCTGCAGATCGACGGTTCACATCATTGAAGCAAAGATTCGCGTCCTTTGACTTAAGGGAGCGTCGCTGCCCTGGTCAAGGGTATGAGCGTATTTAGCCGTTGGCTTACATCAGGGAGACGAGCGGAATAGTCAAGTTCCGCGATGCTCAATCTCGATCCTCGTTCCCCTGGGTCCCTGCCCAGTGGAACCAAAGCTGCCTCGCTGCCAAGCGAGGACCATGCAAGGAGGCCTCTCTCGCATGACAACCGCCAAGAAGTCCGCCCAGCGCCTTGGGTTCAAGTCCGGTGAAGCGATCGTGTATCCCGCTCACGGTGTCGGCCGCATCACGGCCATCGAAGAGCAGGAAATCGCAGGCTTCAAGCTGGAGCTCTACGTGGTCTCCTTCGACAAGGACAAGATGGTCCTTCGCGTTCCGACCGGTAAGGCTTCCAGCGTGGGCATGCGCAAGCTTGCCGAGCCGGCCCTGGTGCAGAAGGCTCTGGACGTGCTGACGGGTCGTGCCCGCGTGAAGCGCACCATGTGGTCCCGCCGCGCGCAGGAATACGAGGCGAAGATCAATTCGGGCGACCTGATTTCTGTTACCGAAGTCGTGCGCGACCTCTACCGCTCCGAGGCTCAGCCCGAGCAATCCTACAGCGAGCGTCAGCTCTACGAATCCGCTCTCGACCGCGTGGTTCGCGAGATCGCTGCCGTCAACAAGATCACGGATACGGAAGCCCTCAAGCTCATCGAGCAGAGCCTCGCCAAGTCTCCGCGCCGCGTGAAGGGCGCCGAAGCCGACGCCGAGGGCGACGACCTTCAGGAAGAAGCCGCCTGATTCGAAGGCGCCTTCCATCATCCAAAAAGCCCGGCTTCAGGCCGGGCTTTTTCATGTCCGGGCCCTTGTTTTCCAAGGGTTGGAATCTATTTTGCCGAACTTGGCTGTTGGATGTGAACTTTTCGCGGCCTCGCTCGTTGTGTCTCTGCCAAGGGAGAGCACACAATGGGAGAAATCTCAGGGGTTCGCCGCCGGTTCGTCCGCGCTGCCATGAATGCACCTTTTCTCGAACGGGAAGAGGAGCATCTTCTTGCCGTGCGTTGGAAAGAGAACCGCGATGAAGCGGCGCTTCATCAACTGACTGCTGCTCACATGCGCCTCGTGATCGCGCTGGCAGCCCGTTTCCGTCACTACGGCCTGCCGATGGCCGATCTCGTTCAGGAAGGCCATGTCGGGCTTCTCGAAGCCGCGGCCCGGTTCGAGCCCGAACGCGAAGTCCGTTTCTCGACCTATGCGACCTGGTGGATCCGTGCCTCCGTGCAAGATTACATCCTTCGCAATTGGTCAATTGTTCGCGGCGGAACGAGTTCCGCCCAAAAGGCGCTTTTCTTCAATCTCCGCCGTCTGCGGGCCCGCCTGACCCGTGGCGGCGAGGAGCGCATTTCGTCCGACGTGCATGCGAAGATCGCCGAGGCGATCGGCGTGTCCAAAGCCGACGTGGCCCTCATGGATGCCCGCCTCTCGGCGCCCGACACGTCCCTCAATGCGCCTGTCCTGGATGCCGATGCGGGCAATTCCGCCGAACGCGTCGAATTCCTGGTCGACAACAGCCCCTTGCCGGATGAGAGCGTTACCGACGTGATCGACACCGAACGGCGCGTGCGCTGGCTGCAGCAGGCGCTGGAAGTGCTCAACGAGCGCGAATTGCGGATCCTGCGCGCCCGTCGCCTCGACGACGAGCAGGTGACCCTGGAATTCCTCGGCGACAGGCTCGGGATCTCCAAGGAGCGCGTGCGTCAGATCGAGAACAGGGCGCTCGAGAAGCTCAAGCGCGCCCTGGTCGAAAAGTACCCTCAGGCCTCGGGCGCCTTCGTTTAGGAACCTGACGCAGCCAGGATTCATCGGCGAAGCGGGCAACCGCTTCGCCGATTTCTTTTTAGGGAACTGGAAGGCTTACTCGACGACGATCTTATAGCGCTCGCCCACCTTGAGGGCGTCGCTCCTGTTGAGACCGTTGAGCAGCAGGAATTTGTCGAACGCCCGGTCGACAGGCATCCGGGCCGCCAGGGTCTGCGCCGTGTCGCCCCGCTGGGCCGTGACGACCTGAAGCTTCAGCGGCCTGATCCGACGGGCTTCGTCGGGGCGCACCTGCCGGACGCTGTTGAGGGTCTGCTGGAAGATGCCCTCCAGGTCTCCCCTGTTCCCCCGGGTCGCCATGATGAGCCGGAAGGTGGTGTTGCCGATCCGGATGGCCGAGAGGCGGAACGTCCATTCCTTGCCGTTGGACAGGGCCGTGACCACGGGCAGGCCGTTCACCATGCCGGTCGTCAGGGTGCCGGGCTCGATCGTATCGGTCCAGGTGGAGCGCAGCACATCCTCCAGGCTCTGCCCGATCGGGGTATCGGCGGCATCGAACAGGAGACGGCGCTCGCCGTCGCCGGACGAGCCCAGCACCGCCTGGGAGGTATTCTCCAGGGTGAAGCCCTCCGGCGCCTCGAAGGCGACCCCGAGCCTCGAATGGATGAACCGGCGGCCCTTTACGACGCCGTCGGCCGGATCGTCCCCATAGGACAGTCCGTCGAGAGCCGTCAGGTAGGCGAGGCGCCCCGTTTCGCCCGTTCCCTGCATGCCCGTCCGGCGAGCCGCCTGGAGCGCCCGCGCCACCCGGTCGTCCGTGCGCGGGTGCGAGGCGTTCCGCTCGGCCGTGGCGGCATCCGAGCTGGCACTCGAGCGTCCGAGGGCCGTCAGGAAGCGCGGAGCCCCGTAAGGATCGAATCCGGCCCGGGCCAGGACCTTGACCCCGGTCTGGTCAGCCTCGAGTTCCTGCGCGCGCGAGAAGCTGGCCAGGGCCGAACGGGCCTGGTTCTGGGCCATGGCCGCTTCCTCGGCATCGTTCAGCACGTTCTCGGCCACGCGTTCGATCAGGTCCGAGCGGGCCTGCAGCTCGCTGCGCTGGGACGCGTGGCGCAGGGTAACGTGGGCGATCTCGTGCGAGAGCACGGCGGCGACCTCGGAGGTGTCGTTGGCGAGGGCCAGGAGCCCGCGCGTCACATAGAGACGGCCGTTGGGCAGGGCGAAGGCGTTGACCACGGGCGAGTTGAGGATCGTCACCTGGAAGGCCTCGTCGGGCCTGTCGGTGGCCATGACGAGGCGGTTCGTCACGTCGGTCAGCATCTGCTGGAGCTGCGGAGCCCGGCCCTCGCCGCCGAACGCCCTCACGAGCCGGAGATGGTCCCGGTCCCGATCCGGGCCGATCACCCGCGGCGCATTGGCCGGCAGCGAGACATCGCCGCCGAAGCCCGAGCAGCCTGCGAGGAGGACTGCGAGCATCACGCTGCCGAGGATCGGAAGGCTACCTTTTCGACGTGTTGTGCTCATGCTCGTTCATCGTGGCAGGCGGACGCCTTCAAGGCGCTCGATCATCTCCGGGGTGGCAATGGAGAAGGCTGTCCCCTGCCAGGACTGCAAAACGCCCCTGGCCCGGATCCGCTGGCCCTTGAGCGCCTCGGCGCCCATGCCGCGGTCGGACATCTGCTTCCAGGTTTTCCTCGGAATGATGATCGTGAAGTCTTCTGCCCAGTGCCCCCCGAAATTCAAATAGGTCCGCTGCTTGCGCTCGCCGATGCTTCTGACGCGACCCTCGACCAGGACGAAGCTGCCGATTCGGTCCCGCAGTTGCCCGGGTTGATTGACGTCCATGGGCTTATAGCGGTCATCGGCCCAAAGACCAAGGCGTCGTTCGCGAGCGGTGGCCTCCAGGGCGACCAATTCGGGCTGGCAGAAGGGATCGTCGAGGCCGGCATCGGTGATCGCAAGGCCCGCTTCGACCAGGCCGTGGCTCCAATCGAGGGCAGGCGCCGTGCCGCCGGATCGGATCCGGACGGATGTCCGGCCCCAGCGGTCGGATTGTGCTGTCGACTGAACGAGGTTGGGCTCGCCGGCATGCGCGCGCAGCCAAGCCAGGGCCTGATCGCGATAGGGAGATATATCCGGAAGCCTGATGCCGGCGAGACGGGCCGGGCCGAGGGCGGCCAGAACAAGATCGCCCTCCGGAGAAAGATCCTGCAGGCGGTCCGGCCGGGCCTCGGCCGAGCAGACGATGCCCGGCCGCCCAGCCGCGGCGGCCTGGGCCGCTCCGCTCAGGGACGCAAGGGCAAGGCTGATGGCCAACAATGTCCGCAGGGCTGATCCCGTCATGGGACGGGATCATACCCCTTCAGGATGAAACGGCTACGCTTGGAATGGCCGGTTCAGCGCTTTTCCTGCGCCGGGTGGTGCTGCTGCGGTTTATGCCCGCTCTGGCCGGGGTTGTTGTGCTTGTTGTGGTCGCGGCTCTCCTGATGAGTTGTGCCGCCCTGCTTGCCGATATCCGGCCTGCTGCCGGCACTGCCATGAGACTGACTTTTGTCCTGATGGCCCGCCACGCGAGTTTCATTCGGATTGCTGCGGTTGCCGGTGCTGCTCATGATTTCTTCTCTTGCTGCCGCTTCTGGGCGCCGTTGCCGTCCTTGCCCTGCTGGGCCTGGGTGCCGCGCACATTCGAGCCGCCATGGCCTTCCTGCGGAATACCCTCGGGGTTCGTGCGGGAGCCTGGAATGTTCTTCGTCATGCTAAGATCCTGACTGAGTGTCGTTCCGGGTGGAATGACGGCCGGAATGTCTGCACCGCTCCGTGCCGTCTCCGGGGATCAATCGCGAAGACGGTCAATTGTTGCGGCCAAGATCGGCGGGTTTCTGCCTGGGAGGAACGGGCCCATCATTGCCCCTACCACCGGATGACCACGACCCTCTGGCGTCCGTTGCCCAGTTCCACGGCTTCCGTGCCTTCCGCCTTGCGGTTCTGCGCCTTCGCATCCTCGATGATTTCGATCTCGGCCACGTGGGCCGCAAAGGCCTCGTCCACCTCGGCGACACACAGAAGGGTGTCGGGGGGAAGATTCTCGACCTGTTTCAGAAAATCGCGAAGCGTCTGCGCCATGATATGCCTCCGGTGCCTTCTCAACCGGGTCGGGCCAAGCTGAGTTCCTTGAGACCCCGCTGGCGTGGTCGCGATGAACTCTCCCCTGAAGAGACCTGGAGGCGTAGAATGACGGTGCCGGTCGCGCAGCAACAGGAGGTGAGCCATGAATGGGCATCGCACTCTCGCCTGGTTCGCGTGCAGCGTCATCTCGACATTCGGCTTCATCGCGCCGGTCCCCGCCCAGCATCAGGGCATGGGGGGCTCCATGAGCGATGAGGCCATCATCAAGAGCGCCATGGCGGCGGCCCCGCCCGCCGTCGCCAAGGATGCGACCATCGTGGATGTTTCGCCGGACGGAAAAACCCGGATCGTTCGCAAGGGGACGAACGGCTTCACCTGTCTGGCGGACAATCCGAACACGCCCGGGCCCGATCCCATGTGCGGCGATCAAAACGCCATGGAATGGGCCCAGGCCTGGCTCGAAAAGAAGGAGCCGCCGCACAACAAGGTCGGCTTCATGTACATGCTCTCCGGCGGCACGGATGCCAGCAACACCGATCCCTATGCGCAGAAGCCGGAGCCCAACAACAACTGGGTCGAGACCGGGCCCCACGTGATGGTGGTCGGAGCCAAGGGCATGATGGAAGGCTATCCCCGCACCCCAAAGCCGGACACCACGCAGCCCTATGTGATGTGGCCGGACACGCCCTACGAGCACCTGATGCTCCCGGTCGGCGCGCCGGTCCCCATGACCCGGTAGCCCTCCTGCCCGGGCCGCCGTGCCCCTGACCGGTGACATGACGGCCCCGCTCCGGCAAGGCTTAGAGCTGCTTCCACTGGCGTGGAATCATCTCTCTTCTTGGCCTTGCCGCATCTTTGAACGGTGAACCGGATCCGCTTCACCGAAAACTGCTCTGGTCAACGCTCTTTGCGAACGAAGGGTCACATCCCCCTGGAATGACCCTGCCGACCGTGCTAAATCCCCTGTCCTCACGCGGTCCCGTAGCTCAGCCGGACAGAGCAGCGGTTTCCTAAACCGAAGGTCGGAAGTTCGAGTCTTCCCGGGATCGCCAATCTTTTCGAAGCGCCAGATCAGCCGCGGTATTGGTCGTCGGTCACATGCTCCATCCAGTCGACGGGGGAGCCGTTGAGCTTTTCCTGGATGGCGATGTGGCTCATGGCGGTCGTCGGCGATGCGCCGTGCCAGTGCTTCTCGCCGGGCGGAAACCAGACCACGTCGCCGGGACGGATCTCCTCGATCGGGCCGCCCTCGCGCTGGACGAGGCCGAGTCCTGTCATGACGATCAGGGTCTGACCCAGCGGATGGGTATGCCAGGCTGTCCGGGCGCCCGGCTCGAAGGTCACGAGGGCTCCGGCGGCCCGGGCCGGCTCGGGTGCGCTGAACAGGGGATCGATGCGAACCGTCCCGGTGAAGTATTCGTCCGGTCCCTTGCCGGACGGTTCTGATCCGGCTCTCCTGATGTCCATGGTCTCGGTTCCTGTGTTCACGCGCAGAACGCGTCTGCTGCCGATCGTCTCTCTCGCCGACCTGGCCGAAAACAGTCGGGTCAGGGCGTTGCGCACCAACGCTGCATAGAGCATCGGGCGTGAATTCGAACGCACGCCCGATGCTGCAAGTTTTGTTGGCTCGCATCTTTGCACGCAAAAACGATGCCCATTTTTGCGTTCGACGCTCTAAAGCATCGGACCCAAAAGTGGACTTGCACTTTTGGGGTCAATCCGATGCTTCTTCTACGGATGAGAGCATCGTTCGAGCGGACCCAGAGGGCCGCGTCAGCGAAAACCGGGTCCACTTTTCCGCACGATGCTCTAGCCTTTCACAAAGGCGAGCAGGTCCGGGTTGATGATCTCGGCATGGGTTGTGAGCATTCCATGCGGGAAGCCCTTGTAGACCTTGAGCGTTCCGTTCTTCAGCAGCTTGATCGATTTCAACGCCGCAGCCACGATCGGGACGATCTGATCGTCGTCGCCGTGCATGACGAGCGTCGGCACCGAGATCGCCTTGAGGTCTTCCGTCTGGTCGGTTTCCGAGAAGGCCTTGATGCCTTCGTAATGCGCCTTGGTCGAGCCGATCATGCCCTGGCGCCACCAGTTCTGAATCACGCCGGGATAGACCTTGGCCCCTTCGCGGTTGAAGCCGTAGAACGGGCCTGATGCCACGTCGAGGTAGAGCTGGGCCCGATTGTCCGCGACGCCTTTGCGGAAGCCGTCGAACACCTCGACCGGCAGGCCTTCCGGGTTGCTCTCGGTCTTGAGCATGAGCGGCGGAACCGCGCTCACCAGCACGGCCTTGGCGACGCGGCCGCTCGGCTCGCCGTGCTTGGCCACATAGCGGGCCACCTCGCCGCCGCCGGTCGAGTGGCCGATATGGATGGCGTTTCTCAGGTCCAGGGCTTCGACCACCGCGAAGGCATCGGCGGCGTAGTGATCCATGTCGTGGCCTTCGCTCACCTGCGCCGAGCGGCCGTGCCCGCGCCGGTCATGGGCGATGACGCGGTAGCCGTGCTGCAGGAAGAACAGCATCTGTGTGTCCCAATCATCGGCGGAGAGCGGCCAGCCGTGGTGGAACATGATCGGCTGGGCCTCCTTCGGGCCCCAATCCTTGTAGAAGATTTCGGTGCCGTCCTTGGTGGTGATCGTCGCCATGGGAGTCGTTCCTTTCGCTTGGAATAGGAGAAGTCGCCGCTCCGGAAGCTCGGCACAGCAAGGTACGCCGTGAAGGCCGTTACCGCCAGGGTGTCGCGGCCAGCCTCCGCTGACGAAGGTTGGAGAATGCAGCCGACAGCAGGAACGGGTGCCCGCCCTGCGCTTCCGTCAGGGATGCGGCGCGATCCTCATCGTCGCGCGTTGATCGGGACGCCTGTCATCCCTTATCGCGCCACCCGCGCAACGGCCGCTTTGGCGTCGTCGAGATCGGGGGCGTCGATGTGGCGGTAACGAGCCTGGACGAGACCGAAGAGGCCGAAAGCGAAGAGGCCGAGAGCCGTGAGGGCGAGGAGCACCCAGCCATAGGGTTGCCGCTGCAGGGCCTGGAGCGCGCCGCCGAGACCATGCACGTCCGAAGACGAGGCGTGGAGGGCCGCCAGGATCAGGAAGCCGCCGATCATCAGGAACACGACGCCGCGGGCGGCAAAGCCCATGCGGCCGAGCGTGACGAACCAATCCCGCTTGTCGCTGGGCAGCGAGAGGTGTTCCGTCACGTTCCCGCGCCAGGCTTTCCAGATGAAGCCGAGGCCTGCTCCCGCCACGGCAAGGCCGATGAGGCCGACCAGCCATTGGCCGAAGGGTTGGCTCATGAGCCATGCGGTCCAGTCCTGGGCTGCCTGATCCTCGCCGCCTCCCGAACCACCGCGTCCGAGGGCGAGATCGAGGGCCGAGACGGCAAGGCCCGCATAGATGATGCCGCTGATGAGACGGACACCCCTGATGCCCAAGCCCTTCGCGTCGGAGCCGCGCCGGTCGGCGTCGGTCAGCGCCTCCAGCACCCGCCAGGCGCAGAAGCCGAAGAGGCCCAGGGCGATCAGGATCAGCCAGAGCTTGCCGAAGGGTTGCGTGAGCAGCGCCTGCAGGGCGCTGCGGCTGCCTCCCGTCTGTCCGCCCGATCCTATGGCGGCGAGGAGAGCCAAGCCCCCGACGAGCCCATAGACCACCCCGCGTGCGCCATAGCCGAAACGGGCCAGGGCCTCGACGGGATTGGAACTGATCCGGGGCATGACGAGCGACTCCTCTGTTTCAGGGGTGAACCGCTCAGCCTTCTGAGATGTTCCTCAAGGCGGCTGATCCGAAACGGGCCCGCTCTGCCGGCGCCAGATCGTCAGGACGGCGGCCATGAGGACGGGGCCGAGGAAAAGGCCGATCAGGCCGAAGGCTTCAAGGCCGCCGAGAATGCCGAAAAGGGTCCATAAGAAGGGGATGTGCGCCGCTCCGCCGATCAAGGCGGGCTGGACGAGATTATCGCCGATCATCATGACGGCGGCGCCCCATCCCACGACGCCCGCCGCGGCGAGAACGGATCCTCCGCCGAGAACCAGCACGATTGCGGCGGTCACGAAGGCAAACCAGGCTCCCATCGGCAGCATGGCGAAGGCGGCGGTCAGAAGCGCGAACAGGGCGGCATGCGGCACGCCCGCGACCACGAAACCAATGCCGATCAGGACAGCTTCGCCCACGGCGACCAGGATCGTCCCGTTCACCGTTCCGCGCACGGCGGATGCCATGGCCTCCGCCAGACGCTCGCCCGGTGCGCCGAACCAGCGGTCGATGGCGGCCAGCACATGCTGGCCGATCTCCCGGCCATGGCGCAGGAGCATGAACAGGACGAGGAATGTCAGGAAGGTATGCAGAAGGCGCGTCACCAGCGCGCCGCCGAGGGTTTTCGACCACTCGGTCAGGGTCTGGCTGTCGATGCCGCTCAGGAGCTGGCCGGCGGATTCCGGTTGCCCCAGATGCGTCTGCCACCACGTATCCAGGTGCTGGCCGACGAGCGGCAGGCGATGGAACCATCCCGGTACAGGCATGCCGTTCTGCTGCAGCCGCGTGAGCCATTCCATGACGAACTGGCTTTCCCGGCCGATCTCAGTCAGCACGAGGGCGATCGGTACGAGGAGGAGCACGGCGAGGCCGATCGTCATCAGCAGGGGGGCGGCGAGGCGCGAGCCTCCCAGGCGAGCCTGGAATCGGCGATAAAGCGGCCAGACGCTGATGGCGATGATCGCCGCCCAGGCGAGGGTGGTGAGATAGGAGCCGATCATCCAGAGAGCGAGCCCGACGAGCACCGCCGCGCCGATGAAGCGCGTAACCCGCCGGGCGCGGGCATCGGGAGCATCGCCGTCAGGCGGCTCGGGAAAAGAAGCCGCGGCTTTCTCTTGCATGGAAGGAATCTAGAGCATCGAACGCAAAAGTGGGTACCGGTTTCGCGTGCAAAGATGCGGGCAACAAAAACCGAGGGCCGCAGGCCAATGGCGCGTCAGCGCTTCACCATCCGGCGGGCAAGGGTCGCGGCATCCTCCGCGAGGGGGGGCCCGGCCAGCAGGAGCAGCAGGAGCGCGAAAGGCAGCGCGAACAGGAAGCCGATATGGCTGAACCCGATGGCCCCGATGACGCCCCCGATGAAGAACGAGACGAGCAGCAGGGTGAGCAGGCGCAGCTTCTCGCGATCCGCCAAGATCCGATCCGGATTGTGAGCGTTCCGGTTCCAGTAGAGGAGCTTGCCGAGCTCGATGCCGATATCGGTGACGATGCCCGTCACGTGGGTGGTGCGCATGCGCGCGCCCGAGATCTTCGTCACGGTGGCGTTCTGCAGGCCCATGATGAAGCAGAGCAGGGGGATGGCGGCCGCGATGAAGCCCGGCGACGGATGGGCGAGCCAGCCCAGGATCCCGAAGCCGAGGAGCAGGAAGGACTCGACCATCAGGGGCATGGCGTAGCGGCTGCCCAGGTGATGCCGCCGGCCCCAGTTGATCAGCATGGCCGAGCAGGCGGCCCCCATGACGAAGGGCAGGAAGGCCAGGAGGCCCAGGCCCGCCAGCCCGAGCGAGCCCAGGGCAAGGTTGTCGGCCATGGACGAGAAGATGCCCGACATGTGCGACGTGTATTGGCCGACGGCCAGGAAACCGCCGGCGTTGATGGCCCCGGCCACGAAGGTGAGGGACATTCCCAGCAGCGTGTCCGTCACATTCGTCCGCTCGAAAGCCGCGATGGTCTTCACCGCCCGGATGGTGAAGTCGCGCATTTCCGGTTTCGTCGATTGGACGCTCATGGCGGTCAGCTTAGCGCATCGTACGGAAAAGGGGACCCGGTTTTCCGAACCGACCGTTGCTACTGCGCAACGCTGTTCGACACGGAGGCCCGCCGCTCCATCGGCGGGATGCGGAAGGTCCTGAGGATCTCGGCCTCGCCGACGGAATCCGCGAGCGAGGAGCCGCCGACGAAGACCTGGATGGCGCCGGCCTCGACAATGTAGGTGCCCTCATCGAGGTGGAAACCGAGGGATTCGACGGGCACGCGCAGGGTCACCTGCTTCGTCTCGCCGGGCTTCAGGGCGATCTTCTCGAAGGCCTTCAGCTCGCGCAGGGGACGGCTGCGGCTTGCCACCGGATCGCGGGTGTAGAGCTGCACGACCTCCTGGCCGTCCCGCGCGCCCGTGTTCTTCACGGTGACGGAGACCTCCAGGGTCTGACCCTCGTCGAGCCGTGGGGTCGCGATCCTCGCGTCGGAATAGGCAAAGTGCGTGTAGCTCAGGCCCCAGCCGAAGGGGTAGAGCGGCGTGATGGCTTCGTCGATGTATTTCACCGTGAAGCGGTTGTCGGCCAGGGTGGGACGTCCCGTGGGGAGCCGGTTGTAATAGAGCGGAAGCTGTCCTGTGGCGCGCGGCCAGGTGAGCGGAAGCTTGCCGCTCGGGCTCACGTCGCCGAACAGCACGTCGGCCACGGCAGGCCCCGCTTCCGTTCCCGGATACCAGGCCATCAGGATCGCCGGGATGCGGTCCGCCACAGGACCCAGCACCTGCGGGCGCCCGCCCATGATGACGAGGGCGATCGGCTTGCCGGTCTTGGCGAGTTCCTCCAGCACCGCGATCTGCTTGCCGGTGAGATCCATGTTGGCCCGGGAGGCTGCCTCGCCCGACAGTTCCTGCGGCTCGCCGAAAACGGCGACCACGAAATCCGACTGCCTGGCGGCATCGAGCGCTGCGGGCAGCGCGTCCGTGTTGCGGCAGAACAGGTCGCAGGCCGGTGCATGCCGCACGGCGATTCCCGCGTTCTGCGCGTGGCGGCGGATGCCTTCGAGAATCGTGACGCTGTCCTCCTTGTGGCCTCGCGCCGCGTGAGGGCCCATCTGGTCCTGAGGCGCATCGGCGAGCGGGCCGACGACCGCGATGGAACGGACCTTCGACGGGATCGGCAGCACGTCGTCCCGGTTCTGCAGCAGCACGAAGGTTTCGCGGGCCACCTCGCGGGCCACCTGACGCGATTCCCGCGACGGGAATTCCGAATCCAGACGGGAGGGATCGATATCGGGACGATCGAACAGGCCCAGGCGGAACTTGGTGCGCAGCACGCGGCGCACGGATTCGTCGATTACGCTCTCCGGCACCCGGCCAGCGCGCACCTCGTCGGGAAGATGCTTGATGTAAAGCTGCCCCATCATGTCCATGTCGACGCCGGCGAGGATCGCCTTGCGGGCGGCTTCCGCCCCATCGGCCGCGATGCCGTGGTTGATGAGTTCGCCGATCCCA
>Ga0182740_1001775_pt1 | contig 14007 bp, 16 predicted proteins | sample eDN5th37CKraftBY_FD_128872 | JGI IMG/M metagenome (GOLD analysis project Ga0182740, IMG submission 128872) | Enriched backyard soil microbial communities from Emeryville, California, USA - eDNA 5th pass 37_C Kraft BY (version 2) (version 2) | ecosystem: Environmental > Terrestrial > Soil >...
ACGGGCGTCACGCCCCCCGCTCCGGCCGAATGAGCGTCCCACCTCGATCCATCCTGAGCCGCATGGCACGGGGAGGATGCCTCGGAGCTTCAAAGGAGGACATCATGAGCTTCCATCGCCCTGCCCTTGCTGCGCGTACGATCATGGCGCTCGGCCTGTCCGCGGCAACGCTGGGCTTTGCCCAAGCCGCGACACCGAGCCTGGCCCTGCAGTGACCACGGAAGGACTCCCGCACTTCCGAAAAACCTTTGGCTCTCGAGGATTCAATCCTTCCCCGAGGGCCGATCGGTCCCGGCATGAGGGAGTGGGCGCAACCATCGAACGGGTTGCGTCAAGGTTCGACCAGCTTGTTGCGGATCGCATACCGCACCAGGGTCGCCGTCGAATTGACGTTGACCTTGCGCATGGCCGAGGCACGATGGCTTTCAACAGTCTTCAGGTTGAGCCCGAGGATCTGAGCCACCTCCTTGTTGCTGTGGCCCTCCGCGATGAGCTGAACCACCCCCCGCTCCCGGGCCGTCAGCATTCCTTCGGAGGTATGTCCCTGTGACAGGAAGGCGTTCAGAAGCGCCTCGGAAATGCGTCCCGTGAAGAAGGGCTTGTGCTGCGACAGGGATTCGACTGCGGCGATCAGAAATTTCCGCGCATCGGATTTCAGCAGGTAGCCGCGGGCTCCGGCCTCGAGCGCCTCGCGCAGCAGCAGCTCGCTCTCATGCATGGTGAAGATCAGCACTTCCGTCTGCGGCCTGACCGCGCGGATCTCGCGCGTCGCATCCACGCCGTTGAGCGCGGGAAGCTGGTAGTCGAGAATGGCAACGTCCGGTCTGGTCTCGGCGACCAGCTCGACGGCCTTCCGGCCGTCCTCGGCCTCGGCGACGACCTCCCATCCGGACTGGCTGCTCAGGATGGCATTGAGACCGGAGCGAACTACATCATGGTCGTCGGCAATCAGGATGCGCGTCATGGCCGGTTGCGCCCTCCCCACGTTGACTTTTATAGCCCAAAGCTCGACGGCAAAATGGGGAGAACCCCTGAAAGTCGTCTGGTGGATTCCCCATACGCCCGACAATAACCTTATCCCACTCGTCCTTACGCCTGGAGGACCGTTTCCTGAGGCGTGCAGCGAGGCGCAGCCGCCCGGATGATGGTTCCGCGCCCACCGCTGCGGATTCGGAGGCTGCCGCCGAACTGACCGAGGCGGATGCGCATGCCAGGGATCCCGACGCCGAGGCTGGCCTGCCGCGCACCCACCTCCCCCCGACGTCCCCGCATCCCACGTCCGTTGTCCGCCACGGACAGGATGACCTGGTCGGATGTCAGGCGCAGGTTGAGGACGACCTGGGACGCCTCGGCATGACGATGGACATTCGCCAGGCCCTCCTGAACAATGCGGAACAAGGCGCGCTGGAGATCGACGGGCAGCCCGTCGGCCGCCTCGTCGAACCGCAGGATCGTCTGCAGGTCCGTGCGCTTCGCGAAGCCCTCGGCGAAATTCTGAACCGTGCTCACGAGGCCGTCATTCTCCAGCCTTGGCGGATGAAGCAGGTACGTGGAGATGCGCAGCTCCTTCAGGGCCTCCTCCAGCGAGCGGTCGATCTCCGCAAGGATGCGGCGCCCGGAGCGAGGGAGGCGGAGGCTTTCGACCTGCATCAGGTTGAGGCTCACGGCTACGAGATGCTGCGCAGTCGAGTCGTGCAGCTCAACGGCAATCCTCTCGCGCTCCTCCTCCTGAACAGTCAGCAGGCGCTCCGACAGGGCGTTGATCTCGGCCCTGACGACGACAACCTCGGTAATATCCTCGTGCGCGACGATGGTTCGCGACAGTTCCCCGGCACTGAAGCGGGTCGCTTGCATCCGGAACCAGCGCGATCGGTCGGGACCATCGCATCGGTACACATCGCAGTAATCCCTTCTCCGCCCCGCAATGACGGCTGCAAGACCGTCGTGAATTCGTTCGGCGGCCGCGTCGGCCCGCCGGGAACGAACACAGACATCGAGATAATTCATGCCAAGGCAACAGGATGGGCCGGCATATCCATTGTTCCTGGCGAACCGCCGCCACGCCTCATTCACGCAAACGATATTTCCCGCTTCGTCGAGAACCGCGATGTGAGCCGAAAGGGCATCCAGGGAAGCCTGAAGGAACTCTCTTTCCGGCATGCCCGAAAGCCGGACCTGAGGTTGTGCCCTGGTCGACACCGCGGACATCGGAGCGCCGTCCGACCCGACGCTCCTCAGCGCAAGGCCAGCGGATGCGATCCCCATCAGGGCCAGGACAATCCCGGCATACCAGAGCCATCGGTGGGCCGAGGAGATCGGCGGATCGACCAGGACCGTCGGAATCGTCGCAAGGATGATGTAGCCGGTGGTTCCGGAACGCTCATAGGTCACGAGTACACCGCCGCCATTCCCATTAACCTGGAAATGTCCGTTCCGCCCACCCCGCGCCAAGGCAGCGGCCAATCGTGGTCGCAGGTGCGAGGCCAGCGGCAGGTCGATCTCGCCCCATCTCACCTGCTGCAGGTTGCGGTCCAGGATGAACATGGTCCAGCCGGCCGGCGGGCTGCTGTCGTGGATGACATTGGCGAAATGCGCCTCCGGCACGGCCAGGGTCAGGATGCGTTCACCCTCCCCGGAAGAACGGGCCAGCCGCGAGCTCAATGCGATGACCCAGCCTCCGGCCGGCGGCGCATAGAGGCGCTCGGAAACAGAATAGCCGCCTTGCAGGGGCGGCCGCACGCGCTGATCGGCGAACGGGAATTGATCAATGGGAGGCAGGGGGCCCCAGGCGGCAAAAGCCGAGCTGAGGAGCACGCGCTCGCGGGTCCAGAGGACGAAGTGAGCCCCATCGGGCTGGGGCATTGTCAGAAGCTGCCTTTGGAAGGGAGCCAGATCATCGGCCGCGGGAAGTGGCGATGCCGCAAGCCCCTTCAGGAGGTTGCCGAAAGTGCCGGTCTCCCGTTCGAAAAGCCGGGTCGCGGCCGCCGACGCCGACAGGCCGCGATGAATGGCATCGTGACGATCCTGAGCGGCGTTCCAGTAAATGATGGACCCGGCCATAAGGAACGACAGGCCAAATGCGAGGATGGCCGCAAGGACCATCCGGTTGCGGGTTCTGGATGATGAGGCTCCCAACGCAACACGAGGCTCGGCCGCAGTCGAAGCAGGCATGTCACCTCCCTCGCAGGAATGGTCCGCCAGCCTCGCCGAAACAGCTCTCCGGGAGCGGAGAGCTCTAAGGATTAGATCCTGAATGCGAAGCGCAGCCCATCAGATGTCTCGCAAACACGCGTAAAGGTACAGGTCGCCCCACTCGCCCACGCCACTGCCGAAGATGAGAATAAACATGTGTTATAGGCAGGATGAAGGCCCGACCTTACCGATACTCCTTCTGAGACGGGATTGAGGCTTCCCTCGACGTCGGGCGCGCTCAAGCGCTTGAAACACTCTTGCCCTGCAGCTCCTGCAAGGTCTCGGCATTCGGGCAGTATTCGCCATAGCGGGCGGGCGCCTGTTCCCGAGCGAGATCGTCCTGGCACCGGACTGCGGCCGTGCATCCCGAACAGGTCAGGCTCATGTCGCGCATCAGCGCCGCATGAATGTGCCTGATATGGTCCGCGTCGAGCGAAAGCGCACTCATGAGGCGCGGAAGTTCCTGTCCCGCCTCGGGATCCCGCGCGACGAGGATGGGCAGCATCTCCGCCGGCACTCCGATATCGCGGGCCAGGGCATCCCGCTGCTCCCGGTCGAGGGCGTCGAGCTCATGCGCCCGCATCCAGTTCGATTTCCACCGCCTGATCGCCGTTCCCAGATCCATGGTTCCCTCCTCCCGTGAGACGATCGTAGCCATGTGCCAGCCCTCGGCATTGATTCAGCTCAATCAGGCAGTCCCTCGGGCCATTGCGGCACGGCCGGCCTTTGGGCATATCGTTCGAGCAGCATGGTGGAAGGGTGGATGTCAGACATGGGGCCGGGAGCAAGCAGGATCGTCTGCATCGGCGGCGCGGCCGTCGACCGCAAGTACCGCGGCATGGCGACGATCCGGCCGGGTACGTCCAATCCCGTCGTGTCGGAACGCTCGTTCGGTGGCGTCGCCCGCAATGTGGCGGAGAATATCGCGCGGCTTGGAACCCAGGTGTCCCTGGTCTCGATGGTCGGTGACGACGCAAACGGCCGCGCGTTGCTCGAAGACCTGGGCCGTCTCGGGGTCGACACCCGGGCGGTCGCCCTGTCCGACAGGCATGCGACGGCCGAGTACGTGGCCGTGCTCCAGCCCGATGGGGAACTCGCCATCGGGCTTGCGGACATGGCGATCCTGGACGGCATCAGCCCTGCGCTGCTGCGCCGAATCCAGTCCGGTTTCGGATCGTCCTGGATCTTCGCCGATTGCAATCTGCCTTCCGAGACCCTGAACGACCTCATCGAACTCGCCCGGCGACACGCCCAGATGCTCGCCGTGGACGCGGTGTCGACCCCGAAGGTCGGGCGCCTGCCGCAGGACCTGAGCGGCATCGGCGTGTTCTTCCTCAATCTCGACGAAGCCCGCGCCTATCTCGACCGCCCGGAGATACCGCCGGAAGCGGCCGCACAGGCCCTGCTCGCCCTTGGAGCGGAACAGGTCATCCTGACGCTCGGAAGCAGAGGGCTCATCGCGGCGGATCCTTCCGGGATCGTGACGGTTGACGCGATCAAGGCCGAGATCGTCGATGCGACCGGCGCGGGAGATGCCCTGATCGCCGCAACCCTCGTGGCCTTGCTGCGGGATAGTTCCCTGGTCGATGCGGCCCGGCTCGGCACGGTTGCGGCCGCCCTGACCGTGGAGAGCCATGTCAGCGTCAGGCCGGACCTGTCCCTTGCCTTGTTGGAAGCGACCTTGTCGCTTAGACAAAGCCCAACTTTAGAACGGGAGCACCCATGAAACACGACATCGCCGGCCGTTTCCTCGACATCGCTCCCGAGGTACAGGCAACACTCGCCGCAGGCGGGGCGGTCGTCGCTCTCGAATCCACCATCATCACCCATGGCATGCCCCATCCGCAGAACGTCGCGACGGCGCGCGAGGTGGAGGCTGTGGTGCGTGAGAACGGCGCGGTTCCGGCCACGATCGCAATCATCGAAGGACGCATCAAGATCGGCCTCTCGGACGCGGAGCTCGAGTGGCTGGGCACGGCCAAGGACGTGATGAAGCTGAGTCGCGCCGACCTGCCCTATGCGGTCGCGTCCGGTCGCCATGGGGCGACGACCGTGGCCGCCACCATGATCTGCGCCCATCTGGCCGGCATTCGCGTCTTCGCCACCGGCGGCATCGGCGGCGTCCACAAGGGCGTCGAGGACACGATGGACATCTCGGCCGATCTCGACGAGCTCGCCCGCACGCCCGTGACGGTGATCTGCGCCGGCGCCAAGGCCATCCTCGATCTGCCCCGCACCCTCGAATATCTCGAAACCCGCGGCGTGCCCGTGGTCGGCTACCGGACGGACCGCTTCCCGGCCTTCTGGAGCCGGACGAGCGAGCTGCCCGTCCCCCTGCGCCTCGACAGCCCGGACGCGATGGCCAATCTGATCCGCACGAAGGAGGCCCTGGGCCTCGACGGCGGCGTTCTGGTCGCCAATCCGGTGCCGAGCGTGGACGAGATCCCCACGCATGAAATGAAGAGCTTCATCGACGCGGCCGTAGCCGAGGCGAAGGCCCGCGGCGTCGTCGGAAAAGCCGTGACACCCTTCCTGCTGTCGTACCTGTTCGAGAAGACGGCCGGGCGAAGCCTTGCGACCAATATCGCCCTCGTGAAGAACAATGCCGCCTTGGCCGGGCAGCTTGCTCTCTCGTTGACGCGCTGACGAGCTATTCCCTCTCGCTCCAGGCGGCCATCGCCTCGAACACGATGGCATGTCGCCGGGCGAGCGCTTCGATGTCGGTCGAATAGCCGCCGCCGATGACGGCGACGAGGGGGATCTGACGAGTGCGCGCCTGCTCGATGACGTAATCGTCGCGCCGGCGCAGCCCTTCGTCCGAGAGGCTGAGCCGCCCGAGCTTGTCGTCCCGATGCGGATCGACGCCCGCATTGAAGAAGACGAGATCCGGCTCGATGGCATCGAGAAGGCGCGGCAGATGGGCCTGGAGGGCCTCGAGATAGGCGTCGTCCTCCAAGGCGTCGGGCAGCCCGATATCGAGGTCGCTCGGGATCTTGCGGACCGGATAGTTCTTCTCCGCATGCATGGAGAACGTGAAGAGAGCCGGCTCATCGCGCAGGCAATCGGCGGTGCCGTCTCCCTGATGCACGTCCAGATCGACGATGAGCGCGTGCCGGATCGCACCCTCGGCATGAAGCGCCTTCGCCGCGATGGCGACATCGTTGAAGACGCAGAAACCAGCCCCCGTCTCCCGCTGGCCGTGGTGGCTGCCGCCGGCCGTGCTGCCCGACAATCCGTGCTGAAGGGCCAGCCGGGACGCGAGCAATGTCCCGCCGGCCGATGCCCTCGCGCGACGGACCATGCTCTCGCTGATGGGAAGGCCGATCCGCCGCTCGATCTCGCGAGGAACGGAGCACGCGATGACCTGATCGACGTAAGCGCGCTCGTGAGCGAGCGCGATCAGATCAGCCGGAGCTTCCTCGGGCTTGGCGAAACCGCCGGGTGCCAGCCCTTTTTCCACGATGATTTCGGCGAGCCGTCCATATTTCCGCATGGGAAAACGATGGCCGTCGGGCATGGCGGCTTCGTAGGCGGGATGAGAAACGATCGGCACCTGCTTCATGGCTCGTCCCTAGCGGATGAGGCCCGGATCATCGACCGTCGGCAATCGCCTTCTCGGCCAGTCGGACTGCGGATTCCTGCGAGCGTGCCCCACAGATGAACCCGCTTGGATGACAAAAGACACCATCGTCGATCCCGGCCACGCGGGAAAATTCCTCTTCCTGCAAACCGCGCCATGCTTCCGGCAGGGATAATCTCTGGCCGAAGGAATTGGGTTCAGGCGGAACCGTGCGGCAGTACCAGGCCGTGGCATCCTCGTTCGGGTAGATGATGAACAGCAGGTCGCGCAGACCGCCTTCGAAGACCGCCTTCTCCCAGGGCAGTTTGTGACTGAGAACGATGACGCGGGGATCGTGCGCCTTCCTGGCGGCGGCCAGAACCAGGGACTGCGCCTGGGCCTCCGCGTGAGCCTGCCGGCATGCCCGGATCAGGATGCCCCTTGCGAAATCAGCCGCCTCGACGAAAGCGTCGTCATAGGACTGGTCGCTCGCCCAGGTGGGATTGAAGGCCTCGATCAGAAGCGAAAGATGGCCCTGGCTGATCGAGGCCACGCCGTTGTCGGCTTGGTCGATGGCAAGGATGAAGGTGGCATCGATATCCTGCCACACCGCGTCGAGAAGGTCCTCGTCGATCCCTGGAATGAAGCTCGGCAGGGCGTTTCGGCCGAAATCGCGCCAGATCAGGCCGACAGAGCTGTAGGGTGTGCCATCGGTCCGGCGGGGCAGATCCCGCATGTGGTGGTCATAGCGCCCGCGCGCGACGTCGTAAGTGCCCCCGACATCGAAGACCAGATCGGCCGTCTCGATGAGGGAGGAATCGCGGGTTCGCGCAAACTCGAAAGGCCCCAGCGCCTCTCGCAGAATGGAGAAGGCGAAGACATCGTCGGCATGAAACGTGCCGCTATGGGTTACAACCTTCATGCGCTTCGTACCGGCCACATTCGGCCACTCCTGAATCGTGTTGTATCGTTATCCGCGATAACAGAGCTACTCGAAGAAGATAAGCCGTTGCAATCACATCCGTTATAGGGACAGCAACATAGCCTGAATAACCTGGCCGATCTCGCTTGACCTTCCCATCGTGGCAAGGCCTAGACCCATCAGGAACCTGAAGAGAGGATCATGCCTATGTATCGTTTTCACGTTCCCGACATGAATTGCGGCGGTTGCCTGAGAAGCGTCAGGCAGGCGCTTCACAAGATCGACCCGCAAGCCCGAGTTGAAGGCGATTTGGAAAGCCGTGTTGTCACCGTCACCTCCCACCAGGGCGAGGCGCTGCTCCTGTCGACCTTGGACATGGCTGGTTTTCCGGCTCGCCTCCTGTCGCAGCACGAAGCTTGAGGCCGAACGCCCACGCGTCTGTGAAATTTTCGAGAGAAACAACGATGAAGATCCAATCTCTTGCCCTGACTCTTGCCTTGTCCGCCCTTCCCGTCCTCGCACAGGCGCAGGGCATTCATGGCGGTCATTCAGGCCACTCCACCCCGACCCAGACGACCCGGAGCACGGATACGCCCGCCACGCAGGGTTATCGCCAAGCCAACGAGACGATGCACAGGAACATGGATATTGCCTTCAGCGGCGACCCGGACGTGGACTTCGTGCGCGGCATGATCCCTCATCACCAGGGCGCCATCGATATGGCCAAGGTGGCACTCCAGCACGGCAAGGACGCGCAGGTCCGCAAGTGGGCCACGGACGTGATCCGGGAACAGGAGCGGGAAATCGCCGAGATGCGGGAATGGCTTAAGAACAGGGGCGTCGAGTAGGGGCAAGCGCCACTTCCAGGGTCGGGCCAACGTCCGGCCTTTTTCCTATCGCTTCATGTGCAGAACCTCTGCCACGAACGTGCAGGGTCGCGCGTTTACGAGTATCCCTTGCGGGCGAATGGAAAGGAAGAATCATGTTCACGCTCACCATCAGCGACAAACCTGTTGCCATCACAAATGCCGATGAGGACGAAGCCCGCGAACTCCTCATGAGCGAGGATTTCAAGGACGATCTCAAGGTTCTGGAGAGCGAAGGAGCTCCCTTGTGGGACGGGTTCGCGACCCTCACAGTCCGGGCTGCGACGGAAGAGGAAAAGAACGAGTTCGAGAGCGCCGATTTCGACGACGATGAGGACGATGACGATGGGGAAGAAGGTCCCTACATCATGTTCCTGGTCGACGTGACCGATCCCGATGAGGTCGAAGAAGAATCCTGAGCGGCCTCATCCTGAGCCGGCTCTACCGTTGTTAGGCTGAAGACGAGGGCGGGCCCGTTCCAGGGTCCGCCCTCTCCACACAGGAACCGGTCGAAACCGGAACCGTTGGCCCAGAATGAGTTGGCTTGTTCAACCCCGTCTCGTGAACGACCCTTTCAGCGATCCTGGCCTTTATCTCGATTTCCGGTATGGCCGCCGGGCCATTCTCTTCGACCTGGGCGACGTGTCGGCGCTCTCCTCCCGCGAATTGCTGCGGGTAAGCCATGTTTTCGTCTCGCACACCCATGTGGACCACATGGCAGGGTTCGACCGGCTGTTCCGGCTCTGCCTTCACCGCCTCCTCCCATTGACTCTCATCGGCCCACCGGGCTTTGCCGCGCAGATCGAACACAGGATCCGAGGCTTCACCTGGAACCTCCTGGATGAGAACTCGGTCGATTTCTGCCTGAGGGCGATGGATTACGACGGCAGCGCCCTGACGCGGGCTGCGGAGTTCCATGCGCGCGAAGCCTTTGCACGACGCGAGATCGCACCGCCCGAATTTCCGCGGGGCGTCGCCTGGATGGAGGACGAGTTCAGGATCGAGGCGGTGGCCCTGGATCACGGAATCCCATCCCTCGCCTTCGCCCTCAAGGAAGTTCTTCAGGTGAATGTGTGGCGGGGCATGCTGGATGACATGGGCCTGCCGCCCGGCCCATGGCTCAACGAGGCCAAGCGGGCGGTTCGCCTCGGCCTCGCCGACGACCACCCCGTTGCAGTTCCGGGAGGCAAAACCATACGTCTTGGCGAACTGAAGGAGCGAGCCCTTCGGATCGCCCCCGGTCAGGCGGTTGCCTATGTGACGGATGCCGCTCCCCATCCGGAGAACCGCGCCAAGATTGTCCAGCTCGCCCACCAGGCGGACCAGTTCTTTATCGAAGCCGTCTTCCTGGAGCGCGACCGATCCCTTGCCGTCGCCTCCCTGCACCTGACGGCGTGGGAGGCCGGATCCATCGCTCGTGAGGCCGAAGTCCGGTACGTCACGCCCTTCCACCACTCGGCCCGTTACCTGTCGGAGCCAGATGCCCTTCGGACAGAAGTGTTCGAGAGCTTTCGCGCCGAGGACAGAAAGATCTTGCCCGCCTGATCTTCTTACTGAGAGTGGAAGACGGCCTCGTGGATCTGTCGCGGATCGGGCCTGCGGCTGGAGCTGAACCGGATGACGCGATAGCCACACGACTTCAGGACCTTGTCGCGCTGCGCATCCTTCCGGGCATCATGGGAGCGGTCGTCGAGTTCGACGATGGCGATCACCTCCAGATCCCGGACCACCACCCAATCGACGCGCGTGTTCGAGATTCTCTTGAACGCCATCCAGAAGGCGCGGCTGCCTTCCTTCGCATCGGGCCGCACGAGCGCCAGGATCGGGACCTGGGGCCAGATCTGGCAATCGGGACATGCCGCAAGAAGGCGCTGATAGAACTCCCGCTCGTTGTCCGTCATGATCGAGTGGCGCCGATAGCGCGGCTTGCGGGTCCAGAAGAGAACCAGAACGAACAGGATGCCGAGCAGTCCGATGCCGGCGAGCCACGACCAGGAGAGGTTTTCGATCATCATCACAAGCTGCCCCTGCCCTGCACTCGCTCCCATAGGAACGGCCAGGCTTCCCGTTGTCTTCGAAGCATAGCAGCTACCATGAAACCGACACGCAGGGTCCTGCGTCTTCTTATTGTCGAGTTAAGAATGCCGGGAGAGCACAATGGACCTCAGCCGCCGAACCTTCCTGCTCGGAGCCTCAGCTGCTGCCGCCGGCACCGCCCTGCCGATCAAAGGCAGCCTTGCCCAATCCATGCGGGAGGCGTCCGCCTACGAGCGTATGTACGGGCCTATCGACGACGATATCTTCCCGGTTCCTGGTGTCCCATTGTCCAGGATCAATCCCGCCTTCCTGCGGCGCGTCGTGGAATATGACACGGCGGAGGCGCCCGGAACCATCGTGATCGATCCCCGATCGCGCTATCTCTACCTCGTCATGCGCGACGGGATGGCCGTGCGCTACGGAGTCGGCGTCGGCCGGTCGGGGTTCAGCTGGTCCGGAACCGCGACGATCCGGGACAAGCAGGAATGGCCCGATTGGTATCCGCCGAAGGAGATGTTCGGGCGGCAACCGGAGCTCATGGAGCAGATGGGCGAATTGCCCGGAGGCCCCGGCATGCCCGGCGGCCCCGGCAATCCTCTTGGAGCCCGCGCGCTTTATCTCTGGCAGGGCAACAAGGACACGCTTTATCGCATTCACGGCACCTTCGAGCCCTGGACCATCGGTACCAATGTTTCATCCGGCTGCATCCGCATGATCAACCAGGATGTGATTGATCTCTACAATCACACGCCGACCGGAACGAAGGTGGTTGTCCTGTCCTCGCCGTCGAACCGATCGAAGCGCAATCAGACCGCTGTGCGGACTCATTAAGCAAAAAGGTACGGTTTGCGCCTATTTTTGCCATGGTTAACGGCCAAACGTCGCTCAAGGGACGCGGGAACCAACAACCATGGCGCGAATTTTCGCCCGATCCGGACGGTCGGTGGGCGTATGCAGGACGATCTCTGCATCCGCACGCACGTACATGCGCGGCAGGAAGAATGCTTCGTATCTCGCATTCGGTTTCCTGAGCGCGGCTTCCTTTCTCCTGATGGCGACGGCCCGCGTTGAAGACGCCGCCGCCTTCGGTGATACCCGTACGCTCAGCTTCTATCACACCCATACCCGAGAGAGCTTGACCGTCACCTTCCGGCGCGACGGACAGTACGATTCCGGCGCCCTGCAGCAGCTCAACTGGTTCCTGCGGGACTGGCGTGTCGAGAAGCCGGCGCAGATGGATCCGCGCCTGTTCGACATCCTCTGGGAAGTCTATCGACAATCGGGCTCATCGCAGCCCATCAACATCATTTCCGCCTACCGGTCGCCGGAAACCAATGGCGCCTTGCGCCGCCGGTCGAGCGGGGTTGCCGAGCACAGCCAGCATATGCTCGGCAAGGCCATGGATATCCGCCTGCCCGACGTGGACACGGCCCGGCTGCGCGCCATCGCGATGAAGCTGCAATACGGCGGCGTGGGTTATTATTCGTCCTCTGCTTTCGTCCATGTGGACACGGGGAACGTGCGCGCTTGGCCCCGCATGACGCAGCAGCAGCTCGCGCAGCTCTTCCCCGATGGGAAGACCGTTCACCTTCCCTCGAACGGCAAGCCGCTTCCCGGTTATGAGCTGGCCAAGGCCGAGATCCTGCCCCGCAACGCCGCTCTCGCCACGCAGGCCTCTGCCGGCGCCGGCCCGTCCATCGGCAACCTGTTCGCCAATCTTTTCGGCCGCAAGAACGCCGCACCGCCGCAGGCGGAAACCCCACCCTCCCGTCCTTCGACGATGGTGGCTTCGGCCGATCCTGAGAGCATCAAGGAGGTTGCAGTTGCGGCCATTCCTCTTCCGCCGAAGCGCCCGGTGGAGATCCAGGTCGCAGCCGCCAGCATGCCGGGCCAAGCATCGGATCTCCTGGCAGCCCTCGTCCCGGCGCCCGCTCCGAAGAGCGTTCCCGAATTGCAGCCTATCCTCGGGTATGACGCGAAGGCCGCGGCCCAATCTCTCTTCGAGCCCAAGACGGCGTTTCTCGATCTCGGCTTCACATCGACCGCCCGGAATGAACTCAGCGTGACGCGTTTCAGCGGCCCGGCCGTCAAGCCGCTTCCGGTCCTGGAGGATGCCAGGGCCGAACTCTGAATTTTTCGCTTTTCGTCAGACGCCCAGCAGGCTGACGATGCCGACCAGCAGGGCCAGCACGATGAGACCTGCTACCGCGACGGCCCAATGGGCGGCCCGATTCTTCCGTCCTGCGGGTTCGGCGGCCTTGGGAGCAGATGCGGAGGCCTTCTGAAGCGGGGCCTTGCGCTGTTTCATCCGGGCAGCTGCGGTGCGATCCGGGAAGGGAATGATTTCGGCGCTTCTGGCAGGAGCAGGGCTCGGCTTCGCGTTCGGGGGAACGAGGCTGTCGTCCAGCTCGACCGGAACGCCAGTCTCCTCAATCTGGACGACGATGAGGGCGATGTCCTCCGCGCTCATGGAAGCGATCGGCAGATTGTCCTCGAGATCCCGGTTCGTGAGGTGGCCTTGCTTGCGTCCGAGGGCGATCAAGCGGTCCAGGGTGTTGCTGTCTAGCGCCGGCTGCATGAGGGCACGACCCCGTTTCGTCTGGTGGGCGGAGAGGCGGCCGAAGCCGCTTCGAGGAGCTTCGGCGAGCTAACGCGACAATAACTCCAGATGTTGCACCCGGAAATCGCCCGACACGCAATTTTGACGGGGCTTTAGCCGTAAGTCGAATGGTGAGTGACGGGCAGCTAGTTCTTCGTCGCGCCGGACGCTTCCTCCAGGGCGGCCTTTTCCTGCCTGACCTGTTCGGACAATTGCTCGGCGATGGCCACGAGCTTGCCGGCCATCATATGCTTGCCCTGAAGTTCGACCTGACCGGCCAGCCCGACCGTCAGGAGGGACTCGAACACGAGATCGGCCGGAATGCCCTTCCGGATCAGATCGATGGCGACCTTCTGCCATTGGTCCGACAATTGTTCGCGGAGTGCGGAAACATCGTTGCTCATCGCTCAACCATATACGATCCGCCTCGGGATGTCCCCTCCGGAACGCCTTTTACACCCGCACACCGGCGGCACGAACAATTGTTCGAGAAGGGTGCTCCACCGACAGCAATACCCATCCTGAAGCCGTGCCGAATTTTTAATGATCGGGTGCCGCCATCGCAGCCTGAGGAGAGTGGCGCGGGCGACGGGGCTCGAACCCGCGACCTCCGGCGTGACAGGCCGGCACTCTAACCGACTGAGCTACGCCCGCGCATTTCCTCGCATCGCCGCCCGGTCGGGCGTTTCTTGCGATGGAGGCGCGCAAGTACCGGTGAATGCGCGCGCTGTCAAATGGTGTTTGGCTTATCCCCAGCCCTGATGTCATCACCGGCCTCGGATCAGACATCCTCCCAGGAGAATGACAGAGATCGATGAGGAGCCTAATCCCT
>Ga0182740_1001776_pt1 | contig 13992 bp, 11 predicted proteins | sample eDN5th37CKraftBY_FD_128872 | JGI IMG/M metagenome (GOLD analysis project Ga0182740, IMG submission 128872) | Enriched backyard soil microbial communities from Emeryville, California, USA - eDNA 5th pass 37_C Kraft BY (version 2) (version 2) | ecosystem: Environmental > Terrestrial > Soil >...
ACATCGAGATCCACGCCCGCGAGGCGCTCGCCCTGCGCCGGCGCCTGGACGAGATCTTCGCCCAGCACACCGGCCAGCCGGTCGAGCGCGTCAACGAGGACATGGAGCGCGACCGGTTCTTCACCGCGCAGGAGGCCAAGGAGTACGGCCTGATCGACATGGTCACCAACGGCCGATCCTCGGTGCCCACGGGGTAGCGGCAAGCCCGTCATCCGCGCTCGCTAGAGTCCCGCTGTATGCGGTCGTATACACAGCTGAGCGTATGAGCGCGGAGGGCTCGCTCTCCCGCGGGCGGCGACTGTCCACCAGCGACGAAGCCTATGACCGCATCCGGAGCGACATCCTCGGCGGCGCGCTGATGCCGGGCGACGTGATCGTCGAGGAGCGGGTGGCCAAGACGCTGGAGATGAGCCGCACGCCGGTGCGCGAGGCGCTGCTGCGCCTGGAGCGCGAGAACCTGCTGGAGCGCGCGGGCCGCAGCCTGGCCGTGCGCAGCTTCTCCGGCGACGAGATCGCCGACATCTACACCCTGCGCGCGCACATCGAGAGCTACGGCGCGCGGCTGGCCGCCGAGCGCGTCAACGACTACGAGCTCGAGCAGCTCGGGCGTGTGCAGGCCGACATGGTCAAGGAGACCGCCGAGCACCGCAAGACGCCCGACATCGACCGCCTGCGCCGCATCACGCAGCTCAACCAGCGCTTCCACCAGCTGATCATCCGCGCCGCGCGCAGCCCGGCGCTGGAGCGGACGGTCGGCGGGCTGGTGCTGACGCCGCTGCTCTACCGCGCGCAGCTGTGGTACGACGACGACAACCGCGAGGTGTCGGCCGCCGCCCACGACGACCTGCTCGTGCTGCTGCGCAAGCACGACGCCGCCGGCGCCGAGGCGCTGTGGCGCGACCACCTGCTCTACGGCCGCGACATCGTCCTGGGCAAGCTCGCCCTCGACGAGTCGGGCGGCCTACCCGGCTGAGCCGCCGAACCAGGTGCGCGGCAGCAGCATCACGTAGACGCTGCGGTAGAGGTAGCCCAGCTGGGCGTCCGCGTCCGGGGTGACCTCGACGCGCGCCCAGCGATGGTCGCCCTCGCCGCCCGTCGCGAAGGCGACGTCCTTGACCTCGTCGGAGATGTGGCGGTTGGTCGCCACCGAGACCGCGTCGGGATCCAGCGCGCGGCGCAGCGCCGGGTCGCTGCGCTGCACCTGGCCAGCGTCCCCGACGACGCACAGGGTCTCGGACGGGTCGTCGCCGCCGCCGACGCCGATCGCAACGAGGTCGCCGGAGTCGGGCGGGAAGCCCGCCAGCCGGGCGGGGGAGATCTGGGCGGCCAGCACATCGCCCAGGCAGTCCGCCGCAGCCGCGTAGTCGTCGCGATCGCCGAGGCGCTCGGCGCCCTTGCCCAGCGCCGCGTCGCGCAGCGCCGGCTCGCCGGCGACCACGACCGTGTCGCCCTCCGCGGTCGAGGCGTCCAGCAGCCCGGTGAGCGGGGCGGCATCGCCCTCGAAGCCGTCGATGCGCGTCGCGCCCTCCTTGCCGCCGAGGCCGATCGTCACGAAGCGGTCGGCGGCGAAGAGGTCGACGCCCTCGTCGCCGGCCCGGCCGAACGCCCGCTGCGTGAGCATCGGCGCGCCCAGCGTGGCCGGGACGTTCCAGCGCATGAAGTCGCGGTCGATGCGCTGCCCCGGGGCGGGGAGGTCGGTGACCTCGCGCAGGGCCGCGAGGTCGGTGTAGGCGAAAGATCGCTCCGAGGCGGGGCCCGCGTCGACGGCGTTGAGGGCGTCGCTCAGCCCGCCGCCCGATCCGCCGCCGGAATCCCCGCAACCGGACAGGCCGGCGAGGGCGAGGGCGGCGATGAGGGCGGTCGTTGTCCGATGCACGACGCGGGAGTACCCAATTCGACACGCGGTCGAACGGCCGCGACCGGTTGTCGGTTGACACTGCCGAATGCGCTGGAGTACGCTCGCGCACCACCGTATACAAAGGTATGCGGATGGCCTACCCAGAGGAGGACGGAGGAACGTGAGTCAAGGAACCAGCGTGCCCCGGCGCGCGCTCGCGCTGATGGCGGCGCTGGCCGTCACGGTGCTCGTGGCGGCGTGCGGCAGCAGCGACGACGACAGCGCCACCACGGCGTCCAGCGCCGGCGCCAGCACGGCGGCGGCCACGCAGGAAGCGGCCGCGGACAACGGCGGCGTCGCCCACGCCCAGGAGCAGATCGAGACCTACTCGAAGGTCCCCGAGTTCCAGATCGCCGACGCCGAGCCGGTCGACGTGTCCGCCCTGAAGGGCAAGCACATCTTCAACATCCCGATCACCTCCGGCATCCCGTTCTTCGTCGAGACCGACAAGATCATGCAGAAGACGGCCGAGGCGCAGGGGCTGAAGTTCACCGAGTTCACCAACGACGGCACGCCGCAGCAGTGGGCCGACGGCATGAACCAGGCGATCGCCCAGAAGGTCGACATCATCAACCTGCAGGGCTCGCCGGACCCGAAGCTGATCGTCCCGCAGCTGAAGAAGGCCAAGGACGCCGGCATCCCGGTGACGATCACGCACTTCTACCAGGACGGCACCACGCCGCCCGACGAGGTGCTGCCGTACATCACGGGCTTCGACACGGTGCCGTTCGAGACCGTCGGCCGGCTCGAGGCCGATTGGACGATCGCCAAGAGCGACGGCAAGGCCAACGTGCTGGTCATCACCGCCGATGAGGTCGCGGCCAGCGCGCCGATCATGAAGGGCATCAAGGACGAGTTCGCCACGCAGTGCCCCGACTGCAAGGTCGACGTCGTCAACGTGCCGATCGCCCAGTGGGGCAGCAAGATCCAGCCCGAGGTCCAGTCGGCGATCACGAAGAACCCGAACCTCGACTGGGTCATCCCGATCTACGACGGCATGTCGACGCCCGCGGGCGCCGGCATCCAGGCCGCGGGCAAGGCCAACGACATCAAGGTGGCCACCTACAACGGCACGCCGGCCATGCTCAAGCAGGTCGCCGACGCGCCGTGGATGGACATGGACATCTCGGAGTCGATGGCCTGGCTGGCCTACGCCAACCTCGACACCGTCTTCCGCGGCCTCGCCGGCCAGGAGGCGATCGACGAGAAGGCGCCGCTGCGGATCATGTCCAAGGACAACATCGCCGAGGCGGGCGACCCGCCGACCCCGAACAAGGGTCTGGGCGACTCCTACCTCGCGGGCTACGAGAAGCTCTGGGGCCTGCAGTAGGCATGCAGTCGCCGCTGCACACCACGCCGGCCGCCCCCTCGGGGGCGGCCGGAGCAGCGCCGCCGGTGGTGGCGCTCCGCCACCTGAGCAAGCGCTTCGGCGGCGAGCTCGCGCTCGACGACGTCGCGCTGACCATCGAGCACGGCCAGGTGCACGGCCTGCTCGGCGAGAACGGGTCGGGCAAGTCGACGCTCATCAAGGTGCTGGCCGGCTACCACGCGCCCGAGCCGGGCGCCGAGCTCGAGGTCAACGGCACGCGCGTCTCGCTGCCGCTGCACGCCAACGCGTTCCGCCGCCTCGGCCTGGCCTTCGTCCACCAGGACCTCGGCCTGATCGGCGACCTCACGGTCCTGGAGAACCTGCGGGTCGGGCAGCTGTCCGAGAGCCGCAGCCTGCACATCCGCTGGTCGCGCGAGCGGCGCCTGGCGCGCGAGACGTTCGAGCGCTATGGCTTCGACCTCGATCCCTCGGCGATCGTCAACGAGCTGCCCGAGACCGACCGCGCCCTGCTGGCCATCGTCCGCGCCGTCGAGGAGATGCGCGCGACGCTGGCCGACGGCGAGCGCGGCCTGCTCGTCCTCGACGAGCCCACCGTCTTCCTTCCGCGCGAGGGCGTCCAGCGCCTGTTCGCGCTCGTGCGCGACGTCGTCGCTCGCGACGCCAGCGTCCTGTTCGTCTCCCACGACCTCGACGAGGTCCGCGAGATCACCGACCACGTGACCGTCCTGCGCGACGGCCGCGTCCACGCCACGATCCCGACCGCGCAGGCCACCGAGGCCCAGCTCGTCGAGATGATCATCGGGCGCTCGCTGGCCGCCTACGAGCACGTCGCTCCCGACCGGCCGGCCGGGGCCACCGCGCTGACCGTGCGCAACCTCGGTGGGCGCACCGTCGACGGCGTCGACTTCGACGCCCACGCCGGCGAGATCCTCGGCCTGACCGGGATCATCGGCTCGGGCTTCGACGAGGTGCCCTACCTGCTGTTCGGCGCGCGCCCCTGCCGCGTCGGCGAGCTGCGCGTCGGCGACCGATCCCACGCGCTGCCGCTCATGTCCCCGCGCGACGCCCTGAAGGCGAAGATGGCGCTGCTGCCCGCCGACCGCCAGGTCGACGGCAGCGTCGGCTCGCTGTCGGTGAGCGACAATGCGATGCTGCAGGTGCTCGAGCGCTACCGGCCCGCCGCGCTGCGGCTGCGGCGGATGCGCGGCGACGCCGCCCAGCTGCTGGACGACTTCGACGTGCGCCCGCGCGACCCCGACGCCGAGTACGCGTCGCTGTCGGGCGGCAACCAGCAGAAGGTCCTGCTGGCCAAGTGGCTGCAGACCAAGCCGCAGATCCTGCTGCTGCACGAGCCGACGCAGGGCGTCGACATCGGCGCCCGCGAGCAGATCTTCCACCTGCTGCGCGAGGAGGCCAAGCGCGGCACCACCATCATCTGCGCGAGCTCCGACCACGAGCAGCTCGCCGCCATCTGCGACCGCGTCCTGGTGTTCGGGCGCGGGCGCATCGCCCGTGAGCTCACCGGCGGCGAGGTCACCAAGGCCCGCATCGCCGAGCAGGCGCTCAACAGCAGCGCGGGCGCCGCTTCCATCACGACAGACGCGGAGGTCTGACACCCATGAACGCGAAGGTTGCCGCTCAGCGCTATGCGCTCGTGGGGGCCTGGATCGTCGTCATCGTCCTGTTCTGCATCCTCAAGCCCGACACGTTCGCGACGTCGGCCAACGTGCAGAACATCCTCGGCTCGCAGGCCGTCCTGCTCGTGCTCACGCTCGGGCTGATCCTGCCGCTGACGAGCAACGACTTCGACCTGTCGATCGCCTCGGTCCTGTCGTTGTCGGCGATGGTGCTGGCGCTGCTCAACGGCGAGCAGGGCTGGCCGCTGTTGCCGGCGATCATCGTCGCGCTGGGCTGCGGGCTGGCCGTCGGCATGTTCAACGGGGCGTGCGTGGTCTGGCTCGGCCTGGACTCCTTCATCGTCACGCTGGGCAGCGGCACGTTCGTCGCGGGCGTGGTGACGTGGATCAGCGGGTCGCGCACGGTCACCGGCATGAGCCCGGTGCTGAGCGACTGGATCGTCAACAAGCGCCTGCTGGGCGTCTCGCTGGTCTTCTACTACGGCCTGGCCCTGGTGCTGATCCTCTGGTACGTGCTCACGTACACGGCGGTCGGCCGGCGGCTGCTGTTCGTGGGCCGGGGCCGCAGCGTGGCCCGCCTGTCGGGCCTGCGCGTCGGCGCTCTGCGCTTCTCGGCGCTGGCCGGCTCGGGGCTGCTGGCCGGCCTGGCCGGCGTCCTGTACGCCGGCACGACCGGCGGCGCGGACCCCAGCTCGGGCGCGTCGTTCCTGCTGCCGGCGTTCGCCGCCGCCTACCTCGGCGCCACCGCCGTCTCGCCCGGGCGCTTCAACGCCTGGGGCGCGTTCATCGCCGTGTACTTCCTGGTCACCGGCATCACCGGCCTGCAGCTGCTCGGCGTCGACAGCTTCGTCCAGCAGCTGTTCTATGGCGGGGCGCTCGTGCTCGCCGTCGCGCTGTCCCAGCTGGTCCGCCGCCGCGCGGCCGGCCGCGAGGCGGTGGGCGCGTGAGCCCCGCTCGTCCCTCGGTCCGCCCGCTGCTGGCCAACGGCGTGATCACCGTGGTCCCCGGGGCCGGCACGGCGCTCGAGGCCCGCGTGATCGAGCAGTCCGGCTTCCCGGCGATCTACGTCAGCGGCTACGCCACGGCCGCCGCGGTGCACGGCCTGCCCGACATCGGCCTGATCGGCTCGGGCGAGGTCACCCGCAACGTGCGCGCGGTGCGCCACGTCACGTCGCTGCCGCTGATCGTCGACGCCGACACCGGCTACGGCGACGCGGTCAACGTGCGCGACACGGTCCGCCGCCTGGAGCGCTCCGGCGCCTCGGCCATCCAGATCGAGGACCAGATCTGGCCCAAGCGCTGCGGGCACATGGCCGACAAGGAGGTCGTCGACGCCGAGACCATGGCGCGCAAGGTGCGCGCCGCGGTCGCCGCGCGCCAGGACCCCGAGACGGTGATCATCGCCCGCACCGACGCGCGGGCGCCCTACGGCCTGGACGAGGCGATCCGGCGCGTGAAGCTCTACCGCGCCGCCGGCGCCGACGTGACGTTCGTCGACGCCCCGCAGTCGGTGGAGGAGATGCGCCGCATCACCGCCGAGGTCGAGGGCCCGTGCATGGTCAACATGTCCGAGACGGGCCTGACGCCGCTGCTGTCGGCCCGCGACCTGCAGGAGATCGGCTTCTCGATCGTCATCTTCCCCAGCTCGGCCGTGCGGGTGACCGCCCACGCGGTCGCGGCCTTCATGGAGGACCTGCGGCGCACGGGCGACTCGCGCGCGTGGGTGGACTCGATGGCCTCGCTGGGCCGCCTCAACGGGCTCGTCGGCCTCGACGAGGCCCAGGCGTTCGACGCGTCGGTGGCCGACGCCCCGGTGCAGGCGTGATCCAGACGCGCGCCGCCGTCCTGCGGGCGTCCGGGGAGCCCGGCAGCCCGCCGCCGTTCGAGGGGCTGGCCGTCGAGACCGTCGCCCTGCGCCCGCCCGGCCCGGGCGAGGTGCTGGTCGACGTCGTCGCCGCCTGCCTGTGCCACTCCGACCTGTCGGTCATGAGCGGCCACCGGCCGCGGCCGCTGCCGATGGTGCTCGGCCACGAGGCTTCCGGCCGCGTGGCCGCCGTCGGCCCGGGCGTGACCCGCTTCGCGGCGGGCGACCCGGTGCTGATGACCTACGTGCCCCGCTGCGGGCGCTGCCGGCCGTGCGCCGAGGGACGCCCAGCGCTGTGCGAGCCGGGCGGGGCGGCCAACGCGGCCGGCGAGCTGATCGGCGGCGGGCGCCCGTTCACCGACGGCGACGGCGAGCTGCACCAGCACCTCGGCCTGTCGGCCTTCGCCCAGCAGACGGTCGTCGCGCAGGAGTCGCTCATCGGGCTGCCCGACGACGTGCCGCTCGTCGAGGCCGCGCTGCTGGGCTGCGCGGTCGTGACCGGCATGGGCGCGGTGGCCAACACCGCGCAGGTGCAGCCGGGCAGCAGCGTCGCGGTCTTCGGGCTGGGCGGCGTCGGGCTGTGCGCCGTCCTCGGCGCCCGCCTGGCCGGGGCGGCGCAGGTCGTCGGCGTCGACGTCGACGAGCGCAAGCTGGAGCTGGCCCGCGAGCTGGGCGCCGATGCGGCGCTGCCCGGTGGGCCCGACGTCGTCGAGCAGGTGCGCGAGCTGACCGGCGGCGGGGTCGACTACGCCTTCGAGGCGGCCGGCGTGGCCGTCGCCTTCGAGCAGGCCTACGCGGCCACCCGCCGCGGCGGCACCGCCGTGGCCATCGGCCTGGCCGACCCGGCCGCGCGCGTCCCGTTCAGCCCGGCCGACCTGGTGGCCAGCGAGCGCGTCGTGCGCGGCAGCTACATGGGCTCGACCGTGCCCGAGCGCGACATCCCCCGCTACGTCGCGCTGCTGCGCGCCGGGCGCCTGCCGCTTGAGCGGCTCGTCGGCGAGCGCCTGACCCTCGACGACGTGCCCGCCGCCATGCGCCGCCTGCATGACGGCGTCGTCGGGCGCCAGCTGATCGAGATCGGGGCGGCGGCATGAGCGCGCCGCGCACGATGACCGCCAAGGTCCTGGCCGCCCACGGCATCGAGGACGTCACGCCCGGCGCCTACGGCCTGGCCCGCGTGGACCGCGTGATGATCAACGACGTCTCCGGCGGCGTGGCCATGCGCGAGTTCGCGCGAATGGGCGCCGAGCGCGTCTTCGACCCGAGCGCCATCGCCTGCATCGCCGACCACTTCTGGCCCGCCAAGGACGTGCGCAGCGCCGAGCACGTGGCCCGGCTGCGCACGTTCGCGCGCGAGCAGTCGATCGAGGACTACTTCGAGACCGGCTCCACGCGCGCGGGCGGCATCGAGCACACCGTCCTGGCGGAGGAGGGGCTCGTCCTGCCGGGCGCGCTCGTCGTCGGCGGCGACTCGCACACGTGCACCGCGGGCGCGCTGGGCGCGCTGGGCATCGGCTTCGGCTCCACCGACCTGGCCGCCGCGATGGCGCTGGGCGAGGTCTGGCTGCGCGTGCCCGAGACGATCGCCGTGCGCTTCGCCGGGACGCCGAGCGCGTACGCCACCGGCAAGGACCTGATCCTGGCCACGCTCGGGCAGCTGGGCGTCGACGGGGCGGCCTACGCGGCGCTGGAGTTCCTCGGGCCCGCCGTGGACGCGCTCGACGTCGACGGGCGCCTGGCGCTGTGCAACATGGCCGTCGAGGCCGGCGCCAAGAGCGGCATGGTCGCCGCCGACGAGACCACGCTGCACTGGCTGCGCCCGCGCGTCGCCGATCCCGCCGCGCTGGCCGGATTCGCGCCCGACCCGGGCGCGGCCTACGAGCGCGAGGTGGTCATCGACGTCGACGGCCTGGCGCCGCTCGTCGCCGTGCCGCCGTCGCCCGGCGACGTGCACCCGATCGGCGCGGTCGCCGGCGGCGTCAAGGTCGACCAGGTCTACGTCGGCAACTGCGCCAACGGGACGCTGTCGGACCTGCGCCAGCTCGCGCAGGTCATCGGCGGGCGGCGGGTCGCGCCCGGCGTGCGCCTGATCGTCGTCCCGGCCACCCAGGCCATCGAGCGCCAGGCGCTCGAAGAGGGCATCATCGCCACGCTCGTCGACGCGGGCGCGATGATCAGCCCGCCGACCTGCGGCGCCTGCTTCGGCGGGCACATGGGCGTGCTGGCCGCCGGCGAGACCGCGGTGGCCACGACGAACCGCAACTTCCGCGGGCGCATGGGGCACCGCGACTCGCGCGTGTACCTGGCCAACGCCTACGTCGCCGGCGCCGCCGCGCTGACCGGCGAGCTCGTGGACCCCGCGGAGGTGCTGCGATGATCACTGGCCGCGTCGTGCGGCTGGGGGACGACGTGGACACGGATGTGATCCTCCCCGGCGCGTACCTGAACGTGACGGATCCGCAAGAGCTTGGTCGCCACCTCCTCGAGGGCTACGACCCCGAGGTGGCCGCCCGCGTGAGCGCCGGCGACGTGCTCGTCGCCGGGCGCAACATGGGCGCCGGCTCCTCGCGCGAGCACGCCGTGCTGGCCATGCAGGGCCGTGGCGTGCAGGCCGTCATCGCCGAGAGCTTCGCGCGCATCTTCCTGCGCAACTGCCTGAACCTGGGCCTGCCCGCCATCGAGCACCCGGACGCCGCGCGCGCCCTGGCCGACGGCGAGCAGATCCACATCGACCTCGCCGCCGGCACCCTGGCCGGCGAGCACGACCACTGGGCGCTGCCCGCGCAGCCGCCCTTCCTGACGGAGCTGCTGGCCGATGGCGGCCTGGTGCCCTGGGTCCGGCGCCGCCTCCAGACCTCCGACCGCTGAACACGAGGAGTACGACACGCAATGGCATTCCGTTTGGGCATCGACGTGGGCGGCACGTTCACCGACCTGCTGCTGCATGACTCAGACAGCGGGCGTACGTGGGTGGCCAAGACGCCCAGCACCCCGTCCGACCAGTCCGTCGGCGTGCTCGAGGGCGTGCGCCTGATCGGCGAGATGGCCGAGATCGCGCCCCGCGACCTCGCCGCGATCCTGCACGGCACGACCGTCGCCACGAACGCGGTGCTCGAGAAGAAGGGCGCCAAGGTCGGCCTGATCACCACCGAGGGCTTCCGCCACATCCTGCACCTGGCCGAGGCGTGGACGCCCGGCCCGCTGTTCGGCTGGATGATCTACGAGAAGCCCGAGCCGATCGCCGACGTGTCGCTGACCGTCGAGGTCTCCGAGCGCGTCGATGCCCACGGCAACGTCGTCAAGGCGCTGACCGAGGAGGATGCCGCGCGGGCCGTCGACGCGCTGCGCGACGCCGGCGCCGAGGCGCTGACGGTCTCGCTCATCAACTCCTACGCCAACAGCGCCCACGAGGAGCTCATCGCGCGCGTGGCGCGCGAGCGCGCGCCCGAGCTGCCGCTGTCGATCTCCTCGGAGGTCATGCCGGAGTTCCGCGAGTACGAGCGCGCCGTGACGACGGTGATGAACGCCTACGTCGCGCCGCCGCTGGATCGCTACCTGAGCTCGCTGAAGACGGGCCTGGAGACGATCGAGGCGCAGGCCGGCCTGCAGGTCGTGCGCTCCGACGGCGGCCTGATGTCGCTGGAGACCGCTCGCCACATGCCGGTGCACACCGTGCTGTCGGGCCCCGCGGGCGGCGTCTCGGGCGCCGCGCACATCGCTGGGCGCGCCGGCTTCGACCGGATCATGACCTTCGACATGGGCGGCACCTCGACCGACGTCGCCGTCTGCCTGGGCGGCGCGCCGACGATCACCCGCGAGACGAACGTCGGTGAGTTCCCGGTCCGCGCCCCCTCGGTCGAGGTGGCCACGATCGGCGCCGGCGGCGGTTCGATCGCCCACATCGCCGAGGCCACCGGCGCGCTGCGTGTCGGCCCGCGCTCGGCGGGCGCCCAGCCCGGCCCGGCCTGCTACTCGCGCGGCGGCGTCGAGCCGACCGTGACCGACGCCAACGTCGTCCTCGGCCACTTGCCGCCGCGCCTGCTGGGCGGGGCGATGGAGCTCGACGTCGAGGCCGCGCACGCCGCCGTGCAGCGCGTGGCCGAGCCGCTCGGCCTGGACGTCTACGCGGCCGCGCAGGGCATCGTCGAGATCGTCAACGAGAACATGCTCGGCGCGCTGCGCATGGTCACCGTCCAGAAGGGCCGCGCGCCCGAGGACTTCGCGCTCGTCTCCTTCGGCGGGGCGGGCGGCCTGCACGCCAACGCGCTGGCCAAGCTGCTGGGCTGCTACCCGGTGATCGTGCCGGCCGAGTCGGGCGTGCTGTCGGCGCTGGGCTTCGTCGCCTCGGACGTCAAGAACGAGTTCAGCCAGACGCAGATCCAGCTGCTCGACCAGGTCGACGTCGCGCAGGTGCGTGACGGCCTGCGGGCGCTGGGGGCCCAGGGCCAGGCGTGGCTGGACGGCGAGAACGTCGCCGCCGCCGACGCGCAGCTGGAGTACGTGGCCGAGCTGCGCTACGAGCGCCAGGGCTTCGAGATCCCGGTCGACCTCGGCCAGGACCTCGCGGCGATCGACCTCGCCGACGTGGCCCGCCGCTTCCGCGAGGAGCACGTGCGCCTGTACGGCTTCGGCCTGGACGACGCCCCCGAGCTCGTCAACCTGCGCGTGATCGCGCGCGGCCGCGTGCCCAAGCCCGAGCTGGAGGCCGGCGAGGTCGGCCCCGCCGACGCCTCCGCCGCCCAGCGCGGCACCGTCACCGTCCACACGGACGGCCAGCACCGCGAGGTGCCGACCTACGACCGTGCCGAGCTGCGGCCCGGCATGCAGCTGCACGGCTACGCGATCGTCGAGCAGTACGACGCGACGACCGTCGTGCTGCCCGGCCACGTGGCCACGGTCGATCCGTACCTGAACCTGCTGATCCGCCCGGAGGACCAGGCATGAACCCCGTCCAGACCACCGTCGATCCGGTCACCCTGGACCTGATCGAGAACGCCCTCCTCAACGCTCGCTACGAGATGGACGAGGTCGTGCGCCGCGCGGCCATGTCGCCGACGATCCGCGTCCAGCACGACGAGTTCCCGATGATCTGCAACGCCAAGGGGCAGATGATCGTCGGGCAGTTCGGCTCCTACATCCCCGAGGTGATCGACCGCTTCAACGGCGACATCAACCCCGGTGACGTGGTGCTGCTCAACGACCCCTACATCTGCAAGGGGTCGATCTCGCACGCCAACGACTGGCTCGTGATCGTGCCGATCTTCCACGAGGGCGAGCACATCGCGTTCGCCTCGATGTTCGGCCACATGATGGACGTCGGCGGCAAGGTCCCGGGCTCGCAGGTGTCCGACGCGCTCTCCATCTGGGAGGAGGGCATCCGCATCCCTCCGGTGAAGATCATCGACAAGGGGACGCTGAACGAGACGGCGCTCGACGTCATCCTCAACAACACCCGCACGCCGGACATCAACCGCTCGGACCTGATGGCGCTGATCGGCGGCTGCCGGGCGGCCGAGCGGCGCGTGATCGAGATCTGCGAGCGCTTCGGCCCGCGGACGTTCGAGGCGGCCTGCGACGCGCTGCTGGAGCGCACGCGCAAGGCGATGGCCAAGCTGATCCGCCAGTACGTGCCCGAGGAGAAGGTGTCGTTCACCGACTGGGTGGACGACGACGGCCTGGGCAACGGCCCGTTCAAGATGGTGCTGACGGTCTGGCGCGAGGGCGACGTCTGCCACGCCGACTTCACCGGCACCGACCCGCAGGCGCCCGGCTCGATCAACTTCCACATCCACGAAGGCCTGTGCAAGCTGTTCTTCGGGATCTACATGATCATGGCCTTCGACCCGGAGATCCTGTTCAACGACGGGCTCTACGACGTGTTCGAGATCACGCTGCCGGAGGGCTCGCTGCTGAACCCGAAGTTCCCGGCGCCGCTGTCGAACCGCCTCAACGTGCACACGCGGTTCTTCGACTGCATCTCGGGCGCGCTGGGCCAGAAGGCGCCGGACCTGGCGATGGCCGCCGGCTACGGCACGAGCCCGTACTTCGTCTTCTCCGGCTACGGGGAGGACGGGCGCTACTTCCAGTTCGTCGAGCTGCTGTTCGGCGGCGTCCCCGGGCGCCCGATCGCCGACGGCCTGGACGGCCACTCCTGGTGGCCGATGTTCCGCACCACCCCGGCCGAGTACACCGAGGGCTACTACCCGGTGCGCATCGCGTCCTACAGGGCCGTGCGCGACTCGGGCGGCGCCGGCGCCCACCGCGGCGGCACCGGCATCGAGAAGGTCTACGAGTTCACCGGCAACGGCGAGGTCTCCATCCACGACGACCGCGCGCTGTTGGCCCCCTGGGGCATCGGCGGCGGCCGGCCGGGCGGGCGCAGCGAGAAGGTCCTGCACAAGGCCGACGGCACGACCGTCGAGCTGCCCTCCAAGCTCGACCACCTGAAGGTCGGGCCAGGCGACCGGCTCGTGTTCCGCACGGCGGGCGCGGGCGGCTGGGGCGACCCGCTGGAGCGCCCCGCCGCCGAGGTGTTGCGCGACGTGTCGCACGACCTCGTTGACTCCGAGACGGCGCGCGCCGAGTACGGCGTCGTGATCGCCGACGGAGCGGTCGACGAGGCCGCCACGCAGCGCCTGCGCGAGGAGCGGCGCATCGAGCGCGGCGCGCCGCCGGCGTTCGACTTCGGCGAGCTGCCCGAGGGGCTTCAGGCATGAGCGCCTCGCGTCCCTCGCTGCGCGAGCTGTTGGCCGACGACAAGGGCATCGTGGTCGCCATGGGCGCGCACGACGGTCTGTCGGCGCGGTTGGCCCAGCGCGCGGGCTTCCGCGCCCTGTACCACGGCAGCTACGCCGCGGCGTCCGCGCACGGCCTGCCCGACGTCGGGCTGATCGGGCTGGGGGAGACCGCCGCGAACCTGCGGCGGGTCACCTCCTCGTGCACGCTGCCGGTGATCGCCGACGCCGACACCGGCTACGGCGACGAGATGGCCGTCGCGCACACGGTGGCCGAGCTCGAGCGGGCCGGGGCCTCGGCCATCCAGCTCGAGGACCAGGTGTGGCCCAAGCGCTGCGGCCACATGCCCGGCAAGGAGGTCATCCCGGTCGACGAGGCCGTGCTGAAGATCCGCGCGGCCGTCGCGGCGCGCGACCCCGAGACGGTCATCATCGCCCGCACGGACGCGCTGCAGAAGCATGGCCTCGACGAGGCGCTGGCGCGCTGCAACGCCTACGCGGAGGCGGGCGCCGACATCGTGTTCGTCGAC